>Ga0137375_10011073_pt1 | contig 10678 bp, 8 predicted proteins | sample SagtaG_24_FD_104936 | JGI IMG/M metagenome (GOLD analysis project Ga0137375, IMG submission 104936) | Vadose zone soil microbial communities from Sagehorn Ranch, Mendocino, California, USA - Sage1_R_113_16 metaG | ecosystem: Environmental > Terrestrial > Soil > Vadose zone | place: USA... | reverse complement strand
TCGGTGCCTTCGACCTTGGTGGTGGCGAAGGTTGGCGGCGCCGGCGCTTGCGCCTGTGCCGGAGCGCCGATCGTCGCAAGGAGCGCGGCCGTCAGCAGCGCGAGAAGCCCGGCGATCATGTCCGCTCCCGTTGGCCGAGGAGATCGCGGCTCACGATCAGCCGCATGATCTCGTTGGTGCCTTCGAGGATCTGGTGCACGCGCAGATCGCGCAACACCCGTTCGATCGGATGGTCGCGCAGATAGCCGTAGCCGCCATGGAGCTGCAGGCAGCCGTTGACGATGTCGAAGGCCGCGTCGGTTGCGAGCCGCTTGGCCTGCGCCGCGAGCCTGGTGGCTTTGGGCTCGTCGCGGTCGACCGCGACCGCGGCCCGGCGCACGAGCAGCCGCGCCGCCTCGAGTTCGGTCCCGTAATCGGCGATGCGGAACGCGAGCGCCTGGAAGTCGGCGATGCGCGTGCCGAACTGCCGGCGTTCCTGCATGTAGGAGATGGTACGATCGAGGCAGAATTGCGCGCCGCCGAGCGAGCAAGCCGCAATGTTGAGGCGGCCGCCGTCGAGCGCCGCCATGGCGACGCGGAACCCCTGGTCCTCGGCGCCAACACGGTTTGCCGCCGGCACCCGGCAGCCGTCCAGGATTACCATGGCGGTCGGCTGGGACTTCCAGCCGAGCTTCTTTTCGGGCGCGCCGAAGGACAGTCCGGGCGTGCCGTTCTCCACCATGAAGCAGGAAATGCCCTTCGGCCCGTCGGCGCCGGTGCGCGCCATCACCAGATAGAGGTCGGACACGCCGGCGCCGGAGATGAAGGCCTTGCTGCCGTCGAGCACATAGTCGCCTCCGTCGCGCATGGCACGGGTCTTGAGGCTGGCGGCGTCGGAGCCGGAGTCCGGCTCAGTCAGGCAGTAGCTCGCCAGCCGCTCCATGGTGCAGAGGCCAGGCAACCAGCCGGCGCGCTGCTCGGCGCTGCCGAAGGTGTCGACGATCCAGGCCACCATGTTGTGGATCGAGATATAGGCAGCGGTCGAGGTACAGCCCTGCGCCAGCTCCTCGAAGATGATACCGGCCTCGAGGCGCGAGAGCGCGGAGCCGCCGACATCGTCGCGCACGCAGATGCCGCCGAAGCCGAGCGCCGCCGCCTTGCGCAGCGTCTCGACCGGAAAGATCTCGTCCTCGTCCCATTGGCGGGCGAACGGCATCAACTCGGCGCGGGCGAAGTCGCGCGCCGTGGCCTGGAACGCGGCCTGCTCCTCCGTCAGGTCGAAGTCCATCGCGGCCGCAGCCGGCTCAGCCGAACAACCATGAAGTAGGATCGGCAATCGGCCGTCGTTCGTTGAGCGCAAGCACGCCCTTGATGTTGCGAATGAGCGACCAGATGAACCACCACAACAGCACGACGAACCCAATAAGGACGAAGATCAGCAGGTATCCAACGACGAGGTAGAGCAGGCCGATCCAGAACGTCCGGATTTGAAACCGATAGTGCGACGCCAGGAGCGGGTCGGCCATGCCGACCTGAATGTGCGCCATGATCACGCCGATGAGCGCCGTTATCCCCGTGAAATAGGCAACAAAATACAGGACATAGATGACAAGGGCGACCGTCGTATCAGGCACCACGGGTTGCTGCGACGGTGGCGATGGATTGGGGTAGCTCGATGTCATGGGAGCGCCTCAACGGCATGGATTGCCGACGATATCGTGGCATGTCTGCCGCTTGGCCGCCAACCGAAGTTTCCGCTATGGACCAGAAAAAGCCGCATCGCGCCACCAAAGCGGCCCGGCTGGCAGGCCTTGCCCGGAACGGCTAAAAATGACCAGCAGGACAGGAGCGCCGCCATGGCCATCAAATACGGCCGTCCGATCGAAGCCAAAGCTCGCCTCGCCCCGGTGCAAGCCAAGGCGAAATCCGCCCGCCTCGACCTTGCCGTCCGCCCCCGCCGCAACCGCAAGGCCGACTGGGCGCGCCGCTTGGTGGCGGAGAACGTGCTCACCGCCGACGACTTGATCTGGCCGCTGTTCCTGGTCGATGGATCGAAGACACGGGCGGCGGTGCCCTCGATGCCGGGCGTCGAGCGGCTCTCGGTCGACGAGGCGGTGCGCGACGCCGAGCGGGCCGTGAAGCTCGGCATCCCCTGCCTCGCGTTGTTTCCCTATACCGACCCTAAGTTGCGCGACGAGGACGGGAGCGAGGCGCTCAACCCGGATAATCTGGCCTGTCGTGCAATCCGCGCGATCAAGAAGGAGTTGCCGCAGCTCGGCGTGCTCTGCGACGTGGCGCTCGATCCCTATACCAGCCACGGCCACGACGGTCTGTTGCGCGACGGCGTCATCGTCAACGACGAGACCGTGGCGGTGCTGGTCGAGCAGGCGCTGGTCGAAGCGCAGGCGGGCGCCGACATCATCGCGCCCTCCGACATGATGGACGGCCGGGTCGGCGCGATCCGCGCCGGGCTTGACGCCGCTTCATTCACCGATGTCTCGATCATGGCCTACGCGGCGAAGTATGCGTCGGCCTTCTACGGGCCGTTTCGTGACGCGGTCGGCTCCTCGAAGACGCTGACCGGCGACAAGCGCACCTACCAGATGGATCCCGCCAACACTGACGAGGCGCTGCGCGAGGTCGAGCTCGACATTTTGGAAGGCGCCGACCTGGTGATGGTGAAGCCGGGCATGCCCTATCTCGACGTGCTGCGCCGCGTCAGCGAGACCTTCGGCATGCCGACCTTCGCCTACCAGGTGTCGGGCGAATACGCGATGATCATGGCGGCGGCGCAGAACGGCTGGCTCGATGGCGAGCGCGCCATGATGGAGAGCCTGATCGCCTTCAAGCGCGCCGGCGCCGCGGGTGTACTGAGCTATTTCGCGCCGCGGGTGGCGGAGAAGCTGAAAGCCTAGACGAGCCCCGTCACGACAGCGCGACTCTTATCGTACGATCCTCGTCAATCGACACGATCCGGGGCAAATTCGCAGAGCCTTGCATCTGCTCAGGGAGGCTGACCGATGAGGCGTTTGCTTGCGAGATCGCTTCTTGTCATTGCCGCCGCGTTGTTGGTCCTCAGTCCATTGCTCATCAGGACGTTTCTCTATCAGCCTTTCAATATCCCTAGCGGCGCACAGAAGCCGACGCTTCTTATCGGCGACTACATCTTCGTCTCCAAATCGAGCTACGGCTACACCCACTACTCGCTGCCGTTCTCGCCACGGCTGTTCTCGGGGCGCATCTTTGCTTCAGAGCCGAAGCGCGGCGACGTCGTGGTGTTTCGGGTGCCGAAAGATGACACTATCGATTACATCAAGCGCGTGATCGGACTTTCCGGCGATCGCGTCCAGATGATCAACGGGCACCTCCACATCAACGGTGAGCCGGTCAAGCGCGAGCAGATCGAGGATTTTATCGATATCGAGGACGGCCGTACGACCCGCGTCAAACGCTGGCGCGAAACGTTGCCGAACGGTGTCAGCCACGAGACGCTCGATCTGATCGAGAACGGCTACTATGACAATACGCCGGTCTACCAGGTGCCGCCCGGCCATTACTTCATGATGGGCGACAACCGCGACAATTCAACCGACAGCCGCGTGATGTCCCAGGTCGGCTATGTGCCGTTCGAGAATCTCATTGGCCGCGCGGATATCATCTTCTTCTCGAACGATCCGGAGTCCGGTATCCGCTCCGAGCGCATTGGCATGAGGGTTCGGTAGGCCGCCTTGCCGCTCATCACCCCGACGACCCAATGTCGGCGATGCAGCGGCGCAACGCCTCGATCAGCCCCTTGCTCTCGCTGAGCTGCTGCTCTTCGGTGTCGAGCACCTGGGTGAAGGCGCGCCGCTTGAGCGCCGCCACGTCGATCCTGGCGACGCAATCGGGTCCGGCGGAATCGCACACGATGTCGATCAGCCGGTCGACCGCGTGTAGGCGGCCCAGGAGGTAGTCGTTTTCGCGATAGGCGCGCGACAAGAACGCCGCGAAATGCGCGAAGCCGATGCCCTTGAGGCTACCGATGCCCTCGAAGCCCTTAAGCGCGCATGCGTCCTGCGGGCTGATGCGGTCGACCAGGATCTCGTTGAGCTCGCCGATCTCGCGCGCGCTGATCATCGGGAAGGTCAACACGTCCCAGAACGGGAAGCCGAGATAGTTGACTAGGACTTCGCGCCGCGCTTCGGCGTTCCATTCGACGGAATCGAGCGATGCCAGGAGCTCGTCGATGTCGCGGGTGGACGCGTTGAGGTCGATCTCCGCGGCGAGCCGCTCGATCAGCTCGTCGAGCTTGCCGAATTGGTGCTCCACGAACGACTGGGCATAGACGTGCAGGTTTTTGATCTCGTTGGCCGAGGGCGCGGAGGGAAACAGCTCGGCCACGAGCTTGCGTACATCGGCGCTGTAGAACTCCGCATGGTCGCGGCGGCGAAGCGCATCGAGACGGCCGTAGAAGTCGCGCTTGAGCCGATCGACCACCGCCGGGTCGAGGCCTTTGAAGCGCTCCTGGTCGAGCATGTCGTAAAGGCGGTTCTGGCCCTCGATCAGGAAATGCAGGCGGCGCTCGCGGTATTTGACATCGAAGGCGAGGAGATACCTGACCCAACCGGGCAGATGGTCGGCGGTCGGCGCCGCGAATTCGAGCGCCTCGCTGTCGGCACGCTCGTACACGATGCCCTTGCGCACCGCCCAGGCATCGATGATCTCGGCGACCACGCGCGCCATCGGTGACTGGGCGGTGGAGCCGCGCAGCTTGAAGATCAACTGGGCCCCGAAAGCGCGCACCGACGCGAGCTTGAGCCGGACATAGGCCTGGTAGGCGAAGCCGGCATCGACGGCGACCTGATCGTTGACCTGCTCGCGCCAGGCCCGCAGCTCGCTCTCCGCCAGCGGCCCGTCGAACTTGGCGGGAATGACCTTGGCGACGAGCTGGCTGATCTGCGGGCGGGCGCTGTCGATGATGGCGCGCAGCCGCCGCACCCGGTCGTTGAAGTCGGTCACCCAGTTGAGCTCGTCGGTGACCGGCTGGGAGGCGGGAATGTCCGACATGGCGCCGCGCAGCGTGGCGAAGAAGCCCGGCGGCCGGTGCTGGACCGGCATCACCGGCGGCGCCGGGTGCGGCTCGATGTAGACCAGCCGGCGGTCGACCTGGCGGTATGCCGGCCGGCCGTGGATCGCCGAGATTGCCACCTGGAACGGGCGGTTGTTGAGCACCGCCCCGTCGATGAACGCGACCGTCGCCGGATCGATGCCGGCGTCGCAATGGTGCTGGAACGCCTTGGCGATGAAACTCGCGCGCCGCGGCCAAGTGCCTCCCTTCTGCGCCACCACCTCATCCATCTCCACCAGCTGCGCCGGCGGAAAGGCGCCGGGAAACGATGAGGTGGCGCGCGCCGCAAAGGCGAGCGCGGGGGCGTTGTCGAGATCGAAGTCGCTCTCGACTTCGCCGTTCGGCCGCCGGCGATAGGTGAATTGCAGCACGTGCAGATGATCGAGCTCGTAAATGAGCGGCGGATCGTGAATCTGAACAAGCTGCTGATAGCCGTGATAATCGGTCAGCGTCACGAACAGATCGAGCGTGTGCCCGGACGGCAGCAGCGAAGCGGTGCTGCGCTTGGGCGCGCCCATCGCGGTGACCGCGTCATACATCAGGCCCGACATGATGTGCCCGCCCAGCGGCGGCCGGAACCAGCGCGAGCGCACGAACAGCGAGAGTTTCTGGCGCACCTCGAAGTCGCGGATCGCGCTGAGCATGCCGGTCGCGGCCGCCCCCCACAGGAACGGCTTGAGGAACCACTTGCTCCAGGCGCCGGCGCGGGTGTCGGGCGAAAGCAGCACGGTCACGTCGGCGTTGTTGAGCCAGAGGTCGCGGATCGGCCGCATCGGCAGGTCGTGGCTGAGCGCGCGCGCCAGCATGGTCCCATTGATGCCGCCGGCGGACGCGCCCGCGATGATGTCCACGATCACGCGCAGCTCGCTGCTGCGGCCGATCTCGCGCAGCAGCTCGAAATAGGTCGCCTCGGTGTCGTATTCGGGATCGTTGCGGTCGGCGTCGTCGAAGAACATCGCCTGCGCGCGCCGGCCGCGGTCTGAGATCCGGTGCAGCGCGCTCGAGGCGCGCACCAATTTCAGAATCTCGTTGCTGATGCCGTGCATGTAGACGGCAAGCGAAACGCCGCCGAAGCAGACGAGCGCAATGCGCAGTTCCTTCTCGCGCAAAGGTTCCACCCCCCGGGCCGGGTGATTCGCCAGAATCTAAGACTAGCAGGTCGCCAAGAAACCCTTGGCTGTCATTCCGGGGCCGGCCGCAGGCCGGAACCCGGAATGCGAGCGGCCAGATGGATTCCGGATAGCTGCGGAGCCTGTCATCGGGCCGCGCTTCGCGCGGACCCGTTGGCAGCTTCCGGAATGACAGCTGAAGAATCGCTATTCCATGGCGGTCGCCGCCTCGATCCGCACCGGCGCAAAACCCTCGGCCTCGAGCGCCGCCAGGGTTTCCTCAACATGGGCGCGGTCGCGGGTCTCGACCGTGACGTCGAGCTTGGCGCCCTTGGCCGGTACGTCGAGAAACAGCCGGTGGTGATCGACTTCGAGGATGTTGACGCCAAGCTCGCCGAGCCGCGACGCGATCTGCCCGAGCACGCCGGGCCGGTCCGGGATCGTCAGGCGGAACGACACGATGCGGTCCTCGCGCTCGAGCTCGCGCACCATGATCGAGGCCAGAATGCGCGGATCAATGTTGCCGCCGCACAGCACCAGGCCGACCTTGCGGCCGCGAAAGCGCGCGGGCTTGGCTAGCATGGCGGCCAGCCCGGCAGCGCCGGCGCCCTCCGCCATGGTCTTCTGCAGGGTGAGATAGGCGTTGGCGGCGCGCTCCAGGTTGGCCTCGTCCACCAGCACGATCTCGGCGACGAGATCGCGCACGATCGGCAGCGTCAACGCGCCGACGTTCTTGACCGCGATGCCTTCGGCGAGCGTCGGCCCGCCGAGCGGCAGGTTTTCGCCGCGCAACGCGTTCCAGAACGAGGGGTAGAGCGCCGCCTCCGCCCCGACGATCTCGATCGAAGGCTTCTTCGCCCGCGCCGCGACCGCGTTGCCGGCGATCAGCCCCCCGCCGCCGATCGGGATCACCAGCATGTCGAGGTCGGGCGCCTCTTCCAGCATTTCGAGCGCAATCGTGCCCTGCCCCGCCATCACCTTGGGATCGTCGTAGGGATGCACGAAGCAGAGAGCGCGCTCGCGCGCGATGGTCTCGGCGCGCAATTGCGCCTCGGCGATCGATTCGCCCTCCAGCACGACCTCGGCGCCGTAGGCGCGCGTCGCATAGACCTTCACGAACGGTGTCGTCACCGGCATCACGATGGTCGCCGGAATGCCGAGTTTCTCGGCGTGATAGGCGACCGCCTGCGCGTGGTTGCCGGCGGACATGGCGATGACCCCGCGCGCACGTTCGGCCGCCGACAGCGAGGCCAGCTTGTTGAGGGCGCCGCGCTCCTTGAACGAATTGGTGACCTGGAGGTTCTCGTATTTGACGTAGACCGACGCTCCGGTCAGCGTCGAGAGCTTGGGCGCCGCCAGCATCGGCGTGCGCACCACCCGGCCGGCAATGGTTCGGCGGGCCGCTTCGACGTCCGCCAGGGTAATGCTCATTCCTCGCCTCCTTGCGAATCAGCCACGCGCTTCATCCGCGACATCGTATTTTCGCACAAGGCCGTAGATGGCCCGTGCCTCTTGCTTGCGAACAGTCTACTCTCCTAGTGCCAAGAACCCGAGGTTCGCGCGCCAGTGCGGCGAGTCCGAACGCGAACTTCGGGTTCAAAGGGGCACTAGATCATAGAGTTACTAGTGTCCCGATTCCGAAGTTCGCCTACGAATGTGCCGCGAGTTCTTGCGAACTTCGGAATCGGGACACTAGTGCCGGTGGGTTCGAGGATAGCCCCAAGGAAGCCTATCGAGGAAACCTGGTCATGACCGACAGCGAACCGCGACGGATCGGCGTGTCGATCGAGCTGAAGCCGCACGCCTACGACCCCATCGCCAACCCCGAGCTGTTCGAAGGTGTGCTGTCGCGCCGGGTCATCGCGTTCGTCATCGACGTCTTCATCATTGCGGTGCCGGTCCTGTTCGCGGCCATCTTCATCTTCATGTTCGGGCTGGTGACGCTCGGGATCGGCTGGGCGCTCTATTGGCTCCTGTCGCCGGCAACCGTGATCTGGGCGATCTTCTACTACGGTCTGACCTTCGGCTCACCGGCCTCGGCCACCATCGGCATGCGCGTCATGGATCTCGAAATGCGCACCTGGTACGGGTCGCCGGCCTATTTCGTGCTCGGCGCCGTGCATGCCGTTATCTACTGGATCAGTGTCTCGGTGCTGACGCCGCTGATCCTGCTGGTCGGCTTCTTCAACGAGCGCCGGCGGCTGCTGCACGATATCCTGATCGGCACCGTCGTGATCAACAACCCGGCCCGGGCGCAGCTCTTACGCAGCATGCGGCCGGGCGGCTGACAAGGCGTTTGACTGGAAGCGTCCCGCGGGCGATCTTAGGTATGCCGCCGGGGCCATCCGCCGGCGGCGAAAAGAACAACGTCCGTGACCCAGCATTCGCGCAACACCCCGCAGTTCTACCTCACTGCACCCTCGCCCTGCCCCTATCTGCCGGGCCACGAGGAGCGCAAGGTGTTCACGCATCTGGTCGGGGAACGGGCGGCCGAGCTCAACGATCTGCTGACCCACGGCGGCTTCCGCCGCAGCCAGTCGATCGCCTACCGGCCGGCCTGCGAGCACTGCCGCGCCTGCGTCTCGGTGCGGGTCGTGGCCGAGGATTTCCGGCCGACGCGCAGCATGCGGCGCATCGCCGAGCGCAACGACGACCTAGTCGGCGACATGCGGATCGCGGTGCCGACCTCCGAGCAGTACTCGGTATTCCGATCCTACCTCGACAGCCGCCATCGCGACGGCGGCATGGCCGACATGACGGTGCTGGACTACGCCATGATGGTGGAGGACAGCCACGTCGAGACTCGCATGGTCGAATACCGGCGGCGCGGACCCGACAGCACCATCACCGGCCGCGGCGCCGGCGACCTGCTGGCGGTCGCGCTCACCGACGTGCTGGGCGACGGGCTCTCGATGGTCTATTCGTTCTTCGAGGCGGATGAAGCGGCGCGCTCGCTCGGCACCTACATGATCCTCGACCACATCGCGCGCGCGCGGCGCATGGGGCTGCCCTACGTCTATCTCGGCTACTGGGTCTCAGGCTCGCGCAAGATGGACTACAAGGGTCGTTTCCTGCCGCAGGAGCGGCTGACCGCCGACGGCTGGGTGCGGGTCGACTCTAACCGGTAGCCAAATCGTACAAAAGCTTGATGTTGAGCACGATGAGGACCGCGCCGGTCAGCGCCGCGAGCGCGGTCACCCAGCGGGCCGCTACAAGTTCGCCCATCTTGCGACGGTCGGCGGTGAACATTACCAGCGGCACGATGGAGAACGGCAGCGCAAGGCCCAGCACCACTTGGCTGAGAATCAGGAGCTTTGCAGTTCCAGCCTCGCCGTACCAGATCGTCACGATGGCAGCCGGGACAATGGCGATCGCCCGCGTCGTCAACCGCCGCGCCCACGGCGGCAGCCGGATGTCGATAAAGCCCTCCATCACGATCTGACCCGCCAGCGTCGCCGTCACCGTCGAGTTCAGTCCACAACACAATAGCGCGATCGCGAATAGGGTCGGCGCCATGCTGGAGCCGAGCAGCGGGGCGATCAACTTGTGGACTTCGCCTAGTTCGGAGACGTCGGTCTGTCCGCTCTTGTTGAAGGTCGCGGCCGCCAGAACCAGGATCGCGGCATTGATGATGAGCGCGAACATCAAAGCGATGGTGGAATCGATGGTGGCGAGCTTGATCGCCTCGCGCTTCTCCGGGACGCTGTCGCCGAAGCGGCGGGTCTGCACCACGCCTGAGTGCAGGTAAAGATTGTGCGGCATCACCGTGGCGCCGATGATGCCGATCGCGAGATAGAGCATATCGGGATTGCGCACGATCTCGGTGGTCGGCGCAAAGCCGCGGATCACCGCGCCCCAATCTGGATCGGCCATCGCGATCTGGATGGCGAAAGACAGCGCGATGATCCCCATCAGCGTGACAATGAAAGCCTCCACCCACCGGAAGCCCAGATTTTGCATCCATAGGATCAGGAACACGTCGAGGGCGGTAATGATCACCCCGATCTCGAGCGGAATCCCGAACAGAAGATTGAGCCCGATCGCCGTGCCGATCACCTCGGCGAGGTCGGTCGCGCAAATCGCAATCTCGGTGAGCACCCACAAGGGCCATGACGCCCAGCGCGGGAACGCGTCGCGGCAGGCCTGCGCCAGATCGCGCCCGGCGCCGATGCCGAGCCGCGCGCACAGCGCCTGCAACAGGATGGCCATCAAGTTCGAGAGGAGCGCGATGGTCAGCAGCGCATAGCCGAACTTCGATCCGCCCGCGAGCGAGGTCGCCCAGTTGCCCGGGTCCATGTAGCCGACTGCGACCAGATAGCCGGGGCCGAGGAAGGCCAGGAGCTTCTTCCACATCGAGCCCTGCGGGCGCGTGGCGATGGTGCCGAACACCTCGGACAGCGACCGGTTCGCCCGGGCTCGCCGCCAGCCGGATTCCCCTCCTGCCGGTGGCTGATCCCGGGATACTGACGTGACCGCCATGCGC
>Ga0137375_10011072_pt1 | contig 10678 bp, 9 predicted proteins | sample SagtaG_24_FD_104936 | JGI IMG/M metagenome (GOLD analysis project Ga0137375, IMG submission 104936) | Vadose zone soil microbial communities from Sagehorn Ranch, Mendocino, California, USA - Sage1_R_113_16 metaG | ecosystem: Environmental > Terrestrial > Soil > Vadose zone | place: USA... | reverse complement strand
GGCGGTCGGGGCAGCAACCCGCGCTGGCGGAATGGCAGGCGCAGGGCGGCTCTTCCGGCCGCAGCCTCTCGACCACCGCGCGCACGATCGCGTCCACCAGCCGCGCGTCGCTCACTTGCCTCCGCTCTCCTCGATGGCCTCGATCTTCTGGACGCGGCGGCGGTGCCGCTCCTCGGTGCACTGGGTGGCCAGGAAGACCTCCACGATCTCCCGCATCCGGGGGACGTCCACGAAGCGCGCGCCCAGGGTGAGCACGTTCGCGTCGTTGTGCTCGCGGGCGTTCTTGGCCGCGGCGGGATCGGTGCAGGGGGCGGCCCGGATTCCCCGCACCTTGTTGGCGGCCATGGCGGAGCCGAGCCCGGCCCCGTCGACCAGGATGCCCAGCCGTGCCTCGCCGCCCCTGATCGCCCGCGCCACCGCGAGGGCCACGTCGGGATAGTCGACGGGGTCGGTGGAGAACGTCCCCAGGTCCCGGAAGCGATACCCGAGGCGGGTCAGGTGGACCTTGACCTCCTCCTTCAGGGCGAAGCCGCCGTGGTCGGCTCCCACCGCCACTGCGATGACTCCAGGTGCGGCCGCACCGAGGACGATCCGCACCCCTCGACTCGCCGCGACTTCCCGCGCCCAGGGGGTGACGACGGCGCCCGCCGAAGCGTGGACCTCGCCCCCCGGCGGAGTGGCGAGCACGTCTTCCGCGGTGACGACGTCCTTCACCTCAGGGCCCCCCGGGGGAGGGATGGTAGCACCCGAAGCCGCCCCGCGTCAGACCACGGGGGTGAGGCCCAGGCCGGGTCGTTCCGGAAGGACGAGCCTGCCGTCCCGCACGAGGACCCCCCGATAAGGGTCGTTGGCGATCAGCAGGTTGCCGTCCAGGTCGGCGTAGTCCGCCAGCGGGGAGAGGTGGGCGGCGGCGGTGATGGCCACCGAGCTCGAGACCATGCAGCCCAGCATGACCTTGAGGCCGAAGGAGCGGGCGGTGTGGATCGAGCGCAGGGCCTCCAGGAGACCGCCCGCCTTGTCGACCTTCACCACGATGCCGTCGTAGGCATCGGCTACCTTCGGGATGTCCCGGGACCGCAGGCACGCCTCGTCCGCGAAGATCGGCATGTGCACCCGGGAACGGAGCCAGCGCTGCTCCTCCAGCATGGCCGCCGGCATCGGCTGCTCGATGAACTCCACCCCCTGCGACTCCAGCCACGCGATCTTCCGCGCGGCCTCCTCCTTGCTCTTCCAACCCTCGTTCGCGTCCACGCGCAGCGGCTTCTTCGTGACGCCGCGAACCGCCTCGATCGTCGCCTCGTCGGAGTCGAGGCCGACCTTGATCTTGAGGATGGGGTAGGGCTCGGCCTCCCGGACCTTCTGCCGTGTGGCCTCGGGGGTGTCGATCCCGATGGAGAACGTGGTGGCGGGAGCGTCCTTGGCGTCCAGGCCGAAGAGGCGGTAGACCGGCAGGCCGAGCTTCTGGCCGACCCAGTCGAGGACCGCGATGTTGAGAGCGGCCCGGGCCGCGTACTGGCCGGGGAGGCGCGCAGCGGCCGCGGCCTCCAGGGCGGCCCAGGCCATCGGCTCGGCGGCCTCGACCAGATCGTGAAGGGGCTGGAGCGCTTTCTCGCCGTCCACCGCGCTCTCCCCGTACCGCACGATGGGCGCGCCCTCTCCCACCCCGGTCAGGCCGTCGCGGCCGTAGCGGACGAAAAGCGTGTCGCGGTAGTCACTCGAGGACATGGTCGTGGTCCAGGTGTGGCGAAGCTTGAGGCGCACGACCTCGGTGCGCAGCTTGGAGGGGCTAAAGGCGGCGCCCCCTGACCGCGCCCATCCGGTGGCGGCCACCGCCCCCGTCGCCGCCAGCAACTCGCGTCGGTTCATTCATCGACCCCCCCTCCTATCCTCCCCCACGTAGGGGGGAGGGAATGCGCATACTGGCCGGGCTCCGCGCCTCTCGTTACCTCTCCGAATGCGCGAAGGGGTCACTGAACTCCACCACCCGGCCCGCCTCGACGTAGACCCTCGGCACGCGGCGACCGATCCCGCACAGCACCTCGTAGGCGATCGTCCCCGTCGCCTCGGCCAGGTCGGTCGCGGTGAGGGCCGCGCCCCCCCGCTCTCCGATCAGGGTTGCCGGGGCGCCCGTCTCCACGCCTTGGAGGCCGGTCACGTCCACCGCGGTCAGGTCCATGCTGACCCGACCGGCCACGATCCCGGCGCCTCCGTCGAAGAGGACCGGACCACGGTTGGAGAGCGCGCGCGGCCAGCCGTCGGCGTAGCCGACGGGGAGGATGGCCACCCGCGAGGCGCGGGCGGCGCGCCAGGCGCCTCCATAGCCGACCGTGCCCCCTTCGGGGACGTGTCGAACCTGGATGACCTCAGTCTCGAAAGCGAGCACCGGCCGGAGGTCCGCGCGGTCCACCTTCTGGCCGGGATGGAGGCCGTAGAGGGCGAGGCCGGGGCGGACGGCGCTCTTCCAGCCGCGCGGGTGGGAGAGGATCGCCGCGCTGTTGGCGGCATGGACGAGGCCCGGACCGAGGCCGGCGGCGGACAGCCGGGAGACGAAGGCATCGAGACGATCGATCTGCCGCGCCGTCTCGGGGCGGTGGGGGTCGTCGGCGGTGGAGAAGGTGGTGAAGACGCCCGCCAGCTCCAGTCCGCGCGAGGCGGCCAGGCGACGCACGAGCGCGTCCTGCTCCTCGAGGGGGAAGCCAAGCCGGCCCATGCCGGTGTCGATCTTGACGTTCACGACCAGGCGACGGCCCCGGGCCCGGCCCTCCTCCTCGAGACGCGCCAGCAGCGACGGCTCGAAAACGGCCGGGATCAGGTCGTGGTCCAGGGCCGACGGGATCTGACCTGGGGTCAGGATCCCCAGGAGCAGGATGGGGCCCCGGAGGCCCGCCCGGCGCAGCTCCACACCTTCTTCGACCAGCGCCACCCCGAAGGCATGCGCGCCTTCGGCGGCGAGCCGTTGGGCCACCGGTATGCTCCCATGGCCGTAGCCGTCGGCCTTCACCACGGGGATCTGGGCCACGTCGCCCCCTACCCGTGCGGCCAGGGTGCGAAAGTTGTGAGCCAGCCGCCCGAGGTCGATGACGGCAAAGGTCGGCCGGAAGCGGGCGAGACGAGCCTCGGCCCGGACGAGATCAGGAGCGCCGACGGCGTCTTCCGGGTCGGTTGGAGTGCTCAGGGCCCGTGTGCGCGAAGGGTTCATGTTGCCGCTTGCATCCGAGTCCAGCGTAGCACGAGGTGCGGGATCGCCGGTTACGCCCCCTGCGTCGAGGAAAGCCGTCGGTTTCGGTCTATGATTCCGGCCCGTCATGCTTCCCGAGTCGGTGCGCCGCGCGATCCTGTGGGCGAGCGACGCCGTCTGGGGCCCGTGGACCATGGGACTGCTGTTCGGCACCGGGCTCTTCCTGACCCTTCGGCTGCGCTTCGTGCAGGTGGTGCGCTTCCGCGAGGCGCTCCGCACGATGGTGCCCGCGGCCGAGGTGGGCGCCCGGGGCGCCCTGTCCCCCTTCCAGGCGTTCATGACCGCCCTTGCCGCCACCATCGGCACCGGCAACATCGCGGGGGTGGCCACCGCAGTGGTCTCGGGCGGGCCGGGCGCGGTCTTCTGGATCTGGTGCTACGGGTTCTTCGCCACCGCCATCAAATTCACGGAGGCCGTGCTGGGTATTCGCTACCGGAGCCTGTCGAAGGAGCGCCTGTCCGCGGGGCCCATGCACTATCTGCGGGATGGGATGGGCCTGCCCCGCTTGGGCGGGGCCTACGCTCTGGTGGCGGGGGTGGCCGCCCTCACCACCACGCCCTTCACCCAGCCCAATTCCATGGCGGACGTCCTGAGGAGCCAGCTTGGCATCCCCACCTGGCTCTCGGGTCTGGCCATAGCCCTTCTCGCCTGGCTGGTGATCATCGGCGGCGTCCAGTCCATCGGGAGGGTGGCCGAGAAGCTCTCTCCGCTGAAGGTCTTCCTCTACCTGGGGGGCGGCCTCGCGACCATCGTGGTCCACCGCGGCCACCTGCTCGAGGTCCTGGCCCTCATCCTGCGCGAGGCTTTCACGGTTGAGGGCGCGCTCGGAGGCACGGCCGGCGTGGGCATGATGGTGGCCATGCGCTACGGCCTGGCCCGGGGGATCTACGCCAACGAGGCCGGTTATGGGACGGCCGCGGTCGTCTACGGAACGGCGCGCAGCGAGCGGCCCGTGCAGCAGGGCCTGAACGCAGTGATGGAGGTCTTCATCGTCTCGTTCGTCACGTCCTCCATCAGCGCCCTCACCGTCCTGGTGAGCGGCGCCTGGCGCTCTGGGGAAACCGGGGCGGCCCTGGTGGCCCGCGCTTTCGGCACCGCCATCCCGGGAGGCGGCTACGTCGTGGCCTTCTGCGTCGTGCTCTTCGGCTATACGACCCTCATCGGCTGGTCGTACTACGGCGAGCAGTTTCTCGAGCACGTCTTCGGGCCCAGGGTCACGGTGCCGTACCGCTGGATCTACTGCGGCCTGGTGGTCTTCGGGGCCCTGGGGAAGGTGGATACGATCTGGGCCTGGGGCGACCTCATGAACGGCCTTCAGGTCTTCCCCAACCTGGTGGGGTTGATCGGGCTTTCGGGGGTGGCCGCAGCCATGCTGCGCGGCCCGGACAGCAAGGGCCGCGCCCGAGCGGGGGCTTGAGCATGGCGGGCCTGGAGCGGCATGACGGCGTGCTGCTCTGCGACGGGGTGGCCCTGGCCGAGGCGGCCGACCGCTTCGGCACCCCGCTCTATGTCTACAGCCGCGCCGCGCTCGTCGCGAACTACCGCGCCTACGAGCGGGCCTTCGCGGCGGTGCCGCACCGGATCTGCTATGCCCTGAAGGCGAACGGCAACGGCCACCTGCTGCGGCTGCTGGCCGGCCTGGGAGCGGGAGCCGACATCGTCTCGGGCTTCGAGCTCGAGCTGGCCCTCCGGGCCGGCTTCCCGCCGGACCGGATCGTCTTCGCGGGGGTGGGGAAGACCGAGGCCGAGATCGACCTCGGGATCGAGCGCGGCATCGGCGACTTCAACGCGGAGAGCGAGGCCGAGCTCCTCCGCATCAGCGCCGCCGCCGCGCGCCGCGGCCGCTCCGCGCGGGTCTCCCTCCGGGTGAACCCCGACATCGATCCCCGCTCGCATCCCTACGTCTCCACCGGCCTTCGCGAGAACAAGTTCGGCGTCGACATCGCCCTGGCCCCCGAGATCCTGGGCCGGGCCCGCGGCCTGCCGGGAATCGCGGTCGTGGGGGTGCAGTGCCACATCGGATCCCAGATCACGGACTTAGCACCCCTCGGCGAGGCTGCGCGGGAGGTGGCGCGCCTCTCCCGGCGGCTCCTCGAAGAGGGCTTCCCGCTCGAGATGATCGACCTGGGAGGCGGCCTCGGGGTCGACTACGAGGGCGGGCGGCCTCCCGATCCGGCGCGCCTGGCCGAGGTGATCCTCCCGGCCCTCGAGGGCCTCCCCCTCACGCTGTTCCTGGAGCCGGGGCGCTCCCTCCTGGCGCCGGCGGGTACCCTCCTCACCCGGGTGCTCTACCTCAAGGAGAACCGCGGCCGGCGCTTCGTGATCGTGGACGCCGGCATGAACGACCTGCTGCGGCCCTCGCTCTACGAGGCCTTTCATCGGATCGAGCCGGTGGTCGCGCGGGGCCGGGCCGTGGTCCGTGCAGACATCGTCGGCCCGGTCTGCGAGACGGGGGATTTCCTGGCCCGCGACCGGGATCTGGAAGCCGTGGAGCCGGGCGACCTGCTGGCCATCCGCGACGCGGGGGCCTACGGCTACGTGATGGCCTCGAACTACAACCAGCGGCCACGGCCGGCCGAGGTCCTGGTCGAGGACGGAGGGGTCCGCCTGATCCGTCGCCGGGAGACCCTGGAGGATCTCGTTCGTACCGAGGCATAGTAGACCCAAGCAACGGCGGCGAGCGGAGCCGAATTCATTTCGGCGGAGCGAGCGGGGGTTCAAGGGGGGGGCGACGCCGCCCCCCCCTTGCTCAATTCGATCACGCGTCCCAGGTCGCTCGAGCGGGCCAGCCGAGAGAACGTGTCGTAGACGGCCGCGGAGACATCGCGGATGGCGGCCTCGCCGTCGGCGTCGCGACGCAGGTAGGTCGTCATGACGGCGGCGGTGTAGGGCCGGCCCGGCAGGTCGACGTACCCGACCTCGCAGCGGACGGCTTCCAGCTCGCCCGATTTCGTGTAGGCGACGAGCGGCTCGGGCAGGGCCGCCCGGAACGCGGAGTGGCTCTCGGAAGTGGCGGCCACCGCCTTCAGGTCGCGAGCGAGCTCGGCCGGGAGGCCGGTGCCCCGCGCCACCGCCTCGGCCAGGCGGGCGAGCTCGGCGGGGGTGGACACGTTCTCGCGGCCTTCCCGGGCCGCCGCGAGGTCCATCATGCGCCGTCGCAGCCGGGTTCTCGTGAGGCCGAGGGCGTCCAGGCGTCTGTTCACCGCCTCCATCCCGACCTTGCCCGACAGGAGGTTCGCGGCCTCGTTGTCGGACCAGCCGATCATCAGCACGGAGAGATCGCGCCAGGTGAGGGCCACGTTCCCGCCCAGGCGCTGCAGTATCCCGCCCCCGCCGACCCGGGGCAGGGGCGGGCGCGTGACCTCGGCCAGGTCCACTCGCCGCTCCTCGGCCTGGCGGAACAGCTCGTACAGGATCGCGAGCTTGATCGTGGAGGCGGCGGGGAAGAGCTCGTCGGCCCGCAGCTCGATCGTGGCGCCCGTGCGATGGTCTCGCACCGCAACCCCGAACACGCCGTCCAGCGTGCGGTCGATGGCCTCGATTCGCTCGCGCAGCCTGTCCCAGAGGACGCGCTCCTTGCCCGTCATCTCCTCGGCGGTGGCGGGGACGGCGAGGGCGAGGGCGAGGAGAAGGACGGGGCGGATCACGGGAGCTTCCATGTCTTGTCGTACCTCAGGACCCCGGTCGGTCCGATCGAGAGGCCACGGACCGCTCGGCGGTATGCGGTGAAGACGGAGCCATGGTAGAGGGGCACCCAGGGCATGTCCTTCTGGAAGAGGCCCTGCACCTCCCGGTAGGCGGCGAGGCGGGTCTCCAGGTCGCTGCCCATGCGGGCCCGCTTGAGGAGGGCATCCATGGCGGGGTTCCGGTAGCGGCTGCGGTTCGTGGTCCCGATCGACTCCGAGTCGAGCAGCACGGAGAGGAAGTCGTTGGGGTCCAGGGTGTCGGCCTGCCATCCGAGCACCGCGAGGTCGTAGTCGCCTCCGGTGGCCCGCTCGAGGTATTCGGCCCAGGTGGGCACCTCCCGCAGAAGGGCCCGGACGCCGACCTCGCGGAGGTCGTCCCGGATCTCGGTGGCCAGGCGCACGGGGTGCGGCATGTACGGGCGCGGGGCGTCCACCGCCAGGAGGGTGGTCTCGAACCCTTCAGGGAAGCCCGCCTCCGCCAGGAGGCGCCGGGCCGCGGATCGGTCCAGGACCAGGTCGCGGGTGCGGGCATCGTAGCCCCAGAGGGCGGGCGGCAGCGGGTTCTGGGCGGGCTTCCCGTGGCCGCCCAGGAGGTGATGCACGAGACGGTCGCGGTCGATCGCGCGGGCCAGCGCTTGCCGCACCCGGCGGTCGCCGAAGGGCGGCCGGTCGTTGTTGATCGAGAGGAAAGCGAGGTTGAGGCCGGTCTGGGAGTCGAGGGTGATCTCCGGCCGTGCGTGCAGCTCGAGGAGACGGTCCTGGCCCACCGCCGAGGTCACGTCCAGCTCGCCCGCCAGCAGGGACTGGACGAGCTTCTCCTCGCTCGCAAAGCGGCGGAACGAGATCGCGCGGAGCCGGGGCGCCCCGCCCCAGTAGTCGGGGTTGGCCAACAGATGAACCAGTCCGGGCTTCGCCTCGACGAGCCGGAAGGGGCCCGTGCCCACGGGGCGGCCGTCGGGCGCGGCCAGCCGGCGCGGGCTCTGCAGGGCGAAGAAGGGCTGGGAGAGCGTGGCCAGCAGGGCGGCGCTCGGCTTGTCGAGGGTGATCGAGACCACGTGCGGCCCGATCCGCGACGCCCTCCCCGGGAACGCGCGGGTGCGCCGCAGGCTCTCCAGGTTCGCCACCACCGCCTCGGCGTCGAGGGAGGCGCCGTCGTGGAAGCGGACCCCCTCGCGCAGGGTGAAGGTCCAGACCCGGCGGTCCACGGTGGCCCAGGTGGTGGCGAGGACTCCCTCGGGACGGGTACCGCCGGGCCGGAAATGCACCAGGGTCTCGCACACGTTCGCGACCACCGCGGTGGACACGAGGTCGGTGGCCCGGTGAGGCTCGAGGGTCACGGGGTCGGAGAGGATGCCCACCACCAGGGTATCGGCGGGGACGGCCAGGAGCGTGACGAGGAGGAGCGGCGTCAACGCGGCCGCCGGGCTCCCTTGTAGAGCTCGTCCCAGTAGGGCTCGTCGAGGCCGCTCTCCTGGACCACGGGCGCCCCGTGGACGGTGGCGCTGATGAATCGTCCGGCGCCCACGAACATCCCGACGTGGGTGATCTCGTCCCCCTTCTTGCCGAAGAAGACCAGGTCCCCGGGCCGGAGGTCCCCCTTCTCGACCGGCTCCAGGCGCGGGTCCGCGAACTGCATGTCCGCATCCCGCAGCACCTCGATGCCGTTCACGCGGTAGACCAGGCTGGTCAGGCCCGAGCAGTCGAGGCCCTGGGCGGTCATGCCGCCCCAGAGGTACGGCACGCCCAGGAACCGGCGGGCGGTCGATACCAGGTCGGCCTCGGAGCCGCGCGGTCGGGAGGCGGCCGCGTCGACCCGCTTCACGTCTCCCGCCTGGATGAAGCCCGAGTCGCCGTTCGGCAGCCTGACGCGTAGCCAGCGCTCGCTCACCGGGGCCCCCGCGATCTCCAGGCGCGCCCCCATCGGGGCTCGGGCTTTGGGCCGCGCGCTGGTAGCGCTCGGGTCCCGATAGATGTGGGCCATGAGGCTCACGACCTCCAGGACCTCGCCCTTCGCGGCGTAGCGGAGGGCCCGGGGACCCGGGTACTCGAGGAGGGCGGCCGCGGGGAGCCAGCCCTGGTAGGTGTCGGGGGTCTCTATCTTGACGAAGCCGGCCTTCCTCTCGAGGGCGGTCACCACCTGCCCGAGGGTGGCCTGGCTGACCACGTCCTTGTCGGCGCTGGGCGCGGAGTACATGTTCTCGACGGTGCGCACCACCACCGCCTCGGGCCGGCGGGCGGCCGCCGCCGCCAGGGTCAACAAGAGGAGCAGGCTCGACATCGCCCCGAATCTTCAGTCAGGAAGGACGCGCGGGTCAACCAGGGACGTTTCATTCATCGACCCCCCACCCTGTCCCTCCCCACGTAGGGGGAGGGAACCGCCGCTCCGCGTTTCGCTCCGCGTCTACGACCCAGGCGCCTCCACCTCGGTGAGCGGCACGTCCCAGTGGGCATCCAGGATCTCGAAGCGGCGCTGCTCCTCCTTCTTGAACGTGTCCTGGTCGGGGAAGAGGCGCCGGGCCAGCGTCTCTTCGTTCGAGGGCGAGCCGAGGGCCGAGAAGCTCGCGAAGTCGATCACGACCATGAAGGTCCAGTCGGCCCGCCCCTCGCCGTGGAAGGTCGGCCGATAGAGGCTGACCGCCTTGATCCGCCCGTCCTTCTTCTGGGCCAGCAGCAGCGGGTAGTGGTTCTTGAGGAACAGCCGCTCGAACTCCTGCTGGAAGCCCCAGCGCACCTTGTAGTAGTAGGCGACGCGGACCGGCTTGTCCTGGGCGGCGGCGGGCAGGGCCAGCAGGACGAGTCCGGCTACGGCCAGGGCGAAGCGTCGTGTCATGTTCCACCTCGCGAAGTCGGGATCTTACCCGAGAAGTCGCGCGCGGGGCGGCTACTCGTAGCGCAGGGCGTCGATGGGGTCGAGAGTCGCGGCCTTCTGGGCCGGGTAGAAGCCGAAGAAGATCCCCACCGCCGCCGCGAAGGCAAAGGCGAGGACGATGGAAGAGGGCGTGATCAGGGTTGGCCAGCCCATGACGGTGGCGAGGGCGCGGGAGATCCCGACCCCGAAGGCGATCCCCACCAGGCCCCCCAGGGCGGAGAGGCTCACCGCCTCCAGCAGGAACTGGCGGAGGATGTCGCGGGTGCGCGCTCCCACCGCCATGCGCAGGCCGATCTCGCGGGTCCTTTCGGTGACCGAGACCAGCATGATGTTCATGATCCCGATCCCCCCCACGAGCAGGCTCACGGAGGCCACGCTCATGAGCAATCCGGTCATGGTCTGGGCGAGCTGGATGCGGGTCTGGGCCATCTCCTCCACGGTGCGGACCGAGAAGTCGTCCTCCTCGGGGTTCTGGATGCGGTGGCGCTGGCGCATGAGGCGCGTGGCCTCCACCGCGGTCTGTTCCACGGCGTCGGCGCGGGTGGCGGAGATCATCACCTGCCGCAGGTAGGTAACCCCGAGCAGCTTCTTCTGGACCGTGGTGTAGGGGGCGATGATGATGTCGTCCTGGTCGTCTCCCCATTGTCCCTGCCCCTTGGGAGCGAGCACCCCCAGCACCCGGAAGGGAAGGTTCTTGACCCGGATGATCTGGCCGACCGGGTCCTCCCCGGGGAAGAGCGTCTTGGCCACGGTGTCGCCCAGCAGGCAGACCTTGTCCGCCACCGTCACGTCGCGGGCGGTGAAATTGACCCCGCTCACGATGGGCCAGTTGCGCACCACCACGTAGTCCTCGTTGCCCCCTTCGATCGACGTGTTCCAGTTGAT
>Ga0137375_10011070_pt1 | contig 10679 bp, 10 predicted proteins | sample SagtaG_24_FD_104936 | JGI IMG/M metagenome (GOLD analysis project Ga0137375, IMG submission 104936) | Vadose zone soil microbial communities from Sagehorn Ranch, Mendocino, California, USA - Sage1_R_113_16 metaG | ecosystem: Environmental > Terrestrial > Soil > Vadose zone | place: USA... | reverse complement strand
GGCGGGCGCAGCAGCCCCCACACCGCCAGGCCCACACCCGCCCACAGCGCGCCGAAGCCCACCGCGACGAGCAGCAGGGCCGGGCCGATGTTGGGCACCAGCCACCACAGCGTCGCAAAGAGGTAGCCCGCGCCGAACCAGCCGCCGCGCACCGCGGCCTCCCGCGCGGACGGGGAGCGGTGCATCGCCAGCAGGCCGGGCACGAGCGCGAACCAGGCCAGAAACTCCAGATTCGCCGCGGGGAACACCAGCACCGGCAGCCCACCGGCGGCCAGGACCGCGTACCGCACCGGATGCGCGAGGCTGCGTCCCACCGCCATAACCCGATTGTCGGTCAAAGCCCGTGCCGCCTGCGAGTCAAACGTGAGACCCAGCGTTGCCTTGGCCGTGGCGAACGAGGAACGAGTCCTATTTTCCGCCCACGCAATGTGATCTTCCTGCGGCGGCCACATCGCAGTGTATGCCGATACGCCACCCAAGCGTGGCAAAAGTTAGCTATGGTCCCATCCGTCGATCGGACGGAGGACGAATGCGAATCTCCTTGCGCTATCTACTGCCCGCCGCAGCTGCCGTCGCGTCTGCGGCGCTCGTGCTTGCCTGGTTCACCGCTCCGCGATCGAGCGCACGGCTCGCCGCGGCCAGCGATACTCAACCGGGTGAGCGAGCCGCGTGCGGACCGCCAGAGCCCGGCCAGGTCCAATGCTTCACGGTCATCCGCACCGGCACCGGTATCGAGCCGCAGGCGATAGGCCCGGACGTCAGCCCGGCCGGCTGGGGTCCCAATGGTCTGCGAAGCGCCTACAAGCTCACCTCCGCGACCGCAGGGAGCGGGCGCACCATCGCGATCGTAGATCCCTACGACGACCCGAACGCCGAAAGCGACCTGCACACCTACCGCGCCCAATACGGCCTCAGTGAGTGCACCACCACGAACGGCTGCTTCCGCAAGGTCAACCAGAACGGCGTATCCGGCTCACTCCCGCCCGCGGCGGGAAACACCGGATGGGCCGCTGAGGAGTCGCTTGACCTCGACATGGTCAGCGCCATATGCCCGGCCTGCCACATCGTGCTCGTCGAGGCCAACTCCCCCACGGACAGCGACATGGGAACGGCCGTCAACTCGGCCGTAAAGCTGGCGAAGTACGTTTCCAACAGCTACGGCCGACCTGAGCGGAGCGGTGACCCGACAAACCTCAACCACTACTTCAACCATCCGGGAGTCGCGCTCACGTTCTCCGCGGGCGACGACGGCTATGGCGTCTCCTGGCCGGCCGCGTCGCGCTATGTGACGGCCGTTGGCGGGACCTCGCTGCACCGCTCGAGCAACGCGCGCGGCTGGTACGAGCGCGCATGGTCAGGAACCGGTTCTGGCTGCTCGAGGTACAGCGGCAAGCCAAGCTGGCAGCCGACGAAGAACGGTTGCCCGAGCCACCGCACCGTCGGTGACGTGGCCGCGGTCGCCGATCCGAACACCGGCGTGGCGATATACGACACCTACGACGAGAACGGCTGGCTGGAGGTTGGCGGCACCAGCGTGTCCGCGCCGATCATCGCGGCAGTGTATGCGCGGTCAGCGGTACCGACCGCCAACACCTATCCGGCGAGCTATCCCTACCGGCACAAGGGCAACCTCTTCGACGTGGTCGGTGGCAGCAACGGAACCTGCACGTACACATATCTGTGCAAGGCGGTGAGCGGATACGACGGCCCCACCGGCCTCGGCACACCGAACTCCTCCGCCGGGTTCAAATACTAAGCAGCGGCGGCTCGCAGGGCAGCGCTTCGACCGTCACGGTCGGCGCGACCCTGGCGACGGTCCACGCGCGAGCGGGCTCGCAGGGAACATCTGGGACATCGCGCGCCCATGCATGATGTAGTTGTGGGGTGACCACGAGTGCAACCCCCTCGGGCGGGACAGCTCCGGCAGCAACCTGGCTGACCCAGCGCGACATCGACGGCCTCGTGTTTACCGGCGAAATGTATGGCATCCAGCTCGACCAGCTCACCACGCTGCTCACCGCGACCGAGGAACGGGCGCGTGCGGTCTCGGCGCGGTGGCGGGCACATGGCTACGCCGACACCGCGCGGCTCGGCCCCGGCAAGGCGTGGCTGTGGCTCACCAGAATGGGCCTTGCCGCTTGCGGTCTCCCGTACAGCGCGGCACCGCCAGCCCTATCCCGACTCGCCCACATCCGCGCGGTCACTGCGGTCCGGCTCGCGCTCGAATCATCGGGCGTATACCGAACGGCTGCCGCTACCTGGCGCAGCGAACGGCGACTGCGGGCATGCACGGGAAGACCGGGTGCGGCGGTGCACATTCCCGATGGCGAGGTGCACTGGCCCGACTCGGCCGACGTACCCTACGCCGGGGAGTGTTGGGCGATCGAGGCGGAACTGACCGCCAAGACCGTGCGCCGCACGGCGTCCATCATGGCGGAGTTACTCGCCCGCACCGGTGACTACGGCTGCCCAGCCACGCAGCGGGCCGTGCCGGGCGCGTCGCCGTGGCACGCACGGGCGCTCTACCTCTGCTCCCCCGCCGCGCGCCACACGGTGGTGCGCGCCCGCGGCGAACTGGGCGCGGCGCTCGCGGCACGGATCGAGGTCAGGGATCTCCCGCCAGGAGCCCGGATGTGATCCGGGCCTATGTCACCTGGGTGGCGCTGCGGGCAGCGGGGCGGGTCCTGCGCGCAGCGCTCAAGGTCGCTACGGCGATCGCCGCGGTGGTGGCGGCGACACCCGCAACGGTGGTCGCAGCCTACTCGTACACGATCGCCTGGCTGCTCGGCTGGCCGCCACGGCGGCTGTACCGTGCCGCCGCATGGTGCCTGCCCATGCTGGGCGTCCTGTTCGGGGCGCAGGCGCTCCGCACCGGCCAATGGGGGGACACGTGGCGTGAGCCGTTCGGATCCTGGCGGCAGATGTGGCGCCTGGCGGCGCGCGGCGCTCCGCTGGCCGGCCTCGCGACCGCGGCGCCTGTCGCCATCCCAACCGGGCTGCTGATCGGAGCGCTGGCCTGGTCGTATCGGGTGTTTTCCATGGAAATCGGGACCGGCGGGCTGACCGCGGACGCCCCGATCACCTTTGACCTGCGGCAATGGCGCCACCAGGTACGATCCGCGCGGGCACGCATTGCCGCGCCGGGTGCGGTGCCGCTGGTCAGCCGCCGTGGCGCCATCGCGACGGGCGCCGTGATCCGCACAGTCCAACATCCCGGAGCGGCCACCGCTCGTGCCCCCTACGCGCGGCTACGGTCTCATCAGGTTGTCATCGGCACGACAGGAACGGGCAAGACAACGCTGCTACTTCGGTTATGGGCGGGGTTCGTCGCCGTCACGTGGCGCCGTTTCGCCGCCGGATCGGGCGGCCGGCCGTTACTGATCGTTCTGGACTGCAAGGGCGGCGCGGATTCCCGTCAGGTTGCCGACCGGGTCCGGCGCGTCCTGCGGTCGGCCGGTGCGCGCTCCACCGCGGTCTGGCCGGACGAGGCGAGCCTGTCCGTGTGGGACCTCCCGGCCGACCAGCTCGTCACCACGTTGCTCGAACTGATCGAGCACGGCGTCGGCGGCGCTGCCTACTACGCCGACGTCATGGACGCGGTGGTGTCTATGGCGATCATGGCGCCGTGCGGACCGCCCGCTTCGTCGGCCGACTTTCTGTCCCGGCTGGACGCCGACTGGCTCGCCCTCGCCCACGCGTCCGACCCAGCGGCGCGAAATGCGATGCGCTGGTCGGCCAAACAGGTCGCCGACGTGGCGCTACGGTTCCGCGCGCTGTTCCGCAGGCTGGGCACGGGGCTCGATGGCCCGGGCAGCTTTGACGACGCCGACGTCTGGTACTGCATCCTTGAGGGCACCGCCGAGACGGCAGTCGCAGAAGCCCAAGCGAAGGCGCTGGTGGAGATTCTCGCCGCCTACGCCGCCCGGCCTGGCGGCTCAGGTGCCGAGATCCTGCTGGCGGTCGACGAGTTCAGCGCGGTGTCCCGGCGCGTACCGATCTGGCATTTGTATGAGCGGGCGCGCTCGCTCGGGCTCGCCGTCCAGGTGTCCGCGCAGTCCTGGCACGGCCTCGCCGAGCGCAACGACGACAGGTACCGGATCGCCGCCACCGCGGACGGCGGCATCTGGTTGCTGCGGACACCCTTCCCCGATCCGATCAGCGAACTCGCTGGCAGCCGCCGGATGGTCGACACCACGCGGAAGCTGCTCGGATGGTGGCTCTGGCGGGGCGACGGTTACGCGCGGGCGCACTACACCCAGGTGGTGGATCCTGACATCGTGCGTTCACTCGATGTCGGGCAGGCGGCGTACATCTACCGGGGCGGGGTCACCTATGTTCAGGTGAAGCGGCTGGTGGCAGGCCTGTCCGCTATACCGGGCCGGATTCTGGCACCGACGCAGGGCGCGCCGCAAGCCGTGGCGCCAAGTCGGCGGCCGCTTCCTGCGGCGCCGCAGCTGGAACGGCTGCCCGACGCGAGCCAGCTGCTCGATGACGTGTTCGGGGCGGAGCAGCACCGTGGGGAGGTGTCGGGTTGACTGATCCAGGCCCCGCAGCCGTCGGGCCGAGCGACCCGTTCGAGCTGCTCGGCCTCCCCGCCAGCGCTGATGTGACCGATGACGACGTGCGGTCCGCGTGGCGGCGGATCGCGGCGGCTACGCACCCAGATCGCACGGACGGCGGCAATCCCGCGCGTTTTGCCGCCGCATCCGCGGCCTACACAATCCTGCGCACACGTTCGGGCCGCGGCGAGACACTCGCCGACCTTGCCGAACTCCGGCAAGCTCGCCCGCACAGGCCTCCCCCACGCGAGGCGCCGGCTGGGCGCGACCTGACGCCGGCCGCGGCCGCGCACTCCGCACCGGCCGCGGCCACACACCTCGGGGCCCGCGGCGCGCTGGTCCGCCGGCATCATCCCCCACTTCCCGCCCGACTGCTCGCGCGCACGGTGGCACGGGTTGCGCGAGGGCGTCCTGCGGTGCTCGCGGTTCGTCTTGCGATCGTGGTGGCGATTGGAGTGGGCACCGCGGCGCTGGTGGGATCCGCGCCCGCCACACCGGCACTCATTAGCGGCGCCCTCACGTGGCTCGTGCTGACCGCGCGCCACGACCTAGCGCCGCCTGAGTGAGTGATCCGTTGTCTCGGAGATTTTCGGTGCACACAGCTGGCTGGCCATGATCCGCCCGCGCGGATCATGGCCAGCTCCGCATGGATCAGCCTGCGCCGTCGCTCCGGATCCGCTCAATCACCGGCGCGAACGCCTCCATGTAGGGCTCATGCACGGTAATGAAGGAGAACCCAAACCTGTCGCGGCGCTCCCGCAACTGGTCGGCGATCTCATCGACCGTGCCGATGAGCAGGAACGGCGTCTCCAGCGCCTCCTCGACGGTGAAGAAAGGTAGGTGCTCCGCGAGCAACGTCTGCATCGTCGCGCGGCGATCCGTTGTTACCACAACCGCCTGGACCAGAGCGTTCAGCTCAAGATCGTCAAAATGGTCACCCGCTTGCTCTCGGATGAAGCGCACCCGATCCTCGGCCTCGGCGGCGGTCGCAATCCGGAACGTGCCGGGCGGCTGCCCCGGCAGCTGGAGCGCTCCGGCTACCGCGACGGTGTCGGCCCGGCGCGCGGCGAGCGCCAGGATCCGGTGGCTGGTGCCGCCGATAATCAGCGGCGGTCCAGTGCCGCCGAAACCTCGCCGCTGGACCGGCGTCTGGGCCGGGAGATCATAGAGGTCGCGCACCGCTTTGCGGCCGGGGTAGCCATTCGAGCCGAACAGCTTCTCCAGCTCGTCAAGGGTGGCGGCGATCCGGTCGGCTCGCTCGTCAAACGGTGGCCAGTGGATGCCAGCGGCGTCGTACTCCCATTTCATGTGCCCGGCGCCCACACCGAGTTCGAGCCGGCCATCGGTGAGGAGGTCCACCGTGGCAACGTCGCGGGCGAGCAAGTGAGGATTCCAGAACCCGATGTTGAGCACCAGCGTTCCGACCCGAAGCCGCTGCGTGGCGTCCGCGGCCGCGACAAGGGGCGGAAATGGGGACGGCGACCCCAGATGGTCGGTGGTGAAGACCAGGTCGTAGCCATACCGCTCGGCAGCACGGCAGTACTCCACGAACCGGGCGCGCGATCGGATAGCGAACGTGTTGCAGCTGAACCGGAAATCTCGCATGTCCTCAAGTTCTCATCTGCACACCACCGGCAGCCAGGCCGATCCGCTTCGGGCGGAATGAACCGGCCCGGCCCTGGCCGCTGCCGTGGCCTCGGTGGCCCATCGCGGACTCCGGAGCTGGCCTGGGTGCCCCACGTCGAGTACCTGGACCGCGCTGTGGCCGAAAAAGCGCAGCGTCCACCAGGCGCGAGCAGCGGCGGTCGCGTCCCAGTCGTCATACGCGACGACCAGGCACCCGCTGCTCACCCCGGCACCGCGCATGACCTCCTGGAAGTCGGCCGGATCGGGCAGCGGGTGTCGGCCTCCCGGCCCAGGAGGGCCACACAACTGGCGGTCAAGATCAATGAAAACGGCGCCAGGTATGTGCCCGTCGCGGTAGCTCTCGATGCCGGAAGGTCCCCCGAGCTGCCAGCGGACATCGAGCACAACGGGCCGGGCGGGCGCATTCGACGTTCGTGACGCCTTCGCGGAACGTGACGCCCCTGAGGGAGGCGACGCGTCCGAGGAGGCTACGGCCAGGGCGCGCGCCAGCGGCTCCACGTCAATCAGCGGCTGCACAGCACAAGGCTAGAGGACTTCCCCTTCGTGACCCTTAGTCCTAGCCTCAACCGCGGGGCTTAGAGCCTGTTAGACAGTGCTGAACGTGAGCAGCGGGATGAGCTGCTCGTCCTGGGTCAGCGAGCCGTGCATGCCGATCAGTGCCGATTCCCGCGGTTCGGCGCGCGTTGCCACCATGGCGGCCGGGCCATAAGGAGCCGCGACCACGTCACCGATGCGGGCCGCGAACTCGGGTGCCACGTCCCCAAACCAGCCATGGGCTATCGCCTCATCCCTGGCCAGCACGCACATCCGCCCATCGAGCAGGTCCCGCCAAGTGGCGAGGACGTCGGCAGCGGCTCCCGGCTCGGCATACACATGCCGAGCCCGCGGCTCGCCGCCAAGCAGCGCCACACCCTCCCGCAATGATGGGATGGCGTCTACATCGATTCTGTCCTCAGAACCGACGTCAACCATGCCGTGATCGGCCGTCACGTGCAGCACACAACCGTCCGGTAGGCCAGTCGCCAGCTGCTCGGCGAGCTTGTCCACATGGGCGAGTTCGTACCGCCACGCGTCCGATGTGGTGCCGCTCGTGTGGCCGGTAGCATCCAGGTGGCCGTGATACACGATAATGAGGGTGCGGTCAGCAGCGTGCAGGCGCAGCGCCTCCTGGGCCCGCCCCGCGAGATCACCCAGGCTGTTCGCGCCACGGTAGCTGGCCCCGCGAGCGAACGCTGTCGTCAGACCGGAACCGCGGAAGGCGGTGGCAGCCACATAACAGGCACGGACGCCCGCTTCTGTGGCCCGCTCGAAGATCGTCGGTATGGGCTGCCACTTGACCGGGTCTACCTCGGGGTCCCAGCGCAAGGCGTTGAGCAGCTTGCCCTCGCCAGGCCGCGCTACCTGGTAGCCGAGCATGCCATGGATGCCGGGCGGCCGACCGGTGCCGAGCGAGCCCAGGCTTGTCACGGTGGTTGAGGGAAAGCCCGCCCAGATGGGGCCTGCTGTCGCGGCGAGTTCGGAGAGGAAAGGCGCCGCCGCTGGATGCTCACGAAGCAGTTCCCAGCCCATGCCATCCACGATCAGCACACATACCCGGTCGGCGGGGGGAAGGCCCAGGACATCAGGCTCGTCAGGGACGCGCAGCGATGCGAGCAGGGAGCAGGCGAGGTCAGGAAGTGTCGCGCTGCCATAGGGCGGCGGATTAAGCGGCATCGGCTCGTGGGTCATGCGGGGGCAATCCTCCGGGTGCCGTCGGCGCCGTTCAGCCCGATCATCGTGCCACTGCTTCACGTCCGAGGGCAAAGCAGCACCATGACGCCGGAGTCCGGTGCTAGGCGCCGAGCCGCGCGGTAGCTGCTGAAAGCGACTCGGCGAAGGCGAGCACCTGGGTGATCCCCTCTGCGCCGTCGGCGGCCTCGCTGACACGTAGCGTCAGGTCATCGGTCGTGATCGTGCCGGTATAGCCATGATCGGCATCACAATTCTCGTCACCGCAATGCGCAGGTTCGAGTTCCACATGGGAAAGTACGTTCCATCCGATTGTCAGCACGACCTCGGTCGGCATGGTGACACCGGGGATATATGAGGCCGGGTCCGGCACCAAACGGGTGATCGCGACGGACTGGATCCGGGAGAACCGCACGGTCTCAGTGCTTGTCTCAGCGCTTGGTGCCTCGTCATCCTCGGAGGCCGGATGCTCGTCGGTGTGGCTGTAGATCAGCCTGCTTGGTGTCAGCGCGAGCACCGTGATATGACGGCGGACCTCCATCGCGGGGTCGAAGATGGCGTCGTGGTGCACAACATAGGCCGTCACGGTCTCGGAACCCAGCGCGGAGGCGACCGCGTCAGTGACCAGGCCGGGGTAATATCCGGTGCGCTCGATCGAAGCGCGCAGAGCCTCGGCCGTCGTTTGGGTATCCCTCATGCACCCATCCTCCACCCTCGTGGACCTAGGTTTCACCGCACCTCCTGGCCTCGTATCGGCCCTCTTTACGGCACGCACGACTACCCTCTCTAGGCTGATCGTTCGTGATCTGGGAAGGTCTGAGGCTTGCGGTGAGCCTGCTATCGGCGCTACCGCTGCGAGCCAGGCGGGTAACCAGGCAGACGGCAGGCGCGGCGATGGCCTGGGCGCCCGCCATTGGCCTCCTCCTCGGCGCCATCGCCGCCGCGGTATTGACGGGCGCGGATCATCTTCTGGGCGGGGCACCCCTACTCGCTGCCACGCTCGCTGTCGTAACGATGGCGCTGCTAACCCGGGGCCTGCATCTCGACGGTCTCGCCGACCTCGCTGACGGTCTCGGCAGCGGCAAGCCGGCCGCGGGGGCGCTAGAGATCATGAGGCGCTCCGATATCGGACCGTTTGGGGTCGTCGCGCTCGTGCTCAACCTGCTGATACAAGTCGCCGCGCTCGCACAGGCGCAGGCTCGCGGCCACGGACCCGCCGCGCTCATGGCGGCGGCCTTCGCAGGCCGACTGGGCATCACCTGGGCCTGCCGACGCGGTGTCCGCGCGGCACGACAGCTTGGGCTTGGCGCGCTCGTCGCAGGAACCGTCCCTGCGGCGGTGCCCGCGGCCATCACCGTTGGCGTGACCGGAATGACCTGCCTGGCCGCCGTGCTGCTGCCGGTGAGGTCGGGCGGGTGGCTGCTCCCGGCCAGCATCGCCGCCGGGTTGGCCGCCTCGCTCGCAGTGGCCACACACGCCGCGGCACGGCTCGGCGGGATTACCGGGGACGTGCTCGGCGCCCTGGCTGAGATCGGCGCCTGCGTGTGCCTGACGGTAATGGCAGCATGAAAGGCATGGTGCTGCTCCCGTCAGAGATCATGACTCCGGCGCTTGTTGTGGATCAGGTGCGGCTGGAACGAAACCTGCGCGCAATCGCCGATTCAGCGGCGGCTCGCGGGATACGCCTGCGACCACATGCGAAAACACACAAAACGGCGAACATCGGCCGGCGGCAGCTCGACCTGGGCGCCACTGGCCTGACCGTCGCGACCATTGGCGAGGCGGAGGCATTCGCCGACGCAGGGGTCACCGACCTGTTCGTCGCCTACCCACTGTGGCCGTCAGCCGCCCGGCTCAGCCGTCTGCAGGCCCTCGCCGAACGCGTTCGGCTGCGCCTCGCTGCCGATTCGCCAACTGCCGCCGGGCGGCTGGCACCGCTTTCCCTGTGCGCGCGGCCGCCGGAGATCCTCGTGGAGATAGACAGCGGTCACCACCGCACTGGCATTCCTCCGGACCAGGCCCGCGATGTCGCGCTCGCGACCGCGCGGGCAGGCCTGCCGGTGGTCGGCGTTTTCACCTTCCCCGGCCACAGCTACGCTCCTGGCGCGCGCGAGAGCGCCGCAACCGAGGAGGCGATCGCGCTATCCGTGGCCGGGGCCGCGCTGCGGTCGGCCGGAGTGATCGACGCGGAGCGTGCGGAACGCAGCGGCGGATCCACGCCCACCGCGCTCCTGCACGCTGATCCGCCGGTGACCGAACTGCGGCCCGGCGTGTACGTGTTCTATGACGCGCAACAGCTTGAGCTCGGTGTCTGCCGCAGCGAGCAGATCGCGCTGGCCGCGGCCGCGACCGTGGTGAGCCGCCCGGGACGTGAGCGGATGGTGCTCGACTGCGGCAGCAAAGTGCTTGGCGCCGACCGGCAACCGTGGAGCACAGGTTTCGGGCGGCTGCCAGGCTGGCCGGACGCCCGCGTGGTGGCGCTGTCCGAGCATCACGCGACGGTCACCCTGCCGGCTGGCACGTCAGGGCCCGACCTTGGCGACGTCGTCGCCGTCGTCCCGAACCACGTCTGCGCCGCCGTCAACCTCGCCAATGAGCTGCTGGTGGTCCGCGACGGAACTGTGATCGACACCTGGCCGGTCATGGCTCGGGGCGCCAACTCGTGATGACGCGCCCTGAGCTCCCGGCGGCCGGCCCTGCCCAAGACGACGACGCCGCCCCGAACCACCGGCCGTGCCCCAGGCC
>Ga0137375_10011068_pt1 | contig 10679 bp, 7 predicted proteins | sample SagtaG_24_FD_104936 | JGI IMG/M metagenome (GOLD analysis project Ga0137375, IMG submission 104936) | Vadose zone soil microbial communities from Sagehorn Ranch, Mendocino, California, USA - Sage1_R_113_16 metaG | ecosystem: Environmental > Terrestrial > Soil > Vadose zone | place: USA... | reverse complement strand
GGGCGGCGCGGCCGTCAAGCGGTACCCCGTCAAGGGCAAAGTCACGGAGGTCGACCTCGGCCAGAAGCTCCTGACCCTCGATCACCAGGACATCCCTGGTTACATGCCAGCCATGATCATGCCCTTCCCGGTGAAGGACGACCAGCTCCTGAAGGTCGCGGCCCCCGGGGACGAGGTCACGGCCTCGCTCGTGATCACGCGCGACAACCGCCACTGGCTCGAGGACCTCGTCGTGACCCGCAAGACGCCCGAGGGTGCCCGCCCCTCGGCCCGGCCTGCGCACCGCGAGCCGGAGCCCGGCGAGGCGGTCCCCGACGTCGCGCTCGTCAACCAGGACGGCAAGAGGATCCGCCTGGCCGACTACCGCGGCCACGCCCTCGCTCTGACCTTCATCTACACGCGGTGCCCGCTCCCCGAATTCTGCCCGCGCATGTCCCGGAACTTCGAGGCGGCCGCGAAGGCGCTGGCCGCCGAGCCCGCCCTCCAGGCCCAGACCCACCTGCTCTCGATCAGCTTCGATCCGGAGCACGACACCCCGGAGGTGCTGAAGCGCTACGGCCGTGCCTTCGCGGGGGAGGGACCGCGGCCCTTCGCGCACTGGGAGTTCGCCCCGGATCCGACGCGGAGATCCGGAGGCTGGGCGGCTTCCTGGGCCTCGACTACGACCCCGACCAGGGGATGTGGGTGCACAACCTGCGCACCGCGGTGGTCGGCCCCGACGGTACGCTCGTCCGGTCCATCCGCGGAAGCGACTGGAAGCCCCAGGATCTCGTGGCGGACCTCCGCGCCGCGGCCGCCGCCACGAAGCGGTCGGAGGGTCGTCGACCCTAGCGGCCCGTCTTCTCGTACGTCCCGATCAGCTCCGCCTTCCCCAGCACGTGCCCCTCCATCGCCTTTTCCACCTCCGTCTTCGTGGCCGGGCCGAGGTCGGGGAGGACGACGTCCAGGGCGTAGAGCTTGTGGAAGTAGCGGTGGCGGCCGATGGGAGGGCAGGGCCCGCCGTAGCCGGTGCGCTTCCAGTCGTTCGTTCCTTCGCGTGTCCCCGCCGGCAGGTCGGAGGCTCGCACTCCCTGGGCGAGCCGGCTCCCCGGGGGAGGAAGGTTGTAGAGCACCCAGTGCACCCAGGTCATGCGCGGCGCACGCGGGTCGGGTGCGTCGGGGTCGTCGACGATCAGGACCAGGCTCTTCGTCCCGGCGGGCGGTCCCGTCCACGCGAGGGGTGGAGACACGTCGCTCCCCTCGCACGTGAAGAGGGCGGGGATCGCCCCCCCGGGGCCGAAGGCCGGGGAGGTCAGTGCAAATCCCATGGCGGTTCTCCTAGTGCGTTGCTCAAGCCGTAAGTCCTCTGCACCACTGCCACCAGTGGGGCCATCCGGGCCTTCCGGCGGCCGGCCGGCGGTCGATCACTCCCAGGATGCCACGGCCCAGGGGTGATGGGGTGGATTACGAGGCGGCTCCCCCGGGCCGCTGCTCGAACCCTCGGAGCGACCAGCCCATGACGTCCCGCCGCATCTCCTCGTGGCTGAGGTCGAAGTGGAGCGGGGTCACGGACACGAGCCCCTCCCGCAGCACCGCGTTGCAGTCGCTGCCCGGGATATCCTCGTGCTGGTACTCGTTCCCGCCGATCCAGTAGTACTTGCGGCCTCGGGGGTCCACCTTCTCGATCACGTCGAAGCCGTAGGAGTGCTTGCCCAGGCGGGTCACCGCGTAGCCGTGCAGCTCGGGGCCTGCGGGAATGTTCACGTTGAGCAGCGTGGCGGGGGGCAGGGGCTGGCCCAGGGCGGCCTCGACCAGGCTCGCCGCGAAGCGCGCCGCGGCCGTGAACTCGAAATCGTGCCGGGTCACCAGGGAGAAGGCGATGGCGGGGACGCCCAGCATCGACGCCTCCATGGCGGCGGCCACGGTGCCCGAGTAGGTCACGTCGTCGGCCAGGTTCGGGCCGTGGTTGATCCCCGAGACCAGCAGCCGCGGACGCCGGTCCTTGAGCACGTGGTTGATGCCCACGTAGGAGCAGTCCGTGGGCGTCCCGTCCACCGCGTACCAGCGCGGCCGCACCTCGCGGATGCGCAGGGGCCGGTGGATCGAGATCGCGTGGGAGGAGGCGCTCTGCTCCGCCTCCGGAGCGACCACCCACACCTCGCCGAGCTCGGTCATGGCCGCGGCCAGGGCCTGGATGCCCGCGGCCTGGTGGCCGTCGTCGTTCGAGACCAGGATCACGGGGCGCGCCGTCGGGTCGATCTCGGACAACGCCTAGCCTCCGGTCTGCCGCGGCCGGCGCCACTCGTCGATCAGGGACGCCACGAGCGCGGTCCAGCCCGCCTGGTGCGACGCCCCGAGGCCCTCGCCGGTGTCGGCGTGGAAGTACTCGTAGAACAGGATCAGGTCCCGCCAGTGCGGGTCCTCCTGGAACTTGCGGCGGTTCGCGTGGACGGGCCGCCGGCCCGAAGCGTCGCGGGTGAAGATGCGGATCAAGCGGTTCGCCATCTCCTCCGCCACCTCCCAGAGGCCGCGCCGGTCGTCGTCGTCGCCCCCCACCGGCACCTCCAGGTCGGGTCCGAGGGCGGTCCCCAGCTTGCGCAGGGACTCGATCATGAGGAACGAGGTCGGGAACCACACCGGCCCCCGCCAGTTCGAGTTGCCGCCCTTGATCTTCGACTCCGCCTCTCCCGGCTCGTAGCGCACCTCGGCCGTCCCCAGCCGGAAGGGATGCCGCTCGTGGCAGCGCGAAAGGCTGCGCAGGCCGTAGGGAGAGAGGAACTCGTCCGGGTCCAGCATCCGGTCCAACAGCCGGCGCATCTGCGCCTCGTCCACGATGGCCAGGACGTGGACCCGCTGGCCGTCCCGCTCCACCGGGTAGCAGACGTTCTGCACGATGTGCTGCTTGTTGGTGAGGAACCAGTCCATGCTCTTGCGGAAGCTCTTGAAGGAGGCGATCCAGTGGTCCTCCAGGCGCTCGATCGCGTAGAGCGGGATGAGGCCCACCAGCGACCGGACCCGCACCTTCTCGTAGCGGCCGTCACGGTGGCGCAGGACGTCGTAGAAGAAGCCGTCCTCCTCGTCCCAGAGCTGGTAGTGGCGGCCCCCCATCTTCTTCATGGCCGCCCCCACGTAGATGTAGTGCTGGAAGAACTTGGTGGCGAGGCCTTCGTAGACGGGGTTTTCCTTCGCGAGCTCGAGGGCGATGCGCATGAGGTTCAGGCAGAACATGCCCATCCAGCCCGTGGCGTCGGACTGCTCGAGCACGGTCCCGTCGGGGAGGGGCTGGCTCCGGTCGAAGAGCGTGATGTTGTCGAGGCCGAGGAACCCTCCCTCGAAGACGTTGTTCCCCGCGCGGTCGACCTTGTTGATCCACCACGCGAAGTTGATGAGAAGCTTGTGGAAGCAGCCCTCGAGGAACATGCGGTCGGCCCGGCCGGTGCGGATGCGGTCCATGTTGTAGACGCGCCAGACCGCCCAGGCCTGCACGGGCGGGTTCAGGTCCGAGAACTCCCACTCGTAGGCCGGGATCTGCCCCGAGGGGTGCTGGAACTGCTCGAAGAGGAGGAGCCAGAGCTGCTCCTTGGCGAAGTCGGGGTCGACGACGGCGAAGGGCACGCAGTGGAAAGCCAGGTCCCAGGCGGCGAACCACGGATACTCCCACTTGTCCGGCATGGACAGGATCCGCATCGAGTTGAGGTGGCGCCAGTGGGAGTTGCGGATCTCCCGGCGCGAGGGCGGGGGCGGCCACTTCGGGTTGTCGCCCTCCAGCCAGAGGTTCACGTCGAAGATGTAGATCTGCTTGGTCCAGAGGAGGTTGGCGAAGGCCTGTCGCTGCACCAGCTTCTCGTCCTCGCTGGCATTCTCGGGCTGGATCGCCGCGTAGAACTCGTCGGCCTCCCCCTTCCGCTGGGCCAGGACCTTGTCCACGTCCGCGAGAGGCGCCTCCAGGCGGTCGGGGGTGAGCCTCATCCGCAGGCTCACGGAGCCCCCGGGGGGGACCACGTACCGCAGGTGGCCGCAGGCCTTCGTCCCCACCTCGTCGGGATTCACGGCGTCCTCGCCGTGGATGACGTGGCGATGGAAGGCGTCCTTGACGTAGGGGCGCCGGCTCTTCGCCGGGGGCCCCCAGACCCGCGGCGCGTTCGTCTCGTTGTAGGTGAAGAGGAGGCGTCCGGCGCCCTCCAGGTAGAGATGACGGGCCCCGAGGCGATAGATGACCGGCAGGCCCTTCAGGGGATCCGCGGTGCGGTCGTCGGCCACGATGGTCAGGAAGCCGGCGCCCGGGCTACCCGCCCGCACGATGGGCTCGGACGACGCCTCTCCGCTCCACGCCCACGTGTTGCGGAACCAGAGGTGGGGCAGCAGGTGCAGGGGCGCCGCCTCGGGCCCGCGGTTCCAGGCCGTCACCTTCACCACGATGTCGTCCAGGCTGGCCTTGCCGTATTCCACGAACACGTCGAAATAGCGGTCGTCGTCGAAGATCCCGGTGTCGAGCAGCTCGAACTCCGGCCCCTTCCCCGCCCGCCGGCGGTTCTCGTCGATGAGGGCCGCGTAGGGGAACTCCCGCTGCGGGTACTTGTAGAGCCACTTCATGTAGGAATGGCTGGGCGTGTTGTCGAGGTAGAAGTAGCACTCCTTGACGTCCTCGCCGTGGTTTCCCTGGCTGGGGACGAGGCCGAACAGCCGCTCCTTCAGGATGGGGTCGTGCTCGTTCCAGAGGGCCAGGGCGAAGACCAGCACCTGATAGCGGTCGCAGATCCCGGCCAGGCCGTCCTCGCCCCAACGGTAGGCCTTGCTCGCCGCCAGCTCGAACGGGAAGTAGCTCCAGGCGTCGCCGTTGGCGCTGTAGTCCTCGCGCACGGTGCCCCAGGCACGCTCGGCCACGTAGGGACCCCAGCGCCGCCAGCCCTCGGGATCCTGGCGCAGCTCCGCCATGCGCTCGTGCTCTCGGGTCTTCGGTGGCATGGCTCGAGGCGGCACTCTACGTCAGCGACCGGCCGGTGTCCACGAGGGCGCAGGTGTGTACACTCTCCTTCGGAGGTGAAGATGCGCCTCTTCCCTGTGCTGCCGGCGCTGGCGTTGTGCGTGGCCGTGGCCCGACCCGCCCGGGCCGACCAGCGCCTCGACGAAGCCGTGGCCAAGGCCGAGGCCCAGCTCGCCAAGGGGAAGGAGGACGAGGCGGTCAAGATCCTGCAAAGGGCGGCTTCGCAGGCCCCCCGCGACCCGGAAGCACCGCTCGCGCTGGCACGGATGCTGGCCAGGCTGGGCAAGCTGGACGAGGCCGGCAAAGCACTCGGCACGGCCGGCGAGCTAGCCTCGGCCGCTCCGCCGACCGTACGGGCGCGCGTCCTCTGCGCCCGGTCGGCCGTCGCGCTACGCGCCGGCACCGCCCGCGAGGCGCTGACCTTCGCCCGGCAGGCCGCCCTTGCCGAGGCCGGGGCCGACAGCCTGGCCGCGCTGGCGCGCGCCCAGGCTCGCCTCGGCGATCCCGCCGCCCGCGAGACGGCCGAGCGGGCCGCGCGAGCGGCTCCGTCCTCCGCCCTCGCCCAGGTCGCGCGCGGCGACGCCCTGCTCGCGGCGCGCCTGGCCGGTGAGGCCGAGGCCGCCTTCCAGCGCGCCGTGCAGCTCGACCCCCGCTCGGCCGCCGGAACCGGGCTGGCCATCGCACTCGCCGCGCAGGGAAAGGCGGCCGCCGCCGTGGAGACGGCGCGCGCCGCCACCCAGGCGGACGCGCGCTCCGCCGAGGCGCAGGCCGCGCTGGCCCTGGCGGCGCTCGCGCAGGATCCGCTCGACAAGAACAGCGAGGCCATCGCCGCGGTCCAGCAGGGCTCTTTCCTCGAGCCGAAGAATCCGCTGGTCAAGGTCACGGTGGGACGCGTCTTCGAGAGCCGCGGACAGCTCGCGGAGGCTGCGGGAGCGTACGCCCAGGCCGCGGGCCTCGACCCTTCCTGGGCCACCCCGCGCGTCGCGGCCCTGGACCTTCTCCTCCGCCAGGGCGACGCGGCGTCCTCGCTGGCGGGGCTGCGCGCGCTGCCCGACGACCTCCAGGCTTCGGGAGAGGCGCAGTGGCTGCTCGGCCGGCTCCTCCTGCGCAAGGAGGATTGGGACGGCGCCAAGTCGGCGCTCGGCGTTGCCACCGCCGCCTTGCCGGGCCTGGCCGAGGCGCAAGCGGCGCACGGCACCGCCGCCTACAATGTCGGCGAGCTGAAGCTGGCCGCGGACGCCTACGGCCGCGCGGTCGCGATCGACCCCGAGAACCTCGCCTACCTGTCGAACTACGGGCTGTTCCTTGGCTACGACGATCGCCTCGAGGAGGGCCTGGCCGTCCTGCTCAAGCTCAGCGGCCGGCCGGAGGGCCAGGACGCGGGGGCGTTCATCAACCTCGGCTGGATCTACCGCCACTTCCGGCCACCCCGGGTGGCCGAAGCCGTGGCGGCCTATGAAAAGGCGCTGAAGCTCGATCCGAAGAACGCCAAGGCCGCCCTTGGGGTTGCCCTGAGCTACCGCGCGGGCGGGCAGTGGGCGCGCGCGGTGACCGCATACGAGCGCGTGTCCCAGGTGTACCCCAAGCTCTACGGCGAGGCCATGCTCGGCTCCGCCTGGTGCTATTTCCGGAGCGGCGACGACTACCGGGCCCGCTTCTTCGCGGGTCTGGCCGCGAAGGCCGGCGTGAGCGTGGGACCGCTGCGCGACGCGCTCCTGGGGCCGCCCAAGGCGGGGGCGGCGGCCCTGAAGACGGCGGACGAGCTCAACGAGCTCGCCCTCCAGCTCGACGAGAAGAGCGCCGGCGAGCAGGCGCTCGCCGTCCAGCGCTTTCTGGGGCTGGGGAGGCCCGCCGTCCCCTATCTGGCGGGAGCGCTCCGCGAGCCGGGAACCGCCATTGCCGTGCGCGAGGCCATCGTCGCCGGCCTCGCGCGGATGGGGCCGGCCGCCCGCGAGGCGCTGCCGCAGCTCGACCGATCGATCAAGGCCGGCCCGCGCGTGAGCGGCACGCAGGCTTCGCCCGCGGAGAGGGCGCGCGAGGCAGAGCTGATCGGGGCAATGCAGGAGGCGGCCGCGAAGATCCGCGGGAAGTGACCGCCGAAGAGCCAGGTGAGCTTCCGGAATCGCGGCTTCCTGGCCCTGCGCGCTTTTCCGCTAGATTCCCGGCCGTCGCCGGGGGCGAGGGCTACGGTAACAAACCCGGTGACGGCCGGGCGACCTGCGTGCTCACTGCCCCGCGGCCCAGAAGCGGATCTTCTCGCTCGGGAAGCAGTCCTGGTCCTGCTCGATCGGGCAACCCGAGGGTACGCCGGTCTGGAACAAACCAGTTTGACGCGTGTGCGCCTTGCCTGCAGTACCATCAGGGAAGCCCGAGGCAACCAGCAGCTCACCCTCGCACTGAATTGTCGTGGCGAGTTTTTCCAGGATGTAGGTGGCTCCGGGGTTGAACAACAGCGTGTTCCACGAGGGCAGCGGGGAGCCCGTGATCCGTAGAAACGTTGCGCTCGTGATGGCTTGCCCGAGGGCCGGCGGCGCGCCTCCCAGGACCTGACCTACCGTGTGGCCGAATGCCTGGCCGGCAGGCGTGAAGCCGTAGCAGAGTCCGTTCTTGGTGTGGACGATGACGGTCACCCGATCTGTCCCGTCACCGATAGTCGTGTTCGTGACCCGGCCCGTGATGGTGGTCCCGAGGTTCAGCCCGTTGGTGTCGTCGCGCTTGCCGAATGCGTCGAACACCATGAAGTTCCCGGTCGCAGGATCGCTCCAGGCGGTAGCCTGGTTCGGACCCTGAACGCTGATGAACGAGTCGATGGTCAGGTTTGAGGCGTAGGCGGAGACGGCCAGCAGCGTGAGTCCCGCAGACGCCCATGCCTTTTTCACGGATAGCCTCCTTGATCTGCCGTGGCTGGATGGCCAAAGCACGCGCATCCTACACGAAGGGGGCGGCCAAAAGGTAGACCTTTCGGACTGCGCCCGCGCGCGCTCAGTTCCAGCGAAACAGCCTCAAGCCGACCGCGAAGCTCAAGGCACCCCAGAGCACGAGCACGAGGAGCCGCCCCGACTGCGAGGCGAGGGTCGCCCCTTCGAGGATCACCGCCCGCAGGCCGTCGTTGAGGGCGGTCAGGGGCAGGGCCCGGATCAGGGGCTGGAGGGCGTCGGGGAAGCGGTCGGCGGAGAAGAAGATGCCCGAGCAGATGAACATCGGCATCATGACCACGTTCATGAGGCCGGTGACGGTCTCGATCCTCGTGGCCCGCGAGGCCACGAGCAGGCCCAGGCCGGAGAAGCAGAGCGCCCCCAGGGTGGCCACCAGGAGCACCGCGAGGAGGGAGCCGCGCAGCGGGAGCGCGAAGGCCCAGCGTCCGAAGGCGAGGAGGAAGCCGACCTCGATGGCCGTGAAGCCCACGCGCACCGCCATGTGGGAGCCCAGGAAATCGGCGCGCCGGAGCGGGGTGGCGAGCAGGCGCTTCAGCAGGCGCTTGATGCGCATGTCCACGAGGTTGAACCCCATGCCCCACATGCCCCCGCTCATCAGGTTCATCCCGATGATCCCCGGGATCAGGAAGTCGATGTAGCGGCCGCCCGGCTCGGAGACCGCGACCTCGCGGCTGGTCAGGGGGTCCTGCCGACCCGCCGCGCGCTGCAGCGCGTCGTCGACCCGGGACCGGGCCAGGATCGCTTCCGGGCGTGAGGGATCGAGCCGGTACTCGACGGTGGTGGCGGAAGGCGCGGCCCCCGGCACCACCACCACATCCACCCGGCCGAGGCGCAGGGCCTGGCCCGCCTCCGCCTCCGCGAGGGTGCGCACCTTCAGGAGGCTCGCGTGCTCGAGGGCCGCGACCACGGCGGGCGCGCCGGGGCCCTCGACCACCCCCACGGGCGAGCTGTCCGGCGGCCGGTTGCGGAAGGCGAGGCCGAGGCCCACCGAGAGCAGGATCGGGAAGACGAAGCTCCAGAAGACCACCTCCGGCTCACGGTAGACCTCGCGCAGGCGGGCCAGGCAGAGGGCGGCGAAGGCGCGGAGGCGCGCGCGGTCACTCATCGCGGAGATGCCGGCCGGTGAGGGCCACGAACACGTCCTCCAGGCTCGCGTGGCGCGTGGTCAGGCTCTTGAGGCTCCGCCCCTCGCGCTCCAGCCGTTCGAACAGCCCCCGGATGGCCAGGTGGGGCTCGGTCACCGTGAGGAGCAGGTGGCCGGCCTCGGCGTGGACGGAGCGCAGAGCGGGCAGGTCCTGGAGCACCTCCGGGCCGAGCGGGCCGCGTCCGTCCTCCCCCACCGCGATCTCGACCACGTGGTCCCCCCCCAGGGACCGCACCAGCTCCCGTGGCGTCCCCTCCGCGATGATGCGGCCGTGGTCGATGACCGCGATCCGATCGCAGAGCTTCTCCGCTTCGTCCATGTAATGGGTGGTGAGGAGCACGGTCCGGCCGCGGTCCTTGAAGCCGTTCACGATCTCCCAGACCTGCCGGCGGGATTGGGGATCCAGGCCGGTGGTGGGCTCGTCCAGGAAAAGCAGCTCGGGGTCGCCCACGAGCGCGCAGGCCACGGCCAGGCGCTGCTTCTGCCCCCCCGACAGCGTCCCCACGCGAGCCTGGCGCTTTTCCGTGAGCCCGACCTCCGCGATCACTTCGTCGGAGCGCCGCCCTTCACGGTACAGGCTCCGGAAGAGCGCGACCGTCTCCCCCACCTCCAGCTTCTCGGACAAGACGGTCTGCTGGAGGCAGACCCCGAGCCGCTCGCGGATCTCCCGGTCGTCCGTCCCCCACCGGCGCCCCAGCACCACGACTTCGCCCGCAGTGGGGGCGATCAGCCCCTCCAGGATCTCGATGGTGGTCGTCTTGCCCGCCCCGTTGGGCCCCAGGAGCCCGAAGCACTCGCCCGCCCGCATCTCGAACGCGATGCCCCGCACGGCTTCAACCGCGCCGTAGCTCTTGTGCAGATCGCGGACGGAGACCGTGGCCTCCCGGGAGATGGCCGTGGCCTCGCTCAAATGTAGGTCTCGATCCGGGCCCGGGCTCGCAGGTCGGTGAGGAGGCGCCCCAGGATGCCGGACCGTGCCTCCTCGCGCAACCGGGCCTTCACCTGTTCTTTCACCGAGGCGAAGCCGGCCGGCTGGCCCTCCGGCGGTGGGAACTCCTCCGGCGCGGCGTCGTAGCGCTGCCGTGCCTCGGCGTCCATCACCTTGAGCCCCTCCCCCGCGTCCTCCAGGAGGAGGTGAATCGTGGCCTGCGTCCGGATCTCGGCCTTGTACGCCTGGGGCTCGGAGCCGATCGAGGCCAGGAACCCGGCCCAGTCCTTGTCGTCGGGGTGATCGACCCGCGCCCGGTCGTAGGCGTACTGTACAGCGCGGTCGTCGGCATGCAGGCCTCGCGCCACCGCCTCCTGCAGGAGCAGCTCGCGGTCGATGTACTCGCGCAGGGCCTGACGGAGGATCCGCGGCTTGTCGCGCTCCCGCTCGCCGTCCTTTGGCCGCTCGAGCCGGTCGAACAGCCGCTTGGCGTAGGGAACCACCTGGCGGGCCAGGATCGGCTGGCCGTTCACGCGGGCGAGGACGTCGGGCAGCGGGCTCGGCAGCGGGGCCACGGAATCGGCCGCGGGGCTCGGGGAGCCCGCGGCGCTCCCCGAAGGCGACGGTCCGGGCGCGGGCGGGCCGCCGGCGCAGGCCAGGGCCGCGAGGACGGAGAGCAGCGGCGGGATGCGGCGGAGCAAGGAGCCT
>Ga0137375_10011066_pt1 | contig 10680 bp, 8 predicted proteins | sample SagtaG_24_FD_104936 | JGI IMG/M metagenome (GOLD analysis project Ga0137375, IMG submission 104936) | Vadose zone soil microbial communities from Sagehorn Ranch, Mendocino, California, USA - Sage1_R_113_16 metaG | ecosystem: Environmental > Terrestrial > Soil > Vadose zone | place: USA... | reverse complement strand
GGGCTCCACACCTTGCACGAGAAGATTCTCCTAGCTTGAGCCTCCACACCCTGCCTGAGGAGATTCTCCCAGATTGAACTCACGCCCGCCCGGCAACTCGCCAATTATTCAGTGGCCTCCTAGTAGCTCGTCATCTGTGAATTGCATGATGCGGGGGTTCGGCCCATGCTCATTGCGGTCGAGGACCCCGCCGCTGGAGAAGCCAAGCATGCGCAAGCAACACGTCGTCGTCCTACCCGAGCCCGAGCGTGCCCGGCTCCACACCCTGATCGGCCAGGGCACCGCCCCGGCCCGCGTCCTGACCCACGCCCGCTCCTGCTCAAGGCCAACCAAGGCGAGGCCGGCGTTGAGGCGACCGTGCACAACACCAGACAGCTGGGCTGCGGCCGCACGATCGAGCGGTTCCCCCAGATCGCCACCCGGCTTGCGGGCATGACCGACCGGTTCTGCACCACCCTGGACTGCGTCACCACCGGCTTCCTGCCCGACGGCACCCTCGACCAGCTGCCGCTCCCGCCCGCATCGGCCGCACCCGCATCGGCGGCATCGACCGCAACAAGCCCCGGATGCGGGCCGCGCTGGCAGCGGTCCTGGCGCTTTCGCCCGCACCCGGCGGCTTCACCGTCGCCGACCTGGCCGCCAAGGTGCAGGCGATGGGTGGCCAGGTCGGCTACACCGTCCGCCAGGCCGCCTACGACCTGCGCAAGCTCCGCGGCAAGGACCTGCTCGTCAAACCCGGCCGGTCACGGCGCTACCAGGTCCCGCCGCCCGCCGCCCGCACCATCGCCGCGCTGCTCACCCTCCGCGACCAGGTCATCGGCCCGATCCTGGCCGGTGTCCGCAGCCCCCGACTGGGCCGCAAGCCCGCCCACTGGACCGCCATCGACCGCGACTACGAGACCTTGCGCGTCGGCATGCAGACCCTCTTCGCCGACCTCGGCATCACCAGCAGCGCCGCGGCATAGACAACATTTTGTCGATCCGGATTCCTCAAGCGCCTAGGCCAGCGGACTGTCGCCGGCCCGGCAGGTTTGCTTGCTCGCACTGTCCAGACGCGGCCGCGGGAACTGTCATGCCATTTCCGCGCCCCTGCGATGGCAACGCAACCGATGACATGCGCCTTGCCCGCGGCCGTCCAACTCCAATGCGCAACCACCGTCCTGGAAGGGTCCGATCCCTGTGGCTGCTTCGATCAACGACCTCACCAGTCCCGCCGGCCAGGCATCCGCCGCGGTCGATGTTGTCCGTGCCTTCCTCGACGTTGCCACGGCCGTCGGCGGCCGCGCGACGTTCTACAACACCACGGCCGAGCAGCTGGCGCTGGAGGCGTCGGCGCACACTGGCATGCTCGAGCTGGACCGTGGCGTGTACGCGGCGGTCCTGGCCGGGCCGGGGATCACCGATCGTGCCCGGCAGGTCGGCGTGCGCCTGCGGCTTGGCCGGCCGTGGACGGTGGCGGCCGCGACGCTGTTCGACGAGCCGGCCGAGACGATGCTGCTGGGGCGGATAGTCGCGGCGCTGCCGGTGCCGGGGCGCCTGAAGCTGTTCGGTGAGCTGGGTCAACAACGCCCGCGCCCGCAAGCTGATCCTGAGGGCGATCCTGGGCCAGGAGCGGCTGCAGTGGTGGTGCGCCGGTTCGTCGCGGAGTTCGAGTGCCTAGAGACGGCCAGGTCGGCGCGGTGGTGCTCGCCGATGGGCGCGGTCCTCGGCATGGAGCGGGCCCCGTCGGTCGCCTACTGGGACACCCTGTGGGCGCCGTTGCTGCGCGGCTGCTACGGCGCCGAGATGGTCCGCCGCCAGCAGGCCGGTGCGCCGGCGCGGCCACTGGCGACCCGCGTGCCGCTGGACACCGCTGGAACTGGCTCGCTGGAGGAACTCGCCGACGCGCTCGACGCGGCCGACCGTGCCGAGCGGCGGCGCACCCGCGACCGCATCACCCGAGGCGGGGCACGCACCAGGCGCTCATGGCCGACGACGCTGGCGACCGCCACGTGGACGGAACGCGGCTGGAGACCGTTGCTGGTGAGCGGTTTGTGGGCCAGCTCGTCCGCCGCGGCGGCCGGATCGTGTACGCGTCGCTGGTCGCGTGGGCGGGTGAGCCGCGATCCGTGTTCCCGGGTCATGGCCGGCGTCGCCTTCCCAGAAGGTTCGCTTGGTGGGGCACGTGTCGCGCTCCCAGCTGAGCAGCGGGGAAGAGACCCGGCCGGTGCTGGGTCTGGCCGCCGGCCAGCAGACCGCGAGGGGCAGGCGTTCGTGCTGTTGGCCTACCCGGGACTGCTCGCCGCGTCGGCGCAGATCGTCGAGGTGTGGCAGGCGCACGCCGATGGCGACCACGTGGAGATCTTCGTCACCGATGATCCGGGCTATGTCGCGGGGCTTGGCGACAATGACCCGGAGGCCGAGGTCGACCCGGTGCCGTTTCTGGACCGTGACGGTGTTGCACCCAACGGCATGATCAACGGCAGAGAGCGGCTGGTGCCGGGTGATCGGCTGCTGTGGCTTGGGGCAACGGATGGGACTGCCGAATGCACGGCGGTGCTGTTCGAGACGTCGTGCCACTGCCAGGTGATCGGGCGCACGTGGAACCCCGAAGTCCTCGCCCGAAGGCGATCCCTTCTGCTGCATGCCCTGACGTTGGATGAGTCGCCGGCAGCCATGATCGGTCCGACACGACGAGCGCTTGCCCTACCCGTGCCGCGCGTTTGGGCGCCGCGGCATCCAGACGCATCGAACGGGTGGGCGAGAGTGGACGCCAAACCGCCGCCGACGGCGTATTGGCTGCCGCAGTTGCACTCCGTCGGACGCGACGCAAGGGCCAGCGGAACCGGCGGTAGTCCTGGCCCCTGGTGATCGCGTCGAGGCCGATCTCGCCGACCTGACCAGGCTCCGATCAGCCCACCGCCCCGCGCTCGCCCGGCTCATGCTGGCGAGGCGGGCCCCGCACGGCACCGCCTCCTGGCTGGGTCTGTGCTGCCCTCCCGAGCAGCGGCGGCGCCCTCAACCAGGAAGGACAATACCCGATGACAAAGGGGGGCGACGTTCAAGCGCTGCGGCTGCCGGGATTCCAACACCGGCAAGCCGCTCGGCCCGTCGTGCCCTGGCCTGCGCCGGGCACGGGGATCGTGGAGCACCACCCACGGACGCTGGTACCACCGGCTTGAGCTGCCCACCGGCCCGGGCGGCAAGCGCCGACGGCTGGAACGCGGGGGCTTCGACAGCCAACGCCACGCCCAAGCCGACCTGGATCACGTTGCCGGCCTGCTGGGCCTTGCTGACCCGACCGATCCTCACCAGGTCGGCGAGGTCGTCGCGCTGCTGGTCGCCTCCCGGCGCACCCGCGGGCAACTTCCGAGCCCCGATGAGGTTCGTCGCCTTCCGGGGGCTTCGCCGCGGGGAGGCGTGCGGGCTGCGCTGGGTCGACGTCGAACTGGGCGGCAGGCAGATCATGGTCCGCAAGCAGCTCAACCAGATTGGCGGGCGGAAGACCTGGCGGCGGGCCCGAAAGCCGTCCGGGTAGGCGTCCTGGTCGGCGTAGCCACCGCACGGCTCGGTGTGGATGAACACCGGCCCTACCTCCGCATACGGGCTGGCCTGGTGGAACGGTGACCAGGCCAGGAGCATGATCCGCTCGCCGGGCCTGGAGTCGCGCAGGCAGCAGCGCAGCGGCGCGCCGCCTTCCTTGTCGATTGTCGGGCGAAGTCGGTTGCCGTGGTCGTCGTAGCCCTGGGCGCGGATGCGGTCCAGTGCCTCGGGTGGCAATGTGGTGATCTGGAACGTGATGCGTTCTGCCGTAGCCGATGCTGGCGGCGATGTGGTGATGTCCATGGATCGACGCTAGCGCTCGCGGCGGCCATGCGCTGGCGGAATTCGGACTTCATCCTGCTGGGAATAAGCGCTGCAACCCTGGCCCACGAGGTCCAGCTTCAGCCGAGCGAAGACCAGAGTCTCTACCGAAGCCAGGGCGATTCGGATCGCGTGCGCCACGGATGCCATGAACTCGCTGAGATGGGCGTCTGCTCGGTAGCAGCTCTCGGGAGGCTCGGTCGCCGGACGCCGCCCCGACCTACCGGTTTCCTATCGCCATCCTCACCGGGGACCTACCGCTTTCCTACCGGATTCCTACCGGATTCCTACCTGTGCGCCCGGAGGGATTCGAACCCCCGACCCGCGGATTAGAAGTCCGCCGCTCTCTCCACTGAGCTACGGGCGCTGGCCTGCGGTTTCGCCCTCGGCGACCGCCGTTGACTGCCTAACTGACTGCCTAACGTCAGAGCTGGTCTCCGAAGAGGTCGTCGAGGGCCCTTACCTCCTGCTGCTGCATCGTAGCGGTTACGTGGGAGTACAAGTCCAACGTGAGCCGATCTGGCTGTGCCCGAGCATCTCGCTGACCACCTTCGGGTGGATGCCGAGGCTCGAGCAGCAGCGTCGCGGCGCTGTGGTGCAGGTCATGGAACCGCATGTCCAGCACGGCGCCGGTGAAGTCGAGGACCCCCTCGATCTGCGCGCCGGTCAGGTTGATCGTCCCGTGGGCCGTGAACCCCTCTCGGCAGCGCATGGACTGGCCAACCACCAGCCGCTCGCCGGTGAGCGCAGCGCCACCCGGATTTGTGAGTGTCGCACCATCGAAGGTCAGGAGGGTCCCGATGCGGGCGCTGCTGAGGTGGACCTCGCCAACGGCGGTGGTGCACTCATCGTCAAACCGCAGGCTCTCTCTGACGATGAGCCCAAGGGCATGCAGGGCAATCCCGCCAGGGTTGTAGAGCGTCGCGTCCCAACAGCTAACGAAGCCATCGATGTGCGCGCCGATGAGGCGTACCCCGCCCCGGGCGATGAACTGACCGGAGTGATTGATGGCGCTGCCCAAGAACAGGCCGTAGCCGACGGTCATGCCCTGGGCATTGAGCGCCCGTCCGTCAGGGTTGCTCAGTTCGGCGCCGGTGAAGGCCAGCGGACCCCCGATCTTGGCGCCGATCCGGCGGATCACGCCGTTGGCAGTGAACCCATCGCTGCAGCTCATGCTCTGGTCAACGATCAGCCCGGATCCGTCCAGGGCTGCCCCTGCCGGATTGTTCAGCGTCGCGCCGTTGAAGTTGAGCCCACCACCGATGTGCACCCCAATCAGGTTCACCTGATCGGCATTGAACCCATCAGTGAGTTCCAAGTCGCCGCGGGTCTCCAGTTGGTCGGCGGCAAGTCCTGGCAGGTGGCAGCCGGGCAGGCGCACGGCTTGGGCTTGCGCCTCCCGCAGGTTGGCGGCTGCTCGAAGTAGCAGTCCTGCAGCAGCAGCGGGCTGACCGGTGTGGTGGCTTCCAAGTCGAGCACGCCGGTGATCCGTGCTCCGCGCAGCTTCACTGCCCGTAGTCGCACGGCGTTCGGTTCCCGCGCATCGGTCAGCAGCTCGACCAGCACCTCTGCCCGAACGATGCGGGCAGCGTTCCAGGGTCGCTCCCTTGGTCGGGTCGTCCAGCTCTGGCGTGCCAGTCCGCAGGTCGACCAGCGCACCGGTCGCAGCGGCCTTCATGATCCGCTGCTCGGTTCGGTCAGCCTGTTCTCGGCGAGGACTCCTGTCTCCTTGCACACGTTCGTGGTGCTGATTCTCGCTGGCTGCCATGCGGACGAGAAGAGCGCAACTGCCCTGCGGACAGCGCCTTCGGCAGCCTGAACAGGACGGGCTGCACGAGAGGTCAGTGGCAGGGCCAATCGTTCCTGACTTGGCCTGCTGCGAGGGAGTCGGTAGTGCCGCTTGGCCGTGGAGCCTTTCTGCCCTGAGTTCGCCGTGCGCGATGGCGAGCTGCTCGCGTCGCCGCTGGTTCTCCTGGCGTAGCCGGCGGATCTGGCGCGGGCCAGCCGGTCCTTGGCCCAGGCGGCATCGGCCAGCGGCCCGCCGGGGTCCAGCGTGACCTGCTGGCCGGCGATGTTGACCTTGCGGGCCTGCTCCCAGTGGCGCCGCACGGTCTGGTCGTGCAGCCGGGCGTAGTGGTCTGTCATGGCAGGCGAGGCGTGGTCCAGGAGCCGGCGGACGACCTCTTTGGGGGACGTCGAGGTTGAGCAGCCGGGTCGCGAACGTGTGGCGCCACTGGTACGGGGTCAGGTGCACCCGGCGGCCGTGCTCGTCGTGGATGTCGCAGGCGGCCACCAGCGGTTGAGCTGGCCATGATAGGTGCTGGACGACAGCGGCCAGCGCTGGCCGGGATCGAGGTCGTGGCGACCTATCCGCGGCGCACCGACGTGCCCAAGCGCCTGTGGACCGATCTGCTCCGCCAGGCCGAGCGGTCTGTGGACGCGCTCGCCTTCGCCGGTTTGTTCCTGCCGGAGGAGCACCCTGATTGGCTGCCGACGCTGCGCGCCAAGGCCCGGGCCGGCGTCCGCGTGCGGCTCCTCCTCGGCGACCCCGAGGGGAGCCAGCTCGCGGACCGGGATGAGGAGCGAGCAATCGGCGGCGGCGTCGCCGGCCGGGTCGCCGCCGTGCTCGCGCACTACCGACTGCTGGTCGACGTCGCCTACATGAAGGGCGACAAGGTCAAGGAGGCCCGCCAGCCTGTCAACGTGTGCCTGCACGCGCGGGGCGCCCGCTGCACGATGCTGGTTGACGGCTTGCCGAGGTCCGGTTTGCGGCCGTTCCGACGCTCTAACGCTTGCCTTGCCCTGTTGCGCGCTCGACCTGGGACTTTGGAGCAGCCCGAGCGAAAATGACACTTACGACCAAGAGCGCGAGCAGCGTGAATCCGAACGTTATGATCGGATTGGCACCAATGTGCCCGCCGTATTGGTATCGGTCCCACAAGTAGTGGAAGCGGAAGATGGCCGCACTGCCCCCGATCCAACCCGCGAGGAGGGCGACCCCGAACAGGCGCGGCACCGCTACCGCTGCGCATGCCGGCACGACAAGCGCCATGACGGTCGCCCAGATGGACGGCGCCACAAGCCAGCGGTTGGGAGGCCAGGGGATGCGCCAGAGGTTCTGGTCATGGAAGAGCAGCGCCAGCGCGCCGGCACCACCGAGGAGGACCACAAGCCACGCAAGCTCACCCTGAGGAGGTCGGCGCATGAGACGAACCTCAGCAGTTCGTGCCAGCGCGAGTCCGGCGAGGCAGGCCGCGAGCACCAAGACCAGGTGAGCGACGAGTTCGAACCGCCAGGCGTCGCCGAACCGAACGGTCTTGTACTCCAGCCGGTCGCTGGCCAAGAACAGAAGTCCCCAGGTCGAGGCAGCCACGATGCCCAGTAGGAGCCCCGGGCCGATCAACCGTCTGGTGCGAGGTATGAGCATGCAGACGCCCGCGCCGAGGGCGAGGATGGCCACGGAGAGCACATACAGCGCGTACCACCTCATATCAGGCCGATCACTAGGGCGGCCCGTCCATAGGGAATCGGTCGACACGTAAGCTGGGAACAAGCCCGCGACCAGCAATCCCGCGCCCACGATCGCCAGTTGGCCCGCGACCAGAAGACGGTGGTCGACGCCGGCAGGGGGCGGAGTGGGCTCAGGGGCTGGTCCCGCGACCGCCCCACCGGCCGAGGTCGTCAGACTGGGTGCCGCGGCTGTGGTCGTTGGGGCCGGTGCGGGCTTGGAGAGGGCCGCATCCTGCTCCGCGCCGGGCCGAGTGCCCTCCAGCTTTTCGGGCACTGCTTCAGGGTGTGGGATCACAGCAGCCTCTGAGGCAGGCAGCGACTTGGGGTCGACCAGCACCAGCACGCGAATGTTGGCCGAGCCGCCGTCGCTGTCGACGGTGACGACGCCTTGGTGCTCGCCCACCGCCGTGGTGTCCACAGCCAGCGCGACTTCGTCACTCAATTGGCGGAGTTGGAGCCAGCTCGCCTGGGTGGTCACCCGCGCGTTGAGGGTCCCACCACCGGCGTTGCCGAGCCGGACCCTTCGTTCAGGCGAGTGGCCGTGTAGGGGGAGCCGCCCGAAATCGAGCACTGTAGCCGACAGCTCAAGCCTTGGTGGGGCCGGTGCCGCCACCGCCGGTTGGGCCTGCACCTGGGCGAGGGTCCTTTCCAGCACCTTGAGCAGCCGCGTGGTGTCGGCGTCGAAGCGGTTGGGGCTGAGCTCGAGTGCCTGCCGGCGCACCAGCATGGTAAGGCTTGGCGGCAGCTCATCGGCCTTGGGCATCCTTGCTCCGTCAACCAGGATCGGGATAACGCGGACCTTGCGCGCCAGGGCAGCCTCGATCTCCAGCCGCACGAAGTCATCGGGGTTATCGAGACGACGCCGTCCATACTCGTCGGTGATGGTGAGCCACTCATCACCGATCAGCGCCAGCAGCACGTCGCATGATCCGACCGCGGTGGTGATCACCTCGACGAAGTCGTCGCCCAGCTCGATGGAGTCGACGTCCTTGAAGACCTGGCCGGCGGCGAAATGCTCAGCGAGCCGGTCGAACAGCCAGCCGGCAGGGTAGGCGGTCTCCTCCCGCCGGTAGCTGATGAAGATTCGGCCTGGAGCTGCCGCAGCGGATGCAGCCATGGTCCCCACCTCGACCTCCCGCCCTTGCCCCGCGAGGCCAGCCTTTGTCCCGCCGATCATGGAGCTGTCCGGGGAGTGTTCGACGACACGGCAGATCGTACGGGCCGAGCGCGGCGTAGGAAAGCGCTTGTGTCGCAGAGCACCATCGAGGGGGGCTGACCTGACCCCTGAGGTTGCCTCGTCACTTGGAGCGCGACCACGCGCAGCGCCTCGAGCCGGCTGCTCTTGACGGCGGTGAGGAACCGCCACGCCTGCGCGGGCGACAGGGGTGACGAACTCGTCTCCATCCTTGTGCGGCGGCTTGACCAGGTCGGCGACGTTGCGTGGGGCGAGACCCCGGCGATGCGCGTGGTTCAGCCCATCGTGCAGGACCCGGTGTAGCTGGAGGACCGTGGTGGGGGAGACCGCGCGACCGCCTCGGCCGAGGGACACTTCAGGTCGTCCGCTTCCGTGCCGATGGAAGAGATGTCGAGCTGCTCGCCCCAGCCCGTTGACTGGGCCGGTGCTCGGGAGGTGGCCGGTAATTTCACTACGACCGCGGGCATCGCATCCCGGATGGCCTGGGCGAGCAGTTCGACATTGACTGATATGTGGCGGGCGTGCCGATTACGCCCAAGTTTCGCCGGCAGGCGGCCGCGAGCGAGGATGCCTTCGACGCCGCCGTTTCCGCGCTGGCCATGGCCGCCGCCGAGGAGCTGCTTGCGCTACCGGACGAGCCCGGCTACGCGCTCGAGGGCAGGATCTGGCAGCCGCGTGTGCCCGTCGCCTTCAGCGACGCCGCGCGCCAGCCCCCATGTGCTCCTGGCTGTTCTCGATCGGCCGGCTCACCGACCCGTCCGGCCGAGGGGTGGGCGGGGTTGGGCTCTTCTTGCATTGGCCGGGACGATTGCCTGACCCCGGCCCGCCACCTCGTGGCGGCAGCGAACCATGGGAGGCCCGCAGCGATCCAGTGCGCGTCGCGCAAATGGTGGACCGCGGTTCGCACCAGCGCCGGCAAACGAGGTGCCCGGCTATTTCGCGCGGATGCAGCAGAGCGGCGCGAGGTTCAAGTTCGAGGGGACGCGAAAGAGCTGCCGCCGTGACTTCAGGCAATTCTGGCATACTCGCTCGATGAGCGATCGGGCGGAACCGGAGCGCGGAGTTCGCCTGCGGACGATCTATTCATCCCATGCGCTGAGCCACGGGCTGGTGCTGGTGTTCCCGGCGGTGCTGGTGACCCTGCGGGCGGAGTTCGGGTCCTCGTTCACCACGTTGGGGACGATCGCCACCGTCAGCACCATGCTGTACGGGCTCGGGGCGCTGCCGGGGGGCCTGCTGGTCGACCGTCTCGGCGCGCCGCTGCTGCTGCGCGTCTTCGCGGGGCTCTCCGTCGTGTTCTGCCTGCTGGCCGCGACCGCGCCCGGGATCTGGTGGCTCGCGCTGGCGCTCGGGCTGCTCGGTGCCGCCGGGGCCCTCTACCACCCCTCCGGGCTTGCGGAGATCACCCTCAACGTGCCCGGAGGCGGGCGCGTGCTCGGCCAGCACGGGAGCTGGGGCAACCTCGGCACGGCGGTCGCTCCTCTGCTCGCGGGCGCGATCGCGTCAGCGTGGACCTGGCGGGCCAGCTACGCCCTCGCCGGGGTGGCCGCGGCGCTCGTGCTGCTGGCCGTCAGGCGCGGGGTACCGCTCGACCGCGCGCTGCCGCCGGAGCGGTCGATCGGGCCGCCGGAGCGGAGCCGGGTGACCATCGGGACGATCATGCTCCTCTCGGTGGCGGAGGGCTTTGTCTTCCAGGGTTTCGTCGTCTTCCTGCCGGCGTTCCTCGCGCAGGTCGGCGGGCTCGGCGAGGCGGCCGCGGCCAAGGGCGGCGCCCTCTCGGCGGCGGTGCTCCTGCTCGGCGTGCCGGGGCAGCTCGCCGGCGGGCGGCTGGCGGAGGGGGAGGGGCATTCCCTGGCGCTGCGCTACGCCGGCCTGTACGCCGGGGCCATCGTCGTGGGCGTGGCTGTCGGCTGGGCAGGGGCGGGGCTGCTCGGCCTGCTGCTGGCCGGTCTGTTCGGCGTGCTCATCTTCGTCGGCCAGCCGATCAGCAACCAGCTGGTGTCGCGCGCGACCCAGGCGGGCCGGCGAGGGGCGGCCTACGGTACCTACTTCTCGCTGTCGTTCGGCGTGGGCGCGCTGGCCGGCACCGCGGGCGGGCTGGTCGCCGACCGGTGGGGGCTGGCGGCGGTGTT
>Ga0137375_10011060_pt1 | contig 10681 bp, 7 predicted proteins | sample SagtaG_24_FD_104936 | JGI IMG/M metagenome (GOLD analysis project Ga0137375, IMG submission 104936) | Vadose zone soil microbial communities from Sagehorn Ranch, Mendocino, California, USA - Sage1_R_113_16 metaG | ecosystem: Environmental > Terrestrial > Soil > Vadose zone | place: USA... | reverse complement strand
GACCCAGAAAAACAGAAGTAGGGCCACCACAGCCATAGCGACGAGTAATCCGAGTAGGGCAAGGTCATCGCGATCCATCCGCAAAGACTTGATCGCAATCGGCTCCGTTGTCATTGAGTTAGGGCGTGTACTCATAAATCGCCCAGCCATGTCCGGTAGGGTCCGTCCTCGGCTTGAGGACGAAGCCAATGAGGCGCCGCGAGTTTATCAGTCGCGAACGGATCGAAGCGGACATCGCGCGGCCATTCACTGCCGCTACCCGGTGTCCTTCACTGCGCGCGCCCTGGCGTAGGATGATCCTCGATCCGCGTTTAGGCGCTCACGTCCTGTGTTTCGAGTTGAGTGATGAGCGTAGCGAGACGCGCTGGGAGCGGCGCCGCGAGTGCGTCCGTCCAGTACGCCACGAGGCGGCGCTGGGCTGCTGCGGCGGCCACGAGGCGGCGCTGGGCTGTTGCGGCTCGCGCTTCCCGCTCCTGCTGGGCTGCTGAGGCCACGAGGTCGCGCTGGGCTGTTGCGGCTCGCGCTAACCGCAACAACGCCATCTCTTGTGGACCCATCATTACCCGCGATACCAAGCGGTGGATCGCCACGACGAGGACCCCGGCGATCCCGATCCCGACCAACATTTCGTACAATAACATCAGTTCGCCTCCCCCGTTAGCTGTGGGGACCGACCACTGGCTTATTTCTAAGGTTCCACTTCCTCCCTCCTCTCCCGAACTTTGGAACACGCTGACCTTGTGTCGGGTTCCCGACGCGCGCGAAAATTTTTGGGCGAGGGTGAGGCAGGGCTCGCGGCTAGAGGACCGTTTCGTTGGCCCAAGCGGACATTGATTAGATCGCCGCCACCAATCCGATTTTATGAGTACACGCCCTTCTGTAATGGGCCCGGTGATGTCAAGTCTCCCCGAGTGATGTCACGCCGCCGAGCTCACGCTTCTGTCCGTGGTCGGCGCCGAGGCCGCCACACTATGCTGTCAGAAGGAACGGTGAGCCTATCTAGATACGCGTGGTTCGTCGGATGACGGCCACTGGGCGTGTAACGGCTTCACCAGCTCCACCGTCCCGGCGACGGGACTTCGGGCAGTATGGGCCTCTGTTCGGCCCGCTTGCGTCTCGTATTGCTCCTTGATTAACCCTGCGCTGCGATCGGCTTCGCTTCGGCCCACCGGTAAGTTGTGCCGTCAATCCACATGCGGTGCAGGATTACTCCGATCTTGCGAGCCAACGCGACCTTCGCCCGCTTTGAACCTCGCCGCTTGGCGACGTCCATCCCCCAGCGTTTGAGTTTTGAGAATCGCGTTATCCGCGACAGCAGAACATTGGCAGCTTCATAGAGTGCCGTGCGCACCATCTCATCGCCGGTTCGCGTGATTCCACCGGTGACATCTTTTTCACCTGACTGATACTTCTTCGGTGTCAGCCCGAACAGCGCTCCTACCGCCTTTGACTTCGCGATCCGGCTCGGATCGTCCACCGCCGACTTGAAAGTAACTGCCACCACAGGACCAACGCCAGGCACTGTCATCAGCCGTCGGCAGACCGCGTCTTCACGAACAATCGCGAGCACAGCCTTGTGCAGTTTCTCGTATTCCGCTTTCAAAGTTGCCCGCGCCGAAAGCATCGCCTCAGCAATGCGCTCCAACGTGGCCTGACCTGTAACCAATTCCCGAATCCGTGCTTCAAACGTCTTGCGCGTCACCTGGCCGACCTTCAGGCCGAAGCCGCGCAGGATTCCCCGAAGGCTCAATTCCACATCTAGCAACCTTCCGAGAAGCTGCTTGCGCGCAACCAGCAGCGCCCGGATCTCCTGCGATCCAATCGATTTGGCGTGCACATGCTGGAACCACCCCATCCGCAGCAGCTGTGCAAGCCCACGCGCATCCTTGCGGTCCGTCTTCACCGTCATCGCCGACAATGCCGCCTTCACATGCCGCGTCTCCAGCAGAACGGTTTCAAATCCTGCTTGCGCCAGCCCGGCATGCAGCCATTGTGATAACGGCCCCGCCTCAAGCCCAATCCGCTTCACCGGAAAGCCAAGTTCCTCGAAGAAACAAACAAGAGCTTCAGGCTCGCTCGCGACCTTCGCCTCCTTCATGATCTTGCCCTGCCCATCCACAACGCAAACGCTCGAGAGTTCCAAAGACACATCGATTCCGGCATAATGTTCCACGGCTGTCCTCCATCTCCAGATGCTTGGGGCCGACTCACGTCGCGACCCCGTTTCATCATCTATCGGGGGACAGCCACCTTCACCCCTTGCTCGGAGCGAGGCCCATTACGGCATCTAATGCGACTGCGGACGGCCCGGCAATCCGGAGAGGGGGTCGGTCAAATTGGCAACCTGACCAATCAAGCGGCGGCCAGCTAATGCGCGTGCGGCGGCGGTGGCAGCGGCTTGTCGAGCGGCGCACTCTGGATGCGTCTAAGCTCGGCGAGCGTGCGATTAAGCTCGCCAATCTCGGTCGTCAACGAGAGCACAATCCTTTCCAAATCCGCGTTGAGCTGATCCGCGAAATCGCTTCAACATTTGCTGTGCAATTTTTCGCTCAGCGGCGAACGCCTTTGCAATCAACCGATTCACTTCGGCTCGCGTGATAAGCTCATCCATGTTGGTCACCGCGCGTCGCTTAGGAATTGTTTGAAGAAACCGCGTAGCTCCAGCGGCGGACCCTTCTTGCCGTCCGACATGAGCGGGATGGCGAGATAATTCTCCGCATCGATTGTCCATCCAGTAATCGACGCGCCGGGCGTGCCGACGCCGCGTGGACCTTGCGCGCCCGGCTCCCCCTTGTCGCCCTTCTCGCCGCGGCTTCCCGTGCGGCCCGCAGACGCGAGCAATTGCCAGCCAGGTCCGGGACACGGACCGGCATTGTCCTTCTTGCTGATGAAAGAACTTCCATTGAGCGCAACAATATCGAGGGGGCGATATTCCGCATCCTTTTTGTAGAGCCCGCACACGCGCGGCAGGATCGCGTCACGACCACCGCGTGCGATCAACACCCAATCGTCGCCCTCACCCGGTGCGCGCGCCGTATCTCTCACTGCTTGGAAAGTGCCAAATTCGTTCTCGCGTATTGGTGTCCGATCGGTCCGATAATGGCCGCTCGCGGCGCGCGCGCAGCAGCCGGAAGGAAAAGTGGCCACGATCGGTATCTGGCGATCGAGCCCTGGCCACCCATCGACACGTTTCGACAGGGTCTCAATGATCTCGGGTATGTCGAGGGCAAGAACCTTCGCTTCGAGCACCGCTACGTCAGGGGACACAACGATCGACTTCCCGAGCTGGGAGCAATGCTCTAGTCGTCGCGAATGCCGGATTGGGCATCGGTTTGGTTCCACAAATCATGCCGCGACTCCGATTAAAGGGCCGGCAACGTCAACGCCTTTAGGGGAACGTGGGCGCGCTCAACGCGGACTCCAAGCGGCTCAAGCAGATTCTGCTCAATCTGCTGAGCAATGCCTGCAAGTTCACGAAAGAGGGCGAGGTCGCCCTACGGGTACGCAAGGTGGCGGACGGACGCGACCGGGTCGAGCTTGCCGTCGCGGATACCGGCATCGGCCTGACCACGGAACAGCAGGCGAAGCTGTTCCAGGACTTCACCCAGGCTGATTCCTTGACCGCGCGCGTGACCCCATCGCGTTGACGAGGCACGGTAAAGCTCCCGATTGTTCTGATTGGTTATTTCAACTTTTGATGGGGCACTCCGTGCTCCCGGCACTGTGGCGCAGGCCGTCCCAAGGTCGACGGTTCTAGCGCGACTTGCGAGGGGATGCAGAACGCGCCCGCTGACGGTGCGCGGCCACGCGGCAACGGGCTGAGCAAAACCGCATGGTCGAGCGCTGTGCCTCAATCGGCTTGCCGCAGTAGCCGCATTCGAGATCAGCGCGCGCATCTGCACGCTGTTCGGACCGCTCCTTGACCCAAGCGGCGCGTCGAGCTTTCCGAGCGGGAGCGTTAGCGACCGCCTCCGCGCCTGCGCGCTGAACTCGTTCGTCCGCGCTGCCATCGCCGCCGGGCTCAGCGTAGCCGACGGCACCAGCGCCGCTGATCGCGCAGCACGAACTTGGCCAGATGATCGCGATGCGCAGCTCTTGCTGCGGATGGCTGCGCCGCCGCTGACGACGACCGATGCGGCCGCGCTCTCGACCGTCGCGGTAGCCTTACTCGAAACGTTGAAGCCTCTCGCGGCCGGCCCCGCGCTGCTCTCGCGCGGGCTGCAGCTGAGCTTCGATAGCGCCGGCGCCATCTCCGTTCCGACCTTCGCGCCGGGCGCTGCCGATTTCGTCGGCGAAGGCATGCCGATCCCGTTTAAGCAGTTCCCGTTGAGTGCGCCGCTCCTCTCGCCGTTCAAATTTGCCACGCTCGTCGGGCTATCGGCGGAGATGCTGAGCTATTCGACCGCCGAGTCGTTCGCAGTCCTCAAGTTGACCACGAACTCGAACTTAGTCGGTAGTTCGACGGGGATGCTGGCCGGCTTGGCACCTCTGAGGGATGCCGCGCGCCGGTAGAGGTCGGCCTCATCGACGTACGTCGTCAGCGGCAACTAGCAGGCCCGGCGGAATGGTGATGCCGAGCACCTTAGCGGTCTTGAGATTGATCACAAATTCGTAAGCTGTTCAGTTTGATCGGTTGCGGTAGTGACCGCAACGGATTCGCGCTCAACGATCTTCGCCGAGCGCCTTCAATTCGGCCGTGGCGGCGTACCACTCGACAAAGTTTTGCGGACAGTCTCCGGCTGCGAGCCGGAACAGGCGCGCGGCCTCTTCATTCTTGCCCTGCTGGAGCGCCAGTTCGCCGATGAACAAATTGGCCTCGCAGACCCGCTCCCTCTTGATGTCGGCATTGCGATCGTCAGCGGCCGCCAGCACGTCCGCGGGCGTTAACTCACCAAGGTAGAGGCGGATCACCGGCGCCGGCCACTCGGTCATATCGATCAGCGTCACTGCCCGCGCGAGCCGGCTCGGTAAATTGCTGCGCTTGTTCACAATATCGAGCCAAATCGCTGCATAGGAAGATTTAGGATCAACCTGGCTCGCCATATTTAGGTCGTCCAGCGCCTTGGGGAGCGCCCCGGCGTAGAGCGCTATCATGCCGCGCAACTGGTAGGAAAAAGCACTTTTCCGGAGCGCGATCGCTTGGTTGAAGTCGGCAACGGCCTGGTCGAGATCGCTTTTGTGGGTGTATACCTGGCCGCGAGCTTCGTAAAGTTCGGCTGCACGCGGCTCGAGCTCAATCGTCCGGTCGAAGTCGGCGATCGCATCGTCGAGCTTGCCTTGGCTAAAGTGAATTTTGCCGCGATTGTAAAGGGCGTAGATACTTTTCGGCTCAAGCGTAATCGCCTGGGAGTAGTCGGCAACGGCGCGATCAAAGTTGCGCTTGACTTCATAAGCGACGCCGCGGCTGTAGTATACCCGCCAGCGCTTTTGATCGAGCATGATAGCCTGATCGAAGTCGGTGATGGCGCGATCCAAGTCGCCCTTGGCATGGTAAGCAGCGCCACGGTAGAAATAGGCCACGCTATTTTTCGAATCGAGCGTAATCACCTGTTCGTAGTCGGAGATCGCCCGGTCGAAGGCGTCCTTATAGTAGTAAGCAAGGCCGCGGCTCCTGTATGCCATGGTATATTTCTGATCGAGCGCAATTGCACGCCCGTAGTCGTCAATGGCTTGATCGCGGTCGCCCTTGGCATGGTAAGCAAGGCCGCGGTTGTGATAGGCGGCGCTATTTTTCGAATCGAGCATAATCGCCTTGTTATAGTCGGCAATGGCGTGGTCGAAGTCTGCCTTACCGTAGTAAGCCGCAGCGCGACCGTTATAAGATTCGGAGCTGGGATTAAGTTCGATTAGGTCAGTGTGGCTCAGAATCGCCCGATCAAATAACCAATCCCTGAGATCGCGCGGCAACGCCGTGACCCGTGGCGCGACACCGCTCAGGGTGGTGGGCGCCGTAACCCGTGGCGCGACACCGCTCAGGGTGGTGGGCGAGGGCGAGATGTGCGGCACGGCCCAGGCCTCGGGGTCCTGCGCCAGATCGAACACTAGCGTATTGGCAATCCCGGTCGCCATAGTGAGCGCTCGCTGCGCTCGGTCGGCCTCAATTTTTGCTTTATACCATTGCCACGAAGCAATCACTGCAACGATCGCGATTACCGCGGTGGCCGCGGAACCCGCAAGCTGCACGCGGCGCCGAGCGGACTGGCTTTGCCGACGCTCGGCTTCGCGCGCGAGCCGGCTCTGCTCGAGGAACGCCATCGCCTGCTCGAAGCCGGGATGATACCGCTGCCCCCAGTCGGCATTCGGACGCTCCTTGTCGCGCCAAGCGAGGACGTGCTCGAGGTCCGTATCGTGCAAGAGGCCGGCGGTCCCCTGCGAATGAAGGGACGCGGTGTCGGCAAGCCGGCGATACACCCTCGCCGATTCCGCTTCCTCCTCTACCCATTGCCGCATGCGGCGCCACCCGCGGATGAGGCTTTCATGCGAAATGTCGATGACCAAATCCGGATTGAGTGCGACGCTCTGAGCGGGCATCAGAAACGAGCGGCCCGGCGCGCGGAAGTCGTCGAGGACCCGAACGATGTCGGCGATGGGTACGTCAACTACCTGCGCCAGCTTACCGACCGTAGTCGGGCGGCGCGCCTCGCGATTGTCGGGCCCCTTCTCGCTCAGCGCCTGGAAAATGTGCTTGGCGATCGCGCGGTAACGATCGTCGGGGAGGCCCGCATATACTTCGTCGGCATGCTGTGAGAGCGCATCTGCCATAACGCCGATCGCAAGATAGTCGTCGATGTCAATTTGGCGCTCGCCGCCGCCGTGCACCTTCCAATAGTCCCAGGTCCGCATTAAAGCGTGTTGCATAATTGGAAGCTGGTCGGGGTCGTCGCCGACATCGTTCAGCAGGCGGATGACGAGCCGTGGCGCGATCGTCCCACCGCCGACGCGTACCGGCTCGACGATGGCGGCACGCCGCTGCTCGCGGGTCATACGCGGAATGAGATACAGCGCATTGGTTACCGCTTCCGGCAGGCCGCTGCAGCGGGCGCAGTCTCCGATGTAATCGGAGCGCATGGTAAGCACGACGTAGATCGGCAGCTCGCGCTGCTGGCTCGCCTCCAGCAGGAGTTTCACGAAGGCCGTAGTATCCTCGTCCCGTCCTGGCCGATCGACGGCGCCGGCAAATCGAAAAAGCTCCTCGAACTGGTCCACGACGATCAGTATCTGCTCCCCCTCCGGCAGGCGGGCGAGCCTGACCGCGTCGATCAGGCCAAGTCCGCTGCGCCTGAGCGAAACTTCGAGCAATAGTGCGCTTTGCGCCGCCGCGTCGGCGCTTTCCGCCGGCTGGCCCAGGATCCTCGGATCATTGAGCGCGATGGCGAGATTCTTGATCGGATCGCCGCCGGGACGAAAAATTGCGACGCGCCAATGCGAGCCGGCATGCGACAGGAAACCGCCATATAGGTAGGGCAACAGACCGGCACGAATGAGAGAAGATTTGCCGCTCCCGGAAGCGCCGACCACGGCCACGAACCTGTGCTGGCGCAACCGGCTAAGGATTTCCTCGCTTTGTCCCTCGCGCCCGAAGAACAAATCCTGTTCGTCCGCCTCGAAATGTCGAAGCCCAGGAAATGGATGAATGGAGGGGTCTATCGCCATCAGGCGCCTTGGGTCGCGGTACGCAGCCTTCGCATGAACGGCACGATCACGTCAGACGAGAACAATTCACCTTCGCGCAGCACCATCGCTTCAAGAGTCAGCAATTCGCTCTTATGCTCTGTCGTCGGCTGCGCAATATAGACGGCCTTTGCCGCGACTGGCGGCTGGCGTCCTCTGAGATATTTGCGTAAGTCCCTGAGCTTGGCTTCGAACCATGCGGACGAGCCTTGGCCGTAAAAGATCAAACAGGCATCACAGAGACCGAGATTCTCGGCGTGGATTTGCAGCGCCTCGCTTTCAACTTCGCCCTCGCTGGGTAGCACCGGTTCGCAGCCCTCGCTCAGCAGATATTTTCGTAGCGCGGTGAGTGAAGCCGATTTCCGGTCCGCCAAGTCGCACATGATGTAAATGCGCAGTGGCTCCTCCGCAGCGCGCGTCGGCGCCGTGCCGGCGGTCGCTATGCTAGCGACCGCTGCCGGCTGGCGCGGGCCCTCCTGCTGTTTGCGAATCTTGGCGAGCCGCTCATGAATAACCGTCTTCAACTCCTCAATGTTGCCGTTCAGAAGGTCGGCGCCTTTCTGCGCGCCGGCGTGATCGTGCAGATACGCGATGAAATCGCGTTGACGCTGTTCGGAAGTCGAGACTTCCCGCGGGAGCCAGATGAGCCGGAGGAAATTCGGGTCGGCGCCCCGCTCCATCGCAAGATCGTGCTGCAGCCATATATTCGACTTGGTCTCACCCTCGGGAACGATGCCGTACGTGGCTCCGACCAAGTGAACGGATAATATCGTCTGCTTGAGAGATTCCCGGACCTTATTCTTGTAGGCGTCGGCCCTATAGGGAAGGTCTCCGTCTGGCAGCACGACGTAACCCCTGTCCTTGAGGTCGCGGCCGAGCTCGCTCACCTTGTCATCAAGATCCAGTGTGGTTTCGGCGAGATAAACCATCGGACGGTCCGACTTCACACTGCGTTCGCCTGAGGCAGATGATAGCCCCATACGCTTAAGCAGTTCGGCAATGTCTTTGGCGAGTTCATCCATTTCCTCGAAATAGCGACGGTAATATTCGCCGCCGAGCAGCGGGCGCAATTCGATTGTATGTTTCGGCTCCGCCGGGTCGGGCCGGTAGAACCGATAAGTCTTGGTGCCTTGCATGGCCGGTGGTAACGCGTTGCGCTCGACCGGCATCTTCTCGACCTTGAAGATGCGCGAGCGTTCCTCGTCAATGAAAACTCCTATCTGGCTTTCGGCGTGACCGGTGAACGATTCCAGCTCGCGCTTACACCAATCGCGCTGCATAAAGCTGGGACTGAGTACTGAGAGAAAGGTAGCCGTTCGCATCAGCCTATGTAGAATTTTTTTAGTGAAATCCTCGTTGTTGCGAATTTCGCAATCGCGCCAGAGGCGGACATCGGAGCCAAGGTGGTTACGGACGCGCTGCTCTAAGTCCTGATGAAGCCGGGTCACCCAGCCCCATTGCTCCGGCGCAAACACATCGTCGTCATTGTGCGCATAGCTGATGAATATATCTTCATCGAAACCGGCAACGTATCCCATTGGCGCCTCTCACCGTCTGACGGCGATCCGCGATCCTGAACTGTTAATGCGACGCAAGAAATTCACGAAAAACAGCGCCGCGTCGTTCCCAAAAAACCAGCCGCCGTGCGCCACCACATCTCAAATGGCAAATAAGGACTAGACTTCGGTCGCAAACGGAGCATCGGTTCGCTGCCGCCCGCTGGCGATGCCGCCACTGTAGGGCTATGGTCCTGGATCCCGTCATCTAAATGTCGCATAACAAAAACCCGCACCACAACCAAATTGTATGCGCCAAGAGGCGCCTAAAGCCGCTTTACCCCCCAAAAGCGGACATTCGGCTAGTCCTACTGCTCGGTATTTTGCTGCAATCGCTCATAAGTTGGCTTCTGGGCTGAGGGCTGTGTGCTAGGTGGCATTCCGCCATTATGCATTGATGTTGCTAGTCTTTCCGGCACGATCTAAGTCTTACCCACATATCAACCCACAGATCGTGAGAGAGTCCGAGCAGCAAGCAGCGGCATGCACCGGTTCCATTGCTGTGATTGCAAGAGCCAACACTGTTCCAGCAATAACCATGATTTTCGATTTCATGGGTCGCCTCCTGTTACGCGATGAAAAACCTGCATCACGCACTATAGCCAGCCGTTCGTCTTGCGGCTGTGACGGCTATCACAAAAAGGACGATTTTCGCCACTTCTACGGCTTCGGCTGATGGCCCGTCCGAATACGGGCAATGAACGTGCGCCGGGATGATTGTGAGACCAACCATTGCAGTGAGATTCTTCGTCTCGTATCACGATTTTAGTCATCCATCCTGCGGCTTATATGACGTCATCGTTTGCAATAATGATCTGACATTGGTTTTTATTAAGTCCGTGTGTTCCGGTAGGCTAGCGTATCCGAGCGTGATCGGATACATGGTTTTTCCGGCACATGACGGACATGGGTATTTCGCCCACGACCGTTACGATTAACTCGCCTTCGTAGGGATGATCAAATTCAACCGGCGGAAGCACGAAATAGATTTCTAGGAGCCACTACTTTTATTTGAGTGTTTGTATAATAAGCTTTAATTACTGCATTCGCCGCTGCTTCTTTCGCTTCTTTTTGCGCTCTGTCCACATGAGACTCGCAACACTCATAGCATTTGCTATCCTTGAGTGAATACCGGCATTCATAGCGATCCGGCTTGGCGGGGTGACGTTGCCCCCAACTTTTATCCAGCGACGATTGGAGTCTGGCGGTCGGTGATGCCCGGTTGGGCGGTGATGGAGGCGGTCCGCGGAGCGGAGCCGTCAGGGGAGCGGAGCGCAGCGGACCGCCGTGCCGAAGCGTAGATGGCTGGGCTCATCCAGCCGAGCCGCGAGTGCGGTCTGTCGGTGTTGTACAACAAAGCTTGAGAACACCCACGGAACCGAGTTTCGAGAACTGCTGTACCCATGGCATCCGTGGTTTGGTCTTCGGATCGGCGTTCACGCGGCGATCGAGAG
>Ga0137375_10011059_pt1 | contig 10681 bp, 8 predicted proteins | sample SagtaG_24_FD_104936 | JGI IMG/M metagenome (GOLD analysis project Ga0137375, IMG submission 104936) | Vadose zone soil microbial communities from Sagehorn Ranch, Mendocino, California, USA - Sage1_R_113_16 metaG | ecosystem: Environmental > Terrestrial > Soil > Vadose zone | place: USA... | reverse complement strand
GTGAACGACGACGAAGCCGTCGACTTCGCGACGTTCGGGCGTGAACGCGGCGTCGTCGTACGGTTCATCGAGTTCATGCCGCTCGATGCGTCGGGGGAGTGGACCGTGGAGACGGTTGTCCCCGGCGACGAGATCGTCGCCGCCATCGACGCGGTGTACCCGTTGGAGCCGGTGACCCGCGACAGCGCGCCGGCCGAGCGCTACCGGTACCGCGATGGGCGAGGCGAGATCGGCGTCGTCGCGAGCGTCACGCACGCGTTCTGCGCCTCCTGCGACCGCGTCCGCCTCACCGCCGACGGCCAGGTGCGCAACTGCCTGTTCGCGGTCGAGGAGTTCGACGTGCGGAGCGTCCTCCGCAACGGAGGCGACGACGACGCGGTCGCCGCAGTCATCGAGCGCGCCGTGGCCGCGAAGTGGCGGGGCCACGCGATCAACCAGGTGCACTTCATCCGGCCCGCCCGGTCCATGAGCCAGATCGGCGGCTAGCTCGTCCTCGGGCCGGCCCGAGAGTGTGCGCCTAGACTCTCGGCCCATGTCGGATCGCGGCCTGACCCACCTCGACCCGCTGGGCCGGGCCCGGATGGTCGACGTCACACCCAAGGAGGCGAGCCACCGGCGGGCCATCGCCCGCGCCCGGGTGTTCATGCAGCCCGACACCACCTCGCTCGTCGCCCGGGGGGCGATCACCAAGGGTGACGTCCTGGCCGTGGCCCGCGTCGCCGGCATCCAAGCCGCCAAGCGCACGCCCGACCTGATCCCCCTCTGCCATCCGCTCCTCGTGGGTTCGGTGCTCGTCAACTTCCGCATCGAAGACTCCTACGTCGAGGTCGAAGCCCAGGTCGACACCGTCGACCGCACCGGTGTCGAGATGGAAGCGATGACCGCGTGCTCGATCGCCGCGCTCACCATCTACGACATGTGCAAGTCCGTCGACCGGTCGATGGTGATCGGTGACGTCACTCTCTGGGAGAAGACCGGCGGACGCTCCGGCGTCTACCGAAGGGCCCCGCTCGACGACACCGAACTCGGGTTGTAGCGGTCGCCGGAGGACGCTTCGGCTGGCCCGCGGGTCAGTTCCGTAGTAAAACCGCAACAACCGTCGCCCGATCGTAATTCGCGCGTCTCGACCCAGACCCCGTCCGCCCGACCGTGCCCATCCACCACCTGGATGTTTGCCGACGGTACGGTCCCCTAGTCCAAAGGTAGGCGCCGGAGCGTGACCATCTTGGTGCTCTTCATACTCGCCGCTGTCTGGGCAGCCGTACTGCTGCCGCCGTGGCTCCAGAACCGAAGCGAGAGCCGGCCCGCCGACTCGATCACGTCCTTCCGGCGTCAGCTCTCGGTGCTGTCCCGCTCGAATGCGATCGCCCAGGGCGGGGCACCCGGTTATCTGCCCGCGCCCCCGGCCGGGCAGGCGTTCCCCGTCTACGCCTCGGCGGGGCTCACGATGTCCCGGTCCGAGGCCCGCCGCCGTCGGCGCGACGTGCTCTTCACGCTCCTCGCCGCCGCGGGCCTCACCCTGGTCCTCGGGGTCGTACTGGGCGGCCCGGTGCTGTTCTTGCATCTCTTCGTCGACGTCCTGTTGCTGGCGTACGTCGCGCTGCTGGCCCGAGTCCAGAAGCTCGCGGTGGAGCGGGAGACGAAGGTGCGGTATCTGCCGCACCGGCCCGGCTCGCCTGAGCCGGCGTTGCTGTTGCGTCGCTCCGGCAGCTGACGCCTCTGGCGATGGCGGCCGACGCGGGGCGCCTGCCGGCCCGTCGCGACGAACTGCTCGCGCTCATCGAGCCGATCCAGGTAGGGCTGGAGGCGGCCCACCGCGCACGCGAAGCCGGGCTGGCCGCGTCGCGCCGGGTCATCCGCGCCTCGGCGAGCAGCATCCGCGCTGTGCACCGTCGCGATTTCGAGGGTGCCGCCCGGTTCGCAGCCACCGCGGAAGAGGCGCTGCGCGAGGCGCAGGTCGCGCTCGCCCCATATCCCGCGCTTGTCCACGCCGGATTCCTCCACGACGCCGAGAAGGAGTACGTCGAGGCCCGGGTGACCGCGGTGCTCGTCGATCGATCACCGATGCCCTCGCCCGCGGCGCTCGGCGTCGAACCGGCGGCCTGGATGCGAGGCCTCACCGAGGCGGCGAGCGAGATGCGCCGCCACTTGCTCGACCGGTTGCGCGCCGGCGACCTCGAGCGGGGCGAGGAGTTGCTCGGCGTGATGGACGACGTCTATGACGCCCTCCTGGGCGTCGACTTTCCCGACGCGCTCACCGGTGGGCTCCGTCGCTCCCTCGACGCCCTCCGCGCCGTGCTCGAGCGAACTCGAGGCGATGTCACCACCACGGTGCTCCAGACCCGCCTCCGCGAAGCGATCGAAGGCGCGGCCGGGCCGTAGCCGTCAGGTCACCGGTCGGAGCATCATCTCCTGCGCGACCGAGATGCAGAGTTTGCGGTCGAGCGTGTGGATCGATCCCCGCAAGAGGCCCCGGCCGCCGGTGTTGATCAGCGAATGGACGTCGTAGAAGAGCCACTCGTCCGCCCGGGGGAGACGGTGGAACCAGACCGCATGGTCGAGGCTCACCATGCCGGTCGTGTCGCCGTCGAGATGGAGCGGGCGGCCGCCGGTCTCGGTGACGTCGGTGAGGAAGCCGAGGAGTGCGGCGTGCAGATGCGGATCTTCGGGCAGCGGCCTCGCGATCCTCGACCACGCCCGGGCCGTCGAGCGGCGAGTGCCGTCGGCCCCCGGCTCGGACGGGCCCAGCCGCGCCCGTTCCCACGGGCCGGGGCCGAGATCGACCGCAAGGTCGGTCGGGTCGGGGACGGCGGCGATCGTCTTCAGCTCGTACTCATAGCCGTCGGTGTCGGTCGTGAACGAGCAGGCCATGGTCAGCACGGGCTTGCCGTCCTGCACCGCCTCGACCTGGCGGAGCGCAAACGTCCGACCGTCCCGCACCGCCTTTACCCGGTAGTGCACGGTCGGGCCTGCCATGATCGGGCGGAGGAAGTACGCGTGCAACGAGTGGATCCGCTTGCCCTCTGGTGCGGTGCGTGTCGCGGCGTGGATGGCCTGCGCGATGGCGAACCCGCCGAACAGCACGGGACCAAACCACTCCGGCGTCCGCCCTATGTAGCCGTCGCCATCCGCGGCGACGGTGATGTAATCGATCGTCTCGGTGACGATCGCATCGATGTCGGTCAGCGGGCGGGCTCCTTCAGTCGCTGATGTCAGGCTTGCGGACCGTAGACCACGAGGCGTGTTGCGCGGCGAGACTGGGCACGCGACCGCGTTTGACCGGCCCGATCGCGTTTTTCCAGCCTTGAGCCGGCGTACCGCGATCGCGCCGGCATAGTGCGACCGCGTCGGCCGCCGTCCAACCGCATCCCCTTCGGACCGATGAAAGGGCTCGGCTATCCTCGCGGGTCCCTCCCGGGGGTGTAGCTCAGCTGGCAGAGCGCTACGTTCGCAACGTAGAAGTCGGCGGTTCGAATCCGCTCACCTCCACCCTGTTGAGGCCTTGTTGGGGCTGGTCAGTGCCGGTTTTCGATTTGCCCGGTGTTGACCGTGAGAACCCCCAAAACCGCCTCGTGCCATTCGTTAGTGGCACGCCAATGGCACGCCGGCAGCGAGCGGGGCCGCGGAAAGGGTCTGTCGCGACCGCGTGACCCGCGCGATCCTGCGGTGTGTGCCCGGTGACATCGAGGACGGCGACCTGCCCCATCGGCAACCCGCCCTGTGCTGGGTGGACGTCGCATCGGGACGTCAATGGGAACGCCCCGTCAAGCCCGATGGGCTTAGCCAGTCGAACGTCGACGGCACGAAGCTCTCACTCATGCCGCTACCGGTCCCACCGCCTTCCGAGCGGAGCGTGTTCGTGGAGCGGTCACCGAGTGGTCTGCCACTGGCAGCCCGCGGTCTGGATCGTGCGACGAGCGCGGAGCGGACAACCGCGCTCGCCTGGAAGGCAGTGTTGTCGAAGGCCTTCACCGGCGACCTCGTCGCTCAAGGCGCGCAATGACACTCGGTCCCTTCGACATCACACCGGAGCGAATTCAGGCGCTCGGGCCGAGCTTCACACCGTTCGTGAATCGGCTGCTGGTGGTTGAGGTCAGCGGCGCCCGGGTTCACGGGTACCAACTCGCCATCAACTCCAACGAGAACACTCCGGATGGTGGTGTCGACGCGGCACTCCGCAACGGCGTCGCTACCGATTTCATCCCAGCCGGTGATTCGGCCTGGCAGTTCAAGCGGACGAGTCTCGGGCCGCAAGCATGTGCCGAGGAGTTTGGAGGGGCAGCGTGGGCACACGAGTTCGTCCGCACCGGTGGCGCCTACATCATGGTCATGGGCGTGGCCCTGCCGGACAACCTCATCGAGGCCAGGCGTCGAAGTGTCGCCGAGAAGGCTCTCGAGTTAGGACTGCTCGCGGCCGATGACCCAGACCGCCTTCGCGTCTACGACGCCAACCGGCTAGCCCGGTGGGCGTCGCGGTTCCCGGCGCTCGCTGTCAGCCAGCTGTCTGGCGGCCCCGGTCTGGTCGCCGGTGACTTCGACACTTGGGCGACCGGCTTCACTCACACCACGACATGGGTCCCAGACGATGGGCGAAGCGCAGCGGCGGAGTCGATTCGTTCTCAGGTGACCTCACAGGGCGTGGTGGAGGTCCGCATTCAGGGCGAGTCCGGAATCGGCAAGACCAGGCTCGTGATGGAAGCGCTGCGCATGCCGGATCTGCGACCGCTCGTGGCATACGTGGCTGATGCCAATGCAGTCAGCGGCGAGTTGCTCGCCCACCTCGTTAGCGAGGGTAGGACTGCAGTTCTTGTTGTCGATGAATGCCCTGCGGAGCGCCACATCAAGCTTGTGGAGCAGCTGCCGTCGGACCCCGCCATCAAGCTCGTCACGATCGGCGACCTCGGCCCGGCCCTGTCGAGGGGGCCAGTTATCGGCATCGTCCCAATCGCATCCGAAGTCACTGACGAGTTCCTGAAAGTCAACTTCGCGACACTGTCGCCGGAGGCGCGACGGTTCGTCGCTGATCACAGCCGTGGCAATCCTCGCTGGATGATCGCGCTGGCCGGCAGGGTGGCAGGAGCCTCGGACGCACAAGCCGCTGACCTGATCGCGCGCAATGACATCGAGCAGTTCATCGCCACCCTCCTTCCGGAGGGTCGAGGTTTTTTTTGCGCCGCGGTCCTGGCGCTCCTTGACCGTGTTGGCTGGGACGGCGAGCTCCGCTACCAGGTCGAGCGTCTCGCGTCGTTCGCTGGAGCCACGGTGGAGGAGATGGAGGCTGTGGCCTCCGATCTGGCGCAGCGCGGGCTCCTCAACCGCACTGGCCGCTACCGCATGGTGTCTCCTCATCCCCTGGCCGTCTACCTCGCCGCGGAGGGGTGGCGTGGGCTTGGTAAGCGACTCGTTGAGGAACTCCTCCCGCAGCTCGACGAGGGAATGGCTCTCGCCTTCTTTCGACGAGTCGCCGATCTTGGCCGTTTCGAGCCGGCGCGGTCCGTGCTGCCACGGCTCCTGGCATCGGATGGTCCCTTCAGCTCACTTGCCAAACTCGAAGGGGCCGGCCTGGGCCGCGTACTTACACAACTCGCGATTGTCATGCCTGACGAGGTCGCGCTGCACCTCCGCGAGCTGTTCGAGGAGGTCGACCGAGACACACTTGTCGGACAACACAACAGTCGCCGCGACTTGGTGTGGACGCTTGAGAAGCTGGCGTGGCACAGCACGACGTTCGAGACTGCTGCGGACAGCCTGCTCAGGCTGGCGCTCGCTGAGAACGAGACGTACGCGAACAACGCGACCGGAACCTGGGTCGAGCTTTTCGGGACGTTCTTGCCCGGCACTGCGGCGTCTCCGTCGGACCGCGTGGCGTACCTACGTCGGGTCGCGTCATCAACGGACCCCGAGATCCGCGCGCTTGTTGTGAAGGCGGCTGCCGGGTCACTGACTCACAACGAATCCGTAACTGTGTCCGGCGAACTGCAAGGCGGTGTGCTCGTCGAGTCACGAGGCACCCCCGCTACCTACGGCGACGCCGGCCACTACCGCCGGGAGATGATCGGGCTCCTCGTCACGCTGACGAGTGACCCCGATCGCGACGTGGCAACGGCCGCCGCTGATGTCCTCATCGGTGCCATCCACCCCATGATCGATGACGCATTCGCGGGCGAGGCGCTCATCGATGCGGTCGTAGCGCTTGGCGATGAGTCATTGCGGCGGGTCCGAGCCGAGGCAGAACGCCTGATGAGTCTCTATGACCGTCACGAACAAGAGGATCGGCGAGTGCGCGAGCAGCTAGCGGCACTCCTTGACCGGCTTCCGCCTCCGTCGCCGGCCGAGCAGGTGAGAGTCCTGGGACAGCTTCGGCGATGGGACATCGGCGAAGGTGAGCTCCAGCGCCGGATGCTGGAGGCAATCGGCGCTGTCGGTGAGCTAGATCGGCGCGTGCTGGCCGATGAAGTCCTGGCGGCGGAGCTTCCCGCCGCGTGGGAACTCGGGCACGCCCTCGCGCAACTGGATGACGAGGAAGCGTTCGTTCCAAGCCTGGTCGGAGTTTTCCCGACCAATCCGGACGCGTTACTTGGCTACCTCATCGGCCGTCAGGATGCCGGATCACCCACTGCCTTCGACGACTTTCTCGACGGAGACCTCGGCCGCCGCTTGAGTCTGCGGGACCAGGTCGCCCTCGCCGTACGGGGACTGGTCACGGATCGCGCCAGGCAGCGAATCATCGCGGGCATCCGCACCCTTCCGGTCGCCGACGCGATCTCGGCGATCTTCGGATGGCATCGCAATTTGACCGAGGACGATCTCGTCTCGGTTCTGGAGGACTGGACGAGTCGCATTGAAAGCCAGCGTGACTACAACGCGGTCGTGGACTGGTTATCCCTGGTACTCCATCCCAAAGGCGCCGTGCCGCCGAAGTTGCAAGATCACGTGTGGCGTCTGCTGGCGGGCCGAGCGGACTATCCGGAGCTGGGCCAGGAAGGCTGGGACTGGTCGCGCCTAGCGGGCAGCTTCGCCACGGCCCGGCCGCTGGAACTCGGACGGTTGATCGTTGAGCTCATCGACTCCCACGACGTGATGATCCATGAGAGCCACCAGGAAGCCGCGCTACTCGGCAAAGCCGCCGCGACGGCGCCGAAACTGTGGGACGACATCGCTGAACGACTGCTCGGTGGGTCGTGGCGCCTGCAAATGCAACTGCGCGGCTGGTTCCTCCACCACATGCAGCCGCCGGTGATCGAGGGCTGGATCGGCGACGACATTGAGCGGGCCCGAATTGTCGCGTCGCTGGCGCCGATAGGCGGAGCGGAGCCTTCTCCATTCACTCGCTTCCTACTGGACCGCTTCGGAACCGACGACGAGGTGCGCAGCAGCCTGTACGGAGCGTTGGTCACAGGGTTCTGGACCGGGAACGAGTCCGACCGCATCGCGCGGCAAGTTGCGCAACTCACTGCCTGGCGGACCAGTCCCTCAGAGCCGCTCGGTGTGCGGAGGTGGGCCAAGGAGATCATCGATCACCTCGAAGAGGCGAAGGAGCAGGCGCTGCAGCGCGAGGCCGAGGAACACTGGTAACGCCGCTGCGACCCAGGTCCGGAGTGCGGGCAGTCGGTATCCGCGGTCGCTGGAGGAGGATCGAACCGCGGCGACGCGAGATCGGGCACGCGATCCGCGACTGAGTGCCTTCTCACGAGTCGCCGTCGGACGTCATTCCCTCGCTTGTCGTATTGGGCGCGGAGTCAGCGGCACTTGGCCCCGCGTCGGCCTTGCTGCGCGACGCCCCGAGCTTGCGGTCGAGGAGGGTGTCCCACACGCGGTCCCACGGCACATCGGGGTCGTTTGCCGATAGCCACTCGGAGTAGGAGCGTTCCCGCTCGATGTCTTGTTCGGAGGTATGGGGCTCCCATTTGAACGGGTTGGCGCCCAACTCCCAGAACACGCGCTTGGCGTGGAGTTGGTCGTCGGTCAGAAGCACTCGCGGCCGGTCGGGCAAGCGACGTTCAATATCTACAAGTGACGCGATGTCGCGAGCGGGCTCGGTCACGACAAGAGCGTCCCATGGGGCTTCGAGGGCGTCCGCGAGCGTGTCCATGAGCCGTACAGTGCGCTCATCGGCGCCCGCCAGCCGGCGTTTCACTTCGACGGGAACAAGGCTGCCGTCCGCGAACAACAACAGGACATCGGCCTCGCCGACGGTCCTGCCCTTGTCGGACGCGTCGGTGAACGTGACGCCCGGATGGGCACCGACAAGCCCGCCTCGGTCGAAAAGCTGGGCGAACCAGTGGAGTGCCAGGACATGTCCCAGGCTGTCAGTCTCCAGGACACGGCGCACCGGCTCTCCCAGGCGATAAGTAAACCTGAGCTCGCGTGGGTTGTATGGCTTGTCGATGTGCCGCCCGCACCCAGGGCAGGGCACCGGCGGGGGCAGGGCTGCAAGCGGTAGCCATGACTCGGTTCTTCAGTCCGGGCATCTCACTCGGAACCACGCACCAATAGGTGGCGCCGCTCGGCCCAGGTGACCCAATGGCGTCCCGCCGCATCGCTTCCGACCGCGGCCACGAAGTCCTGGAACGGGACTGCCCTCCCCTCGCCCGGGGGGGCCACGACAGGATCCTCCCGGCCGAGGAGCATCCCGGTCTTGTCAAGCGTCGTCCGGTCGGCTCCTGCCTCCAGAAGTTCGCCGTGAGCAGCAGCCCACCTCTTCCTCCACCACGACATCCCGCTGCGCTCAGCCATCCGGTACAGAAGGGCAATCAGCGGCCGATGCTGAAGGAGCCACACTGCGTCGACACCCCCGAGTGCCCGGATCAGTGTCGCCGCAGCCACACCGGGCTCAGACGCAGCGACGTCGAGCCCCCGGCTTTGCGCGACGGCCGCCAGGCACGTCCACGCCGAGGGCCACTTGACTTCCACCGTCCGCTGATCGCGCAACTCCGACACCGTGACCTGGGCCGCGCCGGCCTGGAACCGCCCGAAGAACTCGGTGCCGCGCATCGTCGGGTCCGCTGGCAGGGGATATCCGTCGACTGTGACGTCGAGCACGAGGGAGGGGCCGCTCAGCCCCGTTGAGTCCCGAAGTAGCTCACTGTCCGCCTCGGACATCGGGTCCAACCGGGTCTTGCCGTCCTGCCACAACGACACGTGGCTGCGCACGCGACCCGGCGCTGGCCCCAGTGTTAGAACCGCCTCGTAGGGGACGGCCTTTGCGGACGGCGACTTCGCCGCCAGCGTCTTGAGCTCGCGCGACGCGACGCGACGCAGGGCAAGGCAACGCAGCGGGTGACGGCGAGCTTGACGGCCCGACATGTTGGCACCGACGACACCTGACGCCCGCGTCGCGTCCGCCACTCCCGCACGACCATCGTGCAGCGACTGGTCGAATCGACTCGTCACCGCACGATGGAGGCGGTCAGGACGCGTCGAGCCGCGTCGCGACGACCACGACGTCGCGGTACGCGAAGCGCACTGGGATGTGCGGACGCACTACGCGGACGGCGAGGCCGACCGCGCGGCTCCGCTCGACGAGGTCCGCGCCGAAGTCGTGGAACACCAACGAAGGGCCGTCGGGCGCTTCGTGGTAGATGGGATCGAGCACGTGCCGGACGTTGTCGCCCTCGACGACCGCGCGCACGATCGTCTCGGCCAGCGCGGGATAGCGGAATGGGATCGAGAACACGTACCGGCCCGCCGGCCTGAGCACGCGGCGGACTTCGGCGAGCGCGCGCCACGGGTTGGGCACGTGCTCCATCACGTGGCTGCTGACGACGAGATCGAATGACGCGTCCGCGTACGTGAGCCGCTCGAGGTCTTGCATCGTTGCGCGCTCGCTGACGACGTCGCCCAGAGGCGCGTCGGGGACGTAGCGCGACTCGACGTAGTCCGGCATCGTGGCCAGCCGATCGTGCGCCGGCCCGCGCTCGCCGACGTAGTACACGGAGTGGGCGCGGAACCAGGGGTCGGCCACCAACGCGTCGAGCGTCAGGTGCAGACCGCGGCCGAATTCCTGGAGCAGCACGACCGCTTCGTCGCGATAGCGCAGCGCGGCGCGGCAGCCGCCGCACTTGAACTGCTGGCCGACGCGAAAGACCACGCCGTCACTCTCGAAGCGACCTTCCCAGCCGCAGAGGTTGCACACGCCGTCGTACGCGACCGGTGTCGCAGTCGGGTCGACGGCTGCCATCGGGCGATGGTCTACTCGACTCCTGGCGCGACCACGCCAGCCTCGTAGGCGATCACGACCAACTGCGCCCGATCCCGCGCGTGCAGCTTGGCGAGCAGGCGGCTCACGTGGGTCTTGGCCGTCGCTCGTCCACCGTCGGCGGCCACGAGAGCACGAACGGCTCGTCGTCGTCCGGGCTGACGTAGACCTCCGCGAGGACGCCGTCGCGTTCGACGTGTGGAAGATGTGGGCGCCGTTCGGCTCGTAGACGAAGCCGTTGAGCACCTCGCACCTCGCGTGACCGCCGACCACGGCCGCGGCCTCCAGCACCTCGACGTCGACGCCGTGGTCGATCAACGTGCGGGCTACGACCGCCCCGGACCACCGCGCGCTGACAACGAGTCGGGTCACGCGAATGGCGCGCCAACGGCACGGCCGCGGCCGGCTCGTAATCTGCGGTGACACCAACGAGGAGGGCGGCATGAGCGAAGTTCCCCACGACATCAGCTACGTGAAGATTCT
>Ga0137375_10011046_pt1 | contig 10689 bp, 10 predicted proteins | sample SagtaG_24_FD_104936 | JGI IMG/M metagenome (GOLD analysis project Ga0137375, IMG submission 104936) | Vadose zone soil microbial communities from Sagehorn Ranch, Mendocino, California, USA - Sage1_R_113_16 metaG | ecosystem: Environmental > Terrestrial > Soil > Vadose zone | place: USA... | reverse complement strand
TCCCGGGGGAGCCTGGGTCTAGCCGGGCCAGGGACACGCTCTCCGGCCCGAGGCCGGGCGGGTCGGGCGGCGGGATCTCCTCGACCGCGAACTCCACCCCGGACAGCTGGGCCTCCCAGCGGGGCTCCAGCCGGGCCACCGCCTCCAGGACCAGCTCGTCGAAACGCTGCGACCGGCTCCGGTGCAGGGGTACCCCGGGCGGGGCCAGCACGCCGCGCAGCCCCCGTCCATGCCGGTCGCGCCGCGTGATACGGGCCCGGTGGTCTCCCTCGCCGCTCTGCACAGTTGCCGAGCGTATCCCGCGTGGCGGCCCGCTGCCCGGCGGCCCGGCCGGGCCGGCGCCCCCGCGCCCGGCCGGTGGATCGGGGTGCGGAGCGAGACACGATCGTGCAGTGTGCCCCGGGTGGTGGCGTTACCGCCCGCGGATGGGTACGGTCAGCCGTTGTGAGCGATGCACGTGACCCCTCTCCCCTCCGGTCGCGCTGGCACGCCACGAACGGGCCCGGCCCGGCCGGCGGGCCGTCATGGTGACCGCCCGCCGTTGCTCCCGGCCAGCCTGCAAGCACCCCGCGGTCTACACGCTGACGTACGTGTACCGCGACTCGACGGCGGTCCTGGGCCCGCTGGCCGCGTACGTCGAACCGCACTGTTACGACCTGTGCTCGGCGCACGCCGACCGGCTCACCGCGCCGCGCGGCTGGGAAGTCGTGCGGCTCCCGGTGGAGTCCGCGCCGCCGGAGACCGATGACCTGGAAGCGCTGGCCAACGCGGTGCGTGAGGCAGCCCTCCCGCCGCCCGGCGAGCCGGTCGGCCAGGGCGTCGAGGTGGGCAGGCGGGGCCACCTGCGGGTGCTGCGTTCCTCACCCGACGCCGGGGACCGGCTGAGGTAGCGACAGCCCTTCTGGCGCGGCACGGGCCGGTAGGCTCGGTACTGCCCCGGCGGCCAGCCGATCGCGGGCCGCAGGGCGGGGCGGGGTCCCCGCGAAATATCAGGCACGGATGTCCCGGCGCCGCATAAATCAGGCGCCGGGGTGTCATCGGCCGCGGCAGGGTGCGCGGCGGGGCCAGGCGATACACAAAAGCAATGGGACCGGGTGCGTGGTTCCCGGGCCAGATACGGGAGGCAGAGCCTCAGTGGGCTCCTACGAGAAGATCTTCAAGGCGTATGACATCCGCGGGATCGTCCCCGACGAGCTTGACGAGCAGGTCGCCGAGTCAGTGGGGGCCGCGTTCGTCCGGCTCACCAGCGCCCCCAGCGTGCTGACCGTGCACGACATGCGCACCTCGTCCCGCCCGCTGGCCGAGGCGTTCGCCCGGGGCGCGACGGCCCAGGGGGCCGACGTGATCGAGGGCGGCCTCGGCTCCACCGACGTGCTGTACTACGCCAGCGGCAGCCTGGGCATGCCGGGCGCGATGATCACGGCCAGCCACAACCCGGCCAAGTACAACGGGATCAAGCTGTGCCGGGAAGGGGCCCGGCCGGTCGGCGCGGACACCGGGCTGACCCAGCTGCGCGACGCGGCGGCCCAGGGCCTGCCGCCGTACCACGGCACCCCCGGGGTCCTCGTCCAGCGAGACCTGCTCTCCGGCTACGCCAGCCACCTCAGGAAGCTGGTCGACCTGTCCGCGATCCGGCCGCTGACCGTGGCCGTAGACGCGGGGAACGGGATGGCCGGGCACACCGTGCCCAAGGTGTTCGAGGGACTGCCCCTCACCGTCGTGCCGCTCTACTTCGAGCTGGACGGGACGTTCCCGAACCACGAGGCGAACCCGATCGAGCCCGCGAACCTGCGCGACCTGCAGCGCGCCGTGATCGATGCCGGGGCCGACATCGGCCTGGCCTTCGACGGGGACGCGGACCGCTGCTTCGTGGTGGACGAGCGCGGGCAACTCGTCTCGCCCTCGGTGCTCACCGCGCTCATCGCCGTCCGGGAACTGGCCCGCGAGCCCGGCGCGACGGTCATCCACAACCTGATCACCTCCGCCGCGGTCCCCGAGATCATCACCGAGCACGGCGGGACCCCGGTGCGCACCCGGGTCGGGCACTCGTTCATCAAGGCGCGGATGGCCGAGACCGGCGCGGTGTTCGGCGGGGAGCACTCGGGCCACTTCTACTTCCGCGACTTCTGGTTCGCCGACTCGGGGATGCTCGCAGCGCTGCACGTGCTGGCCGCGCTCGGCGAGCAGGACGCCCCCCTGTCCACGATCCTGGCCGGTTACGGCCGGTACGTGGCCACTGGCGAGATCAACAGCGAGGTGCCGGACCAGGCCGCGGCGGCCGGTCGGGTCCGCGCGGAGTTCGCCAGCCGGCCCGGCGTCACCGCCGACGAGCTCGACGGGCTGACCATCACCGGTGATGGCTGGTGGTTCAACCTCCGCCCCTCCAATACCGAGCCGTTGCTCCGGCTGAACCTGGAGGCGGCCGACGAGGACACTATGCTCAGGCTGCGCGACGAGGTGCTCGGCATCGTGCGCGGTTAGCCTGGGTCACCGGGCCGCTCACCGCTCCCGTGGCCGGCTCCCGCCGCGCGCCCGCGCGTCCGTGAGACCCACGCCTTCCTGGAGACCTCGTGAAGATCGACGACTGGCTGCTCGACATCCTCGCCTGCCCGAAATGCCACGCACCGCTCCGCGTGGACGAGGCGGCCAGCGAGCTGGTGTGCACCGGCGCGGACTGCGGCCTGGCCTACCCGGTGCGCGACGACATCCCCGTGCTCCTGGTGGACGAGGCGCGCCAGCCGGGATCTCAGCCGTGATCCTGACGGCCCAGGAGCGGCTGGACGACCTGAGCCTGCTGGAGGCCGCCGACCCGGGCGGCGTGCTCCGCCAGGCGGCCTCCGCGGCGGCGCAGGTGCGCACCTCGGCGCGGGTCACCGCCGAGACCGACCTGGGCCCGGTGATCTCGGGCGGACGCCCGCGGGCGATCGTGGTCACCGGCATGGGCGGCTCCGGGGTGGCCGGTGAGGTGCTCGCCGCGGTCTGCGGGCCCGGCTCCGCCTCCCCGGTGCTGGCGCAGCACGACTACCGGCTGCCGGGCTGGGTCGGCGCGGCCGACCTGGTCATCGCCGTGTCCTGCTCGGGCCGGACCGAGGAGACCCTGTCGGCCGCGGAGGAGGCGGTCCGCCGCGGCTGCCCGCTGCTCGGCGTGGGCGGGGCCGGCTCACCGCTGGCCCAGCTGGCCGAGCAGGCCCGGGCCCCGTTCGTCGCGGTCGAGCCCGCGGGCATGCCGCGCTTCACGCTGTGGGGCCTGGCCGTGCCGCTGATGGTGATCGCGGACCGGCTCGGGGTGGCCGCCATCCCGGCGGCCGCCCTCGAGGACGCCGCCGCCGGGCTGGAGCGGGTGTCGCACCTCTGCCGCCCGGACAGCGAATCGTTCGTCAACCCGGCCAAGACGCTCGCGCTGGAGCTGGCCGGGACACTGCCGGTGATCTGGGGCAGCTCCCCGCTGACCGGGGTGGCAGCCACCCGGTTCGCCTGCCAGCTGAACGAGAACGCCAAGTACCCCGCGATCCCGGGACTGCTGCCCGAGGCCAACCACAACCAGGTCGTGGTGTTCGACGGCCCCTTCGCGCCGTGGCCTGCCACCGGCCCGGCGGTCCCGGACGACGAGGACCCGCGCCCCGCGGTGCCGCTCCGGCTCGTCCTGCTCCGGGACAGCCAGGAGCATCCCCAGGTGACACGCAGGCGCGAGGTGTCCGCCGAGCTCGCGGAGCAGCACGGGATCGGGGTGAGCGAGCTCGCCGCGGACGGCGAGACCGCGCTGCAGCGCCTGGCCGGCCTGATCCAGCTGATCGACTACGCCACCGTGTACCTGGGCATCGCGATCGGTGTCGACCCCGGCCCGATCGCCGTCATCGGCGACCTGAAGGAACGGATCGCGTAAGTGTTGGGACGCGCAGTTGCCTGACGCGCAGGCACCGGAAACGCACGCGGAGGAGCCCCGCTCCGAAGGACTCCGCGCGGTCCTGGCCGCGCTGGGCGCGAACCTGGGCATCGCGGTCACCAAGATCGTGGCGTTCGCGTTCACCGGATCCGCGTCGATGCTCGCCGAGTCGGTGCACTCCCTGGCGGACAGCGGGAACCAGGCGCTGCTGCTGCTCGGCCGCAGCCGGGCCCGGCAGGCCCAGACCGAGGAGCACCCGTTCGGGTTCGGCCGGGAACGGTACTTCTACGCGTTCGTCGTGGCCGTGGTGCTGTTCACGGTGGGCGCGGTGTTCTCGCTGTACGAGGGCGTGCACAAGATCATCAGCCCGGAGCGCATCCGCTCGCCGCTGGTGGCCTTCGTGGTCCTGGCCATCGCGATGGCGCTGGAGAGCTTCTCGCTGCGCACCGCGGTGCACGAGACCAACCTGGTCCGCGGCCGGAACGGCTGGACCGCGTTCATCCGCCGGGCCAAGGCGCCCGAGCTGCCCGCCATCCTGCTCGAGGACCTGGCCGCGCTGACCGGGCTGATCTTCGCCACGGCCGGGGTGGCCCTGTCCGTCATCACCGGCAACGGGGTCTGGGACGGTGCGGGCTCGCTGGCCATCGGCGTCCTGCTCGGCTGCGTGGCGGCGGTGCTGGCGGTCGAGATGAAGAGCCTGCTGATCGGGGAGTCGGCCGGCGCGGAGGTGGAGCGGGCCATCGTCGCGGCCCTGGAATCCGGCCCGGAGGTGCAGCGGGTCATCCACCTGCGCACCCTGCACATGGGCCCGGAGAGCCTGCTGGTCGCGGCCAAGATCGCAATCGGCGGGGCGGATAGCGCGGCGCTGGTGGCCGCGGGGATCGACGCGGCCGAGCGGCGGGTCCGCAGCGCGGTGCCGATCGCCGAGATGATCTACCTGGAGCCGGATATCTACCGCCCGGGCAAGGCAGATGCCACCGATCCGGCCATTCGCGCGGTCCGCCGGCCCCGCCGGCTGGGCGGGTAGCGCGCGGCGGGTGGCGGTCCCGGGCGCGTGGCGGCCGGCGGAGCCGGGGTGGGCGCCCGGCAGCGGGCATGGGCACCGGGAGCCGGAGGCGGGGCGCCCGGGAGGCGGGGCGCCCGGGAGCCGGACGCAGGCACGGGGAGCCGGAGGGGGGCGCCCGCGAGCCGGGGCGGGCACCTGGGGAGCTGGTCAGCGCCGGGAGACTGGCCGCTGGCCCATGCTGAGCAGCCGCAGGGCCCGCTCCTTCTCGAACTCCAGGGCGCTGCCCGGCGGCGGGGGGACCCGCCCGATCCGCCGGCCCAGCTCGGCGACCTGGGCGCGGACCCCGGGCTCGGCCAGCACCCGCAGCCCGAAAGCCAGCGCGGCCGGGCTGATGTCCAGCCGCCGCTCCAGATCCAGGGCCAGCGCCACCGCGGCCACATCCTGGTCGCCGAACTGGCGGTGGCCCGGGCCGCGCCCCGCCCCGCGGCCCATGGGCGGCAGCAGGCCGAGCGCCTCCCGGTAGCGGAGCATCCGGGGGGACGTGCCGAGCCGCTGGGCGGCCTCCGTGATCCGCATAGGCTGAATCTAACATTCTTTTGTCAAGAACCCCGGCTGGGTGCTGCACCCAGGCCTGGACGTGCCGTACGGTCGGGAGGACCGACCACATCCGTGACCCTGCTGAGGAGTGTCATGCCTGCCGAATCCGTCCCGTTCAAGGTGGCCGATCTGTCCCTCGCCGACTTCGGGCGCAAGGAGATCAGGCTCGCCGAGCACGAAATGCCGGGGCTGATGGCGGTCCGGGAGGAGTACGCCGGCGCGCAGCCGCTGCGCGGGGCGCGGATCACCGGGTCGCTGCACATGACCATCCAGACCGCCGTCCTGATCGAGACCCTGGCCGCGCTCGGCGCGCAGGTCCGCTGGGCCAGCTGCAACATCTTCTCCACCCAGGACCACGCCGCGGCGGCGATCGCGGTCGGGCCGGAGGGGACCCCCGAGGACCCCCAGGGCATCCCGGTGTTCGCCTGGAAGGGCGAGACGCTCGAGGAGTACTGGTGGTGCACGGACCAGGCCCTGACCTGGGAAGGCCACGACGGGCCCAACATGATCCTCGATGACGGCGGCGACGCCACGCTGCTGGTGCACAAGGGGGCCGAGTACGAGGGCGCGGGCGCCGTCCCCTCCGTGGCCGAGGACGACGCCGACGAGTGGAAGGTGGTGCTCGGCCTGCTCCGCCGGTCCCTGGAGACGAGCAAGGACCGCTGGACGCTGATGGCCGAGGGCATCCGCGGGGTCACCGAGGAGACCACCACCGGCGTGCACCGGCTGTACGAGATGGCCGGCTCCGGCGCGCTCGCGTTCCCGGCCATCAACGTGAACGACTCGGTGACCAAGTCCAAGTTCGACAACATCTACGGCTGCCGCCACTCGCTCATCGACGGCATCAAGCGCGCCACCGACGTGCTGATCGGCGGCAAGGTCGCGGTGGTCTGCGGCTACGGCGACGTGGGCAAGGGCTGCGCGCAGTCGCTGCGCGGCCAGGGCGCCCGGGTCATCGTGACCGAGGTCGACCCGATCTGCGCGCTGCAGGCGGCCATGGACGGCTTCCAGGTGGCCAAGCTGGGCGACGTGGTGACCACCGCGGACATCTTCGTCACCGCCACCGGCAACCGGGACGTCATCACCGCCGGCCAGATGCGCCTGATGAAGCACCAGGCGATCGTGGGCAACATCGGCCACTTCGATAACGAGATCGACATGACCGGCCTGGCCCGGACCCCCGGGATCCGCCGGATGATCATCAAGCCGCAGGTGGACGAGTGGCAGTTCAGCGACGGCCACGCGATCATCGTGCTGTCCGAGGGCCGGCTGCTCAACCTGGGCAACGCGACCGGGCACCCCAGCTTCGTCATGTCCAACTCCTTCACCAACCAGGTCATCGCCCAGATCGAGCTGTTCACCAAGGCGGATCAGTACCCGGTGGGCGTGCACACGCTGCCCAAGCACCTGGACGAGAAGGTGGCCCGGCTGCACCTGGACGCGCTGGGCGTCCGGCTCACCGAGCTGACCAAGGAGCAGGCCAGCTACATCGGCGTGCCGGTGGAGGGCCCGTACAAGCCCGACCACTACCGCTACTGACGCAGATCACCGGCCCGATGAGCGAGCGGCCGCCCGGCGTCCCGTCCGGCATCGCGGACGCCGGGCTGGCCGCGGCCGGCCTGGCCAGGATCGGCTGGGCTCAGCGGTCGATGCCGGTGCTGACCGGCATCGGCGAGGTCTTCGTTGCGGAAAAACCGCTGTCCGGCCGGACGATCGCGGCCTGCCTGCACGTGACCGCGGAAACGGCGGTGCTGGTCCAGGCCCTGCGGGCCGGTGGGGCTGAGGTCTACCTGGCCGCGTCGAACCCCCTGTCCACCCAGGACGACATCGCGGCCGCGCTGGACACCAGCGGCGCGGCGGTGGTGTTCGCCCGGGCCGGTGCCGACCGCGCGACCTACGCCGAGCACATCCACCGGGCCCTGGCCGCGGGTCCGGACCTGGTCGTGGACGACGGCGGGGACCTCATGGAGGCGCTCCACGACGAACGGCCCGACCTGCTCGGCAAGGTGATGGGCGGGTGTGAGTCCACCACGGCGGGGGTGATCCGGCTGCGCCGGATGGCCAGCGACGGGACGCTCGCGTTTCCCGCGGTCGCGGCGGACGCGACCGGGACCCGGCTGATGCTGGACAGCACCTACGGCACCGGGCAGTCCACCATCGACGGGATCCTCAGGGCCACCAACATCATGCTGGCCGGCCGGACCGTGGTGGTGGCCGGGTACGGCTGGTGCGGCCGGGGCATCGCGCAGCGGGCCCGGGGGCTCGGCGCGCAGGTCATCGTCACCGAGGTCGACCCGGTCCGCGCCCTCGACGCGCTGATGCAGGGCTACCGGGTGCTGCCGATGGCAGATGCCGCGCCGATCGGCGAGGTGTTCATCACCGCGACCGGATCCCGGGACGTCATCACGGCGCCGCACCTGGCCGCGATGCGGGACGGCGCGATCCTGGCCAACGCCGGCCACTTCGACGTCGAGGTGGACGTGCGGGCCCTGGCGGCGATGGCGGTCAGCGTCGAGCGCGGCGTCCGGCCGCACACCGACGAGTACGTGCTCACCAGCGGGCGCCGGCTGCTGCTGCTGGCCGAGGGCCGGATCGTCAACCTGGTCGCCGCGGAGGGCAACCCGGCCATGGTCATGGACGTGTCCTTCGCCGGCCAGGCACTGGTGCTGGCCTGGCTGGCCCGCGAGCACGGCACGCTGCTGCCGGGCGTGCACCGGGTCCCGGCCGCCATCGACGACGAGATCGCGCGGCTGGCGCTGGGCGCGACCGGCGCCGCCATCGACGAGCTGACCGAGGCCCAGCAGGAGTACCTCCACTCCTGGCAGCAGCTTTAACCGGTCCTTCGCCTCATCAATCACATCAACCTCGTGAGCAACGCCTTCGGGTCGGCCGCCGCGACATTTCACGCCGACGGTGCGCCCGGATCGGGCAAATCGGACTGATGGGCGCACGTTCGGCGTGAGATGTCGCGGCGGGACTGGTCTTAGTGTCACCGAGGGGGGAGGAAGCCGCCGGGCCGAGGAGTCGCGCTGCCGGAGTGGGGGGCTGGTGGGTCCTCTGTGACTGGTAGGTCCTCTGTGGCAGTTTTGGCGGGCGTGGCCGGTGCGGCGGGTGTGGCCGGCCCGTCTGCCGCAGCCCGGGTGGCGTCAGCGGGGGAGCCCGTGCTGGCCGTGGGGGCCGGGCTCCGGCTGCCGGTCTGGGCCGTGATCCGGGCGTGCGCGCGGTCCCGGCGCTCGGCGAGCACCGCGGACAGGTAGTCGGGGGGGCTGGTGCCCGGTGGCGGGGGTGGCGTCACCTGCGCGGCCACCACGGCCGCGATCCGCCGGCCGAACTCTTCCCGGGTCGCCGGGGTGAAGTCGTAGTAGCGGCTCAGGTACTGGCGGGCGGTCTCGGCCGTGGCGTCGGTCAGCCCGGACAGTTCGGCCGTGGCCGCCCACGCGGCCAGGGCCGGCGGCAGGGCCGACATCGGGGCCGTCGTGCCGCGCCGCCGCGGCAGCCGCTCGGTGATGACGAACGTGCCGGCGAAGATGTCGCCGAGGCGCTTGCCGCCTGACGACAGCAGCGAGGTGAGCAGCGCGAGGAAGCCCAGCGTCAGCCATATCTCCAGCACCCCGGCCAGGGCCCGCATCAGCGCCTGGCGGAACCGCTCCGGGCCGCCGTCGTCGCTCACCACGCGCAGCCCCAGGGCCAGCTTGCCCAGCGACCGGCCCCGGCTCAGGGTCTCGAACAGCGTCGGGTAGCCCACGATGATCGCCGCGGTGACGGTCAGCGAGATCGCCGCGACCGCCGCGGCGTCCAGGCCCCCGCCCGCCCCGGCGGCCAGCGCCACCCCGCCCAGCCCGAACAGCAGCACGAGCTGGACCACGATATCGATGATCAGGGCCAGGGTGCGGCTCGGGAAGCGGGCGAACGGCACGTCGATGACGACGGCCTCGCCGGTGATCACCTCGGCCACGCGGTTCCCCAGTCTGTCAGCGGGCTGGCCATCAGTAGGCTGCCTGGAGTGGACGTCGACGCCTTTGTAGCCGCACACCAGGCCGATTGGGCCAGGCTAGACCAACTCGTCCGGCGCCGCCGGCGGCTGACCGGCGACGAGGTCGACGAGCTGGTCACGCTGTACCAGCGGACCACCACGCACCTGTCCGTGCTGCGGTCGGCCGGGCACGACCCGGCCCTGGCCGCCCGGCTGTCCAGCCGGGTCGCCCAGGCCCGCACCTCGGTGACCGGCTCGCACGTGCCCGCCTGGTCGGCGCTGAGCCGGTTCGCGCTGGTGTCGTTCCCGGCCATGGCCTACCGGGCCCGCTGGTGGTGGGCGGGCTGTGCCGGCGGCTCGATCCTGGTGGCGGTGCTGCTGGGCTGGTGGGTGGCCCGCTCGCCGGCGGTCCAGGCCGCGCTGCTGCCCGGTAACGCGGTCCGCCAGCTGGTGAACCATCAGTTCCGGAACTACTACTCGCAGTACGCGGCCAGCTCGTTCGCCGCGAAGGTGTGGACTAACAACGTGTGGGTCGCCGCCGAGGCGCTGGTGTTCGGGGTGCTGCTCGGGCTGCCCACGCTGCTGGTCCTGTTCGGCAACGCAGCCAACGCCGGGGTGCAGGGCGGCCTGATGGTCGCGCATGGCCGCGGCGGGGCGTTCTTCGCCCTGATCCTGCCGCACGGGATGCTCGAGCTGAGCGCCGTGTTCCTGGCCGCGGCGGCCGGGCTGCGGCTCGGCTGGAGCATCATCGACCCCGGGCTCCGGCCCCGCGGGCGGGCGCTGGCCGAGGAAGGCCGGTCCTCGCTCACGATCGCGCTGGGGCTCATCGTGGTGCTGCTGGTCTCCGGGCTCATCGAGGCGTTCGTGACTCCCTCGCCACTCCCCGCCTGGGCCCGGATCGGCATCGGGGCGGTCGCCGAGGCGGCGTTCCTGGGCTATGTGATCGTCTTCGGGCGGCGCGCCGCCGCGACCGGGGCCAGCCCCGACATTGAGTTCGCGCCCGATACCGTCCCCGTGGCCGGCTAGCTCCGTCCGGCTGATGGAGTGATCCGGCGGCCGGCCTGACCGCTCCTTCAGAGGCGGCCGGCCGACTTCAGCTCCAGGTACGCGTCGGCCAGCGCGGCCGGCAGCCGGCCGGGCGGCGCGTCGACCACGCTGACGCCGTGCCGTCGCAGCAGGGCCGAGATCCGCCGCCGCTGGGCCTGGGCGTTCTCGGCCGCGGCGGCGTCG
>Ga0137375_10011045_pt1 | contig 10689 bp, 13 predicted proteins | sample SagtaG_24_FD_104936 | JGI IMG/M metagenome (GOLD analysis project Ga0137375, IMG submission 104936) | Vadose zone soil microbial communities from Sagehorn Ranch, Mendocino, California, USA - Sage1_R_113_16 metaG | ecosystem: Environmental > Terrestrial > Soil > Vadose zone | place: USA... | reverse complement strand
GCCAGGCCGCATTTACGCGGCCGTTGTTCGAGAACCTGCTCGGGAAGGAGTGGCTGCCATCGGTGCCGGAGCTGCACGAGCGACTCCTCGCCGATCCGCCCGCGCGCGTAGCCGACGTCGCGTGCGGTCAGGGCCGCTCGAGCATCGAGATTGCCCGCGCATACCCGAAGGTGAGCGTTGACGGAATCGACTCTGATCGCGCGTCAATCGAACGTGCCCGCGAGAACCTCGCAGGCAGCGGAGTCGAGGACCGCGTGACGTTCCACGAGCGCGACGCCGCGGACGCCGAGCTGGCCGGCCGCTACGACCTTGTCACGATCTTCGAGGCCTTGCATGACATGTCGTACCCGGTGGAGGTGCTGCGCGCCGCGCGGCGACTCCTCGGCGACGGTGGTGTCGTGTTCATCGGCGACGAGCGCACGGAGGACGCCTTCACGGCCCCGGCGGGCGAGGTGGAGCGGCTCTTCTACGGCTTCAGCGTCTTCCACTGCCTGCCCGTCGGGATGGTCGGAGAGGGAGCCGCCGGCACCGGCACCGTGATCCGATCCGAAACGGTTCGACGGTACGCAGACGAGGCCGGGTTTTCGAGCTGCGAGGTCATGCCGATCGAGAACGACTTCTGGCGTTTTTACTTGCTGAGGCCCTAGCGCCTTCTTCGCAACTCGCGCCGAGAGCGAGGATCGGATGCTCTATCCCGTCTTCGTCACGCGGACACGGAACGAGCCGTCTGGTAGCGCAGCCAGGATGTCCAACTGCAGGCCCCATGTGCGGACGCGCGAGACCTGGCCGCGCCCACGCCCGAAGGGCGCCTCGGCATTCTGCCCGCACCTTTCGCGCTGCTCTCTCGTCTCGACACGCGCTGGACGGAGCCGAATGCCCGGCCAGCCTCTCGGACCGCCAAACTCGACCTCGTAGATCAAGACACCGCCCTTGCAGACCCCGCCGCCGCGACCTGCCACCGGCTCACGCACCTCGGCCACGTAGGCGTACCGCCCGCGGCGCAGGATGATCGCCTTCATGCCACCCGCACGCTCGAGCGGCGTGAGCCTCGCCTCGACCCGCCGCTCGTCGGCGAAACACGCGATTTGAGCCCGGTCGAGCCAACCCAGCTTCCAGCGATGCCAGGCGAACAACCCGCGCGGATGGAGGGGCGAAGCCATGACGTCCCACGCGCCGGAGACGTGCGGGAGCCCGAGCATATGGCCGGTCTCGTGCACCAGGTAATAGGGCGCTTCGCCCAATACGCTCCTAGCAAAGAGCACCGTGCGGATCCGGATCTCGGCGCCGTCGACGCGGAGGGGCTCCGTCAAGATGAGCGCGCCGATCGGTCCGAAGGTTCCGACGAGCTCGTACGGGAGGACGAGATAGAGGGCGCGGACCCGGCTGAAGTCAACCTCGTCGTCCGCGGCGGCGACGGCCTCTTCCACGGCCGCACGTGCGAGGCCGAAGCGACCGCCCGGCGCTGCATAGTCCGCGACGGTGCCGCGAAGCGTGAGCCATCGGAACAGCGGCGTGACGACGAGCTGCAGCCGACCATACGACACGTTTCGATACCACTCGACGGCGCGCGGCACGAACTCCTCGTAGACCATGCGTGGATCGTCGGTACCTCGGAAGTCGGCAAAATCGGCAAAGAGCATCACGGTTCGTAGCTCGCCGACGGTGGGCGGGAACTGCATCGGATCGTTGAGACCTTCACCTACTCCACCGCCGAGAACGGGCGGTGTGCAGGACGCGGCGGGTTCGGCACGGGCTCCGTGCCACGCGGCCCGTGGTGAGTCCAGACCCGCAAGTGCGGCGACCGCAAATGGCAGGCAGAGCAGCAGGTACGCCTGCCGCGTCACGCTTACCTCGCGAGAGAGCTACCGGGCATCTGAGCTGCTCTGAGCGGCGGTTCGACGATTCTTCTCAAGCTCCTGAGATCGCCTGCCGTCAGCCCACGTTCCAGGGCCGAGGGCGGAACCCCGAACACCTGCCTGAAAGAGTCGGTGAAATGGCTGTGGCTAGCAAACCCAAGCTCGTGCGCAAGGAAGCTCAGCTGGACGTCGTCTCTCGAGAGTCGCTCGAGCGCAAGCCGGAGCCTGAGCTGATTGCGGTACTGGTGCAAGCTGAAACCGGTTGCGTTGCGAAAGACGCGCGCAAGATGGAACTCGGATGTGTGGAGCATCCGCGCGAAGAATCGAAGCGGCAGTCGCTCTGTCAGGTGGACCGTCAGCAGCTCCTTCGCCGACTCCACCAGCTCGTGGTGAACGGCGAACGTCGTTGGCCGGGTTCGGCGACGGCCAATTTGACGACTCGCAAAGGCATCCGCAGTCACACGGCCGATCGCATGCGTGAGAGTCTCTTCGACGAAGAGCGAGTCGTGGTTTCCGGACCTCAGATGCGATACGACGAGACGGTGTGCGAGATAGGCATCTGCCGAGCTCGGTCCGTACGCGAACGGTAGATCGTCGCGTCCGCCCGTCACGTCGGCTAGGAGGCGCCGGCCAAGGCGAACGTAGAAGCATCGATCGCCCGAAGGATCGTGCAGCCGGCGCTGGAAGCGCTGCCCGGGGTTGTAGAACATCACGTGGTTCGGGTTCGCAAGCACAGGTGTGCAGCCGAGGTGCCGGATGACCACACTCGTCCCCGGGAACACGACGTGCGGTCCCGTCTCGATCGTATTCAGCTCGAGCCAGAGCGGCGCATCGGCCGGGCAATGGAACTCGGCAAAGGAGAGCACCTCGCTCTCGTAAAGGATCCTCTCCACTCATTCACGTTAGACGCTGCGGTCGGTGAAGCGTCAGCAAATGAGCAGGATTTCGGAAGTGGTGAGGGCGGCCGCCGCCTAGCTTGCGGCAGCTATCCAGGGACAGCGTCGAATGCCGCAGCGATCAAAAGCCTCCTCGAAGCGGGCGCGGCGGCGGGCCCCGGCCGCCGCGCTCGCAGCCCTTGCGTTCACCGGCTGCGCGGGCGCGGCGCTGTCGGCCTCCGAGCCGCAGGTCGTGGCCAAGATCGAGACCGGCACGGCACCCTGCGTCCCGCTCGGTGCCTTCGGCAGCGTCTGGGTCGCGAACTTCGGCTCGGCCGGGCTCACGCGTATTGACCCGGCCGTGAACGCGGTTGTCGGCACCGTTCCCGTGAGTCTGCAACCGTGCGGCCTGGCCGCTGGCGCCGGAAGCGTCTGGGCGGCGAGTTTCGGCTTGAGCCGAGTCGACCGGATCGATCCGGATCGCATGCTCGTCGTCAAGCGAATCCGCGTCGGACTGGAGCCGTACGACGTCACGTTTGCATTCGGATCAGTCTGGACGAGCGACAATGCAAGCTCACGCGTCTCGCGGATCAGCCCGAGGGTGAACCGCGTTGTGAAGAAGATCCGTCCCGGCCTCGGTCCGGCCGGGTTCGCGTTCACGGACCGGTACCTCTGGGTCGGTTCGAGCATCAACCGCGCGATCTATCGCGTCGACCCCCGCACGAACCGCGTCCGCACGATTCGGCTGTCGCAGGCAGCTCGCCCGGCATGGCTCGCTGCCGGCAACGGGAATCTCTGGGTTTCCAGCGTCACTGACGGGGCGGTGTTGCGGCTTGACGCGACGACGGGCCGCGTCCGCGCACGGATCGACGTTGGGGCGGGTTCTGCTCCCGGCGACGGGAGCGTTGCCGCAGATGGCCGGGTCTGGATTCCGCTCCGCGGACAGAACGCTCTGGTCGTCATCGATCCCACGACGAATACCGTCGTCGCGCGCATTCCGGTCGGAACCGGTCCGTTCGTAGTCAATGAGGCGTTCGGTGACCTCTGGGCGGGAAGTTTTGGTGGGAGCGACGTGTGGCGCGTTCGGCCTTAGTTAGCCAGGCGCGCCCGCTGCTGCGCGGCGACGGTATCGGAGCTCCCACGACGTGACCCAGCTCTCATCGTCGAGCGAGCGCTGCCAGAGCCACGTCAGTGCGTCGTGGCGAATGTCCCGCCACTGCATCCGAACGGCATAGCCGTCCCGCTCGCCGCGTAGATCCATCACCCCATCTTTGAAACCGCCCGCGAACTGGAGGTAGTTGCCTTCGCTGTCGACCCACGTCTGCCGCCACACGTCCTCGCGGTCGTCGTAGACGGAGACGCTCATCCCACGAAGCTGCGTCCCCGGCCGTCCGTCGAACTGCTCGAGGACGACTCGGCCATCGAGGGTCAGTTCGACGACGTTGGTGCCGCAGCGGTCTTCGTCCCAGCGTACGTCCCACTCTCCCAGCCAAAAGTCGAAGTCGCGCGCGCTCACCCAACGGTCACCACGAGCATTAGACGCCGCACGCGGCGCGTGGTCGAGTCATTGGGCAGGATCTTGGAAGAAACGTCTCGCCGTGCGCCCCTAGCCTCTCCGTCGTAACCGACAAGGGAGGGCGACATGCTTGGGGTCCTTTGCCGCCGGCGCACGCTGACAGCGGTCGTCTCCCAGCTCCCAGCTGGACTTGGTTCGCCGGTCGGCGTGGAGGCTGCCCACCTGATTTCGAGGTGAGAGGTAACGTCGCGTCATGGCCGGGCGCTTGAAGCGAGGACGCGCGCCGACGCGCCGCTTTCACGTGCCGTCGGCCGTCCGTGGCTCTCCCGCCCGCATCGACGCGGCCGGAGCCCGCGAGTTCGTTGGGAACGGCGCCTTGCTCGTCGATGTCCGGCGGAAGGACGATCCGGCGGTGACGCTCGAAGGCGCTCTGCGGATCCCCCCCGACGAGATTCCTAACCGCCTGGACGAGTTTTCGCGCGATACACCGATCGTGTTGGCGTGCGGCTGACTGCGTGAGGCTACGAGCGTCCGTGTGGCGCACTGGCTCAGGGACCGCGGGTTCGAGGCATACGCCGTACGCGGCGGCATCGCCGCGCTCACGGGCGAAGGACTCGAAGCGAAGCCTGTGCCCGACGAGACGGCAGTACCGACCCCGCCCAGACGTGTGCTTGCGGCGCTGCGCCACCCGCTCTTCCGACGCTACTCCACCGGAGTCCTGCTCTCGCTCATCGGCAACTGGGTCGAGGCGGCGGCGTACGGATACGTCGTACTCCTGCTCGGCGGCTCAGCGGCGACCCTCGGCGTGATCGGTTTTCTGAACACGATCCCGAACCTCGTCTTCGCTTTGCCCGCGGGAGCGCTCGCCGACCGCTACGACCGTCGCAAGCTGCTGCTGATCTTCCAGTCGCTCAACATGGTTCTCGCCGCGGCGCTTGCCGTCACCTGGGCGACGGGAACTCTGACGATCGGCCTGCTCGCGGTCCTGGCCGTTCTCGGCGGCATTCTCGGAACGCTCAGCTTCGCGCCGTTTCAGGCGATGCTCGCCGCGACCGTGCCGAAGCGTGACCTCGAGAGCGCCGTGGCCATCAACAGCCTCTCGCTGCAAGTCGCGCGCTTCGTCGGGCCCGCGATCGCGGGCGTCTTGCTCGCGGCGGCCGGCCCGACCTGGGTGTTCGGTGTCAACGCCACGAGCTTCGTGGCCGTACTCGGCACACTCGCGCTGTTGCCCGGCTCACGCCCTGTCCAGACTGCGGCTGTCAGGGCCGGCGGCGCGATCTCCGAGGGCTTCCGCTACGTCTTCGGTCAGCGCAGTCTCGCGGCGATGATCGCGCTGATGCTCGTCGCCGGTCTGTTCGGGACACCGCCGGTCGCGTTCATGATCCCGGCGCTCGTCCGCTACAACCTCGACGCCGGTGCGGGAACCCTCGGAGCCGTTATGGCGGCGATCGGTCTCGGGTCGCTGCTCGGCTCGATCGCGCTGTTACGTCTCTCCACCCGGCCGAACAAAGGCGAGCCGCTCCTCGTGGGTTTCGTCATCACCGGCGCGGCCCTCGCCGGCATCGGCGCGTCGACGAACGCATCGCTCTCACTCGCGCTGGCGTTGGTGGGCGGCTTCGCCGGCGTCGTCTTCGTCGGGTTGTCGACGGTTGTAGTACAGGCGATGAGCACCGACGAGATCCGAGCGCGCGCCCTCGCGATCTGGGCGGCGGCGTTTGTCGGCATGCTCCCGTTCGGTGCGCTGCTCACCGCCGGCCTCGCAGCGCTGATCGGCCCGGGCGGCGCCGTCTTTGTCGACGGCGTGGCTGTTGTCGTCGGAGCGATCGTCGTCGTCGCTCTACGTCCACAAGTCGCGTGGCTGGGCTGCGCGGCACTTCCCGAATCGTGCGTGGCGGGATTGAATCCCGCCGCTGTGGCGCTGGAGCTCGACGCCAGGCCATGAATCGGCGCCTGGTCGATTCACCGGTAGGCCGTCCAAGGGAGGGGTGTGAACCGTACTGACCTCACGCGTCCGGTGCTCGAGACTGGACTGCATGAAGAAGCGACTGTTGATCACCGGACTCGTCCTCGCGGCGCTGCTCCTCGCGCTCTACGGCGTGATGTTCGGGACCGGGGCCGACTGATGTTTCCGATCGCAGTCGCTCTCCCACTCGCCATCCTGCCGATCGTGAGCCTCGCGGCCACGCTCCGTTGGATGGCCGTCTCCTCCGGCTGAGCAGTCGGAGCACTCGCCAGCCGCGACATCCCGGAGCTCCGCTTGCGCAGGTGCATCTCGTCGTCAAGATGCTGGAGATTCCGTCCCGCTCAGGATTGGGAGTAGTGCCGTGGAAGCTTGGACCGAGGTGAACCTTGTTTCGGCGAGGATGATGGATCAGGCCTTGCTTGCCGAGCAGGTCGACGTGCTTGTACACGAGCAGCTCGGCGAAGAGATCGCAACGTGGTTCTTCTTCTGGGAACCCGAGCTTCGACTCCGCATCCGCTGGAGAGATGCAGGCCGAGCCGCGGAGCATCGCCGAACGCTCGCCGCGGTTTTGGACGACTGGAAGGCGGAGCGAATTGTCGACGACTGGTACGAGGGTGGCCACGGAGCGAGAGGTGAGACTTACGTGGGCGAGGCCGACCACTACGGCGCGGAAGTGTGGCCTCGCATTCAGAAGGACTGGATGAACGGCAGCGAGCTCGCGCTGGCACTCATCAAGCTCGGTCGCGCGGGCAAGCTGACGAAGCCGCCCGACTACCACTGGAAGCGCCGCGTCCATCTGTTTACGAATCAGCTCTTCGGAACGTGGGAGGCCGAGATCGAGCTCTGCCTGCAACAGGCGCTCGGATATAGCCGGCTACGCGGGGCGTCTCCGACACCTCAGGCAGCGAGACTGATCGCCGAGCTGCACGACCTCCTCTAGGACCACTGACGCCGCCGAGTTGTATGCCTAGCGGCGGCCCACCGCGGCGGCAATCATTGGCGCGGCATCAGTTGCAAGCTCGCGACTCACATCCTCGTCGTAGAAGGTCGAACCCGTCGCGCCCCAGCCGCGCGCCGTGGACCCGAGGTAGATGCGGCCGAGGCGAATGCCGGCCTCCAGCTGCGCGGCGCGGTAGCCGCGGTTGCCGAGGTCGCCGAGGACACGGTCGAGGTCGGCGAGCACGAAGATGAGCGCCGCCGCGCGTTCGCCCAGCTCCTGCCCGAGGACGAGGTGGCCAGCGAGGCGGCGCAGCTCGCCTGCACGCACGAGCTCGAACGTGTCGTGCGATCGATAGCGGTAGATGCCGCCGTCGAGCCCACGGACGGCGTGCGCGACCAGGTCGATGTGCGCCTCCGGTTGCACGTCCATCGGGATCGCCGCGAGCGCATAGTCGAGAAGCGCTGCGAGCTCGTCGCGCGCGATCGGCGCGCTGGAGAAGTCGCGCGTCGAGCCGCGGCTGCGGAATACGCGCTCGAGGTCGTCGATCGGCGGTGCCGGCAGGGGGCTGCCGGCAGCCGAGCCACCGCGGTAGCGGTGGACCTCGTCGGCGTCGCGCAGCGACGAGGCCGCGTGCACGTCGTACGCGGCGGGATACGAGCGCTGGCGCGCCGAGAGCGGCGTCGCCTCGTCTTCGATGTCGGCAAGCTCGCCCGGGGAGACCGCCTCGTCACCCGATCCGACGGCGAGGAGCGCGAGCGCCGCCTCGCGCCTGCCGTCTGCGCCGATCAGCTGATTCACCTCGTCGTCGACGAATCCTGTGTAGGCACGCGCGGTCGGCTCGAGCGCGAGCAGGTTCGCAAGCAGCGTCCCCGCGTCCCACCAGAGGTGCCGGTAGCCGCGTGCCTCGTACTTCCAAGCCGTGCGCCAGAGGATCCCGGTCAGCACGAGGACCGCACCGGCTCGCGCCAGCTCGGGCGCGGCCGCCGCCTCGGCGAGCGGGCGCCTGATGTCTTCTTGGCGCAGCGGTGCGAGTGCGAGTTCGCGCGCGTGGAACGAGTAGAGGCCGCGTTTCGTCGCGACGTAGAGCTCGACCGGGTACAGCGCGCCCGCACTCGAGTACGTCCGGAAGTCGTAGCCGCCGCGTCTGCGCACGACGCCCGCGCCGAGGCGAAGCAGCCGCTCGTAGGCCGGTGGTAGCGGCTCCAGCTCGAGGTGCGGGTGCTCCTTGTACGGGTGCGGCTTGTTGCTCCAGTCGAGGCCGCGCGCGCCGCGTCGAACGCTCGCGGGCGTATGGTTCGTCCGCGCGTGAAAGCGCCGTGCGGCGTCGTTATCCCAATTCGTCACAGGCGCACTCGCCGGTCACGACGACTCTCGGGCAGGGGATCGCGGGACAGGTCGAAAGACTTCTTTCTCGTCGGCGAATTTTCCCCGAGCAGATCGACGATCTCCCCGTGGCCGAGAGCTTCAGCCGTCTTGATCATGCTCTCGACCACGCGCTGCCAAACCTGCAGGCGTCGACGGTGCCCTTCCTTCGCGCCAGCTGACATAGTCGCCGGCGTGTTCGACCATGTGACGATCCGGGCCTCGGACCGTGAGGCGTCGGAGCGGTTCTATGACACGGTGCTGCGCACGCTCGCGATCGAGAGAACGAACAGCGGCGACGACTACACGGAATGGGACGACTTCTCCCTTGCCCAGGCGAACGCCGACAAGCCCGTGACGCCCGTCTGCACATCGCTTTCGTCGCGCCTTCACGTGCAGAGGTGGATGAGTTCTGGCGCGTCGGGACCGCGGCCGGCTATCGGGACGACGGCGCCCCCGGCCCGCGGACTCAGTACGGGGACGAGTACTACGGCGGGTTCCTGCTCGACCCCGACGGAAACAGCGCCGAAGCCGTGCACCACGGCTCGATGCGGACGGCCGGCAACGTCGACCACCTCTGGATCCGGGTCGCGGACGTCGCGGCCTCGAAGCGCTTCTACGAGCTCGTCGCAGCGCACGGCGGCTTCGGCTGCGCAGGGATCTGCCCGAGCGCGCGCAGTTCGTCGGTGCCGGCGGCTCCTGCTCGGTCGTGCTCGGTCGCCCAACCGAGCAGGTCCACGTGGCGTTCCCCGCGGGCGAGAACGCGACCGTCGACGCCTTCCATCGAGCGTGCACGGACGCCGGGTACCGAGACAACGGCGCTCCCGGCGAGCGCGCGGCCTACCACCGCGGCTACTACGCCGCGTTCGTCCTCGATCCCGACGGGAACAACATCGAGGTCGTGAACCACAACCGCGGTACGCCTAGCTCAGCCTGATCCTCGGATCGAGATAGCCGTAGATGATGTCGGCGAGCAGGTTCGCCAGGATGATGATCACGGAGGTAACGAGCAGCCAGGCCATGACCGCGTAGAGATCGAGTTGCGCGAGTTTCGAGCGGAAGTAGAAGCCCATGCCGTCGAGGCCGAAGACCGACTCGGTCACGATCGCACCGCCGAGCAGTCCGCCGACGTTGAGAGCGATGACGGTCACCAGCGGGATGAGGGCATTGCGGACGACGTGGTGCGTGATCACGCGCCGTTCCGCCAGACCCTTCGCCCTCGCCGTGCGCACGTAGTCGGAGTTGATCACCTCTAGCATCGAGGCGCGCATGAACCGGCTGTAGAGCGCGATGCTGATGACCGCGAGCGTGGCCACGGGTAACCCCAGATGCTGGATGCGATCGAGTGAGAACGCGCCTTCGCCCGGGTTGTTAAGCCCGGAGGTGTAGAAGATGCGCACGTCCCACTTCAGGTAGATGTTGACGAACAGGACTTGAAGCAGCAGCGCGAACCAGAACACGGGCATGGCGAAGCCCAAGAAGCTTAAGGTCGTCGTCGTGTAGTCGAAGATCGAGTACTGCCGGATCGCCGAATAGATGCCGACGATGATTCCGACCAGCAGGGCGATCAGCTCAGCGGTCACGATCAACTGGGCGGTGTGCGTCATCACGCGCTTGATGTCGGGCCAGATCGGCTGATTCGTGTTCAGCGACGTGCCGAGCTTGTGGGTCGTGACGTCCTTGAGCCAGAACCAGTAGCGAACCGGGATCGGCCGGTCGAGCTTGTACTTGTGCTCGATCTGCTTGATCACCACGGGGGAGAACCTCGGGTTCGCCTTCAGTCGCGCGGCCGGGTCGCCGCTCAGTGATACCGCGGTGAAGATCAGAAAGCTCGTCGCGAGCAGCACCGGGATGCTGTAGAGGAGTCTTCGCACCACGAAGGTGAACATCCCGACCTCCAACTCGACGCCGTCAGACCAGAAGACGCTCTAGAGCGGGACTAAGTTAGCGGTGCCGTCGCGTTCGCGCGCGGCAAGCTCATCGATCACAACCTCAAGCGTGTGCGGATGACCGAGGACGAGGTCGCCGAGGAGATGCGATCGCAGCAGATCTCGTCGCTCGAGGACGTCGAATGGGCGATCCTCGAGGCGAACGGGTCGGTCAGCTTCATCAAGAAGAGCTAAACAGCAGTTCATCCCCGTCTAGGATTCCGCCGAAGGGGTCGTGACGAACCGACG
>Ga0137375_10011040_pt1 | contig 10693 bp, 6 predicted proteins | sample SagtaG_24_FD_104936 | JGI IMG/M metagenome (GOLD analysis project Ga0137375, IMG submission 104936) | Vadose zone soil microbial communities from Sagehorn Ranch, Mendocino, California, USA - Sage1_R_113_16 metaG | ecosystem: Environmental > Terrestrial > Soil > Vadose zone | place: USA... | reverse complement strand
GGCGATGCCCGGCTCGGCCCCCAGGCCTGCGAAGGGCGCGCTGCCGGACGTCGTCGGATGGCTGCGCGAGAACGGTCGCTATCTCTCGCCCAACGGATCCGGCGACCTTCTGCAGGCCGGCGCCGGGCTCGTCCGCAACTGGACCGCGATCCAGATCGTGCTGCTGAGCTTCTTCGTCATGCTGTTCCTCACCGGTCACATGGTGAGGGCGACCGTCGAGGTGCTGTTCCCCGCCTCGTCGGCAGCCTACGCGGAGGCCGTGGAGTGGTGGCTGCCGGGGAGGGCTCTCATCTGGTGGAGCCCGTTCATCGCGCTGTGGTTGATCCCCTTCGTCGTGGGCGCCATTCCTCTCGGGTGGGCCTACTGGATGATCGGCCGGGTGGGAAGCCGCGGCCATTTCTTCGAGCGCCCGATCTTCGGCCTGATCGTCGCCGCGGGTCTGACCGTGGCGCTGCTCCTGGCGAAGCCGGGGCCGGTGTGGACGGCTCTGGCCTGGGTTCTCCTGGCCCTCGAGTCGCTGACGGTGATGTGCTGGCTGGCGGCATACGGCAATGCCGTCCGACGCGCGCGCAAGAAGGAGGCGAGAGAAGTCTTCAGGGCGGCGAGCGACCCCAGGCGAGCCGCGCAGATCTTCGTGGACGATGAATCCCGCCATACGCTCTCCGCCTGGCTCAAGGTCGCGCTGGTGATGGCGTTCGTGGTCCTGGTCTTTGCAGGCATCGACTCCGTCAGCCAGACGACCTATCTGGCCGTGGCCACGAGGCACTGGCCGAACCTGCCGCTGTGGGTGGGGTCGATGCTGTCAGGCCTCGTGGCCCTGGCCGGCGTGGCGCGAAAGATCGTGGTCATGTTCGGCGGCCGGGTGGGAGGTAAGCGGCCGAGCGTGTCGGTGTCGATCGTCGCCACCACGATCGCCCTCCTGATCGTCGCGCTGCTGCTCGTCGTCACCGACGCCGCAGCCCACGCCATCGCCTGGAGCTTCAAGGCGCCGGGCTCGGCCCCCTGGTACTGGCTGACCGGCATCCCGGATGACAAGCTGAGCCAGCACAGGCGCCTTGGCGACCTCGGCGCCCCTGCGCTGGGCTGGGCCCTCACGGTGCTGTTCGCGCTCATCTTCGGGTGGTGTTGGCCCTTTCTCAACGGCTCCTCGCAGCAGTCGCTCTACAGCGCCCGGCTCACGAGGGCCTACCTGGGCGCCTCGAACCCGCTTCGCGCGGATCCGGTCAATCAGACGGTCACGCGGGTGCTGCCGGGCGACAATACGGACCTGGCCAACTACTATCCGGCGGACGGTGACTGGGGGCCTCACAAGGCCCCCCCGCTGCACCTGATCAACGTCACGATCAACGAGACTGTCGACGGCAAATCGCAGATCGAGCAGCGGGATCGCAAGGGGGTCGGCCTGGCGATCGGACCGCGGGCGTTCAGCGCGGGCATCCGGCATCACGCCGTCTTCTCGGGTCACAGCAGGCCTGAGCGCAGGAACGCCCGGATCTTCCCCGCGGGCTCCGGCTCGAGTGGAGGCACCCCGCCCTTCCAGATGTTCTGGCGCTGGACGGGTGGGGAGGAGCTGTCGCTGGGCCACTGGATCGGGATCTCCGGGGCCGCTTTCTCGACCGGACTCGGAGCCAGGACGAATCTCGGGCTGAGCCTGCTCTGCGGGCTGAGCAATGTGCGACTCGGCCACTGGTGGGATTCCTACGTCGAGCCGAGCCAGCGGCCCCAGTGGTCGCCAACGATCCGGAAGCGGCTCGCGGCGTTCGTGACGCGGTGGGTGTTCCTGGTGCAGACCTGTCTCCTGGACGAGCTCCTGGCGCGCTTCCCCGGTTCGGCCGCGCGGCGGTGGTATCTGTCTGACGGCGGGCATTTCGAGAATCTCGGCGGCTACGAGCTGATACGCCGGCGGCTGCCGCGGATCCTCGTGATCGACGCGGAGGCGGATCCGACGTACACGTTCGAGGGCCTTGCGAATCTCGTCCGCAAGGCGCGCCTGGACTTCGGAGCCGAGATCACGTTCCTCACTCCGCCCGAGCTGGACGCGGTGCTGGATCCGGCCTTCCGGCGTTTCTTCGGCACGCTCGAGCAGCTCCGACGCGGGAAGTGGTCCGGAGAATTGACCCGGAGCGGGACCGGGGCGCCCCGGATCGAGCTGGACACGGTCGACCTCGACCGGCTCTCGCTGGCGCACGCCGCGCTCGCGAGGGTCGTGTATCAGGACGAGCCCGGACACATGTCGTATCTCGTGTACGTGAAGCCCACGCTGACGGGAGACGAGCCCGCGGATCTCACGCAGTACCACGGGGCGCATTCGAGCTTTCCACAGGAGGCGACCTCCGATCAGTTCTTCGACGAGGCGCAGTGGGAGAGCTACCGGCGCCTCGGCTTCGAGATCGCGAGCGACCTGTTTCAGGCGGGGCGCACGTCGTGGAGCCCGAAACCCGGAGAGCGCGGTGGCACGTTCACCCCGCGGGAGCTACTGTTCGAGCCGCGGCCCCAGGATGCTGTGGATCCACGACTGCAGGCGTGACACGCGTGCGCCCGGCTCGCAGTTCCACGTCGGCCCGTGAAGGAAAATCACGTTGACCCCTCTCCATCCTTGCGCCTAGACTCCTGCAAAGTTCCGAAGGTGTTCCGTTCGCTCCGGGGGGCTCGCCATGCAGTGTTCCAGGTGCCAACACGAGAACCGGCCGCAGGCCAAGTACTGCGAGGAGTGCGCCGCTCCGTTGCTCCGGAGCTGCCCGAGCTGCGGCACAAGGATCTCACCGCTCGCCAACTTCTGTTCGGAGTGTGCCCGTCCAGTCGTGTCCGCTACGGTGGAGCCTCGCTTCGCCGCGCCTGACGCCTACACGCCCCGGCACCTCGCAGGCAAGATTCTCACCTCTCGAGCGGCCTTGGAAGGTGAGCGCAAGCAGATCACGGTGCTCTTCGCCGACATGAAGGGCTCCATGGAGCTCTTGGCGGACCGTGATCCCGAGGAGGCGCGCAAGTTCCTCGATCCAGTCCTGGAACGCATGATGGAAGCTGTCCACCGGTACGAGGGCACGGTGAACCAGGTGATGGGCGATGGGATCATGGCGCTCTTTGGCGCTCCGCTGGCCCACGAGGACCACGCGGTGCGGGCGTGCTATGCCGCGCTCGACATGCAGACAGCGATCCGCCGCTACGCAGGCGAGGTGCGCCGCACGCACGGCGTGATGGTGCAGATTCGCATCGGGTTGAATTCCGGGGAGGTCGTCGTGCGGACCATCGGGAGCGACCTTCACATGGACTACACCGCGGTCGGCCAAACCACGCACCTGGCCGCGCGTATGGAACAGCTCGCCGACCCCGGCGTCATCCTGCTGACCGGCGAGACCGTCCGGCTCGCCGAAGGCTATGTCGAGGTCAAGCCGCTCGGGCCGGTCCCCGTGAAAGGCCTGGACGCGCCGGTGGAAGTGTACGAGATGGTTGCGGCTGGTCCGAAGCGCTCGCGGCTCCACGCCGCTGCCGCACGGGGGCTCACGCGGTTCGTGGGGCGCGAGACCGAGCTGGAGCAGCTGCGCCTGGCGCTCGGGCGCGCCGCGGCCGGCCATGGTCAGGTCGTGGCCATCGTGGGCGAGCCCGGCGTGGGGAAGTCCCGTCTCGTCTGGGAGGTGACGCATTCCTATCGGACCCACGGCTGGCAGATCGTCCAGGCCAGCTCCGTCTCGTACGGCAAGGCCACACTCTATTTGCCGATCGTCGACCTGCTGAAGGGATACTTCAAGATTCAGGACCGAGACGAGCAGGGGCACATCCGCGAGAAGGTCATCGGCAAGCTCCTGGCCCTCGATGAAAGCCTGAGATCGAGCCTGCCTGCCTTCCTGGGACTCCTGGACGTCCCAGTTGAAGATCCCCACTGGCAGGCCCTCGACCCGCCGCAGCGCCGCCAGCGCACGCTCGAGGCGATCAAGCTGCTGCTCTTGCGGGAGAGCCAGTCGCAGCCCTTGTTGCTGGTGTTCGAAGACCTCCACTGGAGCGATACGGAGACCCAGGCGCTCCTCGACAGTCTCGTGGAGAGCCTGCCGACCGCGCGCCTCCTGCTCCTCGTCAACTATCGTCCCGAATACCAGCACAACTGGGGCAGCAAGACGTACTACACCCAGCTCCGCCTGGATCCCTTGCCTCAGGAGAGTGCCGAGGAGCTCCTCAACGAGCTCCAGGGCGTGGATCCCGAGCTCCAGTCGCTCGGGCGCCAGTTGATCGAGCGCACCGAGGGCAACCCATTCTTCCTCGAGGAAAGCGTCCGGACTCTGGCGGAGACCGGCGTGCTGGTCGGGGAACCGGGTGCGTATCGGTTGGCGAAGAGCTTCCAGACGCCGCTGGTGCCGCCGACGGTCCAGGCCGTCCTGGCAGCGCGGATCGACCGGCTCCCGCCAGAGGAGAAGCGCCTGCTGCAGACCGCGTCGGTCATCGGCACCGACGTCTCGTTCTCGCTGCTCCAGGCCGTGGCCGAGCTGCCGGATGATGACCTTCGGCGCGATCTCGCGCATCTCCAGGCGGCCGAGTTCCTCTACGAGACGAGCCTCTTCCCCGAGGTCGAATACACTTTCAAGCACGCCCTGACCCACGAGGTCGTCTACAGGAGCCTTCTTCAAGAGCGGCGGAGCGCGCTCCACGCCCGCATCGTCAAGGCGTTCGAAGCCATGTATGCGGACCGTCTCGGAGCACATGTCGAGCGCGTGGCCCATCACGCCGTGCAAGGCCGGCTGTGGAAAGAGGCGGTGCGCTATCTCCGGGAGAGCGGGGTCAAGGCGGCGGCGCGCTCGGCCCACCGAGAGGCGATCGAGTTCTTCCAACAGGCGCTGGAGATCGCCAGCCGTCTCCCCGAGACTCCGTCCACGCTCGAGGACGCGCTGGACCTCCGCATCGCGCTCGGGCCGAGCCTCATCGCGTTGTGGGGAGCCCCCGCGCCCGAGGTCGAAGCTTCGTACAGCCACGCGCACGAGCTCTGCAGCCGTTTGACCGACTCGCCGCGCCGTTTCCCCGTGCTGTGGGGATTGTGGTACGCGGCCTTCGCGCAGGGACGGTATCCCATGGCGTGCGAGCTTGGCGAGCGCCTGCTCGAGCTAGCCCAGGATGGGAGGGATACCGGCCGGCTGCTGGAGGCCCACCACGCGCTGTGGGCGACGTTCAACGCCATGGGAAGACCGGCAGTCACGCTCACCCATCTGGAGCGGGGCCGCACCCTCTACGATCGCCAGCAGCACGACCAGCAGGCGCTGGCCTATGGCGGGCACGACGCCGGGGCCTGCTGTCACTCCCATCTTGGATTCACGTGGTGGCTCCTCGGCTATCCAGACAAGGCCCTCATTCACACCCAGGCCGCCATTGGCCTGGCCACTCAGCTGTCGCACACCTTGACCACCGTCATCACGCAGGGCTACGGGGCTTTCGTGTACTGGCTGCGGGCGGACCACCGGGCCGCCACTCAGGCTGCCGAAGCGGTCGTGACGCTATGCAATGAGAAGGGATTGCCAGGCTACAGCTTGGATGGCGAGGTGCTGCTGGCCCGCGCACAGATCGAGCAAGGCGGGGACGCCGATGCCCTCGATGCGCTCCATCAGAGGCTCGTCAGCGCCAGGCGCACGAGGACGGCCCCGCGGCACACGTCGTGTGCCTGTCTGCTCGCGGAGGCGTACGGAAGCGCGGGCCGCCCCGACAAGGGGCGTGACGTGCTGGCCTCGCTGAGCCAGGAGCAGCGCGAGACGTTCTTCGCCCCGGAAGTTCACCGCCTCGAAGGCGAGCTCCTCGTGCAGGCGGATGGGCGAGCCCGGGGCGAGGCTGAGCAGAAGTTCCGGTACGCGTTCGACCTTGCCCAAGGCCGGAGCGAGATGTCGCTGGCGCTGCGAGCCGCGACGAGTCTCGCCGGCCTCCTGGCGACCGACAGCGGGAGGCGGGCCGAGGGGCGAGCGATCCTGGCGCGCACCTACGAGCGTTTCACTGAAGGCTTCGAGACCAGGGATCTGCGCGTGGCGAAAGCGCTGCTCGAGAAGCTGACCTGAGCCGATCCTGAGATCTCGTCCTGACTAGCGCAAGGCCCGGGCTTTCCTCTTGGGGAGCGCCTTCAGCGCGTCCTCGCAGGCCTGCAGCGTCATGGCCACGTCCTCTGCGGAGTGCACGAGCGAGACGTGCATCTTCTGCGAGTTCTTCACCACGCCGCGCTTGATCAGCCCGGTGGTGAAGGCTCGGCCGAGCGCGGCGTCTGCCTTCTGGAGCGAGCGGTAGTCCACCACGGGCTCGTCGGTGAAGAGCAGATCGAAGACGACAGGCTCGCCGACCACCTGGGCGGGCAGTCCCGCCTTGTGGGCGAGCTCGGTCAGGCCGGCCATGAGGCGCCTGCCGGTGCCGTGGAGGGTGTCGTAGGCGCCGGGCTTGCGCAGCTCGGCGAGGGTGGCGAGGCCGGCCACCGCGGCGATGGGATTGCCGTTGAGCGTCCCGGACTGGGAGATGAACGATCCCGCGCCGTCGTACTGCGGATCGAAGGGGCGCATCAGCTCCTCGGAGCCACACACCGCGGCGAGCGGGAAGCCCCCGCCCACGATCTTGCCGATGGCGGCCAGATCAGGCACGACCCCGTAGTACTCCTGGGCGCCGCCATAGGCCAGGCGGAATCCCGTGACTACCTCGTCGAAGATGAGGAGCGGGCCGTAGCGGCGCGTGATTTCCCGTAACCCCTGCAGGAAGCCGGGCTGGGGCGGCACCAGCCGCTGAAACGGTTCGACGATGACCGCGGCCAGCTCGTCGGCGTGCGTGGCGATGATGCCCTCCACCGTGCCGAGATCGTTGAAGGGCGCGATCAGCACCTCGGCCTCGATGGCCTGGGGGATGCCCGCGGAGTCGGGCATCGGCGCGGGGAAGGCCTTGGGCGAGCGCGGCGCCCAGCTCATCATCCCGTAGTCGTGGGCGCCGTGAAAGCCGCCCTCGAACTTCAGGATCTTGTCACGCTGGCGGTACGTCCGAGCCACGCGCAGGGCGAAGAAGGTAGCCTCCGAGCCCGTGGAGGTGAAGCGGACCTGCTCGGCGCAGGGCATCGCGCTACAGATCTCCTCGGCCAGCTGGATGATGGGCTCGTTGATCATGAAGTACGTGCTGCCGCCCTCGATCTGCTCGCGTACCGCGGCCACCACGGCCGGATGCGCGTGGCCGAGGATGAGCGGCCCCGCAGCCAGGACGTAATCGATGTACTCGCGCCCGCTCATGTCGTAGATCTTGGAGCCCTTGCCGTGCTTGACGACGAAGGCGACGTCGGCCGCGTACCGGGCCGTGCCCAGCACACCGCCGGGCAGGCGCTTCCTGGCACGCTCCAGGAGCTCGGTCTCTCGGGCCGCTCGCGTTCTCGTCGTGTCAGCCATGGCGCACCTCGTCGTCGCGGGTCATTGCTGTCTGGGCCCGCATTCTATGCCGTCTTTGGCCGAAACGCACGTCGAGCAAGGGTACTGGGTCAATTTGCTTCGCCATACTTCGTTCTCGGTCGCCAGCGACGCTCAACGTACACCTACGTACGCCTCGCATCGCTGGCTCCCTCGGGCCTCCTGGCTCGCAACTTGACCCAGTACCCGAGCAAGAGGATGGGGTCCCGGGATCCATGGGAAGGGACTACTGGGGTAGGGGCTTGACTCGCTGTGGTCGCTGGCTTAGCCTACCGCCGCACCACGGAGCGCGGGCCTGTGATCCCCGCGCCCAAACCCGGCAGGACATGGAGATACGCCGATGAGAAAGGGCCGGATTTCGTTTGCGGTGTCACCCGAGGTCGCGAAGGCTCTGAAGAAGATGGAGGCCGAGGGGCGCAAGGTCAAGGTCCTGGGTCAAGTGAGGAAGGGAAGGCTCGAGATCGACTCCGAGGAGCTCGCCAAGTTCAGCAAGCAGTTCCCGAACGCCAAGATCGCGTTCGTGGCGTTGAATGCGCCGTTCAAGACCGGCGCCGTGACCGCCGGGGTCTAGCGCGCGCGGCCCTGCCGCGCGGCTCCCCTCGGGGCGAGCGAGACGAATGAACGTCGTGGCCGAGCTGACCGTCCAGGCTCTGGAGAGCCACGCCGGGAACGCCTGGCCTCACTACCGCCAGGCGCTCATCACGGCATGCAAGAAGGCGCCACCGCCCTTCGGGACCAGGGGCTATGGCGATATCTATCGAGAGGCCGCCACCGACCCGTACTGGCTCGCCACGTCGCTCATGACGAATGCGGCGCGGGAGGGCGAGGGCGCGGGACACCTGTGGGACCTGGCGGCCTGCACGCCCGAGGCCGGTCTCGCGGGGCAGATCAGGCAGCACGCGATCGACGAGTCCCGGCACGCTCGAGCCTACATCGCGATGCTCGATCTCGCCTTTCCCGGCGCGGTCGACGACAAGTTCCACGCACAGCTCGCCACCCTCTCGCCGGCCTATACGCGCCAGAGCCCACTGCAGCCCCACGACGGCTCCCCGTTCGCCCACCCGATCACGGTCGATGAGCTGATCCAGATGAACATCGCAGAGATCCGGACGCGGGTTCACCACCTGCTCCAGCGGCCGATGATTCTGGCTCACTGCGCCCCGGACCGCCGCGAGCGGCTGGTGCGCATCCTCGACGCCTTGCTGTTCGACGAAACGCGCCACATCGCGTACACCGCGGCCTTGATCGAGAAGTTCGCAACCAACGGCGAGGCCGAGCGCGTGAAGCGGCTCATGCAGGAGCGTGTGAGCGACTTCAACGCGATCACGAACGAAGAGCTGGGACGACACGTCTTCGAGTCGATGTGAGGCGCTCGGCCCGCGGGGTCGGCCGCGTCTCGGAGCCCCCTCGTCGCCGGGCTCGAGTGCGGCGGTCAGGCCGTGGAGGACGGGGCCTGACCCTGAGTGAGGTCAGGCGATGGGCGCGCAGGGGCGGAATCAGTCGAGCCAGGTTCGCCCAGGCCTACGATGACGCCTTTCTGGTCGCGGTGTCGCGGCTACTCCAGGCGATCTATCGGGAGGACCACGCGCCGCATTCGGCGCTGCGGCAGGATGGCGCTGGCCGGTGGTCGCTCGATCTCGGCCGGCCCCCGGCGCTCCGGGCGCCGGTGAGCGGTCCGCTTCCCTTTCGACGCCTCGAGGTCATGGGCTTTCCCTGGACGACGAGCGCCGGAAGGCGGCGGACGCTGCGCACGCCCCAGAGCTTCCTGCACGCCCTTCGCCGGTGCCTGGAGGCCTCGGAGATCATCCGTCACTTCAGGCCTCTGGTCGAGGACTTCAAGAACAGCTTCGCCAATCTCGTGCTGAACCGCCTGCTCGGCCAGGGCCTCGACGCCCGGGCGCAGGCCATCGAGCCCGCGTACGATGGACACCACTATTATCCCTTTCCTGCGCTCCGGATCGGGCCCTCGCTCGCGCAGGTGGTCGATTGCTCCCACCTGTGCCGGGAGCCGATCGATCTGCCGATGGCTGCCGTCCGGCCCTGCCGCTTCGACTCCGCGAATTTCGGCGATCATCGGGCGTGCTTCCGTGCGTGGTCCGGCCTTGATGCCCCGCGCGGCGCGGACGTCGTGATCCCTCTGCACCCGTGGCAGATCAAGCTCTCGCCGATCGTGGCCGAGCTGCTGGAGCGTGGCTGGATCACGATCCTGGACGAGCGGCTCAAGGCGGTACCCCTGGCGTCGCAGCGGACGTGCCGGCTCGTGGCCACCGGATTCGACGTGAAGCTTCCGATCGACGTGACCCTCACCGCCGAACACCGGCTGCTCTTCCCGCTCAACCGCGCAAACGCGCCGGTCGTCTCGGTCCTCGCCCGGCTGTTCCTCGAAGCCGGCGGTGAGAGCAGCCTCGATTTCCAGTACGACGTGGCGTCCATGGCCCACGCCGATTCGCGCATCGGGACCCACCTCTCCGCCATCGTCCGCTCACCCGTCCCGCAGCGCGCCGGGGAAGTCGTCGTCCCTGCGGTGAATCTCTGGTCCGGGGCCCGGCAGGCGCAGACGCTGCTGGACCTCCATCATCCCGAGCAGGCGTACGAATTCTTCCGCGCCTACTGCCGCGTCCTGATGCGAGGGCCGATCGACTTTTACGCCCGCTGGGGCATGGCCTTCGAGCCCCACGTGCAGAACGTGTACGTCGCCCTTCGCGACGGCGTGCCGTCGCGAATGATCCTGCGTGACCTCGACGGCACGATTCTCGATCCCGTGCGGATACGGCCTGTGGTGCGGGAGAACCGCCTGCGGCTGGCGCCCGTGACCTGGCAGCACATGCCATCGTTCGCCATCGGCGGCCAGCGTCTGGTGCATGCCATGCTGTACGGGCACCTGGGGGAAGTGATGTCCTACCTCGTCCGCAGCGCGAGGGCGGACCTGGCGAAGCTCGGGGCCGTCGTGGAGGATACGTGGGGCGAGCTGATCGCCGCGGCAGCGTCGACGGCCTCCCGCCGGCTGGTGGACGAGTTGCGCGCGCAGTCCAACGTCGTGAAGCCCATGCTGCAGATACGGCTGGCCAGGTCGATGCAGATCGTGTTCCGCTGATCATCCCGCGGCCGTGCTCATGAAACGGGGGGCAATCAGCCCCAATCCGCAAATAACTCAGGCAGCCAGGCGATGATCAAGCTCCGCATAGAGGGCCTCCGTGGCAGGATTGTGGGAGAGTCGCAGGACGCGGCGGCCACCAATACGGGTCAGGCGGCCGGCCCGGGTAACGAGCAGGAAGCGTAGGGTGCGCATGCTACGGATCAGG
>Ga0137375_10011028_pt1 | contig 10697 bp, 9 predicted proteins | sample SagtaG_24_FD_104936 | JGI IMG/M metagenome (GOLD analysis project Ga0137375, IMG submission 104936) | Vadose zone soil microbial communities from Sagehorn Ranch, Mendocino, California, USA - Sage1_R_113_16 metaG | ecosystem: Environmental > Terrestrial > Soil > Vadose zone | place: USA... | reverse complement strand
CCTCTTCCGGCGGTACTAGCCGATAGCGATGCAGCACTGCCTGCAGCCGATTGCGCGCTTGCGTGGCTAAACGCACCATTTTAGTGCGCTGGGCGACCAACGCGCGCCGATCACGACCGTCCGCTTTGGGAATCCAGACCGACTGGAGCAGGCCAGCGGCATGCAATTGTGCCAAAGCCAGCGCGGCTTTGCGATCGGTTTTGACCGGCACCTGGGTGACCAGCTTGACGTGCGGCGGATGAACGACCGTGACTGACTGAACATACGTCCGCAGGGTATCATACAGGTCGTAAGCATTGGTCGTCATTTCCAGAACCAGCGCATCCTGCGGGGTCAAGGAGCGTTGAATCCATGCCTCAAGCTGATCATAGCTCACCCGCTGGGGTCCGAACACCACGGTTTTGGTCGCATCTACGCCGACCGCGACCAAATAGTGTTTGTGGATATCCAAGCCAATAAAGCGGGTAGGCGAGAGAGGTTCTTGGAGCATACGCCCTCCATGGTACCTGGGCAGCTGGACCAAAACATTGGGGCGCAGTGGTTGCAAGGGCATGCTCTTCACACACAGATACGAGCTCGCTTCCCTCACGGAAGCCTCTCAGGTGAGCGGAGTCGAACGGGCAGTCAAACATCTCGACGGGCTTACCAGTATGGTGTCCCAACGTGCAAGCGACTGGCCCTGCGTCACGCACCCGGAGCAACGCTCCCGTTCGCTCAACGACGGGAAGTATGCTCGACACTGTGCCCGGCTGCAGCCGTGGAGCGTCCCCCACGATTGGTGCCAATATGCTAACATCTCGGCTGTACCCCGAGTTGGGCTGGGAGAGGCTGCCTTCCTCACCTGGTTGGGGATCGCGAAAGCCAGGAAGTGGGCATCTACCCCCGCGTGGGGCTGGGAGCAGGCCTCGATGAACGAGGTAGTGCGATCGGCCGCATTGCTGGGTGTCGGCCACCTCGCGGTGGCCTGGAATGAAGAGATGGTGTTTCGCGGGTATGGGTTCGAGACCGTGCGCGAAGCGCTTGGGCAAGGCAAAGCAGTGGCGGTGTTAATCCCAGGGTTTGCGCTGTATCATGGCCTGGACCCGCAGCAGGTTTTAGGAATGTTGGCAGGTGGAACCACGCTCATGCTGCTGAGGTTGCACAGCGATGCGCTCTGGCTGCCGGTCGGTTATCATTGGGCCTGGAATGTGCTCCAGACCGCAATCTTTGGTGCGCCAGACTCCGCGCCCTCCATCCGGCCACTCCACCTCCATGGCCCTGAACGCTGGATGGGTCGCCCGGGTGCCCCAGAGCCAGGGCTGCTCAGCACGCTGGTTCATCTTGTGATGGCGTTGCTACTATGGCTGTGGATGCGGCGCAGCGACACGCGGCGCGGTTGAGGATCTCGGTTGTAGAGATCCTGTTCTCCTGGATATTCTTCCCCAGTTGCGCTCTTCAGGACGGCTTGTAGGCGGGCCGCCATGCGCCCCAAGCCCAACCGGTGTCCAGAGCGATCGACAGACCTATGTACGCCTACGCCGTTATCCGTACTGTTCGGCTGGTCGTAAACTGCCAAACGTGCTGGGCGCCCTGCTCGTCGTAGCTCGCCGAGCTGATGATCGGGATACCTAGTAGTTGCCGAGGTGCAGCAGGTCGTCATGGCCCGAGCCAATCGCCTGTACGTGCGCGGCAACCGCAAGGTCAGCACCGCATTATCAGGTGTGGGCCAGACCACGACGATCAGCCTGGCATATTCGGCGAGCAGTTCATGGCCTGTAGGTTCCGCGCAGTGCGAGCCGCCGCGCCAGTTCGCGGCGCCGGAGCACGTGACGCAGTCCATTGAAGAGCAAGGCATTGGTGAGCGACTCCCTGTGCTGACGATCGCGATGTCGATAAGCTGGCTTGGCAGATCGCCCTCGGTCTATGACAACGCTTCGCGATATACTGGAATACATCATAGTGAAGGCAGCGTGGTCGCGCCCATTGGCCCGTGTGTCCTCATACAACGACGGCTATGGGTGGATCGCCATTGCAGTTTGCGCCGCCCGCACCACCTGCCGAATGGCTGCGATCGTCGCCTGGGCGTGATCGCGGTCGAGGGCCAGCGCCATATGGCTTGCTCCGGCGACGACACGATGGATCCCAACGGTTGAACGGGCCGCCAATTCAGCGTTGAGCCCAGTCCAGATCTGACGCGAGCGATCCGTGGGTTGGTCGGCGCTGAGGACGACCAGCGGCAGTGCGCCGTAATCATGGCTGGCGCCTAAGACCTCGGCAGAGGTCGCCGGCATCGCATGGTTTTGCACGCTGAGCGTGTCCCAAAAGGTCGTCGTGAGATTTAAGGCATCGAACGCTGCTCCAGATGGTGCCGGCAGATCGTCGTGGCCGGGCGTCATGCCAGCGAGCGCCACCAGCCGCATCACACCCAACCGCGACAGGAGTGGGGCCAGGCGCATGATGGTTTGGCCTTCGGCCTGCCACGCAGCATTGATCTCCGGTGGCACGCCAGGTGTATCGAAGAGCGTTCCGGGGTCGACCAGCACCATGCCGGCCACCTGATCGCGATACTGGTCGGCATACAAGCGCGCGACATCGCCGCCAAACGAATGGCCGACCAGCACATAGGGCGGTGCGATGTGCGCGTTCGTCAGCAAGGCGCGCAGTTCCTGCACATTCTGCCGCGCATCACGTGGAGCCGGGCCAGGGTCGCTCCAGCCGAAGCCGGCGCGGTCGTAGGCGCACACGCGCGTCATTTTTGCGATTTCGGGTTGCACCAGGCCCCACTGTGCCGAGTTTCCCGCCCCGACGTGATCCAGGATCACCGTCGGGCTCCCTTCGCCCATGCAGAAGATGTGCAGCTTGTAGCCGCCCACGTCAATCAGCTGGCCGGGCGGCGGGTAGCGCGCCGGTCGCGAGCCGTGGCGATGGCCTGCTCGATCGCACCAACGGCAGCCAGACCGCCAATCAGCGCCAGCAGCGCCAGCAGCGCGCGCCCGCTCCAGCGCACGATTCGGCTGATCCGCCGGGCCGGTGCCGACGGAGTGGTGGTTTCGCGTGATGACGCGATCGTGTTCGTCGTTGTCTCCTGATGGCCATATACATCCGTTTCACCGGATGGCTGCGCGCTTCGTAAGCTTTCACGCTCGCCGTGCTCAGCGGGCGACAATCAGAGGATACAGCCCAAGGGGGTGAAGTGCCATTCACCAACGTGCGTAGCTGGGGGGTGTATCGTTTGTTCGGCGGCAAAGTAGTTGCCAGATACGGGTACGTGCGGCCATTAAGCGCGTAGCAGGCGACATGCAGGTGACCGTCCCATCCAGGCTCTATGTACGGCGCGATTAGCTCGGCCATTGTCCAAAGGCGCGTTGATAATCAGTAGGCGTCAGGGCAAAGACCAGCATATCAAACAGACTGCCATCCGGACCCCGCGCATTATTTCGCAAGCAGCCTTCGAGCACGTAGCCGAGGCGTTCCGGCACATGCCGACTGCGGGCATTCTTCTGATCGCAGACGATCGCAACACGTTGAGCACCGAGCGTATCAAATGCTACTTGGGTGATCAGGCGAACCGCTTCAGATAGATAGCCATGCCCTTCGGAACTGGGGTGCAACCAATATGCCAAATCAAAAGCCGGAAGCGACCAATCAGTAGGGCGTAAGCGGAGATCACCAAGGAATTGATCTGTGCGCTGGTCGCAGATAGCCAGGTGAAAGACCTCCCGAGTCATCCAGCGCGCCTGGGCCTGTCGTACAAAGGCCAGTGTATCATCAAACGACCAGGGTTGCTCAAAACCAGGTAACCATCGATGCAGATGCTCATGAGCACTGCGAATCGTTGCACACAGCATCGGGGCATCGCTATCCACATAACGGCGGAGAACGATACGCGCTCCAGTGAGTTGCTCTGGTAGTGAGCGCAAAATCGGGCGAGGTTGGGACATCAATTGACCTTCCGTTTTTATGGTAGATTCTCGATGCGAATCAAACCGCGCTTGAGCGCATAGATGATAATCTGCGTGCGGTCGCGTAGACCGAGTTTGTCCAGCACGCTCGCCACATGGGTTCGGACGGTCGCCTCACCAACGTGCAGCGCCGCCGCGATTTCGCTGTTGCTCCGGCCACGCGCCAGTTCCTCGAAGACCTCGCGCTCACGCGCGCTCAGGCTGGCCACCGGGTCGCCTTCGTGCAGGTGCTCCACCAGCACCTGGGTCACGGCGGGGTCCAGCACCCGCTGGCCCTGTGCGACGCGGACAATCGCCTGCACCAACTCCCCAACGCGACTGGCTTTGAGGATGTAGCCGTCGGCGCCGGCGCGCACGGCTGCCAGCACCCGCTCATCGTCCAGCGAGGAGCTCAAGATCAGGATCTTGCTGCGCAGGCCCGCCTGCCGTACCTGCTGTAGCACCGCCACGCCGTCCATCTCAGGCATCAGCAAATCCAGCAGGATCACATCCGGCTGTAACGCCTGGGCCAGCTGCACTGCCTGCGCGCCGTCGGCAGCCTCGCCGACTACCCGCACCTCTGGCCGACTGGTTAGCAGCGCCTGTAATCCCTGACGCACCACGGCGTGATCATCCACAATCAACACGCTTACCGTCATCACTCGCCGTCCTCGCTCCACTTGAGCGGCACCGTCAGGCGCAGGGTCGTGCCGCGACTGGTATCCCGCTCGATCAGCAGCATGCCGCCGAGCGCGTGCGCCCGTTCCTGCATGTTGAGCAGGCCAAAGTGTCCGCCGCTGGCCCCGCGCGCCGGGTCGAAGCCGTGCCCGTCGTCGGTCACGCTCAGGGTGATCTGTCGCTGTCCTTCCACCAATGATACGAACACCGCGTGCGCTTCGGCGTGTTTGGCGACGTTGCTGAGGCTCTCCTGGGCCACGCGGTAGATACCGTCCGCGACCCCACTGGGCAAATAGCGTCCGGCGAGCGCGATCGCACATTCGACCGGAATGCCCTGGGCCGTTTGCCAGCGCTGACACAGCTCCTGCAGCGCCTCGGCCAGGCCGCGCTGCATCACCTGCGCCGGACGCAGATCGACCAGGATCGCGCGCAGATCCAGCAGCGTTTGATCGGCCAGCGCTGCGACCGCCTGCGCCTGCTGGGTAGCCTGGACGCCATCGCGCGCGAGCTGTTCCGACAAAGCGGCCGCCTGCGCCGACAGGCTGAAGAGCTGCTGGGCGATATCGTCGTGCAGATCGCGCGCGAGGCGCAGCCGCTCGGCCCGGATCGCTGTCGCCTCCACCTGGCGCGCCAGCTCGCTATTGTGCTGCGCCAGCTCGCGCAGCGTCACAATACTCTGCGTCAGCGTGCCGGCCATGTCGTCGAATTGTTGCGCGAGCATGCCAACCTCGTCGGTGTGCCGATCGCCGATGCGCGCATCCAGATCGCCATTGGCGAAGCGCTGGCTGGTGCGCGTAATCGCCCGCAGGCGCCGCGCCAGCGGCCCGGCAATCAGCCAGGTGAGCAGCACCGCCGGTGGAATCGCGACGACGGCGGTTAGGATGCTAATCGCAAGTAGCGATGGCCCCAGACCGCGCACCTGCGTGCCGCCGAGATCAAACTCAATCGTGCTGTCATCAAACCAGATCGGCTGGGCACGGCTAATCGCGCGCGCGCCAGCGATCAGCGGCAGAACCACCTCCGCAGTGCGCTGCCCATCGATCGTGAGATAGCGCTCGCCCGCCGGCTGCGTGAGCAGCGCCGATGCACAGTCTGCTAATGCCATGCCCACCTGGCACGGCGCGGCGCCACGCCGGTAGCGTACAATCTCATCCGCCGTCACGATCAGGACGAAGGTTCCTTGGCCAGGCATTGGTCGAGATTCCGGCCCCTCCGCCGGTGCGCCGCGCTGCCAGTCCGCGACGGTATGCTCGGCTTCGCTGCGCAGCTGCTCCAAGGCGAGGCGCTCGGGCCGAATCATGACCACCAGGAAGATCAGCAGTAACAGGCTCATGCTCGTCAGGATCGCCACAAGGATGTGACTGCTGAGCAACTGCGCAGTGAATGAGCGCATGCGGGCGACAATTGACACCACCGTTTTCCTTCGTGACTGCTCGTGTGCAGCGATCTGCTCTCACTATGGTAGCACAGATGGATCGTACATAGCTCAACGTGGTGCGGATAGCATCTCCGCACTCTGTGGAGCGCGCTCAGTCCAATGATGTAGGTCGTGCGACTCAAGACTGTTCCACAGAGTGCGGAACATAGTTCCACAGCCTGTGCAAGCATGCATGCGGGTCGCACGGTATGATGGGAGCATCGGTCAACCACGATCACGCGGACATTCCGCACGGTGACGTGCATCGATTGCAGGCGGCCGATCGCCCGTGCGACCTGAGCGAAGCATCGCTCAACTGAAAGGAAATCGATCATGGCAACCATCGCAACGTCGTCGCCAAGAGCGAGTGTTTCACCGCTCAAACGGCTGATCAGCGGTCACCCGCTGACCGCCTACTTCGTGCTGGCATTCGCGTGTATGTGGATCCCTGTCCTGCCTCTGACACTGTCGCGGAATGCTGGGACTGGTTTGCTGCCGTATGATCTGCCCAGCGTGCTCATGAATGTGCTGCTCGCACTCACGGTCATCTCGGGGCCGACTCTGGCGGCACTTTTGGTGACGGGCATCACCGAGGGCCGCACCGGTGTGAAACAGTTGCTCAAGCGGTGTATTCAGTGGCGGGTCGGCCTGCGCTGGTATCTAGTCGCCCTGTTGATCATGCTGATCGTCTGGCTGCTCGGCTACACCGCCATCTTGGGGCTGCCGCTGCTGGGTGGGGCCGCAACCCACTGGTCACTCTTGTTTACCGTCTTTCTGCCGCTGGTCGCATTCGGGATTGTCATCCCGGCGATCGACGAAGAGCCCGGCTGGCGTGGCTTTGCGCTGCCGCGGCTCCAGCAGCGCTACGGGCCACTCTGGGCGAGCGTGATTCTGGGCACGTTGCACGGGCTCTGGCATATCCCAGCCGTGTTCACAGTGCTGTATGGCCCGCTGCCATTGGCCAACCTGCTGCCGTTCATCCTGACCGCGGCGCTCGCGACGGTGCTGTACACCTGGGTGTATAACCATACCGGGGGCAGCATTCTGATTGCGATGCTGATGCATGCCGCCTCCAACGCGTCGAGTGGCTGGCTCACCACGCTGCTGCAGGAAACTGGCCTGGCGACGCCGGAGACCGGCTGGGTCGGCTATATCGTCGCGCATCAATGGCTGAATGTCATCGCTTTCGGCCTGGCCGCGCTCGTCGTGATCGTGACTACCCGCGGCCGGCTTGGGTACCAGGCGGAGCAGAACGCGCGACTAATCATACCATCGCACCCCGAAGCGACGCCTCGCACTCAGGGTTGAGATGATCTGCCGCAAGTCGCTGGGACGCGCGCTCTGCGCCATCCTGAGCGAGAACGATAAGGAACATATTTTATGGCAAGCTCTATCGCGATGCCCAAGCCCACACCCACCTCTGCGTTCACTCGCCTGCTTCGTCGCTACCCGTTGACGGCGTTCTTTCTGCTGGCCTATGCGCTTACATGGCCGTATATGATTGTGGATGCGCTCGGCTCGTACGGCCTGCTGCCGTACCGCCTGCCGGTGCTGCTCTTGATCCCAATGGGCTACGGGCCGACCTTTGCCGCACTGATTGTTACCGGCGCAATCAGTGGCAAGGCGGGCATCCGTATGCTACTCAGGAGACTGCTGATCTGGCGCGTCGGGCTGTCCTGGTATGCTATCGCCATGTTTGGCTCGATCATCCTGTCCGCGATCGCCGTCGTGGTGTATGCCGGGCTGACTGGTACACCGCCTGTGCTGCCAGCAGTCTCCGCGCAGATCCTGCTCACTGCCCCGCTGCTGTTTCTGATCGGCGGGCTGCTCAATGGCGAGGAGATTGGCTGGCGCGGCTTTGCACTGCCGCGCTTGCTCGCCAAACACAGCGCTCTGACCGCGAGCCTGACTCTGGGTGTGCTGTGGGCACTGTTCCATCTGCCGCTGTTCTTCACCCGCGGCGATTCGTTTGCCAGCACACCGCCGCTATCGTTCTTGATCCGCATGATCGGCGCGGCGATCCTGTTTACCTGGGTTTTCAACAACACACGCGGTAGCCTGCTCCTGGCCTACCTGATGCATGCAGCGAGCAATTTCTGGCCGCGTGTGCTCCCGATCGGCGCGATGGCCAGCCCATTCGCCTGGCTGCCGGATGGCATCACCTTCCTGGCCGTCGTGCTGGTGGTGGTGATCTACGGGCCGGCGCACCTTTCGCGCAAATCGCTGTCCGACTGGCCGACTGCGCCGGCAGGCGCTGCACGGGATGGCGTCCGGCACATAGCATCATCTGAGTAACTACTCAGATCAACCAAGCTCAACCCTAACCGCAGAAAAGGAAGTGGACTTCGCATATTGAATTTCATGGAGGAATAAACCATGCAGCAAGAGCATAACGTTTCCCCGATCCCGCAATATAGCTTGGGTAAAATACTGGCCATCTGGGCTGCGGCGGCCGTACCGATGGCCATCCTGGGCTGGGTCGTCGCCCCGGCATTGGCATCCGGATCGCCGACCGGCCGACAGGCGTTCACCACTAGGGTGATGGCGTTAACGATCGGCCTGATATGGCAGTTTGTCCTGGCGATAATCATCATCTACCGCGAAGAAGGCGATCTGCGCTGGGCGACTATCCGGCGGCGCTTGTGGCTTACCACGCCGAAGGATCCAAAAACGGGTCAGCCCCGAGGCAGGCTCTGGCTGTGGCTGGTGCCGCTTGTGATCCTGAGCGCCGTATGGGAAATAGCCCTGCATGCACCGCTGGATAATCTATGGGTCAAGGTGTTCTCGTTTTTCGCCGAACCACCCGGTTTCAGCGGACGCGAGCTCTTGGAATCACGAGAAGCACAGGCCCAATTGGTGGGCGCCTGGGGGTTCTTGGCGCTGTATGCTGTCAACGCGTTGTTCAACACATTCCTGGGCGAAGAATTCCTGCTCCGGGGTGTGCTGCTACCCAAGATGAAGGGCGTGTTTGGCAAATGGGATTGGTTGGCGAATGGTGTGCTCTTTGGTATGTATCATCTGCACCAGCCCTGGGGAATACCAGGGAATATCGTCAGTGCTATCTTCTTGGAATCCTACCCGGCCAGGCGCTTCCGTAGCGTTTGGATATCTATCATCGTCCATTCTGCGCAAAGCGTGTACTTCTTGTTCCTGCTCCTCGGGCTCGTGCTGGGGTTGGCGTAGGGCTACATAGAGGCTCTCTCACGGTAAAGCCTGAAGAGAAGTCATGTCGTTCCGACACACCGCCGGCATGAAAATGGGTGTACACTCAAGCGCACGGCTGGTATCAAGGTCGTTTTTGCATAGTGCTACGAGTCTGAGAAGAGACTGACCTGGATGCTGAATGGCACATCGCCTTGTGGTACCCGACCCGCTCGGGAAGCACGTACATCAGTCTCACACTGAAACTGCATCCTACCTGCCGTCACTGTATTCGCGTGGCTAGAGTGAGGAAGCCAATGGACGTGTTATACACTGCCTGTGCCGGCTTGGATGTCCACAAGAAGCTTGTGGTTGCCTGTGTCTGCATCTCTGGTGATCAAGCACGTCCTCACAAAGAAGTGCGCACGTTCAGCACGATGACCGCCGGCATCTTAGCGCTTTCTGCATGGTTGACGCAGATGGGCGTGACGCACGTCGCGATGGAGAGCACCGGCGAATACTGGAAACCACTCTATCAACTTCTCGAAGGCAATTTCACGCTGCTGGTGGTCAATGCCCAGCATATCAAGGCCGTGCCAGGGCGCAAGACAGATGTCAAAGACGCTGAGTGGATTGCCGACCTGCTTCGACATGGCCTGCTGCACGGGAGCTTCATTCCGCCACAGCCGCAGCGCGATTTGCGTGACTTAACGCGCCAACGCACGAACCTCATCGCCGATCGTGCTACCGTCGTCAAACGGCTACAGAAGGTGTTGGAGTGGTCAAACATCAAGCTCGCCTCGGTCGTCAGTGATGTTATGGGGCTTTCGGCTCGTGCGATGCTCGACGCGATTATCGGCGGTGAAGCGGACGCTGAGCAGCTGGCGAGCCTGGCCAAAGGGCGCCTGCGCAGTAAACAAGCTGCCCTGATCCAAGCGCTTGAAGGAACGGTACGTGACCACCATCGCTTCATGCTGGCACAACATCTCGATCAGATCGACTTTCTTGAGCAGCAGATCGCGGCCTTGGATACCGAGATTGTTGCCCGTGTCACACCAGCGCCGATGGAGTCGGATATGTCGACTGAGGGCGGCGTCGCCGCGTCAGCGGAGGGCGTGGGCGCCACCCCGACACCTCTTGCGAACACCTCCCAAGCAGCGGATGGAGACGCGCCGGTCACCTGGGCAGAAGCAGTACGTATCTGGGACAGCATCCCTGGCATTGGTGGCCGTATTGCCGAGCAAATGGTGGCTGAGATCGGTGCTGATATGAGCCGTTTTCCCAGCGCTGCCCATCTTGCGAGTTGGGCCAAACTGTGTCCAGGCAACCACGAAAGTGCCGGAAAGCGTCTCTCAGGAAAAACGGGCCAGGGCAACCGCTGGTTGCGAAGTGCGCTCATCCAAGCCGCGCATGCCGCAGTCAAGTTAGCGCGCTGCGCGCGGGCCTCTGCGCCCCAACGCTCGGAACGGTCCCCCACACTGCGGGCACACCAGACGCGGCATCTGGCCGGGCTTGCACCCGCCCGAGGCGGCAAAGCCCAT
>Ga0137375_10011019_pt1 | contig 10703 bp, 9 predicted proteins | sample SagtaG_24_FD_104936 | JGI IMG/M metagenome (GOLD analysis project Ga0137375, IMG submission 104936) | Vadose zone soil microbial communities from Sagehorn Ranch, Mendocino, California, USA - Sage1_R_113_16 metaG | ecosystem: Environmental > Terrestrial > Soil > Vadose zone | place: USA... | reverse complement strand
GGCGCCCTTGTCGAGCTTCACGATGAAGCTCAACCCCGCCTCGTAGGGCGTGACGGTGTCGTCGATGTCGTTGCCGTAGAGCGGCAGGCCCGCCTCGAGCCGCAGGGTGTCGCGGGCGCCGAGCCCGCACGGCTCGGCGCGGCCGGCGCCGACCAACGCGTGCCACAGCGTCTCGACGTCGTCCGCGCGGCAGTACAGCTCAAAGCCGTCCTCGCCGGTGTAGCCGGTGCGCGAGACGAAGCACTCGACGCCGGCGACCTTCCCCTGCGCGAACTGGTAGTAGGGGATCATCGCGACGCCGAGGCTCGTGAGCGGCGCGAGCAGCGTCTCCGCCTTGGGTCCCTGGACCGCGAGCAGCGCCGTCTCGTCGGAGATGTCGCGCAGCCGCACGTTCGCCCCGCCCTTCTGCGTGACGATCTGGTCCCAGTCCTTCTTCAGGTTCGCGGCGTTGACGACGAGCATCAGCTTGTCCTCGAACCGGTACACCAGACAGTCGTCGACGAAGGTGCCCTGGTTCGTGAGGATCGCGGAGTACTGCGCCTGGCCGGGCTTCAGGGCGCCGACGTCGTTGCAGGTGACGCGCTGCACGAACGCGTTGCGGTCGGGCCCCGTCACCTCGAACTCGCCCATGTGCGATACGTCGAACACGCCCACGCCCTCACGCACCGCGTTGTGCTCGGCCGTGATGCCGGCGGGATAGGTGACGGGCATCTCGAACCCGGCGAACGGCACCATCTTGGCGCCGAGCGCGACGTGGACGTCGTGGAGGGGCGTGCGCTTGAGCCGCTGGTCCGTCATTCAGGTCTCCCATAAACCCCGGGCCACCGGCCCGGGGTTAGCCTACCCGATTAGAGTTGCGAGCAAAGCTTTTTGCACGTGCAGCCGGTTTTCCGCTTCGTCCCAGACGCACGACTGCGGTCCGTCGATCACGTCGGCGGTGACCTCCTCCCCGCGATGCGCGGGCAGGCAGTGGAGGAAGATCGCGCCGGGGGCGGCGAGCTTCATGAGGTCGGCGTCCACGGTGTAGCCCTTGAAGGCGTTGCGGCGCGCTTCGGCTTCGCCCTCCTGACCCATCGAGGCCCACACGTCCGTGTTCACGACGTGCGCTCCCTCGACGGCCTCCTCAGGCACCTCGGTGACGCTGACCCGGGCTTGCTTGCAGGCACGCTCGAACTTGGCGCGGTTCGGCTCGAAGCCCTCGGGACAGGCGAGCCGCAGCTCGAACCCCAGCACCGCGGCGGCTTCGAGCCACGCATTGGCCATGTTGTTGCCGTCGCCCACCCACGCGATGCGCTTCCCTTCCCACATGCCGAGGTGCTCCTTGATGGTGAAGACATCCGCCAGGACCTGACACGGGTGTGTTAGATCCGTGAGCCCATTGATGACAGGGATGGTGGCGTGGCGCGCCAGCTCCTCGACCTCGGCGTGGGCGAAGGTGCGGATCATGATCCCGTTCACGTAGCGCGACAGCACGCGCGCGGTGTCGGGGATGGGCTCGCCGCGGCCGAGCTGGATGTCGCGGCTGGAGAGGAACAACGCCTGGCCGCCCAATTGATAGGTCCCGACCTCGAAGGAGACCCGAGTGCGGGTGCTGGACTTGGCGAAGATCATCGCCAGGGTCTTGCGGGCCAGGGGCGCCTCGCGATAGGTCCCGGCCTTCATGCGCTGGGCCAGGCCGAAGAGCTGCTGGATCTCGTCGCGGGTGAGGTCGGTGATGGCGAGGAAGTCGCGCTTGGCCATGGCTCCCAGGGCGGGCGAAGGCCGGTCAAAATGACAGTATGTGAATGCTGATTTTACCCGCCCTGGAAGCGGGAAACAAGGCTATTCGGGTCGGCGGATACGCACCAGCAAGCCGTCGCCGTGCCCGGCGATCAACGAGACCCGCACGACGTGCGGGCCGGCGGGGAGCTCGAACTGCAGGCGGTCCCGGTCGCCGACCACTGCTCCGCCGAGCACTGCGGCTGAGTCGGGCGTCGCGGTGAACGCGTTCCAGTCGTGCGGCGCTCCGTCCACGGAGACCGCCACGACGTAGCGGCCGGCGTTGGCTCGGTCCGGCGCCATGACCAGCCGGACCTCGACGCGGAGCGGGCCGCCGTCCACGTGTGCCGCGATCGAGTCGCCGCGAGCCACCATCCACCATTTCTGCTTACCAGTCGGGAACGTAAGCGAGAGGGCTGGCGCCTCGAGCGGGGGGACGTTCTCCCAATCGATGCTGGCGGGACCCACCCGGGTGCTGGCGAACCAGCCCCCGACGGCGAGCACCAACGCCACCATCCCCGCGGCAAGCCAGCGGGTGCGTCGCCAGTAAACCCTCCGGCGCCACCGTCCCTTCCAGATGGCGGGCCACACCTCGCTCCGTGCTTCCTCCAGGTCGTGGGGGAAATCCACCTCGGTCCAGGGGAGTCCGGCGACGTTCGTGCCGTAGATCGGCACCATCTTGCACACCGCGCGGGTGGCCTCGATCACCCACGCCTGCTCGTGCCCGCCTTCGATCTGCTGCGCGGCGACCTCCAGCATCGCCTTGGCGCCGTCGGCCTCGAACTTGAGCAGCCCGAGGCTTTCCCCCCGAGCCGACGCGGGCGGCAGGTCCTTGCCCAAATCGATGACCTTGCGGCCCCGGATCGCCACCTTGGTCTGCTCGCGCCCGCGGGACGAGGTCGAGTCGTAGGCGAGAACGTTACCCGGATCCTCGAGCACCCGGGCGAGGACCTCGGGGTCGAAGAACAGATCCCCATTGAGCAGCACGAACGGCCCCTTCACCCACTCGCGCGCGAGCCACAATGAATACAGGCTGTTCGTCTCCCGGTAGCGCTCGTTGACGAGGTATTCGACCCGCCGGCCCACCACCTCACGGATGGCCTCGTGGTTGTAGCCCACGACCATCACCACGGGACCGACGCCGTGATCCGAGAGCGCCTCGAGCTGGTGCAGGATGAGGGGCCGCCCGCCGATCTCGACGAGGCACTTGGGCTTCCCGTTCGTGAGCTTCTCGAGGCGGCTGCCGACGCCGCCGGCCAGGATCACGGCCTGCATCAGGTCTCCTTGGTGAAGGTGGGCGATCGGCGGGACACGCGTTGGGCCAGCCACTCGCCGTAGGCTGCGGGCGTCCCCGCGAACTTCAGCTGCCCGTCCTTGAGCACGACGAGGCGATCCAGCATCGGGAGGACGGCGGGATCGTGCGTCACCCACAGCACGGTGCGCCCTTTCGTCGCCTCGAGCAGAATGCTCGTCACGTCGGCGGCCGTGGCGGGGTCGATGCTCTTAGTGGGCTCGTCGAGCAGCCAGAGGCGCCCGTCGCGATAGAGCGCACGAGCGATGGCGATGCGCTGACGCTCGCCGCCCGAGAACAGCTCGCCGCCGCGCCGGATCGGCGTCTCGTAGCCCTCGGGAAGGCGCGCGATGAACTTGTCGATGCGGGCCCGCTGAGCCGCGCGCTCGACGGCTTCCAGGGTGGCCGCGGGGTCTCCCAGGGCGATGTTCTCCCGCACCGACAGGCCGAAGAAGACGCTCTCCTGGAACACGACGCTGATCTGCCGGCGCACGGACTCGAGCGTGTAGTCGCGGAGGTCGCGGCCGTCGAGTCCGACCCGGCCCTGGTCCGGGTCCACGAGCCGCAGCACGGTGCGCAGCAGCGTGGACTTCCCCGCCCCGTTCCCGCCGAGGATCGCCACCCGCTCGCCGGCGGCGGCGGCGAAGCTGATGCCCGATAGGGCGTGCTTCCGCGCGCCGCGCAGCGCCTTGGGGGTTGCCACGGACACGCTCTCGAACGCCACATCGCCGCGGAGCGCCGGGGCCGGCACGGCGTCCGGCGCATCGGCGATCGCGGGGGCCTCCGCCATGATCTTTCGCAGCCGGTCGCCGCAGGCGAACGTCTTGCCGAGCTTGTAGGCCTGGCGGGCGAACTGCTCGAGCGGCCGGTACAGCCCTGCTGCGTAGGACACGAACAGGACCAGGTCGCCGGGCGTCAGCGCGCCGGCCTGGACCTCACGCGCGCCGACCCAGAGGATCGCCGTGATGGTCAGGGCGACCAGGATCTCGATCCGCAGTACCAGCCAAGCCGCGAGCTGGCGCACGCGCTGCTCGTGGACTAGGCTCTTGACGTTCTTCCGGCCGAAGCGGTCATCGGGCCAGCGCCCCGCCCGGTAGGCCTGCAGCTCGCGCACGCCCAGCAGGTCTTCGGCCACCGTGGTCGCCAGGCGGCCCTCCTTCTTGCGCTGCTTGCGCGCCGCCCGCGCGATCCGGCCGCCGCTCCACCCCATGGCCGCGAGCGCCAGCAGCGCCCCCAGGCCGACCACCGCCGCCAGGCGGGCGTTGAGCCATACGAGCACAGCGAGCATCGCCACGAACAGGCCGACCGTCTGGAAGATCCGCAGCAGAATCGCGTTGACGCCCTGGCGGAGCCGCGCGGTGTCGTACACGATGCGGGTCAACAGCTCGCCCGTCGTCCGGCTCTCGTGGAACGCAAGCGGCTGCGCCAGCACGTGCCCGAACAGGGCCGTGCGGAACCGGTACAGGACGCGGTTGCCCAGTCCCGCCAGGACCAGGCGTTCGGCGTACGCCACGGTGGCGGCCGCCAGCGTGATGGCGATATAGAGGAGGCTCAAGCCCGGGACGCCGAACGCGGGGGCCTCGAGGAACCCGCCGAACGCCGCGTGCTCCTGGCGAGCGGTCAGCAGATCGAGGATCCACTTGAGCGGCCAGGGCTGGGCCACGCGCAGCAGGATGAGCAGGAGGCTCAGCGCCGCGCCGCCGACGAGCAACTTCCGGTCCCCGCGGGTGTGCGGCCACAGCAGGGTGGCGATGCCGCGCATCCTCACTTCAGGCGTTCGCGGATCCAGGCGACCGCGGCCTCGGCCGCACGGCCCGGATTGTAGAAGAGATCCCGCGCCATCGCCCGGCGGAGGTCGCTGCCGCGACGGGGATGGGCGAGGGACTCGCGCACGGCATCGACGGCCTCGTCGGGCCAGCGCACGGTGACGCCCCCCTTCCGTCCCCAGGTGTCGAGATCGACCGCCCGCCCTTTCGCGCGCATCGCCGCGATCATGTCGGGAACGTCGAGAAAGACCATGGGGCGGTCGAGCAGGGCGAACTCGGACGACACGGACGACGCGTCCGTGAGCAACAGGTCCGCGACGTAGAGGTACGGCACGACGTCGAAGTCCCGCACCAGCTTGGTGTGCCGGTCGAGCAACGGGCGCAGTTGCTTGGGCCAGTCCACCGACTGATTGCGCGGATGGTCGTGCAGCTTGATCAGGAGATCGTAGCGCCCGGTGCCGCACAGCCGGCGGATCACTTCCTCCCCGACCGTCTCGAGCGAGTTGCCCTTCTGGCCCGTCGGCGCGTACAGCAGCACCGGCCGGCGGCCCGACAGCCCGAGCCGGCGCAGGATCGCCCGCCGATCGAGGCTCCCGTCCACCAGACGATCGGTCTTGGGAAACCCGATGGGCAGGAGGCGCGGGTCCCCCGGCCGCAGCAGCTGCTGCTCGTGGAAGGCCTGCATCATGTACGGGCCGGTGATGAAGAGATGATCGTAGAGCAGCACGTCCCGCCGCACCGCCATATTGCGGAACGAGAGACCGTGGAAGATCTGCACGCGCTCCCGATCCTCGCGGGGGAAGTAGCCGGACACATGGGCACAGAAGACCATGTCGAACCGCTGGCGGCGCATCGCCTCGAGCGGGAGGACGCGCTCGGCCGGAATCCGAAACGGCCGGTACAGCTCCCGTGCCGTCACCGGCCCCGCTTCACTACCGCCCTGGCCACCCGTCTGGGGCTCGCGACCGCCCGAAACATAGACCTCCACTCCCGGCACGCGCCGGAGCCGCTCGTAGATCGGCCGGAAGCAAACGAAATGCACCGGTGCGTAGCCGGTGAACAGAACGCGCTTCACCGCAGCTCGAGGTACAGGTCGCAGGTGCTCGGCGCGCCCGGGCTCTTGCTCAGCTTCGCGGACACCACGCCCTTTCGCCACTTGGTCTTCTTGTCGGTGATGCGGCAGCGGCCCGGCCCCGTGCTCACGACCCACGCGACGTAGCGGCCCTTGCCCGCGGCATCGCAGTGCCCGGCCCGGCGGTCGGCGTCCCCACAGGGGCGGATCGCGCGGCCGGACGGCGCCGTCACCCGGCAACGCTGACTCTTAGCGCCGGCGGCGAGCTCGATGCGGCAGTGCAGCGCCGGGGGCGACTGCGGGGATGGAACGGCGGCGGACGACAGCAGGCCGGCCAGGGCGATCAATACCAGCATGGTTCGCTCCTCGTTTGAAGTTCGAACTAGACCGCGCAGCGGAACGCGTCGAGGCGGATTAGAAGCGGTACCGCACCCCCGCGGACGCGACGTACCGCGTATAGTCCGCCACCTCGCCCGTCGACCCGGGATCGCCGGCGCGGTTGGTGCCTTGCGCGGCGCGCCGGGCCCCGAGCGCCAGGTGCAGTCCCGAGGCGAGTCGCAGGTCCAGCTCCGCGACCAGCTCGTTCCGCGCGTCGCGCCGATCGCGGTTGACGACGTCGAACGGCTCGCTCGAGCTGAAGTTGCGCACACGCCGCGCGTACCCCACTTCGAGCGTGGCGGCCTTGCCGAGCTCGCCCTGCACCGAGAGGCCGATCTCGCGTTCCGCCCGCGAGCGGTCCACCAGGACCACGGCCCGGGCGCTGTCATCGCTCGTGCTGAGGTTGCCGTTGAAGTCCTGGCCGAAGTCGTTCTCGTTCAGGATCAGCACTTCCTGCGCCGGGTCGCCGCCGAGCGACGCGAAGGCGTAGTCCAGCCCGATGACCCAGCGGCGGCCGAGCTCGAACGCCAGGCCGGCGCCCGCGCCGGGGCCGCTGCGGCTGCGCCCGGCAAACGGGGCGTCGTAGCTGCGGTCGAGATAGCCCACCTCGAGCTCGGCGGTGACGCCGAGCGGGCGACGCTTCGTGGACTTCACCAGCCGATGCCGGTAGCTCAGGGCGACGTCCACCTCGTTCGAGTTGCCGCTCGCGTAGCGCCGTTCCTCGGGGCCGATGTCGCCGTCGGTGTTCAGATCCACGGCATCCGCCAGGTAGTTCTTGTGGAAATAGCCGGGGCGCCAGTCGGCGCCGAGCCGCAGCTGGCCGGCCCGTGGCAGCGATTGCTCGATCCCGAACCCGAATTCCGCGTGCCGGCGTTCGGCGTTGCGCAGGTTGGCCTCGTAGGTCACCTCAGCGTCGATCTCCAGCGTCCGACCTCCGAGGCCGGGGGCCCCGATCCCGAGCCGCAGCGACGGGATCGGGATCATGTCCGTCGCGCTCTCCATGCCGCGGAACCGGCCGCTTTGCGAGTCGGCGGCGGAGACCGCATCCAACCTACTCTTGCCGCCCGAGGTCAGCAGGAACGGATTGCCGTCATACGTCCAGTCGACCTGCACGCGGGCGGAGGAACTCCAGGACCGCGCGCCCCGTTGCGCAACGGCGTGGTTGGCGCAGATCGCGAGCCCCGCCGCGATCGCGATGGCGAACCAGGCGGGACGAGAGCATGACGGCATGGCGGATCTCCGAATAGGCGTGAAACATCGCAGGCAGCACAAACTCGACGACGCCCGAGGAGCAACAAGCGTTCCCACCTGCATCCTGGCGCCCGTGTGCTTGCCTGTGATTCCGATCACGCACTTGCCTGCTTCAAAACGAACCGCGCGTGTATCACAATAACACATCCAACGTGCGTGCCTTAGATCACACCGATCACCGGAAACCGCCGTGACCCAAGGGGATGCGGTCGCCGCCGGGTCCGGGCATCCCCCTTGCTCTTACCGCCCGGCAAACTCGGCGTGACGAAGACCCTCTCGGTAGGAGTGACGATGAAGACGACCGTTCGACTGCTCAGGCTTACGACGGGCCTCACCGCGCTGGCTCTCGCCGTCGCGTGCGGCGACAGCACCGGGCCGGCGACGAGCCGCAACAATCCCGGCACGGGCAGCTCGACTCTCAAGGTGACCGCCGACATCGATGCCAACGACGATCCCACCATCATCGGCGGCTTCTCGACCGACTACTTCGTGTCGGTACGGAACGGGCTGGGGAACCCGGTTTCCGGCGCCACGGTGACGATCAGCAACGGCTCGTTTGCCGGCGGCAAGATCACGCTGCCTGAAACCGGCCCAGGGTCGGGCGACTACCTGCTAACGGGAAACACGTTCCCCTCGGGCGACTTCCGGCTCGACGTCGTGCAGGGGGCGAACAACGTCAGCGGCGTGGTGGTGGGCGGCCCCGGCGTTCCTAACATCACCACGCCGGCTGCGAACGATACCGTTCCAGTCAACCAACCGATGCTCGTCCGCTGGACGGTGCCCTCCCAGGCGAAGTCCGCGGAGGTGGAGACGCGGGATTTCGGGCCGATCACGTTGCCCGACAGCGGCGCCTACCAGCTCGCCGGGACGGACAACAACCAGATACGCCCCGACCAGCGAGTTCGGGTGTTCCGATTCAACGAAGTGGACATGGCCGGGGGCCTGGTCGGCTCGCGGCTGCGCGTGAAAGTGCGCAAGACGGTGGAGCCCGTCGTGGTCCAGTAGGCGACGCGGCGATCGGCGCGGCCCGTGCGGCCGCGCCGATCGCGGCTTACAGGATGTACTTCCGCAGGTCTTCGTCGTCCGCAATCCGCGCCAGCCGCTCGCGCACCGACGCCGCGTCGAACACGATCTGCTTGGTGGGATAATCCGGCAGCTCGAACAGCACGTCCTCCAGCAGCGTGGTGAGCACCGTGTGCAGGCGGCGGGCGCCGATGTTCTCCATCCGCTCGTTCACCTTGGCGGCGATGCGGGCGATCTCCTTCACGCCGTCGGGCTTGAACTCGAGCGTGGCGCCCTCGGCGGCGCACAGCGCCGCGTACTGCTTGGTCAGCGCGTTCTCGGGCTCCGTCATGATGCGGACGAAGTCCTCCTCGGTGAGCGGCGCCAGCTCGACCCGGATCGGGAAGCGGCCCTGCAGCTCGGGGATCAGGTCGCTCGGCTTGGCGATGTGGAACGCGCCGGCCGCGATGAACAGCACGTGATCGGTGCGCACGTAGCCGTAGCGCGTCTGCACGGTCGAGCCCTCGACGATCGGCAGCAGGTCCCGCTGCACGCCCTCGCGCGACACGTCAGGACCCGTGGTGCCGCGCTCCCCCGCGATCTTGTCGATCTCGTCGATGAAGATGATGCCGTGGTTCTCGACGCGGTCCAGCGCCTCGTTCACGACGTCGTCCATGTCCACCAGCTTCTTCAGCTCCTCGTCGATGAGGATGCGCCGCGCTTCGTGGAGGTGGACGGTGCGCCGCTTCTTCTTCTTGGGCAGCATCTCTTGCAGCATCTCCCCGATGTTGACGTCCGGCATGTCCATCCCCTGGGGCGGCTGCATCATGTCGAGCATCGGGAAGTTCTGTTGCTGCACCTCCACCTCCACCTCGCGCTCCTCCAGCAGCCCGTCCTTCAGCTGCTGGCGCAGCTTTTCGCGCGTGCGGCGGCGCCGCTCCTGCTGCTCGGCATCCACCTCCGCCACCTTCGGCGTCACGTCGCCCTTGGAGGACACAACGAATAGCGGCCTGCTACCGGGCCCCTCAGAACCTCCAGAACCTCCACCGGCCGTAGGGGCAGGTTGTGGAGGAGGTGGAGGTGCTGGAGGAAGGAGCAAGTCCAGCAGCCGCTCCTCCGCACGCGCTTCGGCCTGCGGATAGACGTCGTCCTCGCGCTCCGTGCGCACCATGTTGATCGACACGTCCACCAGCTCGCGGATCATCGACTCGACGTCGCGCCCGACGTAGCCGACCTCGGTGAACTTCGAAGCTTCGACCTTGAGGAACGGCGCCCCGGCGAGCCGCGCCAGGCGGCGCGCGATCTCTGTTTTCCCCACGCCGGTGGGCCCGATCATGATGATGTTGTTGGGGAGGATCTCGTCCCGGATCTCCTCGGGCGCCTGCGCCCGGCGCCAGCGGTTCCGCACCGCGATCGCGACCGCCTTCTTCGCCGCCTCCTGGCCGACGATGTAGCGGTCCAGCTCCGTGACGATCTTGCGGGGGGGCAGCTCCTCCAGCCACGGCAGGGCGTCGGGCTCCTTGGCGACCGGCAGCTCGTTCGGGACGGAGGGAGAGGGCGGGGGGGGAGGGGGCGTGCGCGTGGGTTCGGCCATGGTTACAGCTCGAGCACCGTGATGTGGGTATTGGTGTACACGCAGATCTCCGCGGCGATCTCGAGGGACCGCTGCACGATGTCCTTGGGCGGGAGCGCGCCGTTCCGCAGCAGCGCGCGCGCCGCGGCGAGGGCGTAGCTCCCGCCCGAGCCGATGGCGAGCACACCGTCGTCCGGCTCGATCAGCTCGCCCGAGCCGCTGATCACGAAGCCGTGCTCCTTGTCCGCCACGACGAGCAGCGCCTCGAGCCGCCGCAGCACCCGGTCCGAGCGCCAGTCCTTCGCCAGCTCGACCGCGGCGCGGGGCAGGTTGCCGGGATAGCGCTCCAGCTTCTCCTCGAACTTCTCGAACAGGGTGAACGCATCGGCCGCGGCACCGGCGAATCCGGCGAGGATCTTGCCGCCCTTCAGCGCCCGCACCTTGTTGGCGTTCGCCTTCATCACGGTGTCGCCGATCGTGACCTGACCGTCGCCGCCGATGGCGACGTGCCCGTCCTTGCGAACGCAGAGGATCGTCGTGCTGCGAATATGTGGATGCACGTAGCCCCTTAGTCGCTTAGCCTCTTAGGCCCTCGGGTGAGCCTGATGATAG
>Ga0137375_10011013_pt1 | contig 10705 bp, 10 predicted proteins | sample SagtaG_24_FD_104936 | JGI IMG/M metagenome (GOLD analysis project Ga0137375, IMG submission 104936) | Vadose zone soil microbial communities from Sagehorn Ranch, Mendocino, California, USA - Sage1_R_113_16 metaG | ecosystem: Environmental > Terrestrial > Soil > Vadose zone | place: USA... | reverse complement strand
GGACGTCAATGCCGAGGCGGCGGGGGAGCACCCAATCGGCATCGTCGCCAACCCCAACTGCACGACGCTGACCATCACCCCGGTCCTGCGGGTGCTGCGGGACCTGTACGGCCTGCTGGCGATCACGCCGACCTCGTTCCAGGCGGCCGGCGGCTCCGGCCAGCGCGGCATGGACGAGCTGGTGGACCAGACCGCCAAGCTGGTCGGGGACCGCGAGCTGCTGCGCCGTGGCGGTCGTCGCGAGGCGCTGCCGGCCGGCGAGGTGTTCCCGCACACGCTGGCGTTCAACGTGGTCCCGCAGTGCATGGGCTTCGACGGGTCCGGCTACACCCTCGAGGAGCTGAAGCTCCAGAACGAGCCGCGCAAGATCCTCAGCCTGCCCGACCTCCAGAGCCACCCCACCTGCGTGCGCGTGCCCGTGATGGTGGGCCACTCGGTGTCGCTGCGGGCGGTGTGCGCGCGGCCGGTTGACGTGGACGCCCTGCGCTCGGCCCTGTCGGCGACCCCTGGCGTCACCGTGGTCGACGACCCCGCCGGCGGCGCCTACCCGACTCCGCTGGAGTGCGCGGGCACCAACGGCGTCTTCGTCGGCCGCATCCGCGCCGACCTGGCCGACGAGAACGCCGTGATGCTGTGGTCGGTCGCCGACAACCTGCGCAAGGGCGCCGCCCTGAACGCGCTCCAGATCGGCGAGGTCGTCCTCGCTCAGTAGAAGTCCGGGCTCCAGGGCCGCGGCCCGGCGTGCAGCGCCTCCAGGAACTCGAGGTCCTCAGCGGTGAGCCCCCGCACCACGTCGAGCTCGGCGAGCCGGCGCGGCTCGAGGTAGCCGGCGAAGAGGGCGGCGAGGCCTCCGGCCGTGGTGCGCGCCGCGCCATCGTCGTCGGCCACCCTGGCGGCCTTGCCCTCGCCCTGCTCCACCTCGATCGACCAGGTGCCGTCGACCCACGGGCAGACCTCGTCCTCGACGCGGAGGGCGAGGTGCCCGGCCAGCCGTGCGGGGTAGCCGCGCGCGCTGAAGGCCGTTGGCACGTCCACCACCCGCAGCATCCAGCGCTGCTGGCGGAGCTGCCGCAGGTCGTGCTCGCGCAGGAGCAGCGCGAGCGGCTCCGGCTCGGGGCCCTTCCAGTTCACGGCCGCGTCCAGCGAGGCGAAGCCGGCGGTCAGCGCCAGCAGCGAGCGCCAGCCGCCCGCGCTCGCGGCGGCCCAGTCCAGCACCTGCACGGTGACCGTGACGTCGGTGCCGCTGACCTGCTCGCTCAGCTTGAAGATGGCCCAGCCGTCCGGCCCGTCCGGGCCGTCGATCAGGAACACCTGTGGCGGACCGTGCCCGCGGTCGGCGAGCAGGTTCTGCAGCCACCAGCCCGCGTCGCGCTCGACCTGGCCGTTGCGCGACGGCCCGAGGCGGGCGAAGCGCTCCTGCAGCGGCGCCGGGTCGTCGGCGGCCGCGGGCCGGGTGCGGTAGCCGGTCGGCCAGTCCTGGGGCAGGTGCCTGGCCCCCACCTCGTACAGGGTCCAGGTGCCGGCGTACTCGTAGCCGGCCCGCCGGTACAGCGGCACGGTCGCCGGGAACAGCGTGCTGACGCCGGCGCCCCGGTCGTGCATCTCCTCCAGATAGGCGCGCAGCAGCTCGCCGGCGGCGCCGCGGCCGCGGTGCTCCGCGCCGATGGACAGGCCCGAGACCTGGCTCGCCGGCACCGCCCGACCGCCCCAGAACACCCGGTTGAAGCGGGCCAGCAGCAGGCCGACGGTGCCGCCGTCCTCCTCGAGCACGCGCAGATCATCGACCGGGGTGCGCGCCAGCTGGCGGTCGATGCTTGCGTTGGCCGTCGAGTCCCCGAACGCCTGTGCATCCTGTACCACCAGCGCACGGTGCTCCTCTGGGCGAGCTCTGCGATAGGTTCGTGACAACGCGCACCTCCCTGGTCGCCTTCAACCCTACCCAATCAGCTCGACGGTCGAGTACGACCAGCACGTGACGGCGGCCCGCTCGAGGCCCCCTCGGCCTTTGCTCCTGCAACGCTTCACGACGGGAGACGATGCCCAATGCCCATGGAGAGCCCCGGCGCCTCCGTGCGTCCCGAAGCCCTGGAGCGTGTCTGCTCGCCGCGGCTCCGCGCCTTCCAGAGCGCCCGGCGGGTGCCGAGCGTGGCGGCCGCTGTGGTCCGGGACGGCACCATCGTATGGTCGGGCATGGCCGGCCTCGCTGACGTGGAGAGCGAGCGCGAGCCCACATTGCATACCCAATACCGCATCGGCTCGATCACCAAGTCCTTCACCGCCGTGCTGCTGCTCCAGCTCCGCGACGCCGGTCGGCTCGACCTGGACGACCGACTGGACCAGCATCTACCAGGTATTTCCCATGGCGACGCGACCCTCCGGCGCATGCTGGCCCACCTGTCGGGGCTGCAGCGGGAGGCGGTCGGCGGACCGGGCGGCGAGGTCTGGGAGACGCTCGAGGATCCCGAACGCGAGGCGCTGCTGGCCGGCTTCGAGCAGGCTGGCAAGGTGCTGCCACCCGGCCGCCGCTGGCACTACTCGAACCTGGCCTACTCGCTGCTCGGTGAGGTGGTGGCCCGCCGCGCCGGCACCATCTGGGAGGCGGCCCTGGAGGAGCGCTTGCTCGACCCGCTCGACCTGCGGCGGACAACCGTCGAACCGGTCGAGCCGATGGCGAAGGGTTACCTGGTGGATCCCTACGCCGACGCCGTCCGCCCCGAGCCGCTTGTGTACCTGCGCGGCACGGCGCCCGCGGGCCAGCTCTGGAGCACCCCCGCCGACCTCGCCCGCTGGGCGGTGTTCCTGGCCGACCCGGACCCGGCCGTGCTGTCGCCCGACACCCTCGCGGAGATGCGCCACGCCCAGGTGATCGCCGACCTGGAGAGCTGGACGCTGGCCTGGGGCCTCGGCCTGATGCTGTACCGGCGCGGCGAGCGCATCCTGCATGGTCACTCCGGCGCGATGCCGGGGTTCCTGGCCAGCATGATGGTGCTCGCCGAGGAGAGCGAGCGAGCCGGCGCCGTGGTGATGGCCAACACCACCGCCGGCGCCGACGTCGAGGGACTCGCGGTCGACCTGCTCGAGGCAGCGCTGGAGGAGGCCCCCCGCGAGCCGACCGCCTGGCGTCCCGGCGCGCCGCCGCCGCCCGAGGTGGTCGGTCTCCTCGGGCGCTGGTGGTCAGAGGGCAGCGAGTACGTCTTCCGGTGGCGGAACGGCCGCCTGGAGGCCGTCGCCGTCACGGCCAGCAAGCTGCGCCAGCAGGCGCCGGCGGTGTTCGAGCCCATCGGCGCCGACCGCTGGACCACCGTATCGGGTCGTGAGGAGGGGGAGTCGCTGCGGGCCGCCCGCGCAGGCGACGGCACGGTCCGGCGCCTGTACTGGGCGGGCTATCCCTTCACCCGCGGGCCCGAGGTCTTCGGCGCGGCGCCCTGAGCGCTGCACTATGCTGCAACCCATGAGCATGCGGATGGGAAGTCTCGACGTGGTACCCGCGCAGGAGCGGCCTGACCTGCTCGCCGCCCCGGTGGTGGCCGCCCTCGCCGCCTGGAGCGGGCCGGTTCCGGTGGGCGACATCGGCGTGGCCGAGATCGATCCGGAGCTGGCGGACACGGCGGCGTTCTGCGAGCGTTACAGGGTCGGTCTGGAGGAGTCGGCCAACTGCGTGGTGGTGGTGGCCCGGCGGGCGGGCGAGACCCGGCTGGCTGCGTGCATGGTGATTGCGACGACCCGTGCCGATGTCAACGGGCTGGTGCGCCGCCACCTGGGGGCTCGCAGGGTGTCCTTCGCGCCGATGGACGTGGCGATCGCGGAGACCGGCATGGAGTACGGCGGCATCACGCCGATCGGCCTGCCCGAGGGCTGGCAGGTCCTGGTGGACGCGGCCGTGACCGCCGTGCCGTGGACAGTGGTCGGCAGCGGCGTGCGGCGCTCGAAGCTGGTCCTGCCCGGCAAGGCCCTCGCGGACCTGCCCGGTGCGGTCGTCCTCGACGGCCTCGGCCGCTGACCGGCAGCGCCACCTGCCGCACTGGTGCTCGGGGTGCGCTTGCCGCGCCGGTGGGCACGAACGCGCCCGATACGTCCGTTTCGATCCCCACCCACGCGTCGAATTCGTCACCCGCGCGGCAAGGATCGATCAGGCCAGTGGGCAGGTGCAGGGGGAGTGCTGGCAGCGAGGGCAGCCGTCGGCGAAGCGGGCGGCCGCCCGGTCGAGATCGACGCCGACGGCGTTGGCGACGCTGACCAGCCAGGCCAAGGCATCCCCAAGCTCGTGCTCCAGCTCGGCAGGATCACGACGGCGAAGCGCCTTCGCCACCTCACCGACCTCCTCCACCCACCAGCGGAAGGTGCCGTCGACCCCGCGGGCACGGTCGCGCTCGCCGAAGGTGGCCTCGATGCGGGCTTGAAGCTCGGCCAGCGAGAGACCCCGACCCTCCCCGGGCGATGGCGGCGCCGATTCTCTTGGTTTCACGTGGAACAGCTCCTTGTCGACAAACATCGGCCGCGCCGCGCCCGGTGGAGGTCGGCCGCCCCCGCCAGGGTGCCGGTTCGATCACAAGCAGCGACCCCCGCGGGCCGTGCCTGCGAGGGTCGCGATGGTCGGGATGCCGGGATTTGAACCCGGGGCCTCCACGTCCCGAACGTGGCGCGCTGCCAAGCTGCGCTACATCCCGAAGGCTCGGCGCTGTGGCCCGTCGAGCTTCGGCAGTGTACCCAGCCGATCGCCGGCGGGACAACCGCGAATGGCCGAGCCCGTGGGCTCCGCCGACAGTCTGGGCACCCGCAGCCGGCTCTGATCGACACCCACTGCGTCGTCACCGAGCGCGGCGAGGTCCCTGGTCCAGCAGCAGGCGCACGATCATGGAGCGGCCCGCATGCCGCGAGCAGAGGCTGCCCGCCCGACGCCCACCGGTTACCCGCCCGGCACGTGGCTGCCGCCCGCCTGGCCGCCGAGGGCCTTGCGCAGGGCCGGCTCGGCCGCGAGCGCGGTGACGGCGAGCACCTCGTCGCCAGGCTCCAGCGGGCCGCTGCCGTCGCCGGGCAGCACCCGCTCGCCGCGGACCACCGCCACCACGACCGACCGCTCCGGCAGGTCGAGCTCGGCGACGCGCCTGCCGACGGCGGCCGCGTCCTCGTCCAGGGTCACCTCGACCAGGGCGACCCCGCCGTGCTCGGCCCGCAGCAGGGCGACCACGTCCTGGATGCCGACGGCGGCGTCGAGCAGCCGGGTCAGGATGGCGGGCGCGGACACCGCCGTGTCCACTCCCCAGTCCTCCGTGAACAACCAGGCGTTCTTGGGGTTGTTGACCCGCGCCACCACCCGCGGCACCCCGTAGTTCCGCTTGGCCAGCAGGCTCACCACCAGGTTGTCCTCGTCGTCGCCGGTCGCGGCCACGACCGTGTCCACCGATTCGAGCCCGGCCCGGTCGAGCACCGACGGCTCGCACGCGTCGCCGGCGATCACCACCCGCCCGCCACGCTCGCGCTCGCGCGCCGCCACCGTCGCCACCTGCTCGACGACCACCACCTCGTGGCCCTGTTCGACCAGATGGTCCGCGATATAGGCGCCCCAGACCCCAGCGCCTGCGACCATCACCCTCAACGCCGCGCCTCCTCCTCGAGCAGCGCGTCGAGTCGGTCCCTCGCGTCCTGGTGCACCGCCAGGCGGACCACGTCCCCCTCCGCAAGGGTGGTCGCGGCCTCGGGGACCAGCGCCCCACCACGGCGGGTGATGCTGACGACCCGCAGGCCACCGCCGGCCTCGATGTCGCCGACGGCCCGGTCGACCAGGTGCTGTGGCAACTCGAGGCGGACCAGCGCGACCTCTCCGCGGCCGAAGGTGGCCTCCTCCTTCAGGGGCAGGTGCTCCAGGTAGTCGCGGATCTTGCCGAGCGCCCAGCCGACGGTGGCCACTGTGACCACGCCGAGCTCCTCGTAGATGATGGCGCGGCGCGGGTCGTGGATGCGGGCCACCACCCGCGGGACCTTGTACGCCTCCCGTGCGACGCGGGCCGTGACCACGTTGGAGTTGTCCCCGCCGGTCACCGCGACCAGGGCGTCGGCGCGCGCGATCCCTGCCCGCTCGAGCACGTCGCGGTCGAAGCCGATGCCCTCGACCGTCTGGCCCAGGAAGCGCTCGCCCAGCCGCTCGAAGGCGCGACTGTGCTTGTCCACCACCGCCACCGTATCGCCGCGCTCGGCCAGCGCGACCGCCAGCCCGGCACCGACCCTGCCGCAGCCGACCACCACAACTCTCACCGTCGCGCGGCTCCTTCGTGCTCGGCGGGCTCATTCGCCACGAAGCGGTAGCCCATGCCAGGCTCGGTCACGATGATCGACGGGGCGGAGGGGTCGTCGAGCTTCCTGCGCAGGTTCGCCATGTAGACCCGCAGATACTGGGACTCGCGCTCGTATCCCGGTCCCCACACCCGCTCGAGCAGGAAGCGGTGCGTGCACAGCCGACCCACGTTGACCGCGAGCACCTCGAGCAGCGCGTACTCGGTGCGAGTCAGGTGCACCGGCTGGTCCTCCCGGGTGACGAGCTTGGCGTCGAGGTCGATGCGCACGTCGCCGGCCTCGACGGCGTGCGCCCGCGGCTGCCCGCCCTTGGCCCGCTCACCGTGGCGCAGCGCGACCCTGACCCGCGCGATCAGCTCGGCCATGCCGAACGGCTTGGTCACGTAGTCGTCGGCGCCGAGCTCGAAGGCTGCCAGCTTCTCGCGCTCGGCGTCCATGGCGGTGAGGATCACCACCGGAACGGCGGTCCAGGTCCGCAGCCGGCGCAGCACCTCGAGCCCGGAAAGTCCGGGCAGGCCGAGGTCGAGCACGACGCAGTCGGGGACGCGCGTCTCCACCGCGGTCAGGGCCGCCTCGCCAGAGGCGACGGTGATCGCCTCATGGCCGCGGGCGCGCAGGTTCGCCGCGACCGTGCGGGCGATGGGTGGCTCGTCGTCCACCACGAGGATCTTGCTCACCCTGACCTCGCCACCGCCGGCCGCTGTGCCGCGGGCAGCGACAGGACGAAGGTCGCGCCACCGCCGGGGGTCGTCTCGACCCTGAGGCTGCCCTCCAGCGCGGCCACGATGCCCCTGCAGATGGCGAGTCCCATGCCCGTCCCCTCGGGGCGTCTGCCGCCAGCCTTGAGCCGGTAGAACTGGTCGAAGACCCGCTCGCGCTCTGGCAGCGGGATGCCCGGGCCGTGGTCGATCACCCGCAGCTCGACCGTGTCGCCGCGCTCCCGCGCCACCAGGGCGATCGGGCTGCCCTCCGCGTAGCGGCGGGCGTTGTCGAGCAGGTTGTGGACCAGCCGGCTGAGCCGGTCGGCCTCCTGGTCGATCGTCGTCACGAACTCGCGGCGCTCCTCCTCGTCCCAGCTCACCTCCGGGTCCAGCAGGCTGGAGGCGGACGCCTTGATGGAGGCGAGCGGGGTGCGCAGGTCGTGCGAGACCGAGTTCAGCAGGGCCGTCCGCAGCCGGTCGATCTCCTCCAGCGCCCTGGTCCTGGCGCGCTGGTCCTCCTGCTGGCCCTGCTCCACCGCGAGCGCGGCCTGGTTGGCAAAGGTCGCCAGCGTGCGGCGTTCCGCCTCGCCGAACACCGGCGAGCCCGGGCCGCCGGCGACCACCACCAGCACGCCGACCGGCTCGGAGCCGGCCCGCATCGGCACCGTCAGGGCCTGGCCCGGCTGCAGCTCCCCGGTGCCGGAGCCGCGGACCTGCACGGTGACGTTGGCCGCCAGCGCCTGCGGGACCGTGCCGTCGCTGGCCGCGACGCGCATCCGGTCGCCCTCGGGCAGCACGATGGCGCAGCCGGCCAGGTCGAACAGCGAGCGCACGGTGCGGACCACGCTGGCCAGCGTGTCGTCGAGGCTGCTGTGCGCGACCAGGCTGGTGGACAGCTCGTACAGCCTGCGGGTCTCCTGCTCGCGCCGCTCCGCCTGGCGCCGGCGCCGCTCCAGGGCGCCGACCAGGTAGCTCACCACCATGGCGATGCCGAGATAGACCCCCAGCGAGATGTAGTCCTGCCGGTCGGTGACGATCAGCGTGCGGTACGGGGGGATGAACAGGAAGTCGAACGCGAGGAAGCCGAGCAGGGCCGCCACCGTGCCCGGTCCGAGCCCGCCGGCGGCGGCCGCGGCCACCACGACCAGCAGGAACGCGAGCACGACGTTGGTCTTGCTGGCGTCCTCGCGAACGGCGAGCAGGGCGGCGGTCACGGCCGCCGTGCCGAGCGCGGCCACCACGTAGCCGAGACCGGTCCTCGGCCCCCGGACGCCGCGCACGCCAAGACCCCGCGGGAGCGGTCCATGTGTGCGCATCACGGTCTCAAGGATAGTCGCACTCGCGCCGAAGTCAGGCCGGGCACCGCGGCCCCGAGTTGTCTTAACGGATCCTTCACGGCGGCGGCGCCGCCGTTTACGGTGTCTTTGCGTCAGCCATTCAGCGTGGGTGCGTCAACTACTGTCTACCGTCGCAAGCTGCTGCATGAGGTAGGAGTCGCTCGAGGTGGATCTGATCGCCCTCCTGTTGTTCCTGGGGCTCGCCGCGGTCGCGTTCGCGTGGCTCGCCTTCGCTGATCGGATCTGAGCCCTATGGACTGGGAGAACCTGCTCGCATTGGTGGTCGCCGTGCTGCTCATCGGCTACCTCGTCTACACGCTGATCCACCCGGAGCGCTTCTGATGCTCATCTCCGACGTCGTCCAGCCGCTGCTCCTGCTCGTGCTGGTGATCCTCCTCACGCCACCGCTCGGCCGGTTCATCGCGCGCGTCATGGAGGGCGAGCGCACCTTCCTGCAGCCGCTGCTCGGGCCGGTGGAGCGGCTGAGCTACCGCACGCTGCGCCTGGACCAGGGCAGGGAACAGGCATGGAAGCCCTACACCCGCTCCCTGCTGTCCTTCTCGCTCGTCTCGATCGCGGCGCTGTACATCCTGCAGCGGGTGCAGGGCCTGCTGCCAGGCAACCCCGACGACCACGGGGCGGTCGCGCCGTTCCTGGCACTCAACACGGCCGTCTCTTTCGTCACCAACACCAACTGGCAGAACTATCTCGGCGAGCAGACCATGAGCCACCTCACCCAGATGGCCGGGCTCGCCGTGCAGAACTTCCTCTCGGCCGCGGTCGGCATCGCGGTCGCCGTGGCGCTGATCCGCGGCATCGCGCGACGTGGCAGCCAGACCATCGGCAACTTCTGGGTGGACCTCACCCGCGCCACGCTCTATGTGCTGCTGCCCTTGTCCTTCATCTTCGCGCTGGTGCTGCTCGGTCGCGGCGTGGTGCAGAGCTTCGACGGCATGCGCGAGGTGACCACCGTCGTCGGGCAGCAGCAGCGGCTCCCGGGTGGGCCGGTCGCCTCGCAGGAGGCGATCAAGGAGCTCGGCACCAACGGCGGCGGCTTCTTCAACGCCAATTCGGCGCATCCTTACGAGAACCCCGACGGCTTGACCAGCTTCCTGGAGATGCTTGCCATCCTGGCCATCCCGGGAGCGCTCACCGCGACCTACGGGCGCATGGTGGGCTCCGCGCGCCAGGGCTGGGCGATCTTCGCGGTGATGTTCCTGCTGTGGGGCGGCGCGGCCGCGACCGCGGTCGCGGCGGAGCAGCACCCGAACCCCGTGGTCGCCCGCACCGGCGTGGACCAGGCCGCGTCCACGGCGCAGTCGGGCGGGAACATGGAGGGCAAGGAGGTCCGCTTCGGCGTGGGCGCCTCCGGCACGTTCGCGGCCACGACCACCGGCACCTCCACCGGCGCGGTCAACTCCTTCCACGACTCCTATACCCCCATCGGCGGGCTGGTGCCCACGGCGAACATGCTGCTCGGCGAGGTCAGCCCCGGCGGTGTCGGCAGCGGGCTGTACGGCATGCTGGTGTTCGCGATCCTGGCGGTGTTCATCGCCGGCCTGATGGTCGGGCGCACCCCCGAGCTGCTCGGCAAGAAGATCCAGGCGCGGGAGGTGAAGCTGGCGGGGCTCGCGATCCTGGTCATGCCGGCCACCGTGCTGATCCTCACCGGCGTCGCGTCGGTGCTCGGCGTCGGCACCTCGTCGCGTCTCAACCTCGGCCCGCACGGGCTCACCGAGATCCTGTACGCCTTCGCGTCGCAGACCAACAACAACGGCTCCGCCTTCGCGGGCCTCACCGGCAACACGACCTTCTACAACCTGGTCGGCGCGGCGGCGATGTTCTTCGGCCGTTTCCTGTTCATCGTCCCTGTGCTGGCGATCGCCGGCAGCCTGGCCGTCAAGGAGCGCGTGCCGGCGGGTCCCGGCACCTTCCCGACCGACAAGCCGCTGTTCGTCGGCCTGCTCACCGGCGTCGTGCTGATCGTCGGCGCGCTCACCTTCTTCCCGGTGCTGGCGCTCGGCCCGCTCGTCGAGCAGCTCCTCACCGACACCGGAAAGCTCTTCTGATGGCCACGAAAGGCAGCCGGCCGGTGGAAACGGAAGCCATCTCGACCGTGTCGCCCGCGCCGCCGCTGGGCGGGGCCGCGCACGGCCGCGCGCGCGGGCTGTTCGAGCCGACGATCGTGCGGTCCGCCACGGCCTCGGCGTTCCGCAAGCTCGACCCGAGGGTCCAGCTCCGCAACCCGGTCATGTTCGTGGTCGAGGCCGGCAGCGTCCTGGTCACCCTGCGGTTCCTGGTGAACCTGCTCCAGGGCGGCGGCCCGGGTGGCCGCTCCTTCACCGGCCAGGTGGCGCTGTGGCTGTGGTTCACCGT
>Ga0137375_10011006_pt1 | contig 10707 bp, 10 predicted proteins | sample SagtaG_24_FD_104936 | JGI IMG/M metagenome (GOLD analysis project Ga0137375, IMG submission 104936) | Vadose zone soil microbial communities from Sagehorn Ranch, Mendocino, California, USA - Sage1_R_113_16 metaG | ecosystem: Environmental > Terrestrial > Soil > Vadose zone | place: USA... | reverse complement strand
GGTCGCGGTGATCGTCCCCGGCGTGGGCACCACCGCGGACAACTTCGACCACGGCCTGGGCGGCGTACGGCGGCGGTCGCCCGCCTGGCAGGCGCGGCAGCTGTACGCGGCGGCCGGAGGCGCGCGGAGCCGGATCGCGGTGGTGGCGTGGCTGGGCTACCAGCCGCCGTCCGGTGTCGGGATCGCCGCGGCACGGTCCGAGCGCGCGATCGAGGGGGCCCGGGCATTGCGCCGCTACCTGCGCGGCCTTCCGGGGAAGGTGGTGCTGATCGGCCACAGCTACGGCTCGCTGGTGCTGGCGTACGCGGCGCGGCGGCTGCCCCGCAACGTCACGGACCTGATCGTGCTGGGCAGCCCCGGGCTGGACGTGGACTCCGCCGACCAGCTCGGCGACGACGCGACGCTGTGGGCGGGACAGGCGGCGGACGACTGGACCCGGCGGTTGCCGCCGTGGCGGATCCTCGGCTTCGGCCACGGCGCCAACCCCGCCGCCGCCGGTTTCGGCGCCCGTCCGCTCGACGTCACTGCGGCTCACGGCCACGACGGCTACTTCGCCGCCCGCCCGGTACGCTCCCTCGCCGCGGTCGTCGCCGGGTACGCCGCCCGACCTCGCCTGGTGGCTGCACCGACCGGTCGCGGTCGCCGGCGCCCTGCTGTGCACCCTGCCCCTGCGGTACGCCTTCGCCCGCTGGCAGGGTCGCTCAGCGCCGCTGCCGCCGCCCCCGCACGTACATGGTGAGTACGCCGCACAGCCCCGCGATCACGCCCGCCAGACAGGTCCACAGCCAGCTGGTGTGTCCGTCGGCGGCCAGGTCGTCGCGGAAGAACAGCAGCACCAGACCGGCGAGCGCCCACACGACGGTGCCGCCGAGCGCGAACGGCATCATCGGCACTTCGAGCGGCTCGGTGAGCTGGCGTAGCGGGGTGCGCGGCACACCGCAAGCTTAGGTCGGCCCCGGGAAAGCCTCCCCATGGCGCGGTACGACAGGCGCGACTACCGTGCAGGATCACGATTCGCACGGGGGAGGCATGCGATGGCGTTGCGGTGGCTGTCGACCAACGACGTGGTGCTGGACGCGATGTACCTGCTCGCCGACGGATCCTGGGAACCCGACGCCGTCGACGCCACGTGGGCCCGCCTCGGCTGGCCGACGCCTGCCGGCGGCTCGGTCTCGCGATCGGTGTTCGAGCTGGACGACTGCACCTTCTGGGGCGGCGGCTCCTGGATCATCGCGGACAGCTCCGAGGGCCACCGGATCGACGGCTTCTTCAGCCCTGTGGCCTGGCACTACGACCCCGACGACGAGGACGACGACGACCTGCGGGAACTCGTACGGGAGTGCGTGACGGGCGACGCGCGGCAGGCGTTCGCGGGTTTCCACGATCCGGGCGTACGGGCCGTCGCGGGCGACCTGTTGCCTCCCACTTCCGGGCGCCGGCACCCGGAGGTGGAGTGGCTCGCCGACGTCGACGCGGGGCGACCCGACTTCGACGCGGCCTGGCGCCACGCCTGCGCCGCGGTCAGTCAGCGACTCGGTCCGCCGACCCGGGTCACGACCGACAGCCTGGACGACCACGAGGCCACCTGGCGACTCGGCCCCCGACAACTGCGGGTCGAGCAGTCGGACGACTTCGACTCGATGTCGACGTACGACGCGATCTACGTCTGGCTCGAGCCGTACCGGTGACCATGCTCGATGTGGAGTTCGACCAGGTCGAACGTACGGTAGTGGGCCGCGTGGCGGTTGGCGCAGGTCAACTGGGCCGGCAGCGGCGAGATGACCGCCCGTACGGTGACCGTGACCGTGTCCGGGCCGATGGCCAGCCGGACCCGCCACAGATCAGGCTCCAGCTCCTCGACGCCGGACGGCGCCAGCGCATCGAGCCGACTCTCGGAAAGCTCCAGCCGGGCGTAACACTCCGCCGCCTGTACGTACGGCGGATGCCCGCAGCGTCCCCGCAGCTGATGCGGCACCACCAGCCCGCCCTCGTACGCCTTGGCCGCGGCGAGGGCCGTGTCTGCGGTCATCCGCCCGTAGTAGAGCCCGTGCGGCATCACCACGAGGTTCGCGGCGAACCGGTCGCCTCCCACGTGCGTGGTCTCCCAGGTGGCGTCGGGGCGGTGCGAGGCGAGGTGCTCGGCGATCGGCCGGCCGAACATCGCGCAGCACACGTCCTTGCGGCCATGGGTGCATACCAGGTAGATCGGGTCCCGGCTCGGGGTCGTGCCGTCGCCGTCGAGGGAGATGTCGAGCAGTTCGGAGTCGGCACGCACCGTCGTCCACCACACGCGTTCACCGCCCCGGTCGCTGTGCACCATGGCGACCTGCCGCTCGGCTACCCGGTTCCGGCGTTTCCCGGGACGGCGGATCAGCTGGACGCGTACCCCCGACCGGGCGGCCCTGGCAGCCAGCGTGCGGGCCACGTCGGCGTCGATGCGTGAGGTGGTCAGGCCGTCGGTGCCCCAGCCGCCGGGTTCCTCGATCAGCAGCCAGCGGCGGGCCGGCGACGCCGTGGCGAGCAGCGGGTCACCGCGTTGCTGCGCCGCCACAGAGCATCGATAACCGACAGTCACGGTTCAAGAGGTACCACGACGGCCTCCCGCAACAGCCGCCGGGTCAGTGTGATCTGGTCGGCGGCGTCGAGCCCGGGCAGCTCGGCGACCTGTCGTACCTCACCGCTCAGCGCCGCCCGCACGGCCGCCTCGCAGTACGCCGGGAACCGGATCGTACGGTCGAACACCCGCAGAACGACCTGGTCATCGCCCTCCCGCGACAGTCGCCACGGGCCGTGACCACGAGCGGTGATCCGGGTCTGCGGACCCACCGTGCGCAGCGCCGCCGCCTGGGCGAGCGGGCGGATCGGGTCCGGCCGTGACTGCTGCCACAACCGCGTCCGCACCCGCTCGGCGACCGCGTCGGCATCCACTGTGGACAGCCAGTCGATCACCGTGCGTATGGTCCCGTCCAGCTCGTCGCCGAGTGCGGCTTCCGCGCCCAGCGGCAGGCTGCGCCGCAGCCGCGGTTCCTCGGCCGCGTGCGCCAACAGCGCCTCGACCAGGGCGTACCGGGTGACCGGGTAGACCCCGACCGTCAGGTGCATCGACAGCTCGCCGCGGGCCTGCGCCGAGTGCAGCCAGCCGCGCGGCAGGTAGAGCGCGTCGCCCGGTTCCAGCACGGTCTGCAGCGCGGGCTCGCCGTGTGCCGTCGCCGTGATCTCCTGGGTACGGCTCTGCCACGGCTGACCGCCGAGCGGGTCGCGCACCACGGGCGGATGGATCCGCCAGTGCTTCCCGCCGGCGATCTGCAGCACGAACACGTCGTGGGTGTCGTAATGGGTGTCGAAGCCCTGGTTCGCCGGTGGCGTGAGGTAGGCGTTCACGCCGACCGGGTGGCCGAGATCGGCGGCCAGTCGCCGGGCGAAGTCCCCGAGCGGCGGCCACAGCCGGTGCAGCCCCTGCAGCACCAGGGTGGCTCCGTCGGCGTACCCGGCGAGCACCCGTTCGTCGAGCGCCTGGTCACTGACCTGCGCCCCGGCACCGCCCGGGCCGGCGTACTCGGAGACGGGCAGCAGATCACCGTCGCGGGCCATCCGCAGAAACGGCGTACGCAGGCCGCGCCGGCCGATCAGCTCGTCCACGTCGGCGACCGTGATCAGGTCTTCGAAGCTCTTGCTCGTCCGTCCGGGGTCGGTGGCGCGACTCAGCAACGGCCGGCGCCCCCAGTATTCGGCACCGAACTCCTCCGCCGGTACGCCGACACAGCGAACGAGTGCCGGGCGCTCGTCACGAGCCCCCGGCACCCGCCCCATGCCGTACGTCATCGGTGGTTCCTACGGCGCTTCAGTAGTTTCCTTCGGACTGGCCGCCGCCGGCACCGGAGTCGGCACCGCCACCCCCGCCCGCTCCGGAGTCCGCCCCGCCGTCCGCTCCGCCGTCACCGCCGACGCCTCCGCCTCCACCGGCTCCGGAGTCCGCCCCGCCGTCGCCGCCCGCTCCGGAGTCCGCGCCACCGTCTGCTCCGCCGTCACCGCCGAAGCCTCCGGCTCCGGAGTCCGCGCCACCGCCGCCGGCACCGGAATCGGCCCCGCCGTCTCCGCCGGCACCGGAGTCCGCGCCACCGTCTGCTCCGCCGTCGCCGCCCTGGGCGGCGTAGCCGCCACCTGGCTGCTCTTCTCCCGGTCCGCTCGACTGCATGTCGTCGTCGTTGAGGCTCATCGATCTCCCCTTCCGCCCTCGGGTAGATACAAAGTGCTGTTACATGATCTTTTGCGACGCTACGCCAAGATCCTCCGCATCGCTCCGGCTCGCCCAGTCCGGTCACCGCATCGAGTGGTCTGCTGGATACCCCGTCTGATCAGGGAAATATCGCGTTCGGCGCGACGAGTTTCGAGGCGGCCGTTTCCAGGCTGCGTTAGGACGCCGATAAGGGCGTACCCACGTTTAGTAAGCAAACCTGGACCCATCGTTATCGCGCGTGGCGATTAGTGGCCAAGGCGGCAATTCGGGCAGATGCCGCAGTTAGCGTCCCAACGCATCGAAGAGGCCGACGGCGACCTCGCCAGTTCCGGGGACGAGACGTCGCACGGGGGTCGGCCTACCGGTTCTGGGGACGAAGGAGTGAACGGTGAAGAAGACGATGCTAGGCATCGGGCTCACCGTGGCCACGGCGGCCGCGATGACCCTGACGCTCGGTGCCGCACAGGCCGCCGAGAACAGTGCGGACGACAGTATGGCGGCGTACGTCACGCACGACAACGCCGAATCCGGCTCCTACCTGATTCGACTGGACGACCGCGCCGACCCGGCCGCGGTCGCCAAGCAGATCGGTGTGACGCCGACCTTCACGTACCACACGGTGCTGAACGGTTTCGCCGCCAAGATGAGCAGGTCGCAGCTGCAGCAGGTACGCGGCTACAACACCGTCGAGGCGGTCTCGCAGAACTACCAGATGACCGTCGACGAGCCGTCCACCGAGGCGACCAGCTCGTGGGGCCTGGACCGCATCGACCAGAACAACCTGCCGCTGGACGACGCGTACAACCACACCGCTACGGGTGAGGGCGTCACCGCGTACGTGATCGACACCGGCATCTCGGCCGACCACCCGGACTTCGAAGGCCGGGCGTCGGTGGGCACCGACACTGTCAACGACGGCCAGGAGGGCAAGGACTGCAACGGCCACGGTACGCACGTCTCGGGCACCATCGGGGGCAAGACGTACGGCATCGCGCCGGCGGTCAGCCTGGTCGGCGTACGGGTGCTGGACTGCCAGGGCAGCGGCAGCTCCGAGGGTGTCATCGCCGGCATGGAGTGGGTGGCCAACAACGCGCAGGCGCCCGCCGTTGCCAACATGTCGCTGGGTGGCGGCAAGGACGCCAACCTCGACGCGGCCGCCAAGGCGCTAGTCGACAAGGGTGTGTTCCTCGCCGTAGCCGCCGGTAACGAGTCGGCGGACGCCTGCGAGTCCTCGCCGGCCGGTGCCGAGGGTGTGTTCACCACGGCCGCGTCCGACAAGGACGACAACTCTGCCGAGTTCACCAACTTCGGCAGCTGCGTCGAGGGCTACGCCCCCGGTGTCGACATCACCTCCGCCTGGCTGGACGGTGGCGAGAACACCATCAGCGGCACCTCGATGGCCAGCCCGCATATGGCTGGTGTGGCGGCGCTGTACAAGAGCGCCAACGGAGACGTCGCTTCGGCCGATCTGGTCAAGTGGCTGCAGGACAACGCCTCCAAGGGCGTTGTCAAGAACGCCCCGGAAGGTACGCCCGCAGACCTGCTCTTCACGAACGGTCTGTAACGCACAGTAACCTCCCCATGTAGATCGCCCGAGCGGAACTGACCTCCGCTCGGGCGATCTGCTGTGCAGGCGATCCGCTATCGGGCAAGTAATCCCTTTAGGTTCTTTTGAGGCAAACATAAGGATCCCTTGGTTCTGTGGAACCGCTTCCGTCGTTACCGTGAGTCGCAGGGTCCGAGGCACGTGAACGGGGGAGGCACCGGGCCCACTGGGGAGGTGCGGCCGGTGGAGACACGATCCGAGTTCGACGCGATCGACGCGGCGATCTGCCTGGTCCTGCAACACCGGCCGCATGCCACCGCATTCGAGCTCTCGCCCGTGGTCACCGCGGTCACCGACGAGGAGGTCAGCCAGTCCCTCGAACGGCTGCAGGCCGACGGGCTGGTCCAGGTGATCGACGAATCGTCCCCCACCTCACCCCGGTACGCCGCCAAGGTCGCTCCCGAGACCGCCGCCGAGGTGCTGACCCGGCGTACCCGGATCAACCGGCCGCGGCCGCCCTCGGCGCTGTGCCGTACCCCGCCGGTGAGACTCACCCCGGAGGGGGCGCCCGAGGTGTTGAGTGGTCCCGACGAGATCCGCCGGGTGGTGGACGGGATGCAGCGTGGCGCCCGCCGCGAAGTGCTCTGCGTCGACAAACCCCCGTACGCCGCCGGCCACACGATCAACCTGGTCGAACGAGACCGGCTGCTCGCCGGGGTGTCCTACCGCGTGATCTACGACCGCTCCGCGCTCAGCGGCGCCGGCCGGCTGGACACGATCACCGAGCTGGTCGACCTCGGGGAGCAGGCGCGCACGGCGTGTGGCGTACCCATGAAAATGATGATCTTCGACCGGGTCGCGGCCGTGATCCCGTTGCAGGTCGGCACCCACACGATCGAAAGATCTCTTCTGGTACGCCAGTCTTCGCTGGTCAGCGCGCTGGCGAAGGTGTTCGCGGACCTCTGGCAGGCGGCGGTGCCGTTCGCGCCCGCCGGACCCGCCGTGGAGCCCACGGGGGACGGGCCGAGCAGCGAGGAACGGCAGATCCTCGCGCTGCTCGCCGCCGGCGCCACCGACGACTCCATCGGCCGGCTGATGGGCTTCAGCCCCCGTACCGCCCACCGGCGGGTACGCGAGCTGGCCGCCAAGCTCGGCGTGGAGACCCGGTTCCAGGCCGGCGTCCAGGCCGTACGCCTCGGCTGGTTGTAACCGGCTGATTTCGCCTGGCCCGGGCTATTCCGTCCCGGGGCCAAGATCTGGCAGCATGCGCGCACAAGGACTTCCCGACCTCGGCGAGGACACCATGGCGAAATCGCAGCTGGCCACCGCCAACTCCGCGATCGACAGATTCTTCGAGATCACCGCCCGTGGCTCCACGTACGCCCGGGAGGTCCGGGGTGGGCTCGCCACGTTCTTCACGATGGCGTACATCGTGGTGCTCAACCCGCTGATCCTGGGCAGTGCCGCGGACGGCGTGAAGGGCCACCTCGACCAGACCCAGCTCGCCGCCGCCACCGCGCTGGTGGCGGGTGTGATGACGATCCTGATGGGCGTGATCGCCCGGTTCCCGCTGGCGCTGGCCGCCGGGCTCGGCGTCAACGCGATGGTGGCCTTCGAGATCGCCCCGCAGATGACCTGGGCCGACGCGATGGGCCTGGTCGTCATCGAAGGCCTGGTGATCACGGTCCTGGTGCTGACCGGGCTGCGTACGGCGGTGTTCCAGGCCGTACCGACCCAGTTGAAGACCGCCATCGGGGTCGGCATCGGGCTGTTCCTCGCGCTCATCGGCTTCGTCGACGCCGGCTTCGTACGGGCCACCGGCGCCGCGGTGCCGCCGGTCGGCCTCGGCATCGACAACAAGTTGCTCGGCTGGCCCACGCTGGTGTTCGTGATCGGCCTGCTCGCGATGCTGGTGCTGGTCGTACGAAAGGTCAAAGGCGGCATCCTGATCGGCATCATCGGCACCACGATCCTCGCGATCATCGTGGAGGCGATCGTGCACGCCGGCCCGTCGATGGGCGGCAAGCACCCGAGAGGCTGGGGGCTGAACGTACCGGTGCTGCCCGACAAGGTGGTCGGCGCGCCCGACTTCGGGCTGCTGGGCCACTTCGACCTGCTCGGCTCGTGGCAGGAAGTCGGCATCGTCACCGCGCTGCTGTTCGTCTTCACGCTGATGTTGACCGACTTCTTCGACACCATGGGCACCATGGTCGCGGTCGGCCAGGAAGGCGGCCTGATCGACAAGAACGGCAACCCGCCGCGTACCCGGGAGATCCTGCTGGTGGACTCGATCGCGGCCGCCGCGGGCGGTGCGGCGAGCACGTCGTCGAACACGGCGTACATCGAGTCGGCGGCGGGCGTCGCGGAGGGTGCCCGTACCGGTCTGGCGTCGGTGGTGACGGGTGTGCTGTTCCTGCTGGCCACGTTCCTGTCACCACTGGTGACGGTGGTGCCCTTCGAGGCCGCGACCACGGCTCTGGTGATCGTCGGGTTCCTCATGATGCTCGGGGTACGCACGATCGACTGGACCGACTACGAGATCTCGATCCCGGCGTTCCTGACGATCGTGATGATGCCCTTCACGTACTCAATCAGTAACGGCATAGGCGGTGGCATCATCGTCTACGTCGTGATCAAGATGGCCAAGGGCAAGTTCCGTGAAGTCCACCCACTGCTGTACGGCGTGGCTGCTCTTTTCGTTATCTACTTCCTCCGCGGTCCCCTGGAGTCCCTCGTCTCGTAGTGCGCGGGAGTCAGACAGGGTCGTATCTGGGCAGTCCATTGCCAAAGGCTCGGGGCAGTACCCGAGTCGGGAGCGTGTGGCGATACCTCCGCATGCTCGTGCCGCGCACCGCAGGGCTCTGGTCTTGTGTGTACTACCGTCGTGGATGTGGACGAGCGTGATCGTGGTGCGCCGTACCAGCCGATGAGTCTGGCGCGGCTGGGCGCGCTGCTGGCAGGGGCCGACGAGTCCCTGCGGTGGCGGTTGATCGCGGAGTTTCTGGAGGAGTTTGGTTGGGAGTCGCCTGATACCCGCCCCCTGCTTCTGGAGGAGGAGCCGGCCAGCACTGGTGATGAGCGTTGGGATGTGTTTCTGGCAGGGTTGGCCGAGCACTTGGCCGCGCGGGACGGTTTGGCGGCGCCTTCGTGGGTGGAGTCCCGGTTCTTGCGTCGGTTCTGGTTTCCGTTCAACACGCGGGCGGCGCGGGTGGACGCGTTGGTGCATGCCCCTGCGGCGTTCCGGCGGCGCGGGGTGTACGTCGCGGCTCAGGAGTTGGAGGTCGCGTGAGCGTCGATGATCCCCTCCTTGACCGTAAGGCGATTGAGGATGCGTTCCGGCGGCTCGGTGACCGGTTGGCCCGTCGTGGTGTGGTCGCGGACCTTTACGTTTTCGGCGGCGCGGCCATGGCCTTGGCTTATGACGCGCGTCGGGCGACCCGCGACATCGATGCGGTGTTCCAGCCACACGGTGTGGTGCTGGAGGAGGCGCGAGCGGTCGCCACCGAACTGGGGCTTCCCCAATGGTGGCTCAATGAGCAGGCCAGCGTGTACGTCGCACCCGGTGGTGACGAAGCCGCGCCACGGGTGTTCGACCATCCCGGGCTGCGGGTCTCGGCCGCTTCGCCGGAACACCTGTTGGCGATGAAGGTGTTGGCCGCGCGGCGGCGTGACGCTGAGGACATCAGGTTCCTGGTCAAACATCTACGGCTGTCCAGCGCGGAGGAGGTGCTGGCGCTCTGTGCGGAGATCTTCGCCGACGAGGAGGTGCCGGCTCGGGCGAGGCTGGTATTGGAGGACGTGTTCGGCGAGCAATGACCGCCAGGTTCCGGTGCGAAGGTCGGGTTCGGTTCGCGCGTGACAACCCTGACCCCCACGCACGGCAAGTACACGCGGTCAGTAGAGGCGCTCACTCCTGCTGGCGGCCGGGCCGGCCGCAGCACTTCTTGTACTTGTTCTGCGACCCGCACCAGCACGGCGCGTTGCGAGGCGGCGGCCAAGACACGACATGGCCTGCGGCGTTGCGTTCGGCCATGTAGTCCAGTCGCGTTTCCTCGTCCTGGACGTCGGCTCCGGTGCGTTGCACGTACTCGGCCATGCTGTCGGCGCTGGCGGGGACGAGCTGTACGCGTGCGATGCCATGCTCTTCTGCGGCGTGTGTCCACTTGCGCTGCAGTTCGGCGGAGTACACGGCCGGGTCTGACCGCTCGGGGTCGAGCAGGGTGGGCCAGCGGGCTGTTGCGGCGGCCAGTTCGGTGCGCGGCCAGTACAGGACCCTCATGGTCTGCGGCGCACTCCGCCTGGCGAGGGCATTGCGAAGCCTCGCCGGGAACGGGTTGGCGAGAATCTCCTGCTCGGAGGGCATGGAGCGGTCCAGGTCGTCGGCCGGCAGCCCGAGCCCGGCGCGGATTCGGCGCCGCGCCCGGATCAATGGTCCCGCTGTGGACAGCCAGCCCTGTTCTGCCCGCGCGGCGGCTAACTGGTCCGGGTGCATTAGGGAGACCGCCAGATCGAGCCACTCGAGGGCTCCGGTGAGGTCGCCGTGCTCTTCCAGAACGTCGGCCGCCAGCTCTGGTGCCAGGTGCGGGGGATCGAGTGACCGGCACCTCGCCCGCAACTCGGCGAGTTCCGCGTACGCCTCCTCGCGGCGGCCCAGGTCGAAGTAGAGCCCGGCGAGCTCGGCTCGGGCCAGACCCCCGTCATCGGGCTGCTCGGCGATGAGCTCCCGCAGTATCCGTTCGGCTCGCTCGTGATCACCCGCTGCGTGACAGGCCGAAGCGAGGTCCGTGAGGATCTCCGCCCTCGCCTCCGGGTAGGTGGCTTGTTCTTCCTCAAGTTCCTGGATCCGGGTCGACACATCGGTGATTGCCACGGGCTGCGAGCCTACGCCACCCGCTGGGCCGACGCCGGAACCACCCGCCACGTG
>Ga0137375_10011005_pt1 | contig 10707 bp, 10 predicted proteins | sample SagtaG_24_FD_104936 | JGI IMG/M metagenome (GOLD analysis project Ga0137375, IMG submission 104936) | Vadose zone soil microbial communities from Sagehorn Ranch, Mendocino, California, USA - Sage1_R_113_16 metaG | ecosystem: Environmental > Terrestrial > Soil > Vadose zone | place: USA... | reverse complement strand
CGCCTACTTGGTCGCTGCCGGGCTCGGCTACTTCTTCCTCCAGACTCGCCTTGTGCCAGCCACGGTCTGGCTGGCGGTCGGAGCCGGCGGCGTACTGGGGGCGACCGCAGGTGATGGTGCCGATTGGATAATCGTCGTACTCGCCGGTGTGCTCGCTGTCATCTCAGTCCTCCCGCCGGCAATCAGTGACGCAGCTGAAACCTCAGGAAAACTTGAACTTCAGGCTGGCTCAGCCGAATTCGAGCTGGTGCCCGCCCGCCCTACCGCAGGAGAAACCTCAAGAAAACCTGAGGTTCGCCTGCCGGAAAGCGCCAATGGCGACCGCGCGATCGAGGAGGCCCGATCGAGCCGACAAGACATCTCGCCTAGAAATGGTCAGCTCGCCGCTCTCGAATCGGCACTTGTCGCCGCTGGCAGTCCAAACAGGGTGCGGTTGCGGACGTTCGGTTCTTTGGCAATCGAGCTCGATGGTCGCGATCAGGCCCGACGTCTTCGCGACCAGCCTCGCCTTGAGTTCTTGCTCTCTTGCCTGATCGCCCGAGCGGTATGGACGCCGGGCGCTGTAGATCGCTCGCTGATCGCAGAAGAGATGGCTCCCGACATATCGCCGGTCAGCCAGCGCGATCGCTTGCGCAAGACGCTCCACGCCTTGCAGTCGGCGCTCGGCTCCGGAGTCAAGACGTTGGTCCAGGTCACAGCCACCCAGGTTCGTCTCGACCTCGCCGGAGTCGACGTCGATTTCGTGGCGCTGTCCGACATGAGCGCTCGAGTCAGCCGGCGTCAGGGGCTGATCGATGCCTCGCTCGCCGAAGAGGTCAGCAGGTTGCTGGAGGCCACAGCGGGCGAGTTCCTGTCCAGCTTTGAGCAGCTCGAGCATCAGGTCACGGGCGGCCGAAGCAATACGGGCCCGGTTGTCCGGCAAGCTCGAGTTGCAATCGCCGGCTGGCGAGCCGATCTCACGGCTGCGCTGGCCAGGCATCTCGAAGCCAGCGGGCGGCCGCAGGCGTCGATCGCCTACTTGCGGTCGGCGCTCGCCCAATCACAAGAGCGCGAGGACCTCGCGCGCCTTCTGGTCGCCGCCTACATGCAAACAGGCCAGACCGCCCGGGCGGACGAAGTTCGCCTCGAATACGGGTTGAGCCAAGGAGAAGTCAGATGAGCATCGAAGTCACGGCCCAGGAACCGATCGCGGTCGGCGACACGCGGGATGCCCTTGCCACCACGCCTCAGGTCGCGATTCGAGCCTGGCACAGGCGGGGATACCAGGTGGCTGCCGCGCTGGTCGCGGTGGTGGTCATCGCCGCCTTCTTCGTCAACAGCTTCCTCGCTGGCCAGTACTCGCCGGAAGGTGCGGTCCGCCAGTATCTCGGAGCCCTGCAGTCCGGAGACTCTTCGGCCGCGTGGAGGCTGATCCAAGTCACCTCCGGCGACACCTCCACGATCAAGCTAACCGACCGCTCGGCACTGGAGGCGGCCCTCTCCAACGGCCGGCCTGACATCAAGAGCTTCGCCATCACGAGCACGTCATCCGTGAAGAGCTCGACGTCGGCGGTCAGCTTCACCTACGACACGAGTAGCGGAACCAAAGACGGCAAGTTCCTGGTCAAGCGCTCGGCACAGAACAACCTCCAGATCTATCCCGGCTGGCAGCTGGTGGTGGCGCCGGTCGATCTCCAGATCGTGCTGCCGGCGGGCTCGGGGGGCGTTGTCATCGACAGCAAGCCGGTTGCCATCGAAGGCAAAGCCATGGTCGCCGTGCTGCCCCTCGCACACACGATTCGGTTCCCGGGGACGCAGATGGTCGAGGCCAAGACGGTAACCCTCGATCTGTTCTCGTCAAAGGCTCAGGCGATTTCCTACAGCCCGACCTTGACGCCCGCCGGAGCCGAGACGGCGACGGGGGCGATCAAGACTGGCTTCGCCAGTTGCGTTGCGCAGACTGGCCTACGCCCTGACGGATGCCCTCAAGCCGTCCAGAGCTCAGTGGTGAGCTCCGGTCAGTGGCAGCTGGTCGGGGATCCTACCCAGAGCCTGGCCTTCTCAGTCGATGCCGACGGCAGCCTGGTCGGTGCTGGCCACTTCCAGATGGTCTTTACCTACCAGGAGAGCGGCGTCACTGGCCCGCTTCACATGGTGGCGGCAGGCGGCTTTAACGCGGTCCTGCAGCTTGCTACAAACGATGTTTTGGTCAGTTCGATCAAGGCAGCCACCGGCCTCCCGGCCGTCCCTCGTACGGCTGCCGCCACCGATGAGGCGCTCAAGGCGATCGTGGCCAAGGGGCTGACTGCCTGCGCCTCCGTCAGGTCGGCGAACCCAGGAGCCTGCCCGCAGCTGTTCTACTTCCCGAACTCCTCCGACTTTCGCTGGACGCTGGTGACCGATCCACTCCTCAACGCCAGGGTCGCGTATGACTCGGCCAGCGGGTTGTTCACGGTCAAGGGCTCCTTCGACATGAAGCTCAACTACAAGATCAGCGGCTACCCGTACACCACCTACAGCAACACGACCGACTACATCGCCTATCTGTTGTGGGACGGCCAGCAGCTTGTCCTGATCACGATCGACGGCGAGTAGCCCCACGGCGCCAGGGAGGGCATCCGCTTTACTGCGGCTTGCCCTCCCGTCTCAGCCCGGACCGCTCACCAAAGCGATCGGTTCAGTCAGACAGAGATTAGGCTTTGGTGATGAACGAACCTGTGGATGGTTCAACGGCCTCGCCTGACGTGAACATCGGCGATGCGTTCTCCTGGCCGATGCGAGACCCGGAATGGATCAGCAAGCTGCTCCTCATGGGATTAATTGGACTCATCCCAATCGTCGGTGCGCTGCAGCAACTTGGCTGGATGCTGACCGGACTGGACAACCTTCGCGCAGGACGTTATGAAGTCCCGCCGGCGCGATTTCGCTACGCCAGGCGTGGTGTCTGGCTCTTCGTGGCAAGTCTTATCTATGGAGTGATCACCATGGTGATCTTCTACGCCGTACTCGCATTGATGATTGTGGCCATCATGGCGGTCACTCCCCGCCAGCCAGGTGCCTCCGGCGAGTCCTCATCTGGCAGCCCTCCTCTGCTCGTCTTTCCTCTGATGTTTGCCACCATGGGTCTATTTGGCCTGGTCTTCCTCGCCCTGTTCCTATTCGTTCCTGTCGCCATCGAATTCATAGATCGCAGGGCCCTAGGGGGAGCATTCAACATTCCGGGCTTCCTACGAGCGATCCTGGTCAGTCCCCGGGAGGCGATTGCGGCAGGCGCCCTTGCTCTCGTCAGCTATCTGATTTCGGGGTTGGGAACATACCTCTGTTGGATCGGCGTCATATTCACATTCCCGTACTCGCTGGCGGTCCTGGCTGGCGTGCTGCGCTGGTACGAGGTCAGGGCGAAGGCTGGCTCGCTACCGGTTTAGGTGTCCCGCGTGGATACAGCTGGTCACAGACCGGGCTCCGCTGACCAAAGGCGTCGATGGTGGTGTGGCCCGAGAGTCTGATTCTGGACCCGCCGCCTTCGGGAAGCACCGTGAGACGAGCCCACAGCTCAGTCCGGCGCCCGCCATGGAAAGTAACGGTGGTGTCGTCGACGCCGACGATCTGCCAGGGCTCGCTGGCGAGCTTGTCGTTGTAGAACTCAAGGACCTTGTCGGGCCGATCGCCCGAATACCACTCAACCTCCAGCCACGTACAGTCGGAAGTCGCGACCGAACCCGTCCGGTAGACCGTGCCTGGGTAAACGGGCAGGTCGGCCGGCACCGCAGCCTGCACGGTTCGGTTGATAGCTGGCACCAGAATGAGCATCCCGACCGCGTAGATGCCGGCCGCCAGGACGAGCAGGGAGAGCACCGCCGTAGCGCTGACGACAAGGATGATGCCCCTGGTTGAGAGCTGGGTGCCGCGCGCGCTTCGGAGATCGGTGTTCACTCGAACATTGTTGCCTCGATTCGGCGACGGGGATACCGCGGGACGGTCAGGGGACGCCAGAGGACGGTCTCAGAACGCTCAGTGGATGTGCTAAAAGGCCCATGATCGTGGGCCGAAATGACGCCTTTTGGCGTAACAAGATAAGGGCTGCGCCGGGATAAACCGGCATGGAGAAGGAGATGCAAGAGCTCTACTTCGAAGGGGTAGCGCCCCGCGATGTCCCCGAGCCATGCGCTGGCGGCCGCAAGGACGCTGGCGAAGCGTTGGACAGGGGCACGTGCAGGCCGGGCTATTGAGCCGCGAAATTACTGGTTCCGGGGTGCCGACACCGTCCTTATGGTTGGAAGGCGACATCGCGGGCGGCGTTATGCGCGAGCCGTCAGCGAACCCCGCGCGGTCGAAGAACCTGTGCATGCACGGAATCTCCATGCGCGAGAACCGGGAGATCCCGACCTCGCCCGTTCGCTTGATCGGCGGGCGGGCCGCTCAGTAAAGGCCAAGGCCGCACGACTGAGATGCACGAGGGCGGGAAGTCGTACAGCCCCGTAGTACCGGCGAAGCTGCCGAACAAAGTCGTCCCAGCGACAGCGGAGGCAGTGGAGGGAAGGGGGCTGGCCAAGGGAAACACGACCGGCACAACACGCTCCGGACTCAGGGCCGGCATGCGCGTGTCACATGGGCTGGATCGTGTGCGTGACATCGCAAGAAAGGACAAGGCGGTGAAGTTCACTGCGCTCTTGCACCACGTCAGTGTCGAAAGCCTCCGCAACGCCTACTTGGCGCTTCGGCCTCAAGCGGCGCCGGGGGTGGATGGCACGACGTGGAAGGCGTACGGGCAGGATCTGGAGGCCAACCTCGAAGACTTGCACCTACGGCTGCACAGCGGGGCGTATCGGGCGAAGCCATCGCGGCGGGTGTACATCCCCAAGCCGGACGGGCGGCAGCGGCCGCTCGGCATCGCCAGCCTGGAGGACAAGGTCATCCAACGCGCCGTCGTCGAGGTGCTCAACTGCATCTACGAAGCGGACTTCCTCGGCTTCTCGTATGGCTTTCGACCAGGGCGTAGCCAGCACAACGCGCTGGATGCGCTGGCAGTCGGAGTCTTGCGCAAGAAGGTGAACTGGGTGCTCGACGCCGACGTGGCAGATTTCTTCACCAGGCTTGATCACGCTTGGCTGACGAAATTCCTCGAGCACCGCATAGCGGACAAGCGGGTCCTGCGGCTCATCCAGAAGTGGCTGAAGGCAGGAATCATCGAGGACGGGACCTGGGCACCGGGCGACGAAGGGACACCGCAGGGAGCGACGGCCTCGCCGCTGCTCGCCAACGTGTACCTGCACTATGCCCTCGACCAGTGGGCCGAGCAGTGGAGGCGCCGCCATGCACGCGGTGACGTGGTCATCGTGCGCTACGCGGATGACTTCATCGTGGGTTTTGAGTATCGAGCGGACGCTGAGCGGTTCCTGGCGGACCTGAGCGAGCGACTCGCCAAGTTCAGCATGGGATTGAAGGCCGAGAAGACGCGGCTGATCGAATTCGGGCGGAACGCCGCCGGAAGGCGACGACAGCGTGGCCTTGGTCGACCGGAGACATTCGACTTCCTGGGCTTCACACACGCGTGCGGCAAGTCCAAGAGCGGGTGGTTCGCACTCAGGCGGTTCACGATTAAGAAGCGGATGCTGGCCAAGCTGAGGGAGGTCAAGACCGAACTCAGTCGGAGGCGGCATCAGCCCATCCCGGAGCAGGGGCGCTGGCTAGGCAGCGTGGTGCGTGGGCACTTCGCTTACTACGCTGTGCCCGGGAACTACGACCGGATCGAGGCTTTCCGACGGCAGGTCACGCGCTACTGGTTCAAAGCTCTTCGGAGTCGCAGCCAGAGGACGCGAGTGAACTGGGCGAGGATGCATAAGATTGCAGGCCGATGGCTCCCTCCCGCGCGAACGCTTCATCCCTATCCCGAAGCGCGCTTTCGCGTTCGTACTCGAGGCAGGAACCCAGTGCGGTAGTGCCGCACGCTGGGGTCTGTGCGGGGGGCTGGCCGTCCAAGGCCAGTCCCTACCGCGACCGGGCTGCGCCCGCGGACCAAGAAGTTCTTGGCGGTCGGCGACCCAAGATGCTGCCGTAACGCTCAAAAGGGTCGTCCCAGTTCACAACAGACCACAGCAGCATGCTGATCATCGGGTTAACAGGCGGGGTTCCCAGGCCAGCCCTCGTTCGCTAGCTTCGGTCGGCAATGGGTGCTGGGATGGATCCATGTGCCTCTGGAAAAGATTCGAGACGCCTTGCGTCCGCATCTCGCCGGCTTTCGGCCATAATCCTTGTTGCTTGCCTGCCTCCGCTGCACCAGTACGTAATGTCTGAGACAGAAGAAGAAGCTGATCTAGAAATCCAGGAGGCCGGTCCTCCCACTCAGGAGGAGCTGGAGACTCCGCACCGCGCCAAGCTCAAGGAGCTCTTGGCGAACACAAAGTTGCCTGGCGGGGACAAAGACCGCGTTGAGGCAGCGCTAGCGAAGTACACCGCGTGGGTGCATGCAATGGCTGCGTTGAAGAGCAAGGGAGACACGCGGGTAGGTGAACTAGTGAGTCTGCTCAACGACTACAAGTACTACATCGAGTTCGAACTGATCTTCGACAGCCCGAATGACTTCCTGTATCGCCAAAGCGGCCAACTGAAGGTTTCCAGTTCGATCATTGAGGAGTTTCTTCCGCGTTTAGTAACTCCCGACGTCCTGCCCCAACTCAAGGGAATCGAGTATTGGGCGGGCCCACAAACAGCCTTTGCCGCCGCGATCTTCATGGGCGCGCTCACAGCTCCTCAGCGGGGGGCTGGTTTGCAGCTCCGAACTAAAGATCAAGACTTCACGATTGGGCGTACCGCCTACTTGCGAGCATCGTTCCGTGAGAACTTTCCAAGTGACGAGTCGATCACTGAACGTGTTTATCTGGCCTACGTCGCGGCTGAGTGCAAGACCAACCTCGACAAGACTATGTTCCAAGAGGCTGCGGCTACAGCACACGATCTCCGAATCGCAGTTCCCGGTTCACACTACTTTCTACTTTGCGAGTGGCTCGACATGCTTCCTATCAGCACTGCGGGAACGGATATCGACGAAGCGATCATCCTTCGAGGCAAGCGAATCTCATCAAATGTTCGCAAGAAGTACGCCGACGCGGCCGGTAGGAAGGCAGATCGTGAGGCCTACAGCAAACGGCTCAAGGCGCACCCTGTTCGATTGGACAGAGTCATGAGATTTGTCAACAAGCTCCGCGATCTGCTGGCTGTCAAGGACGAGCCAGAGGCTCAAGTATTAGAGCGCGGATACTTCTAGTGGCGCCTGCGCCTACCGCTCAACTGGGAGCCGCAATCGTTTCGGAATTCGAAAGCGTCCCGGTCGATCGATTGTCCATACCCGCCGTGATGTTGGATTTGCCCGAGCGCCGGCGGACAAGTGTCTTGCCATGGAGGGGTCAGTTCTCGCCGCAGTTGATCGCGAATCTGCTCGAGCACTTTGGTCGCGATGCCGAGGTGATCGCGGATCCATTCGCTGGCAGCGGCACCGCCCTAATAGAAGCTGCGCGCCAAGGCCGGAGTGCCTGGGGGTTTGATGTGAATCCTGCTGCCGTCTACGCGGCTAGGACCGCCGAACTAATGAATCTTCCCGTTAAGAAGCGCGATGGTCTGTTTCGAGCCGTGGGCGCACAGCTTGAAGGCAGTCTGGCACCCTATCGGCCGGCTGACCTCTTCGCGATCCGCGCGCAGGGCGATGGATTGGTTCCAATCGACGTGATGCGAGAGCTCGTTACTCACCGCCCGAACAGACAGATCACCACAATCTTGGCGAATTCGGTGATGCAGGCAACCGGCCCGAATGGAACTACGACGACCGTTGAGGCGGTCCTTCGCAGCTTCAGCCGCTACTCCAAACTCTGCGCAGCGCTGCCATACAGCCGTTGCAGATTGCGCGCGGAACAGAAAGATGGTCGCAGCATTCCGTTAGCTGATTCTGCCGTCGATTTGGTGATCACGTCACCGCCATACATCAATGTCTTCAATTACCACCAAAACTATCGATGGGCAATGGAACTCATGGGGCATCGGTTGCTTACCGTTGCAAAGTCCGAAATCGGAGCCAATCGCAAGCACCGGAGTAACCGTTTCCTGACCGTGATCCAGTACTGCCTGGACATGCGGCTTGCCCTCATTGAGTGCAGCAGGTTTCTTAAACGCGAAGGCATCCTGGTACTGGTTGTTGGCCGGGAATCGAACGTGCTAGGGCGTTCATTCGAAAACGGCCGTGCTCTCTACGCAATCGGACGCCTTGTCGGCTTCAAATTCGAAAGCCGACTCGAACGGGTTTTTGTGAGCCGCTACGGGACGCGGGTCTATGAGGACATACTGATCTTCCGCAATACGGGCGCACCACCCTCCGCGGAGCCAATCGCGCGCGGGGTCGCTCGTTGGTTGTTAGAGCGTGCAGCCCAGGATGCGGGCGAGTCCATTAGGGAATCAATCGACCTTGCATTGAGGGCCGTCGGCAGTGTCGACGCATCACCGGGCCTTGTCGACGACATCTATTGTTGAGCCGGAGACGACGTGACTGGCGAGGGCGCAGCCTGTCAGCCTGCGATTGAATGTGGCACAACCCTTTCTCGATAGACTGCCGCGGCATCTTGCAGCTCGGTGAGAATCGATTCGCGAAGCTCACGCGGCGAGACGACTTCGCATTCCTTCCCCCAGCCTAGGATCCAATTGCGAAGCTCTGTCGGCTCGGCGATTACCATCCGCAACTCGACCCCGCCGTTAGCAAGCTCTCGCACCTCTTGCGACTCATGCCACGTCGTCGGGACAACGCGCGCCGCGACCCGGGGCGTGAATCTCAGCACAATCTCGACTGGGTGGTCCGACGTCCAGATTCCCCACGCATGGCCTAGCAGCTTGCGCAGGGACGAGCCCAGCGGTGGCGAGAACCGTGCGTCCAGGACGACGACCGACGAAATCCGATCGATCCTGTAGTTCCGCGGCGCGCGGCGCTTCTCGTCGCACGTGATCAGGTAGAGCGAGTGCGCGGCCGGCGTCGGCTCGATGAACAGCGGCCAGACAACTCGACCGGACGTGCTCCCGTCCTCCTTTGTGTACTGGATTCGCACCTTGCGCCGCTCCGCCCAGGCCGTGGTCAGCGCCGCGAACACCTTGGTCCACGCCGCGTCCTCCGGCTTGTCCGCCAGCCCGTCCGCCACCTCCATCACCGGCTCCTTCATCGGCCCCGGCAGGACGGCGGCAAGCTTCTCGTACGCGGCCTGGGCGAACGGGTTGGCGCGGTCGGCGTAGCGCCACATCAGCCGCGCGCCGACGACCATTGCCATCGCCTCGGGGACGGTGAAGTTCACCGGCGGCAGGAAGTACCCCTCGATCAGCGCCCACCGCGTGCCCTGCTTCACGAACGGCACCCTCAGCTCGCCCTCCAGGGCCGCGATGTCGCGCTGCGCCTGGCGCTGCGAGATCTCCATCCGATCCCCGATCTGGGCCGACGTCAGGCCCCGCGGGTTGGCCTGAAACAGCGCCAGCTCGCGCATCAGCCGGATCAGCCGGTCGTGCTTCTCGAAGTTGTCGCGCGGCATCGAGGGCCGCATTATGTCACCGCTTGAAGAGCCCGGTTTACGACGCCCGCGAACGCGACAACCAGCTGTCGCGCGGACCCCTGACCCTCGTGTCATGAACGACGCACCGAACCTCATCGAGATCTCGTCTCGACTCTCGGAATCGGCACCGCTGCCACCGCCGGCAACCTCGCCTTGCTACCGCTCCTCGCCAATCACCAGGCGAGGGCGGCGGACTCTCCGGGCTACCTCCTCTACCAGCAGGCGCAGGACATGGGTCTGGTCTCCATCGAGGAGGTCAGCGAGGCCGGGGCCGTCGGCGCCCTCCGCGTGGCCAACCGCGCCGACCGGCCCGTCCTCCTGGTCGAGGGCGAGGTCGTCCTCGGCATGAAGCAGACGCGGGTGCTCAACCTCACCATCCTCATCCCCGCCAGGAGCGTGCTCGAGGTGCCCGTCTCCTGCGTCGAGTCCGGGCGCTGGCGTGCGGTGTCGGAGGAGGCGACCGGCAAGGCCGCCGTCAACCTCGCGCCCAGCGTCCGCGCCGCCAAGACCGTAACCGTCGCCCGCTCGATGCGCACCGCCCGCGGCTTCGCCTCCGACCAGCATGCAGTCTGGGCCGGGGTCGACCGCGTCCTCGACCGTCACGGCGCCCACGCGCCCAGTCGCTCCTACGCCGACCTCGCGGCCAGAAATTCCTTCCACTTGACCACACTCGCGAGCACTGTCGAGCCAGCGCCTGGCCAGGTTGGGGTCATCGCCTGCATCGGCGGTCGTGTCGAGTGCGTCGACGTCTTCGAGGCGCCGGAGGTGCTGGCGGCGCTCTGGAGCGGGCTGGTCGCCAGCTATCAGGCGGAGGCGTTCATGGCCGAGATCACAACGTCGAAGCCGCTGGCCGCCCGGGCCGACACCGCCGCCAGGCGCTGGTTCCGCTGCATCGCCGCCGGAAATGCCAGCGTCGGCCCCGAGATCGGCCTCGGCGCGCACCTCTCCGTCGTCGCCCCCGGCCTCGAGGCCGTCGCGCTCCTCCACGCCGGCCGCGTCGTCCACCTCAGCGCCTTCCCCGCCCACCAGGCGGCGAGCCCGACCCCCTTCGCCCCGCCGGCGCGGAGGAGAAGTTGATGAACGTCCGCAGAACGCGACAGGGAGCTGTCGCCGCCCCCGCGCACGCTGAGGGCATGGAAAGAGAGATGCGACT
>Ga0137375_10011004_pt1 | contig 10708 bp, 9 predicted proteins | sample SagtaG_24_FD_104936 | JGI IMG/M metagenome (GOLD analysis project Ga0137375, IMG submission 104936) | Vadose zone soil microbial communities from Sagehorn Ranch, Mendocino, California, USA - Sage1_R_113_16 metaG | ecosystem: Environmental > Terrestrial > Soil > Vadose zone | place: USA... | reverse complement strand
CGAGGTCCTCCGGATCGTCACCACGCGCCTGGAAGCCGCGCGAATCCCCTACATGGTGACGGGGTCGATCGCCGCGAACTATTACGCCGTGCCACGCATGACGCGGGACATCGACATCGTGATCGAGGCGTCCAATGCCGACGCGGATCGGCTGAGCGGGCTGTTTCGCGACGATTTCTACATCGAGCGCGACGCGGTGGGGCAGGCGATCGCGGAGCGGACGATGTTCAACGTCATCCACACGGTCTTGGTGGTCAAGGTGGACCTCGTCGTGCGCAAGGATACCGAGTACCGCCGCGAAGAGTTTCGGCGGCGGCGCCCGGTGAGGATCGACGACGCGGTGATGTTCATCGTGGCTCCGGAGGACTTGATCATCTCCAAGCTCGACTGGGCCAGAGACACCCGTTCCGAGGTCCAGCTCGCCGACGTCCGCAACCTGCTCGCCGCCGGGCTGGACCTTGATCGCAAGTATCTGACGGCGTGGGTGAGCCGCCTGGGGCTCGACTCGCTCTATCGGGAGGTCGTCGGATGAACGACACGCCTTTCGATACGGAGCGGAGGTACCGGGAGATGCTTCTGCAGCGCTCGGGCGCCGAACGGCTCAAGATGGGCTGCTCGATGTTCGCGACCGCGCGAGCGCTCGTCGTCGCATCCGTGCTGGAGCGGGAGCCGACAGCCTCGCCCACGGTCGTGCGTCGCGCGCTGTTTGTCCGGTTCTACGGCGCCGACTTCGACGTGGCGAAGTGCGCGGAGATCGTTGCCCGGCTCGGCCGTGCCGGAGAACCGCGCCCAGATCCACGACCCGTGACGGCGCCAACCAACACGGCCGCCGGCACTTGATGTTGGCCATCCACCTCGCTGGAGCGCGCGGTGGAGGTGGCCGGATATCTCGACCTCGACGCCAAGGCCGCCTGCCAGATCGCAGCCGAGGTCGGCCAGGCGGTGGCGACGGTGACGGAGCGCGGCGGCCCGCCTGGGTCTTACGCCGGCTCGCTCGGTATGGCTTGCCTCTTCGAGGACAACCGTACAGGTGCGATCGCCACTTCATACCATCGAGACGCCCTTCACCAGGGCCTACCGTTTGTCGATGATCCATGCTCTTCCGGGGCTGGTGCTGATCCTTGCCAGGCATACTGCAGTTCTCACCCGGAATCGTGGTCGGCAAGATCTGCGGGGACAGTTGGGGAATGTGTCTTGCGAGGCCAATGAGCCTACGTGGAAGGAGACCAGGGGCGCCAGGACATCGTGGCCCGCGGCGTCGACGCCGCCACCGTCACGCGCGTCATCGCCATGGTGGACCGGAACGAGTAAAGCGCCGCCAGGGCCCCATCGGCATCAAGATCACGCCCGCGCCTTCGGCCGGGACTGGCGCCTGCCCATCGTCAAGAAGTTCCGGGAGTAGGCGGCGACCGGGCGCTTTCAACGGCCGGGCATCGAATCGGCTGGAGCCTCCGGCCCCAGGGCGCGCGCCACCATCGCCAGCAGCTCGGAGAGTTGCCACGGCTTGTGCAGGAATCCGACCAGGTCGGCTCCGAATCGCTCGGGCGCCAGCGACGACTCGTGGTGCCCGGTGGACACGATCACCGGGAGGGTGGGGCGCTGGAGCCGGAGTTCCCGCAGGATCTGGTCCCCGGGAAGGTCCGGCAGCTCCACGTCGAGCACGACGACGCCGATGTCTTGGCGGGCTCGCACGAGCTCGCAAGTCTCCCGCCCGTCGCGCGCGGTGAGCACGGTGAAGCCCGCGGTCTCCAGTGCGACGGTGGCAACCTCGCAGACCAGGGGCTCATCGTCAACCACGAGGATGGTCAGGCGGCGGGTCCCCGTCCCGATGCCGGCGCCGGCCACTTCCGCGGACGCCGCATACACGGCCCGCGTAAGGATCGGCACGAGCAGGCGAACCGTCGTCCCGTGGCCGAGCAGGCTGCTCACGGAGACGGTTCCTCGATGCGCGCGCATGATGCCCTGCACGGCGGCCAGCCCCAGCCCACGCCCCGCAACCTTTGTCGTGAAGAGGGGCTCGAATATCCGGCGCCGCATGCCTTCACTCATCCCCGCTCCCGAGTCCGTCACCTCGATACAGGCGTAGTCCCCTTCCGGCGCCGGCCACTCCGCGACCTGGGCCAGCTCCGCTGCTGTGAAGCGGCACACCGAGGTGCGGACCATCACGGTGCCAGGCCGGTCGCCCAGGGCCTCGACGGCGTTCGTGACCAGCGCCACTAGGGCCTGCCGAAGCTGGATGGCGTCCCCATCGATCGGTGGGAGCTCGCTCGCCACCTCGGCCCGGAGGGTCACTTCATGCGACATGGCAGCTCGGAGCAGGCGCACCGTCCCTTCGACCAGAGACGCGAGCTGGACCGATGTCGGCTCGAAGCGACCCCGGCCCGCGTAAGCCTGGAGCTGATGGCACAGGTCAGCGGCCCGGCGAGCGGTGGTCTCGATGTAGCCAACGTGCTCGCGGCGCGTGTCGGAGCCCGGCAGCTCAGCGAGGACGAGGCTCGCCCGCCCGAGAATGCCCATGATGAGGTTGCTGAACTCATGGGCCATCCCGCCGGCCAGGATACCCAGGCTCTCGCGTCGCTGGGCGCCGAGCACCTTGGCCTGGAACTCGAGGTGCGCCCGCTCCGCCTGGAGCCGCCGGGACACGTCGCGGGCGAGCGCCACGATGGTCGGGCGCCCGGCGCAATCGATGGCCCGCGCATAGACCTCGACCGTGACCGTCGAGGCATCGCGGCGCCGGTTGGTCATGTCGAAGAGTATCGTCTCCCCGACCAGAATGCGCTCCAGGGCGTCGAGGGCGGCCTGGTCCACGACCCCGATGGCGCTTGCGGGGAGGCCGACCAGCTCCTCCGGCGCGTATCCGTAGAGCCGGCACGCGGCCTCGTTGGCATATCGGACCGGGAGCGTCGCGGGATCCTGCGCGTCGAGGAGGAACATGGCATCGGCCAGGCGGTCGCCAACGGCGCGGAAGAGCTCCTCGCCCTCCCGAAGCGAGCGCTCGGCGCGGAGGCGGCGGTCGGCCTCGATGGCCAGCGAGACGAGGTCGCCGATGGATGCGGCGAATGCCTGCTGCGCCAGGGTCCACTGGCGCGGGGTGGCGACGTGCTCGTGGCACACGACGCCGGCGACCTTGCCGGCGCGGTACACGGGGGCATCGAGGAGCGTGACGATGTCATGACGGGCCAGGTAGGTGTCGGCCAGCTCGCGCGTCCGCGGATCCTGCCGGGCGTCGAAGGCGACCACCGCCCGTAGGGTCTGGATGGCCTCGAAGTACGAGGGCGCGGCGGCGGCTAGCAGCTCGTCTCCCGTCGAGTGGGCCGCCCGGCTGCGCTCGTAGGCCTCGACGCAGGTCATCCGGGTGCGCTCGCGGTCGAGGAGCCAGATGTTCACGCGCTCCACATCGAGCGCGGCGGCGGCAGTCTCGGTGATGGCGCGGAGGACGTCGTCGAGGTTGCCGTCCTCGATGACGGTGCTGCGCGCTAGTCGTGCTAGGACTCTGTCGAGGTCCATCCGGCAAGCTCCTTCCTGGCCTCCGATCAGGACTAAGGCGATGAACGTGCGCTACCGCGAGACCGACAGGTCGAGGGCCTGGAGGGTCGCCAGCCGCCGGTAGATGCCGTCCTCGCGGGCCATCAGCTCGTCGTGGGTGCCCGTCTCGGCGAGGCGCCCGCCGTGGACCACGACGACGCGGTCGGCGTTCTTCACCGTCGCCAGGCGGTGGGCGATGACGAGCACGGTGCGCCCCTTCATCAGCTCGGAGAGCGCCTGCTGGACCAGGAACTCGCTCTCCGCGTCCAGGTCCGAGGTGGCCTCGTCGAGGATCAAGATGGGCGGGTCCTTCAGGAAGGCGCGCGCGATGGCGAGGCGCTGGCGCTGCCCGCCCGAGAGCTTGACGCCGCGCTCGCCCACGTGCGCCGCGTAGCCCTCGGGCAGGGCGGCGATGAACTCGTGGGCCTGGGCCATCCGGGCCGCCCGCTCGATCTCCTCCCGGGTGGCGCCGGGCTTGCCGTAGGCGATGTTGTACTCGATCGAATCGTGGAAGAGCAGCGTCTCCTGGGTCACGATGCCCATGAGGGCCCGGAGCGACGCCACCGTCACGTCCCGCACGTCGTGACCGTCGACGGTGATACGCCCCGCGGAGACGTCGTGGAAGCGCGGCAGGAGGTCCATGAGGGTGGTCTTGCCCGCCCCCGACATGCCGACGAGGGCGACCAGCTCGCCCTTGTGGACCTCGAGGGTGATGTCGCGCAGGGCCGGCTCCGGCGTCTCCGGGTAGCGGAACGACACGCCCTCGAAGGCGATGCGGTCCGTGAAGCCGTCGAGGACGTGGGCGCCGGGGGCGTCCACGATGGCGGGTGGGGTGTCCACGACCTCGAAGACGCGCTCCACCGAGCCGAGTGACTGCTGGACCGTGTTGACCATGCGCGAGAGCTGGCGCACCGGCCCGTAGAGGAGGAGGACGGCGGCGGTGAACGAGAAGAACTCGCCCGGTGTGAGCGCGCCCGAGATCACGCGGTAGCCGCCGTACCAGAGGGCGCCCATGAGGCCCACCGCCCCCATGACCTCCATCAGGGGCTCGGCCGCCTGATCCGTCCGCTGGTTCTTGAGGGCCAGCCGCAGGAGCCGGTCGTTCACCTCGTCGAAGCGCTCCTGCTCGAGCCGCTCGCGGCCGAAGGCCTTGACGATCTTGGTGCCGGCGAACGACTCCTGGAGCACCACGTTCAGCTCGGCGATCTTCTCCTGGGTGCGCTTGTTGATCGTGTAGAGCTTCCGCCCGAGGGCCCTGACCGTGACGCCCGCGGCGGGGAAGATCGCCACCGCGATCAGCGCAAGGGCCCACTCGCGGGCGAACATGACGACGAGCAGCGCCACGATGGTGGCGACGTGGCGCACGGCCATCACGAGGACGGTGGAGGAGAGGCGCGCCAGCCGGTTCACGTCGCTCACCACGCGCGTCATCAGCTCGGCGGAGTGCAGCGAGGCGAAGAAGGACAGCGGCATGCCCTGGATGTGCGCGTACAGCTCGCGGCGGATGCGGGCGATCACGCGCTCGCCGACGGCGGCCATCAAGTAGGACTGGCCGAAGCGGCCGGCGCCCTTGACGAGGTAGGCGCCGAGGACCGCGAGCGGGATCAGCTTGAGCATCAGCAGGTCGCGCTTGACGAAGATGCCGTCCATGGCCGGCTTGACGAGCCAGGCGATGGATCCCTCGGCCGCCGACACCGCCAGCGCCAGCAGGCCCCCCATCACGAGGACGTGCCAGTGCGGCCTGAGGTACGGGAGGAGCCGGTAGAGGAGCTGGTGGCGAGGGCTCACGAGCGGCCGCGTTCGTCAAGCAGCCGCCGGTAGAGCGTCTCGGTGCGCTCGACCTTGACGGCCGTGGAGAACTGCGTCTCGACGCGCTTGCGGCCGGCGCGCGCCATCGCCTTGGCCCGCGTCGGATTCTCCACCACGCGCAGGATGGCCTGAGCGAGGGCGTCGGGATTCCGCGGCGGGACGAGGAGCCCCGTCTCGCCGTCCGTGATCAGCTCGGGAATGCCTTCGAGGCTCGTGCCGATGACCGGGGTCTCGACGGCCAGGGCTTCCCGCAGGGAGCCCGTCAGCCCCAAACCGGCATAGGAGGCGTCCACCACGAGGTCGCTTCCCGCCAGGATCTCGGGGATGTCGTGCCGGTGGCCGAGAACGGAGACGACTCCACCGAGCCCGCGCCGCCTCGCCTTGTCCGTCATGCTGGTGATCCTTGGCGGCGGGGCGCCGACGAACAGGAGCCGGCAGTGCGGCGCCGCGCCGCGCACGCGGCTCATGGCCGCGAGCACGTCGTCGTTGCCCCGCCAGGAGCGGATGCCGACCTGGGTGATGAGCGCGTGCTCCGGCGTGAGCCCGAGCTCCCGCCGGATCCCGCTGCCGTCCACCTGAGGATGGAAGCGGGCGAGATCGGTGCCCGAGTAGATGACCTCGATCTTCCCGGCGGGCACGCCGGTCGCGACGAGCCCGCGCTTGATGGACTCGCAGACGGCGACGATGGCGGTGACCCGGGAGGTCGTGTAGCCGAGCCGGTTCCAGCGGTCCAGGGGGAAGCTCACGCCGCGGTTGAGCACGAGCACGGGGACCTTCACCAGGAGCCCGGCGAGCAGGGCCAGCGTGCGCGCTCGGCCCTTCTGGCAGTGCACGACCTCGATCCGCTCGGCCCGGATGAGCCGGGCGAGCTTCCCGACGGTGACGAGGTCGAGGGGATGGCGCATGGGCAGCGGCGCATGAGGAATGCCCGCCCCCGCGCATTGCCGGGCCCACTGCTCGCTCGGGCGCGTGGCGACCACGACGTGGTGGCCGCGCGTGTGGAGACCCACGGCGAGCTCGCGGAGCTGCACGGCGGCCCCCGTGAAGTAGTCCGCCTTCGGATAGAGCTGGAGGATCCGCAGAGGCTACTCCGGGGTCAGACTTTGACTTCTAAACATTTTCGTTCGCGCGCTCCACCCCACGGGGCGGCGCCTGCCGCTTGTTTAGAAATCAAAGCCTGACCCCGTCGAAGATAGAAATCAAAGCCTGACCCCGTCGAAGAAGGCGCGGACGGCGGTGATGACCTCGTCCACCTCGGCGTCGGTGTGCCCGGCCGACATCGGGAGCGTCAGGATCTCCTGCACGATGCGTTCGGTGCGCTCGAGCGGCGCCGGGTTGAGGTGCTCGACCGCGGGCTGCTTGTGGCTGGCGACCGGGTAGTGGATGCCGGTGGCGATGCCGCGCGCCTTGAGCGACTTCGCGAGCGCGTCGCGCGCCCGCGTCCGGATCACGTACAGGTGATACACGTGGCGGGCGCCCGCGACCTCGGCGGGGAGCCCGAGCGGGAGGCCGCTCAGACCGCGAGCGTAACGGCCGGCCAGAGCCCGGCGGCGATCGTTCATGGCGTCGAGTCGCCGCAGGAGCACGCGCCCCACCGCCGCCTGGATGTCGTTGAAGCGCAGGTTGAAGCCGATCTCCGCATGGACGTCCTTGTTGAGCCGGCCGTGGTCGCGGAGCCGCCGGCAGCGCGCCGCCACGTCGTCGTCGTCGGTGACCAGGAGCCCGCCGTCCCCCATGACGGTGAGGTTCTTCGAGGGGTAGAAGGAGAAGGCGCCGGCGCGCCCGAAGCTTCCCACCTTGCGCCCGTGCCAGGCGGCGCCGTGGGCCTGGGCGCAGTCCTCCAGCAGCCAGAGGCTGCGCTCCGAGCAGAGCCGGAGGATCCCGTCGAGATCGGCGGGATGACCGTAGAGGTGGACCGGCACGAACCCCACCGTGCGAGGGCTGACCTTGGCGGCGGCGTCCTCGAGATCGACGGTGTAGCCGTCGTCGATGTCCACGAAGACGGGGACGGCGCCGGCGAAGCAGATGGCCTCGATGGTCGGGAACGCCGTGTGCGAGGGCACGAGCACCTCGTCGCTCGACTTGACCCCGAAGGCCTTGAGCGCCATCCAGAGGGCGGCGGTGGCGCTGCTGGTCAGCACCGCGTGCTTCACGCCGATGTAGCGGGCGAACTCCTGCTCGAAGGCGCGGCATTCGGGACCGAGGATGTACTGGCGCGAGTCGATGGCCGCGAGCACCGCGGCCTTGATCTCGTCATCGACCGGCGGGCGGGAGAGCGGAACCGGCATCAGGAAGGTCCTCCCGGGGATTGAAAGCGATTGAACCGCCCGCGGTAGTAGAGCAGCGGCTCGAAGCCGGCGTCGCCGCGGCAATCGGCGGCCTCGACGCGGCCGACGAAGATCGTGTGATCGCCGCCCGGGTAGGCGTGGACGACCGTGCATTCGATCTCGGCGAGCGCGTCCTTGAGGATGGGCAGCCCGAGGGCGCCTTGGCGGTAGTCCGTGCCCTCGAACTTCTCGGCGCCGCCGCCCGTGGAGGCGAAGCGGCGGGCCAGGTGCTCGTGGTCCGAGTGCAGGATGTTGATCGCGAACTTCCCGTGCCCGTGGAAGGCCGGGTAGCACTGCGCGGTGTGCGCCACGCAGATCAGGACGAGGGGAGGGTCGAGCGAGACCGAGGCGACCGAGCTGGCGGTGAGGCCGGCGGGCTGGCCCTCGGCGTCCCAGGTCGTGACCACGGTGACGCCGGTGGCGAAGTGGCCCAGAACACGCCGGAAGTCGTCGGGTCCCAGCACTCGCTCTTTGTAGCAGTTCTGCGCGGATTTTTCAAGTTCACCAATGGCTTGCGGAGCAGCGGGCCTTGACGGAGAGGGGGTGGTGTCCCTATACTCGGCTGTAGTCACCCACGTCCAGGAGAGCCATGAGTATGCCCGGAAGCGCCAGCATCACCGAGAGTGCGGTCCTCGACGTCCTCCGGACCATCAAGGATCCCGACCTCGGCAAGGACATCGTGAGCCTCGGGCTCATCCGTGATCTCCACATCCACGACGCCGACGTGTCGTTCACCCTCGCCTTCACGAGCCAGCCGGCGGCGACCAAGGTCACGCTGCACAGCGGCGCGTCCAAGGCGGTGTCGGGGATCCCCGGCGTGAGTCGGGTGCAGGTGAAGATGGGCTCCGCCGCCGCCGCGCGGCCCGCCCCGCCCCCGGGACCCGCCGCGAGCGCCGAGTTCATTCCCGAGGTGAAGCACACCATCGCGGTCTCCTCGGGCAAGGGCGGGGTGGGCAAGTCCACGATCGCCGTCAACCTCGCCCTCGCGCTCCGGCAGACGGGCGCGCAGGTCGGGCTGGTGGACGTGGATGTCTACGGCCCCGACGTCCCGCTCATGATGGGCGCCCGGGGGCGGCCCGGGATGTTCGACAACAAGATCATCCCGGTGGAGGCGCATGGCATCAAGATCATGTCCATCGGCCTGCTCGTGGCCGAGCGGGAGGCGCTGGTCTGGCGCGGCCCCATGATCCACTCGGCCGTCCAGCAGTTCCTCCGCGACGTGATGTGGGGCGCGCTCGAGTACCTCGTCTTCGACATGCCGCCGGGCACGGGCGACGCGCAGCTCTCGCTCTCGCAGGTGGTGCCGCTGACCGGCGTGGTCATGGTCACGACGCCCCAGGACGTGGCGCTCCTGGACGTGCGCAAGGCGCTCGGGATGTTCCGCAAGCTCAACGTGCCGATCCTGGGGATCGTCGAGAACATGAGCTACTTCGCCGCCCCCGACACCGGCAAGCGGTATGCCATCTTCGGCGAGGGTGGCGGGGCGCGGGTGGCCGAGGAGTTCGCGGTGCCGCTGCTCGGGCAGATCCCGCTCGAGATGGAGACGCGCAAGGGTGGCGACGCCGGCATTCCCATCGTGGTGGGCCAGCCGGACTCGGCGCAGGCCAAGGCCTTTCGCGAGGTCGCGGCGGCCGTCAGGGCGCGGGTGGACGCCGTGTCGGGCCTCAAGCTGCCCACCATCGGCTGAGCGCCCGTTGCCGGTGAAGCCGGTCTACCTGCCGATCTTCCCGCTCCCGGATCTGACGTTCTTCCCGCACACCCTGCTGCCGCTCCACATCTTCGAAGCGCGGTACCGGGCGATGATCACCGATTGCCTGGTGCGCGATCGGCGGCTCGCCGTGGTCGGACTCCGGCCGGGCTACGAGGCCGCGTACGACGGGAAGCCGCCCGTCTACGCGGTCGCCGGCGCCGGCAGCATCGTCCGGTGCGAGCGTCTCGCCAGCGGCCGCTTCAACATCCTGCTCAAGGGCGAACGCCGCATCCGCATCGAGCGGGAGGTGCCCACCGACACGCTCTACCGGATGGCGGTGGCCACGCCGCTGGCCGAGGTGGGGGCGGACCGTCCAGGGCTTCCCGCGCTCGCCCGGACGATCCGCGAGCGCTGCCTGCAGATCCTGGACGTGCTGGGCCGCTCCAGCAGCGAGATGCGGGAGTCGCTCGAGGCCGTGGACGCGCCGGCCGCGCTGGGCGACCAGGTCGCGTCCGGCGTGATCCCCGACGCGGCCGTGCGCCGGGGCCTGCTGGAGGAGCTCGACGTGGAGCGGCGGCTCGAGCGGCTGACGGCGGCGCTCGACGATCTGCTCACGCAGCTCACCCGGGGGCGGTAGAGCGCGATGACGCGGGCACTCGCGGTCCTCGTGCTCCTCTCGGTGCTGACCGGCGCGGACGCCTCCCAGGCGTCGACACGCTGGGGGTGGCTCGGCGTGCGCATCCGCGATCTCTCGGAGCAGGAGATGAACGAGATCTCGCAGAAGCACGGGCTCCGCGAGGGGTTCGGCGCTCTCATCGTGGACGTCATGAAGGAAACGCCCGCCGACGCGGCCGGGCTCAAGAACGGGGATCTGGTCGTCGCCTTCAAGAACCGCCCCGTGGTGGACACGCGCGCCTTGCAGCGCTACGTGGCGTCGGCGAGCGTCGGGGAGACCGTTACCTTGACCGTGCTGAGGCACGACCAGGGGCGGCGGCCTGTCGAGGTGCGCATCGGCCCCATGCCGGAGGCCGTGGCGGCTGACCGGGTGGCCGCGGAATACGGGTTCCTCCTGCGCGAGCCCGAAGCCCAGCCCGAGGTGGGAGGCGCCCGGGCCCCGGCCGGCCCACCCGCCATCGCCGTCGTCCTTCCCAAGGGACGCGCCGAGGCGGCGGGCCTCCAGGTCGGAGACGTGCTGGTCGAGATCAACGGAAAGTCGGTGGACACTCTCGAGGGGGTCCGGGAGGCGCTCCTCGGGCTTTCCCAGCCCAACCCCCTCTCCCTGGTGGTGCGGCGCGACCACCAGCGCCTGTCGTTCCTGCTCCGGGATCCGCAAACACCCTGAACAAACTCGGAGGGG
>Ga0137375_10011003_pt1 | contig 10709 bp, 9 predicted proteins | sample SagtaG_24_FD_104936 | JGI IMG/M metagenome (GOLD analysis project Ga0137375, IMG submission 104936) | Vadose zone soil microbial communities from Sagehorn Ranch, Mendocino, California, USA - Sage1_R_113_16 metaG | ecosystem: Environmental > Terrestrial > Soil > Vadose zone | place: USA... | reverse complement strand
CGGACTGCGCGAGCGGTGGCTCACGATCATGTGGCACCGCGCCAAGCTGCCGCTGCCCGCCGACTGGCTGAGTGGCCCGGTCGACCTGTACCACTCGCCCGACTTCGTACTGCCACCGCTCCGCCACGCGCGCGGCATCCTGACGGTGCACGACCTGGCCTTTCTGATGCGGCCGGAGTGCGCTGACGCCCGCCTGCGCGCGTACCTCGAGGAAGTGGTGCCGCGCTCGGTCCAGCGAGCGGATTTCATCATTGCCGACTCGGAGAACACGCGGAATGACCTGGTCGTGCTGCTGGGCGTGAATCCGGACGCGGTATCGGTGGTGCCTGGCGGGGTGGAGGAGCGCTTCGCGCCCGTTAGCGACCCCGCTGCGTTGGAGGCAGTACGGCAGCGGATAGGCGTTGGTGGGAGTGCGCCGTTCATCCTGTCCATCGGCGTGATCGAGCCGCGCAAAAACCTGAATCAGCTGATGGATGCCTTCGCCCTCTTGAAGGAGCGTGAGATCGGGCCAGCGGATCTGAAATTGGTGCTCGCTGGCGGTAGGGGCTGGCTGGTCGAAGGCATCCTCGAACACCACGCGAAGTCGCCGGTGCGCGAGGACATCCTGATGCCCGGCTTCATCGCCGATGACCTGTTGCCCGCGCTGTACTCCGCCGCGTCGGTGTTCGCCTTCCCCTCGCTGTATGAAGGCTTCGGCCTGCCCATTCTGGAAGCGATGGCGTGCGGCACCCCGGTCGTCGCCTCACGCTCCTCGTGCCTGCCCGAAGTGGCCGAAGGCGCCAGCGTGCTGATCGATCCCGACGACACCGAGGAGCTCGCCAACGCGCTGGAGCAAGTGCTGCAGGATGGTGAGCTGCGGCAGGCGTTGACCACGAAGGGCCGCGCCCGAGCGCGTGAGTACACGTGGGAACGGGCTGCGCACGCGCTGCTCGACGTCTACCGCGGGGTGGCGCAGTAAAGTCCTCACACAACCGTGCGCATAGGGATCAACGCGATGTTCCTGCAGAAGCCGGCCACGGGCATGGGCCAGCATCTGCTGCATCTCCTCGAGGGCCTCGACGCATTGGCGGAAAAGGACCAGCAGTACACGCTGCTGGCGCCGCGCTTCCGCAACGCCTATACGGTGCGCGCACCGCAGTTCTCGGACCGCTTTCGCGAGGTCGAGGCAGTCAGCGCGCTTGCGCGCCTGGGCGAGAACGTCGAGCAGGTGTGGTGGGAACAGGTCGGCATCGTCCGCGCCGGGATCCGCGAGCACATCGACCTGCTGCATTGCCCCTACTGGTCGAACCCGCTGTGGTCGCCCTGGCCGACGGTGGTCACCATCCACGACGTGATCCAGTTCGTACTGCCCGAATACGCCTGGCGCAAGATCAGCCGCGTGTATTTCGGCCTGGTTTCGCGCGCCGCGCGCAACGCGGACGCGATCATCACTGTCTCGGAGTGCTCCAAAAAGGACATCGTCAAACTGCTCGGGCTGTCGCCGGAACGTATCCACGTCATTGGCAATGCGGTCGACGCCAGCTTCTATCCAGTCCGCGACGCGTGGCTGCTGGCCGCGGTGCGCGAGCGCTACGGCATCGGCTCGCGGTTCATCCTGTACTTCGGCGGCTTCGACATGCGGAAGAACGTGCCGCGGCTGATCGAGGCCTACGCGCAGCTACCCGAGGCGTTGCGCCGCGAGTACCAGCTGGTGATCTCGGGTCGCTACCAGCATCTCGGCCATCCGCTATTTCCCGATCCACGGGTCACCGTTGACCGCCTCGGCCTGGAAGGCAACGTGGTGTTCACCGGTCAGATTCGCGAGCAGGACAAGGCGCCGCTGTACAGCGCCGCGACCGTGTTCGCGTTCCCGTCGCTGTACGAGGGGTTCGGCATGCCGGTCCTGGAGGCGATGGCGTGCGGCACGCCGGTTGTGACCTCGAACCGTTCGGCGCTGCCCGAAGTGGTTGGCGATGCCGGCCTGCTGGTCGATCCCTATGACACGGATGCAATCTGCGCGGGCCTGGCCGACCTGCTCGACCACCAGGATCGACGCGATGACCTGGCGCGTCGCGGTTTGGATCGCGCTCGAAGGTTCACCTGGGGCCAAGTGGCAGAGCAAACAGTGCGCGTCTACGACTCCGTGGTCGGGGGTCAGGGGTCGGGGGTCGGGGGACGGCAGGAAGTTACGGGCGTTCTCACTGCCGAATGAGCACTGGTAATTCCGGCGTCTCGACCGACCCCCGACACCCAGCCCCCGTCCCCTAGCTATGCGCGTGCTGATGGCGTCGAAGATCCTCGTCGTCGCCGCCTACCGCCGCAAGCTCGAGGAGCTCGCGGCCCAACCCGACATCGAAGAGCTCCTGGCGGTCACGCCGCCAGGGTGGCAGGAGCCGGGCGGTCGCAAGCTGGTGTTCGAGTCGGCTGCGTGCAACGGCTATGAGCTGCGCATCGAGCCGATCAGGTTCAACGGGAGCTTTCACCTGTTTCACTGGCCCGGCCTCGGGCGGTTGATCGCGGAGTTCAAGCCGGACCTCGTGCATATGGACGAGGAGGCGTACAACCTGGCGACGCTGCTCGGGATGCGCGGGGCGCGCCGCGTGGGCGCCAGAAGCGTGTTCTTCACCTGGCAGAACCTGCTGCGCCGCTACCCGCCGCCGTTCAACTTCTTCGAGCAGTACGTGTTCAAGTCGGCGGCGCACGCGATTGCTGGCAGCGGCGAGGCGCTCAGCGTGTTGCGGTCGAAGGGCTTTACGGGCCCGGCCAGCGTGATTCCGCAGTTCGGCGTCGACCCCGAGCTCTTTACCCCAAACGTGGCACGCGAGGGCGCACCGGTGATCGGCTTTGTCGCGCGACTGGTCGAAGAAAAAGGCATCTTCGTACTGCTCGAAGCGCTGGCCGGGCTCGCGGGCGATTGGGCACTCCACGTGATCGGCAGCGGACCGCTCAAAGCCCGCGCGCAGCAGCGCGCCGCCGCCCTGGGCATCGCGCAGCGGATCGTGTGGGAGCCGGGCGTCCCGTCGACCGAAATGGCCGCGCGCATGCGCCAGTTCACGCTGCTGGTGCAACCGTCGCTGACCCGACGCCACTGGAAAGAGCAGTTTGGCCGAGCGCTGATGGAGGCGATGTCGTGTGGCGTCGCGGTCGTGGGCTCGGACTCGGGCGAGATACCGCACCTGATCGGCGACGCGGGCGTGGTCGTGCCCGAGGCAGACGAGGCCGCGTTGCGCTCCGCGCTGGGTCAGCTGCTTGCGAATGCGGGCCAGCGGGCTGAGCTGGGCGCTCGTGGGCGGGCTCGCGTGCTGGCGTGCTTTACGCATCGGCGCGTAGCCGAACAGACCGTTGCCGTGTACCGCTCGGTCGTGCCCGAGCGCATCGGCGCTACCATCGACCGCTGAGTCACGTGCGCCCGCTTGTCGCCAGCCTGGTCGTGTTGCTGCTGCTGGGCGCGTGTTCGCAGCCGGCGCCGCCAACCTCGACCCAGGTGGTCGCGACGGTGCAGTCGGTGGCCACGTCCGCCGCCACACTGGGGGCGCGTTTCGATCCCACGGCGGCGATCGGCGGCGGCGCGAACGCATCCGGGGCGATCACCCCTGAGCAGCTGACCACGATCTTCGGCAGCGTCCAGCAGGCGTCGCAGTTACGCATCTCCGCGAATGCCAGCCCGCCGGGAGCGACTGGCGCCGCGGTGACGTCGGTATCAATCAGCGCGACTGACACGGGTGGCGTGATCAAGACGCTGGACGCCACCGCGCGCCGCGCTATGGCTGCATGGGCGTGGTCGTCATCACCGCGGCGCTCACCATCTTTGCCAACTTCCTGGCCGACGTCGCCTACGTGTACGTCGACCCGCGGATCAGGTACTGAGCGTGGCTACCACCGTCTCGCAGCCATCCGCCGAGGTTGTTTCGCTTCCTGCGCCAGCCCAACGCGGGGCCGTTCTACCGCCGGCTCGCGGCGAGCTGGCCATTATCTGGGATCGCTTCCGACGTCACCACTTCGCCGTGGTCGGCCTGGTGCTGCTGTTGTTCATGGTGGTGGTGTCGGTCTTCGCACCGGTGATTGCGCCCTACAGCCCGAACGAGATCGATCGCAGCATCACCGAGCCAACATACGTCTCGCACGGTTTCGCGCCGCCTTCGGCCGAGCATTGGCTCGGCACCGATGAGCTGAACCGCGACATGTTGTCGCGGGTACTGTGGGCCGGCCGTATTTCATTGGTCGTCGGCTTTCTGGCGGTGATCGTTGGCGCGCTGATCGGCATCCTCGTCGGCGCGCTGGCCGGCTTCTACGGCAACTGGCTCGACACCGGGCTCATGCGCGGCACCGACTTGTTCCTGTCGTTCCCGTTCCTGCCGACGCTGATTCTGATCTCAGCCATGCTGCACCAGTACAAGTTCGAGGGCGATACCACGATCATCCAGGTGTCGATCATCGTGGGCGTGTTGGCCGCGCTGGGCTGGATGGATACCGCGCGGCTGGTGCGCGGGCAATTCCTGTCGCTGTTGAATCGGGACTTCGTGGTGGCCGCGCGGGCGCTCGGCGCTGACGGCCGGCGGATCATGCTGGTGCACCTGATCCCGAACTCGCTGGCGCCGATCATCGTCGCCGCCTCGCTGAATGTCGGCGGCTTCATCATCGCCGAGTCCGCGATCTCGTTTCTGGGTGTGGGCGTCTCACCGCCGACCGCCAGCTGGGGCAGCATGCTGGCAACCTTCCAGCTGTATCTGCGCTACAGCGCGATCGCCGTCCTGATCCCTGGTGGGGCCATTTTCCTCACCGTCATGGCGATCAACTTCGTCGGCGACGGCCTCAGGGATGCGTTAGATCCCTGGTTACGTAATCGTTAAGAATGATCGCCTCATCAAGAATGATCGCCTCATCCTGAGGCGAGCCCGCGAGCCGAAGGATCTACCACGCGTTCGTAGATCCTTCGCTTCGCTCAGGATGAAGCGGGCTTCGCTCAGGATGAAGCGGGCTTCGCTCAGGATGAAGCGGGCTTCGCTCAGGATGAAGCGGGCTTCGCTCAGGATGAAGCGCGCTTCGCTCAGGATGAAGCGGGATGGCCGGATTTGCACGATTGGCGAACCGACTGCCACAATTCCAGGCACCCGAGGGACGGTAAGCCGCCGGCTAGCTTGGAGCTTCAACGAGGCAGCATCGGCTAGGTGAGGAGAGGAAGTGGCCACGCCCAGCATGGCGTGGACATTTGCGCCCATGCACGCTGTTTTCGCGTGCGTTGCCTACATCAGGCGTCCCTGACTCGGTGAGTTTGTCCTCCGAAAGGGAGATTGGTCGATTGCCATGAGGCGATTGCTTTATCTGGTGGCAGCGCTGGCGCTGCTCGTTCCGGCCGCTGTCCAGCCCGCGATAGCCCAGCAGCAGCCGCAGGACCTGACGATCAACGCGTTGCAGGGTGAACCCGACAATATCGACCCGAATCGCAGCAGCTTCGCCACCGAGGCGGCGGTCATCCGCCAGGTCTTCCAGCCGCTGCTCCGCTTCGATTCGCGGCTGACGCCGCAACCCGCCGCGGCTGCCAGCTACGACGTCTCGCCCGATGGGATGACCTATACCTTCCACCTGCGGCCGGACGGCCGCTGGAGTGATGGGCAGCCGGTCACGGCGCAGCAGTTCGAGTACTCGTGGAAGCGCATCCTCGATCCGAAGATCGCCGCCGAGTACGCCTCGTTCTTCGTCGATTCCGGCATCGTCGGCGCCGACGATTGGAACTCCGGCAAGTCCGCCAATGCCGACGGCGTTGGCATTCGTGCGCTCGACGACCTCACCCTCGAAATTCGTCTGAGCCATCCGTTTGGCCCGCTGCCTGATCTGGCCGCGCTGTGGGTCGTTCCCCCGCTCCGCCCCGACATTGTCGAGGCCAACCCCACCGGCTGGACGCAGGACACGTCGACCTACATCGGGAACGGCCCGTTCATGATGACCGAGTGGGTGCACCAGGACCACATCAGCTTCGTGCCGAACCCACAGTACGTCGCCAACGGCCAGTGGCCGGCGCCGACCCTGCAGCGCGTCACGTTCCTGATGGTCACCAGTGGTGAGGCCGACTACGCCGCCTTCATCAACGGTGAGCGTGACTGGACCCTGACCCCCGACTCGGTCGTGAACGTGGTGCTCCAGGATCCAGTTCTGGCTCAGCAGGCCCGCCAGTACAACGAGCTGACGGTCTTCTGGGTGCACATGAACAATGCCAAGCAGCCAATCAACGACCTGCGCGTTCGCCGCGCCTTGAACAAGGCCATCGACCGCGATGCCCTGATCCGCGATATCGCCAGCGGCGTGGGTATGCCGGCGACCAGCATCATCCCACCGGGCATGCCTGGCTTCCAGGAGGGTCTCGGCCAGGAGCTGGCGTTCGATCCGGCCGGCGCGCAAGGTCTGTTGGCCGAGGCGGGCTTCCCGGGCGGCGCGGGCTTCCCAACGCTGACCTACAGCTTCGCGACCACCAGCGCTAACCAGCGCCGCGCGGAGTTCCTGCAAGCGCAGTGGAAGCAGAACCTCAGCATCAACGTCCAGCTCAACTCGATGGAGAGCAAGGCCTACCAGGCCGCGTTCAAAGACAAGAACTACGAGTTGGCTTTTGGCGGTTGGGGCGCTGACTACCCGGATCCGCAGGACTGGTTCAACACCCTGTTTGGGTGCAAGGGCGGCAACAACAAGTACAACTTCTGCAACCCGACCTTTGACGCCGCAGTTGCCCGGGCTGACACCGGTACCGATCTGAGCGACCGCGTTGTCCTGTACAACCAGGCCCAGACGATTCTGATCACCGAGGCGCCAGTCGCGCCGCTGTTCGTGCGCGGCCGCATGGTGCTCATCAAGCCGTACGTCCAGATGGTGGATGGCAGCCCGCTGTCGATCACCGGCCAGGACGATTACCCTGGCGATCTGTTCCTCGATTCGGTGCGTATCGCGCCGCACTGATCGAGCGTCTTGCGTTACAGTGAGGGCTGGGTTCCGCCTTCGGGCGGCCCAGTCCTTGCTGTCTCTCAACGTCGAGTGATTGCGACATGACGCGCTACATCTTCCGCCGCATTCTGTGGCTGATTCCGGTGCTGCTCTTCGTGTCGCTCATCACGTTCACGCTGATGCACATCACGCCCGGCGGTCCGTGGGACAAAGAAAAGGCGGTCGCGCCGCAGGTCGTCGCCAACCTGAACGCGAAGTACAACCTCGACAAGCCGGCCTGGCAGCAGTACTTGATCTACATGGGCGGGGTCATTCGCGGTGATCTGGGCCCCTCGTACACCTACCAGGATCGCAGTGTCACGCAGATCATCATGGGTGGCCTGCCCAACACTGCGTCGCTGGGCGGGTTCGCCGCCCTCGTGGCCATCCTGATCGGCGTGCCGCTCGGCATCATCGCCGCCATGCGCCAGAACTCGGGCCTGGACTACACGGCGCTTGCATTCGGCACCGTCTTCGCTAGCGTGCCGACCTTCGTCCTCGGGTTCGTGCTGATCATCGTCTTCGCGTTGACCCTGCACCTGGTCCCAACGAGCGGCTGGGGCAAACCGAACCAGTACGTCCTACCGGTGCTCACGCTGGGCTTGAATCAGGCTGCCCTGCTCACGCGCATCACGCGCGCCAGTGTGCTCGACGTCAGCCGCCAGGACTTCATGCGCACCGCGCGAGCCAAAGGGCTCAAGGAGTTCGTGCTCGTTCGGCGTCACCTGCTTAAGAACGCGCTGATTCCCGTCGTGACCGTCATCGGGCCCATCCTCGCGTTTCTGATTGTTGGGTCGTTGGTCGTGGAGAACATCTTCTCCGTACCGGGCGTTGGTCGACTGCTCGTTCAGGGCATCAGTCAGCGCGACTATTCATTGATCATGGGCTCGACGTTGCTGTACGCGTTTGTGATCGCCGCCCTCAACCTGGTCGTCGACGTCCTGTACGCGTTCATCGATCCGCGGATCACCTACCGCTAATGGCGACGACCACCACCACCGTTACCACCGCGGCGCCAGGTCGACCGGCGACGGCTGACGTCTACGTCCCGACGCGTACGTCGCGCGGACTGTACCGCGATGCGTGGCGACGTTTGCTGCGCAACAAACTGGCTGTGGCCGGCATGATCTTCATCGGTTTCATGATCCTGGTGGCCATTTTTGCCGATATCCTGTCGCCGTACGACCCGAATCGCCTCTTCCCCGGCCAGTCCTACGCGCGCCCCAATGCCGGGCATTGGCTGGGCACCGACGACGTCGGACGCGACGTGCTCAGTCGTTTGATCCACGGCGCCCGTGTGTCGCTCTCGGTGGCGATTTTCGTGCAGTTGCTCATTCTGACCATCGGTCTGACAATGGGTGGCATCGCCGGTTTCTTCGGCGGTCGCATCGACAACTGGCTGATGCGCTTCACCGACATCTTCTATGCCTTCCCAGACCTGTTGTTCGTAATCATTATTACCGCGGCAATTGGCTCGAGTATTTTCAACATCTTCCTGGCCATCGGTCTGGTCAACTGGACGGACCTGGCACGCCTGGTACGCGGCCAGTTACTCACGTTACGTGAGCGCGACTTCGTGAACGCCGCGCGCTCGCTGGGTGCGCCCGCGCCGCGCATCATCGTCCAGCATCTGTTGCCGAACGCGGCAGGCCCGATCATCGTGCGCTTGACCTACGGCGTGCCGCAGGCCATCTTCACCGAGGCGGTGCTCAGCTTCATCGGTCTCGGCGTACGGCCGCCGACCGCCAGCTGGGGAAGCATGATCGAGCGCGGCAATCAGGCCATCTTCTCCGCGCCGCACATGGTGCTCTTCCCCGCCGTCACCATCGCGCTGACCATGCTCGCCTTCAACTTCCTGGGCGACGGCTTGCGCGACGCGCTCGATCCGCAGAACACGCGCTAGCCGCTGTCATCCCGAGCCTGCGAGGGATCTCGTGTTCAAACCATGAGATTCCTCGGTTCCGCCTCGGAATGACAGGCTACCATCGGGTCGTGCGGTTCTCTGGCTCGCTTCTCGTTGCCCTGTGTCTGCTTGCCATCGGTCATCCGGTCGCGGCGCAGCAAACGCCTTCGAAAACAGTCACCGTTGCGTTGGCGCGCGAGCCAGACCGCTTCTACAACCCCACGACCGTGGCCGGCATGCTCGCCGCGAACTTCGTCTTCGACCCGCTGGTCGGTCTGGATGACCAGATGCGGCCGTACCCCGTGCTCGCAGCCGATATTCCAAGCCTCGACAACAACCTGCTGCAACTGAGCGGCGACGGCGGCGACCGCCGTTTGATCGTGACCATGCCGCTTCGACAGGACGTCACCTGGAGCGACGGCGAAGCCTTCACTGCCGACGACGTCGTGTACATGTGGCAGCTGATGATGAACCCCCAATCGGGCTTCGATACCACGGTCGAAGACAAGCTCAAAAACGTCGACAAAGTCGACGATTTCACCGTCCGCTTCACCTATCTTTCGGCCAACGAAGCGCGTGCGCTCGACCCCGAGCGCTACCGCGACCTCGGCCAGCAACCGGTGGTCGATCCGCTGTACTTCTTCGGGCTGTACGACGCGCCGGCGATCTATCCTCGGCACAAACTGCGCGAGGTCGTCGGCGACGATCCGCGCCACAACCCGCAGGTCATCAACGTCGAGCGCTCCGATTTCGCCACGCGGACGCCGATCGGCACGGGGCCGTATGTGCTTTCGAACTGGGACCCCGGCAACGCGCTGACGTTCACGTCGCGCGGTGTGGCGCTCTCGCAACGCTTCGGCAAGCCCGCGGTCGACACCGTGGTGCTGCGGGTGATGCCCGACAAGAACGACAGCCTCACTGCGCTCTCGGCGGGCCAGATTCAGGCCATCGCCCAGGACACGCTCGATGCCGGCGATGCCCCCGTGCTCGACGCGTTCCCCGGCGTGCAGCCGCACTACACGCCTGGACACGCCTGGGAGCAAATGACTTTCAACCTCGACAACCCCGCGCTGGCCGATCCCGCGGTCCGCCAGGCCTTTGCTTCTGCCGTCAACCGCCAGGCCCTCAACGACGACGTCTTCAATGGCAAGGGCGAGATCGCGGTGAGCCAGGTGCCGTCATGGTCGTGGGCATTCAAGCTGAGCCCCGCCAACTCCGAGTTCAATCCGGCCCTCGCCGACCAGGCGCTGGAGCGCGCCGGGTGGCGTCGCGGCGCCGATGGCGTCCGCGCCAAAGACACCAAGCGGCTGAGCTTTCGCTACTGGAGCACGCCCGCCGCGTTCCGACCGAGTCTGATGGCGATGATCAAGGACGAGCTGGCCGTGGTCGGCATCGAGCTGAACATCGACGTCTTCCCGAGCTCGGTGTTCTTCGACATCTCGCCGAGCTCACCGCAAGCGCTGGTGAGCCGCCAGTTCGACATTGTCGAGTTCGCCTGGGTCAGCTCGTACGACCCCGGCCTGGATTCTCAGTACACGGTGCATTCGACGTCGATTCCCGCGCGGACCAACGGCTACCGCGGCGGGAACTACGGCAATTACCGCAACCCGCGGTCAGATCAATTGCTAGATCAAACCCAGAACAGCCTTGATCCGAACTTCCGCTACATCGCCTTCGCCGAAGCGCAGGGCATCTGGCAGAGCGATCTGCCTGTGCTGCCGATCCTCCTGCGGCCGGTCACGACGGCCACCTCGCCGCGGCTGGTGAACTTCCGCCCCACGCCGGCGATGCGGGGGGAGACGTGGAACGTCGAACAATGGGACCTCACGGCGGCGGCAGCCGTTGGCTCTTGACGCAT
>Ga0137375_10010998_pt1 | contig 10711 bp, 9 predicted proteins | sample SagtaG_24_FD_104936 | JGI IMG/M metagenome (GOLD analysis project Ga0137375, IMG submission 104936) | Vadose zone soil microbial communities from Sagehorn Ranch, Mendocino, California, USA - Sage1_R_113_16 metaG | ecosystem: Environmental > Terrestrial > Soil > Vadose zone | place: USA... | reverse complement strand
GGCCCGGGCAGCAGCTCGAGCACGTCGTCGATCTTCGCGCGCGGGTGCTTGATGACGTGCGCCGCCGCGGCCGCTACCTCTTTTAAATTATGGGAAGGAATCCTGGTGGAAAAGCCGACGGGGATTCCAAAGGAGCCATTCAACAAGCCAAAGGGCAATCTCGCCGGCAACAATACGGGCTCATCGAATTTCCCGTCGTAGTTCTTCGCAAAATCGACGGTGCCCTCGCCGATCTCCGCCAGCAGCAATTCGGCGTAACGCGAAAGCCTGGCCTCGGTATACCGGTAGGCCGCCGCAGCGTCGCCGTCGCGCGAGCCGAAATTCCCCTGGCCGTCGATCAGCGGGTAGCGCATCGAGAAGGGCTGCGCGAGGTGCACCAGCGCCTCGTAGGCTGAGCTGTCGCCGTGCGGGTGGTACTTGCCGAGCACCTCGCCGACGTAGCGCGCGCATTTCGCGAATCCAGTACTTGAAGAATTCATCGCAAACAAGATGCGCCGCTGCACCGGCTTCAGCCCGTCGGCGATCTCCGGCAGGGCGCGCGACTTGACGGTCGAGACCGCGTAGCCGAGGTAGGCGTGCGACGCGTGCTGCTCGATCGGCGCCGCTTCGTCGCCGTTGTCGGGGGTGAAGAGATCGAGAGTCTGGGTGTCATCCATGGAGTGCTTGCCTTCCTTGCGTTGCCCCTGCCCCCCTGATAAGGGGGGTGGCCCGCAGGGCCGGGGGGTTGGGGGTGGCGCGGAGCGCCGGGGGGTTTCGCTTTTCTGCGCGCGAAGCCAACCCCCGCTCGCCTTCGGCTCGCCGCCCCCTTGTCAGGGGGCCGACCACCGTCCTGTTTTTCATCGGAACAGATCCAATTGCTTGTCGGCCATCGCTACCGCAAGCTCGACCGCCTTTTTTGCTTTTTCGAGATCGTCCGAATTGCCCATCCGTCCCGCCGCTTCCCACGTGTAATGCCCTTTGTCGGCGAGGCTCACCCTGCCGAGCTTCTGCTTGCCGAGCCAGTAGGCGTGGCCTTTGTACGCCCTCTCCCAGAATGCCTTGTGCTTTTTCTTTTTCGTCAGATGTCCGCCTCCACGGTCTTCCAGTGCTCGCGCATCCAGTTCCTTCTGCCCTCGGCTTCGCCCGAGTCCATCAGGAGCTCGAAGATGTCGCGCACCTTTTGAATATTCTTCAGATCGAAAGACATGCGGATCAGGCGGCGCGTGTCCGGGTTCATGGTCGTCTCCCAGAGCTGCTCGGGGCTCATCTCGCCCAGGCCCTTGAAGCGCGAGATCTCCCAGGAGCCTTCCTTCACCTTTTCCTTCTTCAGCGTGTTGAGCGTCTCTTCGAGCTCGTCGTCGTCGAGGCAGTAGGCGCGGCGCTGGGGCTTGCCCTTGCCCTGGGATGGAATTTCAACCTTGTACAAAGGCGGTTGGGCCACATAGAGATGGCCGCGCTCGACCAGCTTCGGCGCGTGCATGAAGAAGAAAGTGAGGAGCAGCGCCTGGATGTGGCCGCCGTCGACGTCGGCGTCGGTCATCACGATGACCTTTCCGTACCGGATGCCGTTCAAATCGATATTTTCCTCGGCGGAATGCGGGTCGACCCCGATGGCCGTGGCGATCGCCTGCAGCTCCTTGTTGGCGAGCACCGTGCGGCTGTCCTTGGACATCGTATTCAGGACTTTGCCGCGCAGCGGCAGGAGCGCCTGGGTCTCTTTGTCGCGCGCTTCCTTTGCCGAGCCGCCGGCGGAGTCTCCTTCAACCAGGAACAATTCATTGCGGGTGACGTCGCCCGAGGCGCAATCCACCAGCTTGCCGGGAAGCGTGGCGATGCCGCTCGACTTCTTGCGCTCGACCTTCTTGCCCTTGGAGAGCCGGGCGAGCGCCTGCTCGATCGCCAGCTCGACGATCTTCCTGCCCTCGTCGGGGTGCTCGTTCAGCCACAGCTCGAAGGCGTCGCGCACGCACATCTCGAGCAGCTTCGCGGCATGGCGCGTGGTGAGCTTCTCCTTGGTCTGGCCGTGGAACTGCGTGCGCACGATGCGCGCCGAAAGCGTGAAGCAGGCGCGGCCCCACAGGTCGTCGGGGATCAGCTTCACGCCCTTGGGCGAGAGCTGCCGGGTGTCCATGAACGCGGCGAGCGCATCGAAGATGCCGGAGCGGAAGCCCGCCTCGTGCGTGCCGCCCGAGCGCGTCGGGATCAGGTTGACGTGGCTGTCGGCGAAGACCTCGCCGTCGGCCACCCAGCCGATCGCCCATGCAGCGCCCTCGCCCGGCTCTACGTCGGCAATTTCTCTTGTCGCCTTTTCATCGAAAAACCTTTCCCCCGCGAAAAGCGGCGCGATCAGCTCCCTTCCCTGCAGCATGAAGTCGAAGTACTGCGCCATGCCGCGCTCATACCTCCAGGTTTTAGAAGGCTTGGATTCAACTTCCAAAACCATCGTCAAGCCCGGCAGCAGATACGCCTTCGAGCGCACCAGGTGCTCCAGCTCGTTCATCGGAATGTTGGGCGAGTCGAAGTACTTCGGATCCGGCCACAGGCGCACCACCGTGCCGCTGCGCTTGTCCCTGCTCTTCTCGCTTTTCAGCTTGCTCTTTAATTCGCCACCTTCGAAAACAATCGTGTGCTTCTGAGCGTCCCGAAAAACCGTGACCTCGCATCTCTTCGACAGCGCATTCGAAACCGCGACGCCGACGCCGTGCAGGCCGCCGGAGATGTGGTAGACGCCGTCGCCCGAGCGCGAGAACTTGCCGCCGGCGTGCAGCATGGTGAAGGCGACTTCGACCGCGGGCTTTCCCTCTTCCTTGTGCAGGTCGACCGGGATGCCGCGGCCCTGGTCGTCGATCTCGACCGAGCCGTCCTTGCGCACCGACACCGTGATGCGCTTGCCGAAGCCCGAGAGCGCCTCGTCGACCGCGTTGTCGATCGCCTCCTGCACCAGATGCAGCGGGTGCACGGTGTGGGTGTACATGCCCGGCATGCGGCGCACCGGCTCCAGGCCCTTCAGCGCCTGGATCGCCGATGCGTCGTAGACCGCCTGCTTGGCCATGTATTTAGTTCAGTTTATCGCTTCATCCACTAGATATTGTAGTCCCCGCCGCCTCACGCCACCCGCGCAGCGTAGCGCCGGCGCACCTGGGCGGCCGTCGAGCGGCCGGGCGAGTGGACCGCAACGCCCTCCGCGGCCGCCGCGTCCGCGAGGTCCCGGTCGAGCGTGATGAGATCGAACCCGGAGCGCACGGCGAGCTCCAGGTAAGACGCGTCATAGACGGTCAGCCCGCGCCGGTCGGCAAGCGCGCTCAGCGACCGGATGTCTGGCAAGGCATGATCGGTCCGCAGGAACAGCTGAGCGGCGTTGTCGAGCATTTCCAGCCGCTGCTCCCGGCCGACGCGCTTTTTTCTCTCCGCGAACAGCAGCGCATTCGGGAATTCGAGCCGCCAGAGGAACGGTACCCAGCATTCGGCGGTCTCCAGCAGCTCGAACGCCGTGTCGGTGAAAGCCGTGCGCTCATCCCTGAGGAACCAGGCGAGCGTCACCGAACAGTCGAACACGACCGCCATCAGTAGCGTCGGCCGGCCTTGATCAGCTCGGGAATGGTTGAACCGGGCTTGGCGCCTCTATCCCAACCAGCGCGCTTGCGCTTGATTTCGTCGATCAGCGCGCGCCGGCGAGCCCGCTCCATCTCGTCGGCGACCGCCGGAACGAGCTTTGCGACCGCCCTGCCGCGGCGGGTGATCGTCACGGTCTCGCCCGCCTCGACTTTATCGAGCAGCTCAGCTAGCTTGGTCTTCGCTTCAAACGACCCGACCGTGGTCACGAACCCTCCGTTACAACTAGACAACCAGTTGGAATCTTAGCACATGACAAGCTTGTCTTCTGACAGCCGCGCAGCACTGAAGAAAGTTTCGGCCGCGACCCTTACGACCGTGCTGTTCAAGCGCGGGTTCCGCAACACTTTCATCCAGGGGGTATTTCTCTTAAATAAAGAAAGTCCTAGGATGGTCGGCGAAGCCTTTACCCTTCGTTATATTCCGGCGCGCGAGGATCTCGACCAGCTCGGCGCGTTCGAGGGCCGCGGCCACCCGCAGCGCGAGGCGATCGAGGCCTGCCCGCCGGGGCAGGTGCTGGTGATGGACGCGAGGCGCGACGCCTCGGCGGCGACCGGCGGCGACATCCTGATGACGCGCCTGATGGTGCGCGGCGTGGCGGGCGTGGTCACCGACGGCGGGCTGCGCGATTCGCCGACCATCGAGCGGCTCGCCTGGCCGGCATACTGCGGCGCGCGCTCGGCGCCGCTCAACCTGGTGCGCCACCACGCGGTCGACAGCCAGGTGCCGATCGGCTGCGGCGGCGTCGCGGTCTACCCCGGAGACATCGTGGTCGGCGACGCCGAGGGCGTGGTGGTGATCCCGGCAGCGATCGCCAACGAGGTGGCGGAGGAAGCCGCAAGGCAGACCGAGTTCGAGGACTGGGTCGAGGCGCAAGTCAAGCAGGGCCGCAGCATCTTCGGCCTGTACCCGCCGAGCCCGCAGACCCGCGCCGAGTTCGAGGCCTGGAAGAAAGCCAAGAAATAGAATTCGTCGGTTATCATACAACTGGAAACCTAGAGGAGGCCCTCCATCGTGTCTTTCAGAAAGCTTGCTGCAGCACTGCTGTTTCTCGCCTTTGCCTGGCCCGCGGCGGCGCAGGAATCGATCGTGGTCTACTTCGCCAAGGGGTTCTACCCGGCGGAGGACAAGGCGGTCGACGCGTTGATCGACAAGTTCCAGAAGAAGACCGGGGTGAACGTCGATCTGTCGCGCTACGCGCCGCAGGAAATGATCCCGAAGACGGTCGCCGCGCTCGACGCCGGCTCGCCGCCCGACGTGGTGTACGGCGACGTGTTCGACTTCCAGGTCGCGGGCAAGTGGGCCTACGAGGGCCGGCTCGCGGACCTGTCGGACATCCTCACGCCGATGAAGGGCAGGTTCCTGCCGAACACGCTCGAGACGACGTTCATGTACAACGACAAGACCAAGAAGCGCGCCTATTACGCCTTCCCGGTGAAGCGGCAGACGATGCACATCCAGTACTGGAAGGACATGCTGGCCGACGCCGGCTTCAAGGAGTCGGACATCCCGAAGACCTGGAAGGCCTACTTCGACTTCTGGTGCGGCCCGGCGCAGGAGGGCTACCGCAAGAAGACCGGCAAGCGCGTCTACTCGGTCGGCAGCCCGATGGGCGTCGATTCCTCCGACTCGTTCTACTCGTTCCTCACCTACGCGGATGCCTATAACGTCAAGCTGGTGGACGACAACGGCAAGGTGATCGCCGACCAGAAGCAGAACCGCCAGGGCCTGATCAACGCGGTGCGCGACTACACCGAGACCATCGGTAAGGGCTGCACGCCGCCTTCGGCCATCAACTGGAAGGACCCGGACAACAACGTCAACTTCCACAACAAGACGATCATGATGACGCACAACGCGACCATCTCGATCGCCGCGAAGTGGCTCGACGACATCAGCAACGACAAGCTCACGCCCGAGCAAAGAGCCGAGGCGAAGAAGAACTACTACGAGCTGATCGCCACCGCCGGCTTCCCCAACAAGCCCGACGGCAAGCCGATGCAGTACCGCGCCGCCGTCAAGGTCGGGGTGGTGTTCGAGAGCGCCAAGAACAAGAAGCGCGGCAAGGAGCTCGTGGCGTTCCTGATGCAGGACGAGAACCTGACGCCGTACGTCGAGGGCGCGCTCGGCCGCTGGTACCCGGTGACCAAGACCGGTGCGGCGAGCAAGTTCTGGACCGACGACCCGCACCGCAAGATCGTGCACGACCAGTTCTCGGCGGGCACGGTGACTTTCGAGTTCACCAAGAACTGGAAATTCACCATCCTCAACAACGAGAACGTGTGGGCCAAGGCGATGAACCGCGTCGTCACCGACAAGTGGCCGGTGGAGAAGGCGGTGGATGAAATGATCGCCCGCATCAAGGAAGTCGCGGGCTGAGGGTTTGACCCCAAGGGGGTCGCGAGCAAAGCGAGCGGGGGGTTGGTTTTAGAGATGGAAAACCAAAACCCCCCGGCGCTGCGCGCCACCCCCCTTGTCAGGGGGGCAAAGGCGCACACTTCGCTCTGAGTCGCATGTCCTCGATCGCGATCCCTCACGTTCCCGCCGCGCCGCCGGCGCGGCGCATGAACTCGTGGCAGGTCTGGGGGGCGATCCTCGTCGCTCCCTACGTGCTGGTGTTCCTCGCGTTCGTGCTCTACCCGGTGAGCTACGGGCTGTGGCTCGCGCGCCACCCCGAGAGTTACGTCAAGCTGTTCAACGACCCGATCTTCTTCCGCACCGCGGTCAACACGGTCTTGTTTCTATTGATCGCGGTCAATCTGAAATTCGTCATGGCGATGTGGCTGTCGGGCTTCTTCGTGCACGAGCGCACGTGGATCCGCTGGCTTTCGGTGATTTTCCTGCTGCCCTGGGCGGTGCCTTCGATCCCGACCATCTTCTCGATCCGCTTCATGTTCAACCCGGAGTGGGGCGTGATCAATTCGCTCATCTTCAAGCTCACTGCAGCGGAGGGGCCCAACTGGCTGAACGACCCGCGCATCGGCCTCGGCCTGGCGATGCTGACGCACATCTGGAAGTCGCTGCCGTTCTGGACGCTGATCCTGATCGCCGGGCGCCTCGCCATCCCCCGCGAGCAGTACGAGGCGGCGGGCGTCGACGGCGCCACGGCCTGGCAGAGGTTCAAATACGTCACCTGGCCGTCTTTGCGCACCCTGTATCTGACCTCCACCATCCTGTCGATGATCTGGACGCTCGGCGACTTCAACAGCGTCTACCTGCTGACCGGCGGCGGGCCGGCGGATCTCACGCACGTGCTGGCGACGCTCGGCATCCGCTACATCCGCCTCGACCAGGTCGACATGGCGATGGCGACCATCGTCTGCGCGCTGCCGCTGGTGCTGCCGCTGGTGTATTTCATGATGAAGAACCTTTCGCGTCCTGCAGAATGAGAAAGTCTTCGAAAGAAGCCGTCCTGCTCCTGCTGGCGATCCCGATCCTGCTCTGGACGCTGCTGCCGATCTATCACATCTTCCTGTTCTCCATTTCCTCGAAGGATTCGGCGTTTTCGGGCACGCTGTGGCCGGACAAGCCGACGCTGCGCAACTTCGGCACCATCGCCTACCAGGAGCACTTCTACCTGCACAATTTCTGGGTGCAGATCTGGAACTCGCTGTGGATCGCGGTCGCGGCCGGGGTGATCACGCTCGTCATCGCCTCGTGCGCCGCGTTCGCCATCAGCCGGCTGAAGGTGAGAGGCGGGCGCGCGGTGATGAACCTGGCGCTGTTCACCTACTTCATCCCGGCCGCGTTCCTCGCCATCCCGATGTACAAGGCGATGGGCGCCTACGGCCTGCTGAACAGCCGCTGGTCGCTGGTGCTCGCGATGGTGACGCTCGCCGCGCCTTACGCCATCTGGGTGCTGAAGCAGGCCTCCGACAAGCTGCCGTTCGAGCTCGACGAGGCGGCGCGCATCGACGGCGCGACGCCGCCGCAGCTCTTCCGCCTGGTCTACCTGCCGCTGATGGCGCCCTCGCTGGTCGCGATCGGCACCTACGCGCTGCTCCTCGCCTGGAACGAATACCTCTACGCCTACCTGCTGCTGTCGCACGAGCGCACCATCACGCTGGCGGTGGCGCTGGGGCACTTCATCGCCGCCGACGATTCGCCGTGGGAGCTGCTGATGGCGACCGGGCTGGTGTTCGCCCTGCCGCCGGCGGCGATCTACTACGCCTTCCGCCGCTACATGGTGGCCGGGCTCACCAGCGGTGCGGTCAAAGCCTGATGGCTGCCGTCTCTTTCCACGCCGTAAAAAAGGCTTTCGGCAAAACCCGGGTGCTGCATGGAATTTCGCTCGACATCGCGGACGGCGAGTTCATGGTGCTGGTCGGCCCTTCGGGCTGCGGCAAGTCGACGCTGCTGCGCATGCTCGCCGGCCTCGAGGACATCACCGCGGGCAGCATCGCCATCGACGGCCGCGTGGTGAACGACGTCGAGTCCAAGGACCGCGACATCGCCATGGTGTTCCAGAGCTACGCGCTCTACCCGCACATGACGGTGCGCGACAACATGGGCTTCTCTCTCAAGCTGCGAAAGGAAAACCGCAAGCGCATCGACGAGGGGGTCGCCCGGGCGGCTCAGATCCTCAACCTGCAGCCCTTCCTCGAGCGCCACCCGCGCGAGCTCTCGGGCGGCCAGCGCCAGCGCGTGGCGATGGGCCGCGCCATCGTGCGCGACCCCAAGGTGTTCCTGTTCGACGAGCCGCTCTCCAACCTCGACGCCAAGCTGCGGGTCGCGATGCGCGCCGAGATCAAGGCGCTGCACCAGCGCCTCAAGACCACCACGGTGTACGTGACGCACGACCAGGTCGAGGCGATGACCATGGCCGACCGCATCGCCGTGATGAACGACGGCAGGATCGAGCAGCTCGGCGAGCCGCTCGAGCTCTACGACCGGCCGGCGAACCTGTTCGTGGCGCAGTTCATCGGTTCCCCGGCGATGAATGTCTTCGACGGCCTGCTGAGAGCTTCCCATGGAAAAACCTGGGTACAGGGGCTCGGCACCCAATGGCCTGCGGCAGCCGTGCCGGCCGGGTCCGACGGCAGGAAAGTGAAATACGGCATCCGGCCCGAGCACCTCGAGCTCTCCGGCAGCGGCGTCGCCGCGGAAGTGCTGGTGGTGGAGCCGATGGGCGCTGAAACCGAGTTCCTGGTGAGGGTGCAGGACCAGACTTTCACCCTCGTGACGCACGGGCGGGCCGGCAACGGGCCGGGAGACCGGATCTACCTCGTACCGCAGGCGCGGCACGCCCACCTGTTCGACGCCGCGAGCGGCGATCGCCTGTGAAGGAATAAAATCGGGGCCGGGTCCCGATGCATGGCTAAAGAGCAGGACTGGACGTTCCCCGCGGAGATGCGCCCGCGGCCCGAAGACTGGCGCTTCGAGCTCGACCGCGCGCTCGACGCCGTGGTGCAGCTGCGCGCCGAGATTCCCGAGGACGCGTTCACCGCCCCGCTGCTCGGCACCGAGCGCGCGGGCAACGGCGTGGTGATCCGCGACGACGGCCTGGTGCTCACCATCGGCTACCTGATCACCGAGGCGAGCACCATCTGGCTGACGACGAACAAGGGCGCGGTGCTCGGCGGCTTCCCGGTGGGCTACGACCAGGCGACCGGCTTCGGGCTGGTGCAGCCGCTCGGCAAGCTCGGGGTGGCGGCGATCGAGCGCGGCAGCGCCGCCTCCTGCCAGGTCGGCGAGAACGTGGTGGTCGCGGGCCACGGCGGCCGCGCGCGCGCCCTCAAGGCGAGCGTATTCGCGAAGCGCGAGTTCGCCGGCTACTGGGAATACGTGCTCGACGAGGCGGTGTTCACCGCGCCCGCCCACCCGCAATGGGGCGGCTCGGCGCTGATCGGCGCCGACGGGCGCCTCGCCGGCATCGGCTCGCTGCTGGTGCAGGAGAAGATCGATGCCGGCACCATCCAGGGCAACATGATCGTGCCGATCGATCTGCTCGAGCCGATCCTCGACGATATGATGAAGCTCGGGCGGCCGAACCGCGCGCCGCGCCCGTGGCTCGGCATGTACACCACCGAAGCCGGCGCGCGCCTGATCGTCGCCGGCCTCGCCCCCGGCGGCCCCGCCGAGCGCGCCGGCCTCAAGGTGGGCGACGCCGTGCTCGAGATCGCGGGCCACAAGCCCTCGAGCCTCGCCGGCCTGTGGCGCACGATCTGGAAGCTCGGACCCGCCGGCACCGAGGTGCCGCTCAAGATCGCGCGCAACGGCACCATCAGCGAGCTCAAGCCGCGCTCAGCCGATCGCAGCGATTTCCTGAAGAAACCTCACCTTCACTAAACCAAAAATCGGGGTCAGAGCCCGATTTTTCCGGGTTGACGCCTAGTGCTTGCCGATAAAGGCGAGCACCGCCCGATTGAAAACCTCGGGCTGCTCCCAGTAGGCGGAGTGCCCGCATTGCGCGATCACCATGGACTTCGAGTTCCTGATTCGATCCTTGAAGAGCTTCAATACCGGCGGCGGGGTGTAGAGGTCGGCATCGCCGGTGAGGAGCAGCGTCGGCAGCCTGATCGTCTCGAGCAGGGCAAACGTGATGCGATTGCGCATTTTTTGCTCGGGCGGACGCGGCTGCACCAGCGCCATCCAGCGCAGCATGCCTTCCGGATTCGCCGCGCGGTACGCAGGACCGAGCTCGCGGAATTCGGCGGGCAGCGCTTCGAACTGCGGTGAAGGCCGCAGCCTGCGGCCGAGCTCGAGATAGTCGGGGTCTTGCACGCCGACGATGCTGTTGGCGATCACCAGGCTGCGCAGCCGCCGCGGGAACGACAGCGCGTAATCCGTGGCGACGATGCCGCCCGCCGCCGTGCCTGCGAGATGGAAGCGCTCGATGCCGAGATGCGCCCGCAACGCTTCGAGGTCATCCGCGGCGGTGCCCGGCAGCGCATCCGAGCCGCCGTAGCCACGCCGATCCCACGCGATGAAGCGCAGGCCCGCGGCGGTGATCGCCGGCGCCTGGCGCTCCCAGATGCGGCTATCGCACGAGGCCGGGTGCATGAACACCACCGCCGCCCCACTTCCGCCCGAATCCTGGTAGGCGATGCGCGCGCCGCCGAGATCGGCGAGCTTCAACGCAGCAGGCCGATTTCCGCCAGATACTTGCGCACGCCCGGAT
>Ga0137375_10010993_pt1 | contig 10714 bp, 14 predicted proteins | sample SagtaG_24_FD_104936 | JGI IMG/M metagenome (GOLD analysis project Ga0137375, IMG submission 104936) | Vadose zone soil microbial communities from Sagehorn Ranch, Mendocino, California, USA - Sage1_R_113_16 metaG | ecosystem: Environmental > Terrestrial > Soil > Vadose zone | place: USA... | reverse complement strand
CCGGGCACCGTGCGGCAGAGCGGCACCTGCATGCAAAGAGGCCGTCCATTCACGTGCATCCACTCCCACGGAATGGCGGCGAGTTCGGGAGGGATGTCGAGCATCACCAGGCGGGGTTTGCCATTTGGAACCAGCGGAATCCCAAGGCCCTTGAGCGGGCGTGCGAGCAGTGTCCCCAAATTCCGAATGGTGTTGAGCGAGAAGTCCCCATATGGCGCGTCCGCCGACACCTTGCGCAATTCCACCCACGGCAGCGACGTCGTGCTCCCCATCGACCGTTGGTCCAGCGGAACGCGCACACCTTCCAGGTCATCCGTCGTGGTCTCAAACCACGCGACGTCCAGCATCGCGTCGCGGGGACGAATCGACAGGCGTAGCGCCGGCAGCGGCGACCGCTTTCGCAGCACGGTTATGTGCGCCGCGCGACGCGGCGTCTTCATCTGTGCGGCCGACGCAAGCGTCGTCAGGAAGGTCGCCACATTTTCGTGCTCGCCTCTCGGATAGGAGATGACCTCGATACCCGCCGTACGCCGGAGTACCTGAGTCTCCAGCACGCCGACACCTTCCATGAGAGCGTAGCGGGGTGGCGCTTGCGTCCCGAAAACCGAGAGCTGACTCTCCAGGAGTAGGCGAAAGTTGGGATCACTCAGCGAGTAGCCCACAAAGACCACAGCATGGCTCAAAAGGATTGCCGCCATCATCGATTGAAACGCGGGATTGGCATGAGTAATCCGGCGGTAGTCTTCCGACGTGAAGACGAGCGACGCGGCGTCGTGAATAGTGCCGTGTGCCTTTAAAATGAAGAACGCACGATCCAGCAAGAGCGTACCATGGCGGCCGAGCTGCGCGCCGGTCGGACACTTCGGCACCCCTTTATCGCTCCAGAGCGAATACGCGTCCTCGAGGAGCGTGTCGAAGTTCGTCGTCACGATGGCGGCGTAAGGCGTCTGTACGATGGGACGATGCGTAGCGTCAGGTGGCGACACCGGCTTGGCGAGTTGTGTCCGCAGGAGGGCCGCGAATCGCGAGCGGCCCAGCATTTCGCGGCACTGATCGGCCACCTCCGCATATCTTCCCGCCTCCAGCAATGCGCTTAGTTCGCCGCGCGCCGAATCAACCGCCACGGATTCGATCGTCTCGCGCACGACGGTTTCCATGAGCCCCCGCCACCCCGGGTATCCAGCGGCACGAGAAAGACCCGCCCCCACAAAAAGCACACAGTGTCGCTCGCGCACATAGCTCAGAAGGGCCGGCCGCTGAGCGGCGTCAAGCATCGCTCCGGTTGGATTCGATGTCATCGGTCTATTTCACCAGCAGTTACGCCAAGTGTCGATACCGGGCTCCGGCTCGAATGCATTAATTCCCTCATTTTTCTAGAGCCGCGAGGTAGGCTTAATTAGAATGGATATGACCACCATGACAACAACCCAACGAACCAGCTACAGCCTCACTCAAATCGCGCAACTCTTTCCCAGCTTGATGAAGATCAATGCTAATTCGCTGCGCGAACGGGTGGCCGCTGTCTGGAACGAAGCGATCATCCTCGCCGATTTAGGGATGAACCCCGCGACTTTCAACGGGATTTTCATGATCGCCCGAACGCCCGGGCTTGTGGCGCATGTGATCGAAGAGCAAACCCGCGAAAAACCGATGCGGCGAATCGATCCAGTCAAGCACGGCTATGACGGGCCTGCTCTCAGAAGCGTTCCTGAATGAAGGCAGTCCTTCAATTGACCGATCAGATTTGTATCGCTACCATTCGAAAGATGGCATCACTCGGATTCACCTATTGGCAGGATGAAGAGATGTGGCTCGGATATTTGGACCAATATCCCGATTACATGACGCAAGGAACGTCGCTCGAGGATTTAAAAGAGCATCTGCTCGATCTCTACAAAGATTTGTCCTCAGGAGCGATTCCGAACATTCGCCAGCACTCCGAGCTTGAGCTGGCGTGAAGCGACGCGAGCTGATTAAGAAGATCGAAGCAGAAGGTGCAGTCTTCATTCGACACGGTGGGAAGCACGATTGGTATCAGAATCCTGCGACAAAAATTTGCCAACCGGTGCCACGGCACAATGAGATCAAGGAATATCTCGCTCGAGCTATCTTGCGAAAACTTTCATCAAGACCTTAGCAGTGTGAATGCATACCGGGAATAGTCTGAATGAACTCTCGCTCGCACATGAATGCCCGGGCCGGTGGTCCCGCGACTGCGGGATCATCGAAGAGCAAACCCGCGAGAAACCAATGCGTCGAATTGATCCTGTCAATCACGGCTATGACGGGCCGGCCTCGCGAAGCATTTCGAAATAAATCAGCGCTCGCGATCCATGACGTGATATGCCGCTCCCTCGAATTCGACGCGGAGAAACTTCCGCCACGCCTTGATAAGTGGCGATGTCTTGTATTTCCGTTCACGCCCCATCTCTGCATAAGTTTGCTTGTCGCCTTCTGGGTGAGCTGCGACTTGGGCTGACGCGCGAGCAGCAGGACGCGAGTTTGCGACACGGCCGGATCGCCTCGGCCGTCGCGCAAAAAATTTCGCTCAAATAAATTGCGCAGCGCAAATCCGCGCCTCGCGGGGATCGTCTGCCTACGACACCGCAGCGCTCTCGCGCCATTTTCGTTTGTCTGCCGCCGAAGTGAATTACTGCAGCGGTTTACTCGTGGACGGGATTCAGTTGGACATCGTTCTCTAGATTCCCGCGATATCTCAGGACGAAGTTGAAACCTTGCGCCACGTGACCGCCGATCGCGGGACAGCGGCCTTTATTGGGATACCCATCGTAGAATAGCGCATGGCATTTATCGCAATAACGCCAGGCGGCCTGGACCACGCCGCGCGGTGGAACGTCGTGCGGGAGGACGAAGTTGAAACCTTGCGCCACGTGACCGCCACCAGCTGCGCAGGCGCCCTTTTGCGGATATCCGTCGTAGAACATCGCATGGCATTTATCGCAATAACGCCAGGCGGCCTGCGCCTGTTTAGTTTCTGGAGCGTTATACGGAAGAATAAAGTTGAAACCTTGCGCCACGTGACCGCCACCAGCTGCGCAGCGGCCCTTATTCGGAAACCCGTCATAGAACATCAGGTGGCACTTGCGACAATATCGCCAGGCGTCCTGCGTGGCGGCAGAGGCTGCGGGCGAGAACAGACTGAGCATGAGAGCGGCTAGCGCGCCGGCGGTCACTGCTTGGGTGTTTGATGTTTTCATTTTTGATATCGGGGTTGTGGATGGGAGCGAAAAGCGATGACAAATGCCTAACGGGGATTCGTCCGAGTTCTTTGCCTTGCGCGACGGGATAATGGCGCCGTTCCCGCGCGCAAGTCAAGAGAATTGTAAGTCTGGGGGTCAGTCCGTGAATCTCGCTCATTTTTCCAGTGCAGCGAGAAAGCGGGCAGATACTTCTGGCGGAACGCCAGCATTCCAGCAGCGGCTGACCCGGCTTACGTGTCCAGGTTGAGCTCCTGAGCAATCCACGCCTTTGCAACGACTGTGTTGAGCCGAATTGCATTCGCGATCGTCAGCGTGCGGGCATCGCCCTTTTTCAAAAGCGCCAGCTCCTCTTTCCGAATCCCAAAGAACGCCAGGCCCTGCTGAAAAATCCGGCGTCCTGTTTGTCCGCATATCTCCCCTAGTGTAAGAGGGAATCGTTCTCGGTCTGCATCATTGCTAAAGATCGCGTCGCGTCGGTTGCCGAGATCGACCCAGGAGGTGATAGACTGATGCACAACCGGCCAGAAGTCTGATTTGCACAATAACTCCAAACTTGCTGCCTCTGTTCGACAACATGAGCATTCAATGCATCGTCTCGACCACGTAAGATCTGCGGGTTAAGCGCGGTGGTAGCGGTATTAGTCACTGAACCTCGCTTTTTCTCTAGCCATCGATTGTTCTGGTCAAGAAACCAAATTAGGACACTACTAAATTAGAATCGACATGTCCACCATGGCGAAACGCAACGAACCAACTACGGTGTCAACAAAATCGCGCGACTCTGAGTCACCGTGCACAAGTGCGAGATAAAGAATAATATTCAAAAAAGGAGAAGGGAAAATGGCAGAAGAGAAAATACTTACCAAACACCCATCGGGTAAGAGCGGGAAAAATATCAACAAGCAAAAATACGAAACGCTCAAGGAGGCCATTCTATCAGCTTTGATAAATAAAGAACTCACTCACACCGAATTATTCGACCAGCTCAACAAGAGCTTAAAGAGCAGATTTTCAGGGAATATAAGTTGGTATGGAGAAACCGTTAAACTCGATCTGGAAGCCAGGAAAATAATAGAAAGAACTTCTTCAAAACCTCAAAAATATCGGCTGAAACCGAGATGACTACCATGACGACAACCGAACGAACCAGCTATGGCGTCACTCAAATCGCGCAACTCTTTCCCAGCTTGAAGAGGATCAAGGACAAGTCGCTGCGCGAACGAGTGGCAGCGGTGTGGAGCGAAGCAATCACAACGGGATGCGGCGGGAAGGGCTGGACCTTTGACGAATTGCGCGCCGTCAAGTTCACGCTGCTCGCCGGCGACATTGACATGACTTTTGTCGAGCACCTTAATTCCTGCGCACGGCAATGTATCGCCATTGCGGACGTGCTGGACAAATCGTTCCGCTGCGACATTCCCATTCAACGCGATTATCTCATCGCCGGCGCGTTACTAGCCGATGTCGGCAAACCACTGGAGTACGATAAGGATGCGTCGGGCAAGGTGATTCAGGGAAAATTCGGTCAGCAAGTACGCCATCCATTCAGCGGCGTCGCACTGGCCTACAAGCATGGTATTCCGGGCGAAGTGTTGCACATCATCGCCACGCACAGTCATGAAGGCGACAAGGTGGAGCGCTCGATCGAATCCATCATCTTCCATCACGCCGATTTCGTGGACTTCGATATCGCTAAGTTCCTCGGCAAGCGCGCCGCCAGGAAGTGATTCCAAGGCAGTTGATTGTTGAGAGCCTGAAACCAGCCGTCTCGCTGAGCAGCTTGCGCTTTCACATCTGATGCGATAACATCAGATGTATGCGGACGACACTTGAGATTGACGATGACATTCTGGGAGCAGCCAAGGAGCTGGCTCGTCGGGAAAAGAAAACTGCGGGGAAAGTCATTTCTGAACTGGCGCGCAGCGGAATTCAAACGCATCGCGGAAAGCCAATTCAAAAAATCCGGAACGGCTTTGAAATCCTGCCAGCAGGCGATCGCGTTGTTACGCCGGAACTGGTGCAGAAAATCCTCGAGGAATCCAGCGAAGCGTGATCGCGCTGCTCGACATCAACATGCTCGTCGCGCTGTTCGATGCTGCGCACGTCCATCACAAAGCGGCGCATACCTGGATGGCACAGAATCAGTCACTCGGCTGGGCGACGTGTCCGATAACACAAAATGGATGCGTCCGCGTGATATCGCAGGTGCAGTATCCCGGGCACCTGCCCGTTCCAGAAATCGTGCGCCGACTGCAGGCAGCGATTGCTGCCAAGGAACACGCCTTCTGGCCTGATTCCGTTTCGCTCTGCGATTCCGATTGCTTCGCATCGGATCGAATCCTCACTCCAAAATCACTTACCGATATCTATTTGCTGGGTCTTGCAGAAAAAAACAGCGGACGATTAGTTACTTTCGATCGCGGGATACCGCTCGCCGCAGTGTCCCGCGCGAAGGCGCGGCATCTTCTCGTGCTGTAAAATCGTGATGAACGAGATCGACATCGTGCGCGACATTTCGCACAGGTTCGAGCAAGCGGGAGTTCCGTACATGCTCACCGGTTCCATGGCGATGAATTATTACGCTCAACCGCGGATGACCCGGGATATCGACGTCGTCATTGCGATTACGCCAAACGACGTCGGCAGCGTAGCTGCTTTATTTCGGCCGGACTACTACGTGAACGAGGAAAATATTCGCGAGTCGCTCGCCCATGAATCAATTTTCAATCTCATTCATCAGGAAAGCGTGGTCAAGGTTGACTGCATTATCCGCAAAGGAACCGAATATCGGCGAGCCGAGTTTGAGCGGCGTCAGAGGATTTCGATTCTCAATTTCACCACGTTCATAGTGAGTAAAGAAGATCTAATCGTCTCAAAACTCTTTTGGGCGAAGGATTCGCATTCCGAGGTCCAACTACGCGACGTCCAAAACCTGCTCGCTACTGGGTATGACGCCGCCTACCTGCGGCACTGGACGCGCGAACTGGGTTTGGATAATTTACTGCAAGAATGCCTCGAATGACTGATACGCCACCTGAAATCGATCGAATAATGCGCGACAAAATCATGGCGCGTTCTGGAGAGGAACGTTTCATCATGGGAGCGCAGATGTTCGATAGCGCGCGCGAAATGGTGAAGGCATCCCTATCAGGGGGCTTATCGGAAGCGGAACAGCGACGACAACTGTTCAAGCGCATCTACGGCGAAGAACTTGATGTAAGATAATTAGTATGGGCCTCACGCTCGTTGAAAAGATTGCGGCACGCCACGCTGATGGACTGGCTCCTGGCACGGTCGTGCCTGCCGGAGATTTTGTTTCTATTCGCCCGCGCCATGTGATGACACATGACAACACCGGCGCGGTGATTCCAAAGTTCAAGCAGATCGGCGCGACCGCGATCGCCGATCCGGCGCAGCCCGTGTTCGCCATCGATCACGACATTCAAAATGTCACGCCGAAGAATCTGGAGAAGTACGCCAAGATCGAAGCGTTCGCCCGCGAACACGGCATCGACTATTACCCGCCGGGCACAGGCATTTCACATCAAGTGATGGTGGAGCAGGGCTACGTTGTTCCCGGCGCTTTGGTGGTAGCTAGCGATTCGCACTCCAATTTGTACGGCGCCGCGGCAGCGCTGGGCACGCCGGTGGTGCGAACTGACGCCGCTAGTATCTGGGCCACCGGAACCACCTGGTGGCAAGTGCCCAAAATAGCGAAGGTGGTACTAAAGGGGAACCTATCGCCCGGAGTTACCGGCAAGGATGTCATCATCGCTTTGTGCGGACTCTTCAACAAAGATGAAGTGCTCAATCACGCCGTCGAATTCATGGGCGACGGCGTGACAAATCTTCCGATGTCTGCGCGGATGACCATCGCCAACATGACGACCGAATGGGGCGCGCTGGCGGGCGTGTTTCCGTTCGATGAAGTGACGGTGAATTATTTGCGTTCGCGCGTCGGTGAATTCACGAATCCGAAACGCCCGGGAACGCGCGGCCCCAGGAGTCGCTCCGGCTACACCAACGCCGACATCGACGAGTGGTGGGAGAACCAAAGGGAGTTCAGCGCGGATCCAGACGCGGAGTACGCCATCGAGCTTGAACTCGACCTTGCCACCGTGGTTCCGCATGTGTCTGGGCCTAACGAAGTAAAGACCATGGTGTCGCTGCCGGAAATGGAGAGAAAACATGTGCCCATTCAGAAGGCGTATTTGTTGTCATGCGTGAACGCGCGTTTCGAGGATTTGCATGACGCCGCCGAAGTAGTGCGCGCCAAGGGCGGACACGTCGCCGACGGTGTCGAATTTTATTTGGCGCCCGCCAGTGCAGAAGTGCAAGCCAAGTCCGAGTCGAATGGGGATTGGCAAACTCTGCTGGATGCGGGCGCCATTTCGTTGCCGCCCGGTTGCGGAGCCTGCATTGGCCTGGGTCGCGGTCTGGTGCAAAAAGGCGAGACCGCGATCAGCGCTACCAATCGTAATTTCAAAGGCCGCATGGGCGATCGCGATGCGTACGTGTATTTGGGTTCGCCCGCTGTCGTGGCGGCCAGCGCGTTGGCCGGATTTATTTGCGCGCCAAGAAATTTTGCCGAGCGCGCCGCAGGCACTGCCATCCGACGCGGTCAAAAGAAACCAAAGCCACCTGCGTCGGTTGAAATCATGGCCGGTTTTCCGCCAAGCGTGCGTGGTCGCGTTCTCTTCATTGACAAGGATAATCTGAACACCGACGGCATTTACGGCAGCAAACATACTTACCGAGACGACATGACGCCCGAGCAGATGGCGGCGGTGACATTTGAAAATTACGACCCGAACTTCAATACCCTTTATCGCCGCGGCGACATCGTGGTAGGTGGCCTCAACTTTGGAAGCGGTTCCAGTCGCGAGCAGGCGGCCACGGCGCTAAAGTTCAAAGGCATTCCGTGCGTCATCGCCGCCAGCTTTTCCGAAACTTACAAGCGCAACGCGTTCAACAACGGTTTTGTCGTGTTTGAGTGTCCCGAGTTGGTTACGCACCTGCGCGCCATCCGGCAGCTGCCGGACGCGCCCACCACCGTCGCCTCGGAAATCACGATCGATTACGCCAAATCCGTCCTGACGATCGATCAAAAATCATTCGCCTTTCCCCCGCTCAGTCCCGCCGCTCAAGAATTGATCGTCGCTGGTGGCGCCGAAAATCTCGTCGCCAGCCGCCTCCGCGCAAAGGCCCAGAAGATCGCGTAATCTGGGAGCGGTCGCCGCGGCGACCTGGCTATGGCGCCTCGCCATCGCGAACTTTTTACGATTAAAATCCGCTGACGCTGATAGACTGAGCGGCGCATGAAATTGCCCGCCGATGCGATTATCGCCGCAGAGAAACTGACGCGTTATCTTCTCGTGCGTCAACCGCGTGGAGATAAATCAGAATTCCTCTCACGCGCCGGCTATACGCTGGAAAATTCCGATCGACTTCTCCACGACCTGCGCACGCAGGTACTTTCGCTCGACGCCGCACTGCTCCATTCTACAGAGTTTGGCGAGTTTTACGAGATTCGGGGCGTGCTCACCGGCCAAAATGGGGTCGCGCTGAGCGTTCGCTCAATCTGGATGAGAGAGAAGTTGTCTGGATCGACGAAATTCATTACTTTAATTCCAGAAAGATAATTTCCTGTGCCGTTCGAACTTTACACTGACGCTGTTCTCGCTCGCGACATTCCAAAACACGGGCTTTGCCGTGGTGATGTCGTGAAAGTTGTCGACTATCATCGTTCGCCGGAGGGCGACAATGGTTATTCCATTGAAGTCTTCAACGCGCTGGGCGACACCATTGCAGTCACAGCCGTTTCAGAATCCGCTTTGGAATCTCTGCGCAAAGACGAAGTCCTCAGCGTTCGACCGCTAACAGCCGCGAGCTGATTTTCCTGCCAGTTGCGCAGCACTACCTGCCCGCCTGGGTGTGGGGCGTCGGACATCATGATCGATTATGCCAAATCGATCCTGAGTATTGATGGAAAATCATTTGCCTTTCCCCCACTCAGTCCCGCGGCTCAAGAATTGATCGTCGCCGGCGGCGCCGAAAATCTCGTGGCGGCTCGGCTGCGTAATAAGCAGGAAATAACCGCGTAATTTCGGACTTGTTGGTGAGGCAAGGTGCCTAACCCCCCGTTCGCCACGGCTACGCGGCGTCGCGGACTCTCGTGGTTTCACCCATCGAAAAAAGCGGATTTGGCAGCGGCGCGATTCGGCCGGAGGCGAAAGTAATGACCGCAGTGGCAAGATCGACAACCGCGCTGGCGGACGCAGCGAATCACGCGGTGACGAACGCGGACGAATTCGAGACTGCCAGATTTCTAAGCGAGTAAATGTGAGTCAGAATGCCGATCGGCGGCCCAAGGAAGAGCGGAACGAGGGCGAGCGGGTAAACGCTTAGAACGCGCGACTGGAAGAAAAGCGCGGTGGCGGGAGCGACGATAAGGTCGAGCGTGCCGAAAAGATTCCAAGCCACCGCCCATTTGAAAGCGTGCGGTTGATTTTGCGCCACCATCAACGCCACGACCGGCGCGAAAATTCCAGTCAACGCATCTCCAATTCCCGCCGGCCAACCGAATCCTGCCGGCACGATCCCATACGTAAGAAAGGGAAATACAAACATGACGCCAGCGACGCGGTAGGTTTGAATCGCGATGAGCCACGCGTTCGGCGTTGCTGCATTGATCGCGCGAATTGATTTGGACGCGAACAGCGCCGTCACTGCAATCACGAATGGAATCAGCGCAACCAATCCGCTGGCCGGACGACGAAATTCCGGCGCCAGGGAAAAATTTGAACCATCAGCAACGATAGTTGCGACCGCGAGCCATGAGGCGAGGACGGCAGCGATAACGAATGGGATAATAATCTTCGTTTTCAGCGACAGCGCAGTCCGTTGCGCTGCCATGGCGGCGATGACCGTATGCGCGGCGACCACGAAGATAGCAAGAGCGAAGATTACAAACGCCGTGGTGCGATGGAGCGAAAGAGGCAGGGAAAGAAGGTCGGCTTGCATAATAGTTGCATATACAACTATGATGCGGCAGACATGCAAGATCTCTTTTCTGCTGCGTTGTGATTCCGCTCCGTTGCGAGAGCGAAGGTTTTGGCGCTGCCCTGCTAACGGTCTCTCTTGCGCTGGCCCACCTGCTCGAGCAACGCCCGCAATTTCGTCAGTTCAGCGCGACTGAGGCTGGCAACCACATCGCTCTGCGCCGCGCGCCAATTGGGCAAAGCGCGCAGCAGAATCGCCTCGCCTTTTTCCGTCAACGTTACTTTGCGTTCGCGCAAGTCACGGCCCGGGGAAAGCGTAAGCAGCCGCCGCTTGGCGAGACCCTGGACATTGCGGGTGATGGTGGTGGGATCGCTATTTAGCATCTGGGCCAGTCTTTTCATTGACGGTGCGCCGAGATGATGTGCCATCACGAGCAAACTGAACTGTGTGACGCGCAGACCAGTTCCAGCAAGCGCTGCGTCATATCCTTG
>Ga0137375_10010992_pt1 | contig 10716 bp, 14 predicted proteins | sample SagtaG_24_FD_104936 | JGI IMG/M metagenome (GOLD analysis project Ga0137375, IMG submission 104936) | Vadose zone soil microbial communities from Sagehorn Ranch, Mendocino, California, USA - Sage1_R_113_16 metaG | ecosystem: Environmental > Terrestrial > Soil > Vadose zone | place: USA... | reverse complement strand
TTGCCCTGCCAGGTCTGGAACCACGGTTCGAGCATCGTGCCCAGGCTGAATGCCAGCACCGCCAGCAGGGAGAGGGATAACCGATCCGCCGACATAAGATCTAATTGATGGCCTTGCGTCGGAAAAGCAGGCAAGCCGCTCCCAGGAACAGCGATGAGTAAAGCGCCGCGTATCCCAGTGCCGCCGCCCAGATCAGCCACGGCACCGGCGGCCAGTCGTGGACGATCAAATCGCGCACATCGAACAGTTCCAGGTGCGGCAGTGCGAAGTAAACCGCGGCGATCAAGGTCTGGCTGGGCTCGCTCAGCTGGAGGGCGACCTTGTGCAGGTGTCGGCCCACGAGCAGAATGCCCAGGGCCACCACCAGCGTAATCGTGTTGTTCGACGAGGGCGCCGCAAACACAATCGAGCCCAACATCGTCATCGCGCAAACCACCCCGAGCATGAACCAATGCAGGGTAATCGCCTGAAAATAATTGACCCACGGCCATTGATGCTCCTTGGTCCCGGCGACCACGCCGAAGAACAGGTAAAACAACACGAGCGACAATCCGCCGGCGAACCAGCAACCGAAAAACTTGCCAACCAGGACCTGGTGGCGCGTGACTGGTTTGGCCAACAGGGGAAAGAGCGTGCGGTTCTCCCGTTCCGCCGGGATTTGCCGCGCCGTGGTGGTGATGGTGATGACGAGGGAGGAGGCCCAGATGAGGAAGAGGCAAATCTCTTTAAGGTAACGGACGATATTCTCCTGGTTGAAAACGTTCACTGAACCCATGACGAGCGTGATGAGCGCCGTCAGGAAGAACAGGACGTAGAAATCCTTGCGCCGATACAGCTCCTTGAGGACGACGCCGGCAATGGCCAGGACGTTGTTGCACCCCGCCGCCGCCGCGGCCCGGACGGGCCGGTCAGGCAGCCTTGCGGAATGGGCCGGGTTGATGACTGAATTCATGGTAGCCGATGATTTTCAGGAAGACCTGTTCGAGGTTGCTCTGTTGATGAAGTTGGACCAACTCCTGGACCTTTCCCACGGCCTTGAGCTCGCCCTGGGAGAGAATGGCCACGCGGTCGCAAACCGTCTCGACTTCGCCCAGCTCGTGCGAGGAGAAGAAGACGGTTTTGCCTTCCCCTTTCAACCGTTGGATGATCTCCCGCACTTTCATTCGTCCGACGGGATCGAGGCCGCTGGTGGGCTCGTCCAGAATGAGCAAGTCCGGATCGTTGATCAACGCTTGGGCCAGTCCGACACGCTGCTGCATCCCCTTTGAGAAGGTCTTGATCTGCCGTTTTCGTGCAGTTTCCAGCTCGACCAGTTTCAACACCGCGTCGATCCGCTTGTCCATTTCGGCTTTTGGGATCTGAAAAATTCTGGCGTAGTAGCGGAGAAGCTCTTCCGCGGTGAGAAACTTGTAGTAATAAGTCAGCTCCGGAAGATAGCCGATCCGCTGCCGGGCAATGGGCTCGCGCACATTCACGCCAAACAACCAGGCGTCGCCGGCGGTGGCGTTTACAAAGCCCAGCAGGACATTCATCGTGGTCGTCTTGCCGGCCCCGTTCGGACCGAGAAAGCCAAAAACTTCCCCCGGATGAACCGCCAGGTCCAACCCTTTCAGAGCCTGCTTGACTTCCTGCCCCAATTCCCGGCTCCGGAATTCGACCCGCAGGTTTTGCGTTTTCAATATCGCGTTGCTCATAAACAAAACGATGGCCCCTCTGCCTAGCGGAATCTGTACCACATGGACGTCCGCCCTGACCTTTTGCCGCGCCTCGGGCCCGTGAACTGTAGCAGCCGACGTGAGTCGGCTCTGACTTTCCCAGGAGACCAGTCGATGGATTCGCGTTTGGCGCGCGGGGGGACCTCCCGCGCTCCCAAGTTGCCCGGGATGACCTGCAAGTTTTGCCGGCTCCAGGAAAATGATGACTTGAGTGCAGGACTCCCCGGACTCCGGTCCCGCCCGACCAAAGGGGACAGGGCGAAACCGAAACTGCTCCATCTCGTGCGGATTGCGAGCGATTTGCCCGTGACTCGCCGTTGCCGACGGGCGGGCATCTCGCTATGATTCTTTCATGGAACCTGTGGGCAAGATGCTCGTGGTTGCCGGCTTGGCGCTCACCGCGTTTGGGCTGATGGTCTGGTTTGCCGGGAAAGGCCGCGGTGGTCTTCTGCCGGGCGACCTCTTTATCGATCGCGGTGGCTTCAAGTTCTACTTTCCCATCGTCACTTGCGTGGTCGTCAGCGTGCTGCTAAGCCTGCTGTTCTGGCTTTTTCGCAGATGAGGCCGCGCCGCCTCCGCTCCAATCGTGAAGCCGACTCGCAAAACCATCAAGTGCCCCACCTGCCGGAAGGAAGGAGACTGGTTTGAAGGAAAGTACGGCCCGTTCTGCTCCCATCGCTGCAAACTCGTCGATTTGGGCAAGTGGTTCGGCGAAGAGCTGCGCATCTCTGAGCCGTTGCGTCCGGAACATTTACAAAACCCCGAGGCCACGCCGGCAGGAGAACCGCCGGGCGGACCGGAAGGCGGAGAAAATGACCAGACTTCCTAGCGGACGGATCCCGGGAGACGATGCTATCGCGGGCTTGCTTGTAAGGTATGGTTGGTGATACTCGACTTCCTTGCGACGATTGATGAAGAAAACAGTCAACCATCTGATAAGTCTCGCTCTGCTGATCGCCGGATCGGCCGCGGGCTCCAGCCTGAAAATGAACACTCCGCAATCCTCCCCAAAAACGAATGGGACAGAGTTGGCCACGTTCGGCGGCGGCTGTTTCTGGTGCGTGGAAGCCATTTTTCAGCGACTCAACGGCGTCAAATCCGTCACCAGCGGCTACGCCGGCGGCAAGACGATCAACCCGACCTATGAGGAAGTCTGCTCCGGCCAGACGGGTCATGCCGAAGTGATCCAGGTCGCTTATGATCCCAACAAGATCACTTACGAGAACCTTCTGGCCGTCTTCTGGGAGGCGCACGATCCCACGACCTTGAACCGCCAGGGGCCCGACACGGGGACGCAATACCGGTCCATCATTCTCTATCATGACGAACATCAAAAGCAGGTGGCGGAAAAATCGAAGCAGGCGGCCGCCGCGCAATTCAAAGAGCCGATTGTGACGCAGATTGTTCCCCTGACGAAGTTTTACGCGGCCGAAGGCTACCATCAGTCCTATTACAATAACCACTCGAACGCTCCCTACTGCGCCTTGGTGATTCGGCCGAAGCTGGACAAGCTGCTGAAGAAATTGTCCAAGCCTTGACAGGAAAAAACCCCTTGGCCACCACTGGCCCGCGGACTAAAGTGCCTGCCCGATGATCAAGAACTATCCGGGAGCCGTCGCGCTGGTCACGGCCTTGTTTTTGTCGGCGCTGGCGACCTGCTGGTTTGCGATCTGGTGGTTCCTGGGAGCCAGGGAACTTCAGGCGCTGGAGTTTCGATATCAGTCGATGAATCAGGTCTCCGCCGCAGTCCAAGCGCTGGCCAATGACGCGATGGAATTCAGCCGGCGCAATCCCGCCATCGATCCACTCCTGCAACAGTTCGATTTGAAACCCAAGGTCGCTTCCGCACTCAATCCCGTCGCCCCCGCCGCCCCCGCCGTCCCAACCGCCCCCAAGCCGCGTTGACGATGGATCCATCCCAACAACCGGAATTGCTCCAACCCAGACCGAGAGCGCTGCGCACGATTACCATCCAGGAACTTGAACAGCAATGTCAGGATCTCCGCACGCTGCTCACCGCGACCTTCGTCGCCTTGCTCGTGTTGAGCCTGAGCGTGAATTTATTTCTCGCCAAGCAGATGCGATTGGTCCGCGCCAAACTTTCCGAATCGCGGCCTGTGGTTCAGCGCATGGAAGCTGAATTCAATAGAAAGGAACCGAACATGAAGAATTTCCTCAATGCCTTGCAAACCTTCGCGGCGGGGAACCGCGATTTTCGACCGGTATTGGATCGCTACCGCGCCTCGCTGCCCCAATACTTCGTTGTTCCCGTCGCCCTCAGTTCCAAGCCGCCTGGCGTCAAGGTTCCGACCAACCCCTCCACGGGTTTGCCCGCTCCGCCGTCGCCCCGTCCGGCGGACAAGTAATTCCTTGGCGCCGGTTTTGCGCCGTACGCCGGTGTCGCCCCGCCCGGGCTGCGCGCGAAAGGGGTAGGCGAACAGGTTAACGACCGCTTAAATTGGCTGTCGCGAGAGACTGCCAAGACCAGGCGCCAGCGACGCCGCGCCAACTACGCGAACCTCCCGTTGCGGGAAAGGAATCTCGATGTTCCGCGCGCGAAAGGCCTCGACGATGCCAAGTTTGATTTCCGCCCCCGCCGCCCCGAAATCACTCAGCGGCGACCAGGGTTTGATCATGAGCTCGATGGACGAGTCGCCGAAGGAACCGATCACCACGACGGGCGCCGGGTCCTTCAGGACGCGGGGATGGCGGACCAACAGATCGTTGACCAGGTTGATCGCCGCCGGCAGGTCGGTGTCGTAAGCCACGCCGACACGGATGTCGTGCTGGCGAATAGTGCCGTAATTGTGCAGCACTTCTCCGACAATCTTCCGGTTGGGAATGACCACGCGGGATCGGTCGGGATGCACCAGCACCGTGCTGAACAATTCGATGACGTTTACCTGGCCTGAGCAGCCGATGATCTCGACGTAGTCGCCGACCCGGAATGGCTTGGTGAAGATAATCACCAGGCCGGAAACCAGGTTGCTCAAGACGCCCTGCATGGCCAGGCCGATGCCCACGCCCGCCACCCCGATCCCGGCGACCAGCGGGGCGATGTTCACCCCGCAAGTGCCCGCCGCGATCACCAGCGCAAAGGCCACAACCATCAAGCGCACAATCCGTGTGACCAGCATCTTGACCGGCGGCTCCATTTGCTTCGTTTCCAGCCAGCGCATCACCAGCGTGCCGACGAGGCGGGCTGCCATCAGCCCAAGCACCAGGATCAGCACCGCCCCGACCAGCCCGGGGCCGTTCTTGACCACATAGTCGATGATGTTCTTTGTCCATTGGTTCGCCATCGTGGTGGGTTCCATAACGATTGATGCTTCCAGTTGATTGATCTAGTTCGTCGGGCCAGACGCAGCGCATCGTCCAAAATCTGCCTGGGAAGCCGATGCTCTGCTCGCCTGACCGTCGTCAGGTCCAAACGCTAGCCGGTTGAAGCGGGAACGTAAACTCGAAAGCAGAGCATGATTCATTGGACGCCAGGCCTCCTCCCCGCCTACGCTTCGGAGCAATGTGGCGTTTTTTGTCCTCAGGAATCGTCCGTTGGGCCACTCCCGTGGCGGCGTGCTGGATCCTGCTCCCGACCGGTTGCGCCACCTGGCGCGCGCCGAGCGCCCCAACCGCTTCCAGTTTCACCAACCGCTTCGAGTTCACCCGGCCGCAGATGGGATTGCCCTTCCGCATCGCCCTCTACGCGCCGGACGCCGCCTCCGCCTCCGCCGCGGCGCTCGCCGCCTTCACCCGGATCCAGCAGCTGAACGATATCCTCAGCGATTACGACACCGACAGCGAACTCAGCCGGCTCTCGCGCACCGCCGGCGACAACCGGGCGGTCCCGGTCAGTCACGATCTCTGGTTCGTCCTGGCACGCGCACAGCGGCTCTCCGCGCGCACCGATGGCGCCTTTGACGTGACGGTTGGCCCCTACGTGAGCCTCTGGCGCAAAGCGCGCCGGGAGAAAAAGCTGCCCCGGGACGATCTCCTGGCGGAAGCCCGCGCCGCCGTGGGCTGGGAGAAACTGCAGCTCGACGCGCAGGCGCGGACGGCGAAGCTGCTCGCTCCCGGGCTGCGTTTGGATTTGGGGGCCATCGCCAAAGGCTACGCGGCGGGCGTAGCTTTACAGGTTCTGCGCGAGCGGGGTTTCGCGCGCGCGTTGGTCGCCGGCGGCGGGGATATGGCGATTGGCGACGCGCCTCCCGGCAAACGCGGCTGGCGGATCGAAGTGGCCCCTCTGGATGTGTCGAACGCCCCGCCCGCGCGCTTCGTCTGGCTGGCCAATTGCGGCCTGGCCACTTCCGGCGACGTCTTTCAATACCTCGACCTTGACGGTCACCGATACTCCCACATCGTCGATCCGAAGACGGGTCTCGGCCTGACCGATCACAGCCTCGTCACCGTGATCGCCCGCGACGCGATCACGGCGGATAGCCTGGCCACCGCGGTCAGCGTGCTCGGCCCGCAGCGTGGATTGCAGCTGATCGATGACACTCCCGGCGCCAGCGTGTGCATCCTGCGCCCCGCGGAGGACAGGATCGAAGTCACTCTCTCGGGTGCTTTCAAAGAGTAGTCCGGCATCAGGCTCTCCTGGCCAGCACTTCCTCCACCACGCGCAACAACTCCTCGGGCTGAAACGGCTTGGCGATGGTCTGGACGGCCCCCAGGCCCCTGGCCGCGGAGAGCAAGGCGCTGGCGGTGGGTTGTCCGGTCATGGCGATAATGGCAACCTCCGGGAATTCCCGGCGCAGCTCGATGATGGTTTCCAGGCCTTCTTTCTCCGGCATGAAAATGTCGGTGATGACCAGGTCGGCGGGCTGGCGGCGATATAGGTCCAGCCCGGCCTGCGCATTCGCCGCCAGCAAGACGTCGTAACCGGTCGATTTGAGCGTTTGGTCAAGCGTCGCTCGCAACTCGGCATCGTCGTCGATGACCAGGATGCGAGTCCTCCACCAGCGAGCGAATCGTCGCCGGGACGAGCGCCCCAGCAAAGCAGAAAAGCCCTGGAAGCACCTCGACCACCACTGGGAGGGTTTCCCCGATGAGCAGACGCGGTCAATTCTCAACATGGTTTTAGGCAGTGTCTCCTCCTCATTCAGCTCCATGGCCTTGGGCCCTCCCGACGAATGCCAGAGACAGAATCGGTTCCTGGCCGGTGCCCGCACGATGCAGTTGCTCCGCGGGTAGGTTCGCGAGCGAATTCGTGGTCACAGGCAGCCGATAGCATGGAACCGAGGCACCGGTCAAGACAAGGCCATCGATACCTCTGCCGGCGCGAAGGCCCATCGGCACCCAAGCTCTCCAGGCTGTGACCGAGGGTCTGGCCCCCGTTAAAGGTAATGCGCCGGCTTCATGGCGCCCGGCCAACAACGAAAATTTGGGCCGCCGTCGTTTGCAGGCTTTCCTGGGAGGGGCGGCGGATGATAATGATGAATCTCGTGTTCCTCGATCCTCCCGAAGGCAGATCGGTCGCGTCGCGGTGCCGCCGGCAGTTTGCGGCGCGATTGCTTGGCTGGCTGTTGACGTGGTCCATCGCCGCCGCGCCGGCCGCAGAGAGCGGCGAGCCCGCGGCCAGTCCCGACCGTCGCGAGACGCCTGGGTCAGCGCAGGAGAGCATGGCCCGCGGGTATGCCTTTCTGATCCGCTTGCTGGATCCGGACTTGGATTTATTGCCGGAGTATCGCGGCAGCACGACGTTCTGGTTGTTTCATGACAACTACCTGGCGGCGCACATCCTGGCGGACGTGAGGCCGGAGTTGAGTCGACGCATTCGCGGGGCCTTGCGCCGGTTTGGCGTCACCCAGTCCGGGAAGATCGAAATCTTGTTCGACGAAGCTCCTCGGCCGCTCCCGTTCCGGGCCTATCAACTGACGGACGTTTCCGCCATCGCCGGCAAGAAAATTCGGACGGAACTTGTCACCACGAACATTTTGAACGGCTGGGAGGAATACGCCGATTTGCTTTTGCTCGCGTCCATCGCCCAGGAGAAAAGCCTGCCCGGGGAGGCGCGGCGCTGCTTCGACCGCGCGGCGGCGATGTGGGATGGGCATGGCTTCAAGGATCGCGCGGCGCAGCAAGGCGGGATCTACGCCACCTACAAACTCGCGCTCTACTTGATCGCCGCAGACCGCTTGAAGCTCGCGCCGCCGCACCGGCGAGAGGTGCTCCAGCAACTCCTCGCCTTGCAAGCCAGCGACGGCGGCTGGAAGACCGATTACAATTCCACCGGCCCGTCTGGTTTCTGCAACGTGGAAACCACCTGCCTGGCGCTGCTCGCGCTCAAGCGTTCGGCTCGACTACCTTAATGGCTTTATGCGCTCACGATTTCTGGCGGCATCATTTCCGTATCTGCGAAGCGCTGCCATCGGCCATGCCCGCAAGCACGGTTCCATCCGGCAGACGGGCGCGGATCAAAATGTCCTGCGGGCGTGTCTCATCGGCCGTGAGCGAAATCGTCACCTCCATGCCGTCGAAGGCCCGAACATCCTCGGGCGTGAGGTAGCCGCTGCCGACCAACTCCCGCAGTGACACTGTCGCCGGTAACGTGCGAGCGTGCGCTTTCTGGTCTTGGGAGAACTTCTGCACCGCCAGGATGAGCTTGGAAGGATCCTGGAGCACGGGCTGACGCAGTTGCCAATAGGCCGGGAGGAGAACGAACGCAGCTATCGACACCACGGCGAGCAAACCGGCGAGCGCTATCAGGCGTCGAGTTCTCATGTATCCTCAATCGCTCCTAACTCCTGAATGACCCGACGATGCAGATTACCGTTCGACCTGATGGGCGGCAGGGCGCCATGAGCGCAGGCTACGTTTTGCTCTCCCGAGTGTCGAGCGAGTTTCACACCGTTCCGCCGGACGGGTGGCGCTGACGTTCATTAATCCAGTGGTATTGGCCCAAGCGTGATAATTGCTTAGTCTACCAGTCCACGGCGCGAAAGCGGCCCAACCCTTCGCGCCGTGAAAAATCCGCGGAGGACGCGCTTCCAACTCTTTTATTCATTCCTGGTCGCAACAATCGTAAATAACTCTTATGTAAGTGATTAGTCGAAAGCATGGCATTTGAAGCCTGGCCTCAGGACCGCGTCGAATTCTCCGATTATGAATACACAACTTCTGATCGGTGCAGCAGTGCTCGCAATCGGCACGGGTTTCGCCTCATCGGCGCGTGCCGGGTTGTCGGTGGACGTCCAATTCGGGTTGCCACTTCCGCCCCTTCCGGTTCCGCGAGTGGTCGTAGTGTCTCCTCCAGTGCGATGCACTCCGCCCGTCGCGGTTTATCCTCCGGTCCCGGTGTGTGCGCCGCCCGTGGTGTTCGTCCGACCGCCCTTCCTCTACCGGCCGTTCGTCTACGGGCCGGCTTACCCCTGGGGAGGCTGGGGTCACCGCCATGGTTGGAGCCATCGCCGTTGCGATTAACCTGCTGAACCGACCTTAAACCTACGCTGCGGAGCCCGCAGACTCCTTGTTGTGGCTCCGCAGCGCCTTCTCCCACCTCGCCAACCTTCCACTGCGGTCGCTCGCCACGCTCCACAACGAGACGGTGGCGACCTTCGTCTCCCAAAAGGTAACTATTCAGGTCTGAGGTTTCTTTCGCCCTCACCCCTGAACCGTTACCCCAAAAGTCCTGGCCCATCCCCGAAGAACGCCGTCAGCCACGCACGGAAGAGGAGTTGGCCTGGCACAGAACTTCGAGGATGTAACGGCGCTCGCTCGGAATCTCGTCCGGACTGGCCACGGTGCGGGCGATCTCCGCATTGATGAATTCCCCGTAACGGGCCCGCAGACGATTCACCGCCGTGGCGACGGCGCCAGCGGTCATCTTGAGAGCGCCGGCGACCGGGACATAATCCCCCGCCGAGGACTGGTCGCTGAGAAACGGTTTGAGATGCTCGAATAGCGACTCCTTCTCCTGGCGGCAGTATTCTTCACGCAGACGAAGAATCACCTGCTCGTGCAGGTCAAGGGCCCACCGTCGTTCGAAGAGTTTCTCCGGCGAAAGGTCATCCACCGGCTCGAGCGCATAACGTTCCTCTCGAGTCTTATCGTCCAGGGAAATCAAAATGGCGCCACCGCCCCGTTTCTTCGCCTTTTCGAAGTCTTTGCGATTCGCCAAAAAATAATTCAGTGACCCAAGCAAAAAGGATCGAAACTTCCCCTTGGTCCGGTCAGCGGATCCCAGAAGATTCCGCTCGAGGATGTGGAAAAAGAATCCTTGAGCAATGTCCTTGGCATCGGCATCCGAATAGCCTTTTCGTCGGATGTAGGCATAGAGAGGATACCAATAAGTGCTGCAGAGACGGTTTAATGCTTCTGTCGCCGTGGCGGAGCCTTCCCGGCGCGCGGCGGCGATATCGGTCCAGTGCGTCACCGGAAACCACCGGTCTTTCTGCTCTTCCGCTGTCGGTTCGTCCGTGGGCATGTCGCGCTCCGTCGCTCTTGCTTCGCCGTCCCGGACCAGTCTAGAGGAACGTTCGCGTAATTCAACCCTGGAAAGACTTCACTTCTCCAGCCGGCGAAATGCTTTGCGGAGGTCCACGCGCATCGCGGCGGCGGACGAATAGCGCCGCCGCAAATCGAATTCGCAGGCCTTGCAGATGATGTGGTTCAACTCGAGAAAGAACCCACAATCGGGCTCGCTGGCGATCCGCGTGGGCAGTTCGGGGGTTTTCTCAGGCCGCTTGCCCGTCAGAGCCACGTAGAGGATCCGGCCCAGACTGAAAACGTCGGCCGCCGCCGTGCCCGGTCCTTCCGGGGCCATGTATCCTTCGGTCCCAATCCAACTGGCTTTGCCCTGGGGCGAAAGGTCCGTGACCAGGTCGATGTCGGCCAGTTTGGGCCGCCGATTCACGAAAATAATGTTATCGGGTTTGATGTCGCGGTGAATGAGTTGATGGCGATGAAGCCGATCCACCGCATCCGTCAGCGCCAGCATAAACTCCAGACATTCCCGCGGTGGAATCATCTGGCGTTTGTTCAACTCGCTGCGCAGGGTTCTCGG
>Ga0137375_10010991_pt1 | contig 10716 bp, 8 predicted proteins | sample SagtaG_24_FD_104936 | JGI IMG/M metagenome (GOLD analysis project Ga0137375, IMG submission 104936) | Vadose zone soil microbial communities from Sagehorn Ranch, Mendocino, California, USA - Sage1_R_113_16 metaG | ecosystem: Environmental > Terrestrial > Soil > Vadose zone | place: USA... | reverse complement strand
CGGGACCATGGCCGACGGGACCACGGTCAGCCCGCCCTGGGCGCACTGACCGCGGGCGCCGCGAGCCGGGTGGGTGCGGTGCGGCCGCGCAGCACGACCTCGTCGTCCGCGGTCCAGCGCGCCCGCTCCGGCTCACCGGCCGCGGCGACGGCGTCCATCGAGGCGAGCAGCCGGCCGTCGTACGACTTGGCCAGCTCGGTGAGCCGGGCGGCCTCGTTCACGGGGTCGCCGATCACCGTGTACTCGTAGCGGCGCTCGTCGCCGATCGTGCCGGCCACCGCGGTGCCGGCGGCGACCCCGATCCCGGCCACGATGTCCGCGGCTCGCAGCCGGTCGCCGATCGCGCGTGCCGCGGCGAGCGCCGCACCCGCTGAGTCCGGCAGCTCGACAGGGGCGCCGAACACCGCCAGCGCGGCGTCGCCGGCGAACTTGTTCACCATCCCGCCGCGCGTCGTCACCTCGTCGACGACGATCTTCAGCAACCGGTTGAGCAGGTCGACGACCTCACCCGGCGGCCTGGTCGCCGCGAGCTCGGTCGAGCCGACCAGGTCCACGAACAGCACCGCGGCGAACCGTTCCTCGCCACCCAGCCCGACCCCTCGGTCGAGGGCGTCGGCCGCCACGTCCGGCCCGACATACCTCCCGAACAGGTCCCGGATCCGTTCCCGCTCGCGCAGCCCGGCCGCCATCCGGTTGAACCCGGCCTGCAACGACCCGAGCTCCGTCCCGTCGTACACCGGAACCTCGGCGTCCAGGTCGCCCCCCTCGATCGCTCCGAGCGCACGACGCACCGACCGGACCGGCGACACCACGCCCTTCGCCGCGATGTACGTCAGCAGCCCGCCGAACACGAGCATGCAGCCGCCGAGCGCGAGGATCACCACGGACAGCCGCGTCGCCGACGTGTCCTTCTCGGCCAGCGCCAGCAGTGCCGCGATCATCAGCCCGGCGACCGGCACCCCGGACCCGAGCGCCCAGAACACGACGCTGCGCATCAGCAGCCCCGCCGCCAGCGGGCGCCGTACCGGGTTGCCGGCCATCGCGCGCGCCGCGATCGGCCGCAGCGCGAACTCGGTCAGCAGGTAGGCGTCCGTGCATGTCACCAACCCGCCGAGGCCGACGGTGAGCCCGATCAGCGGGATGTACTCGGCGTTCAGGATCCCGAACCAGGTCGTGAACAGCGCCGTCGCGACCGCCCACATCAGCCCCTGGATGAGCGTCAGCCGCAGCGGCAGCCGCAGCGCCCGCCGCTTGTCGCGCGCGGTCGGCTGCCGCCCCTCCGGGATCCACCGCGTCACCCGCAGCGCGTACCGCGTGCACCACACCGTCCCGACCAGCACCGCCAGAAGCATGTACGACGGGACGGCGACGGCGTCGATCAGCAGAGTCCGGTGATCCGGCGGCGGCCCCGGCAGCACGAACATCACGAGCGCGATCACCACCGCCGACCCCAGCGCGTTGGCGGTGAGCAGCAGCGCGGTCAGCAGCAACTGCACCCGCACCCGCAGCAGGTTGGGCCGCTGGTTCACCGAACCCAGCAGCCAGGAGCCGAACGGGCTGCGGCCGGCGACACTCATGCCGACCAGTGTCGTACATCGCGCGGTAGCATTCCGTGAGCACAGTCACCGTCGATGGCCCGGGCGCGCCGCGAAGTCGCCCATCGGATGACCGAGTTCCTGAGCGGGAGGACACACCCCGCGACCGCATGACGGCCCCGCAGGTCCGGGTCCGCAGCCGCAAAGACCTGAAGCACCAACGCCGGCGGCGATCGCACTCGTGCTGGGACCACCCTCGAGCACCTCGACCTGGTCGTCGAGATCCCGATGATCGGCACCGGCGCCAGCCTCAATGTCGCCGTAGCCGGCTCCCTGGTCCTCTACAGGCTCGCCGGCCTGTTGTGAGCCTGCCGCGGAAAAAGGGACTTGTGAGTGAGTGCTCACTCATTTACTCTGCAGGCATGAGGCAACGTGCGACACCGATGTCACCGGACGAGCGGCGGGCCGCGCTGGTCGCGGCGACGCTGCCGCTGCTGCGCGAGCACGGCCGGGACGTCAGCACCCGGCAGATCGCCGAGGCGGCCGGGGTCGCGGAGGGCACCATCTTCCGCGTCTTCCCGAACAAGGAGGCCGTGATCCACGCGGCGATCGAGTCGCTGTTCGACCCGACCGAGGCGCTGGAGAAGCTCGCCGGGATCGACCGCACGCTGCCGCTCCGGGAGCGACTCGTCACGGCGGTCGGCTACTTCCAGGAGCGGTTCCAGCACGTCTTCCGGCTGATGATGGTGCTTCGCCAGCAGCGGCCCCCGGAGCACGCCAACCCACGCCAGGAGCACGACAGCCGCAACGCCAAGATCACCGCGGCGATGGTCGACCTGATCGGCGACGACCGCGACGCGCTGCGCGTTCCACCCGAGCAGCTCGCGCGGCTGCTCCGCCTGCTGACCTTCTCCGGCACTCACCCGTTGATTGCCGAAGGCAACTTGCTCACCCCGGAGGAGATCGTCGACACGGTGCTCGTCGGCACGCTCCGCCTGGACCACAAGACCAACCAGACCACGAGTCCAAGGGGGACCTGACTCATGCTCATCCGCTTGTTGCGGACCTACCTACGCCCGTACGGCGGCAACCTCACGATGGTGGTGGTCCTGCAGCTGATCGGGACGATCGCGTCGCTCTACCTGCCGAGCTTGAACGCGGACATCATCGACAATGGTGTGGCCAAGGGTGACACCGGCTACATCATGGACTCCGGCGGCTGGATGCTGACTGTCAGCCTGATCCAGATCGTCTGCACGATCGCCGCGGTGTACTTCGGCGCCAAGACCGCGATGTCGTTCGGCCGTGACCTGCGCGGCGGGATCTTCCACCGCGTCGGCACGTTCTCGGCGCGCGAGGTGAACCGGTTCGGCGCGCCGTCGCTGATCACCCGCACCACCAACGACGTACAGCAGATCCAGATGCTGGTCGCGATGACGCTGACGATGATGGTGGCGGCGCCGATCATGTGCGTCGGCGGCATCGTGATGGCACTGCGGGAGGACGTCGGACTGTCCTGGCTGATGGTCGTCGCGGTGCCGGTGCTGATCGTGGCGATCGGCCTGATCATCCGCAAGATGGTGCCCGGCTTCCGCGCCATGCAGGTCGCGATCGACGGGGTGAACCGGGTGCTGCGCGAGCAGATCACCGGCATCCGGGTGGTGCGGGCCTTCGTCCGCGAGCCCTACGAGACCGATCGGTTCGGTGCGGCGAACCAGGACCTGACCCGGATCGCGCTACGCGTCGGGCGGCTGATGATCCGGATGTTCCCGGTCGTGATGCTGATCTTCAACGCCTCCAGCGTGGCGGTGCTGTGGTTCGGCGCGCACCGGGTCGACAACGGCGAGATGCAGGTCGGTGCGCTGACCGCGTTCCTCGCCTACCTGATGCAGATCCTGATGTCGGTGATGATGGCGACGTTCATGGCGATGATGATTCCGCGCGCCGCCGTCAGCGCGGACCGGATCGGCGAGGTGCTGGACACCGAGTCGTCGGTGCGGCCCCCGGCCAGTCCGGTCAGCACGCTGACCGGTCCGGGCGAGCTGGAGTTCGACGGCGTGTCGTTCCAGTACCCGGGCGCGGCCGACGCGGTGCTGAAGGACCTCGCCTTCCGCGCCGTGCCGGGCCGGACCACGGCCGTGATCGGCAGCACCGGCGCCGGCAAGACGACGCTGCTGTCGCTGGTGCCGCGGCTGTTCGACGCCACCGGCGGGACGGTCCGGGTCGACGGCACCGACATCCGCGACCTGGACCCGGACGTGCTGCGCCGCCGGATCGGGCTGGTCCCGCAGAAGCCGTACCTGTTCTCCGGGACGGTGGCGAGCAACCTGCGCTACGGCAACCCGGACGCGACCGACGAGGAGCTCTGGGAGGCGCTCGAGATCGCCCAGGCGGCCGGCTTCGTGCGCGCCATGCCGGACGGCATCGACAGCCCGATCTCACAGGGCGGCACCAACGTGTCCGGCGGTCAGCGGCAGCGGCTGTGCATCGCCCGCGCGCTGGTCGCGAAGCCGCAGATCTACCTGTTCGACGACTCGTTCTCCGCGCTCGACCTGAGCACGGACGCGCGGCTGCGGGCGGCGCTGCGGCCGCACACCCGGGAGGCGGCGGTGATCATCGTCGCCCAGCGGGTGTCGACCATCACCGACGCCGACCAGATCCTCGTCCTCGAGGACGGGCGGCTGGTCGGGGCCGGGCGGCACGACGAACTCGTGGCCACCTGCCCGACGTACGCCGAGATCGTCCAGTCCCAGCTCGCCGCGGAGGAGGCAGCATGAGCCGCACGACGACCACACCTCCTCCCGGACGGCTGCCCGCCGCGAGCCGCGGACCGGGTGGACCGGGCGGCGGACGCCCGCCGTGGGCAGCGGCCGGGATGCCGACCGAGAAGTCGAACGACTTCAAGGGCTCCGCCAAGCGCCTGCTCGGCCGGCTGGCACCGGAGCGCGACAGCATCGTCGCGGTGCTCGCGCTTGCGCTGCTGAGTGTGGGGTTCAGCGTCGTCGGGCCCAAGATCCTCGGCCGGGCCACCGACGTCATCTTCAGCGGCATCGTCGGTAGGCGTCTGCCACCCGGTGTGACGCTCGACCAGGCGGTCCAGGCCGCCCGGGCCCAGGGCAACGACAAGTTCGCCGACATGCTCGCCGCGATGCACCACGTCGTACCGGGGCAGGGCGTCGACTTCGTTGCGCTGCGCAACATCCTGATGCTCGCGATGGTCCTGTACGCCGTGTCGTCGCTGGCCCTGTGGTGCCAGGGCTGGCTGCTCACCGGCGCGGTGAACCGGACGGTGCTGCGGTTGCGCGACGAGGTGGAGGCGAAGCTGCACCGGCTGCCGCTGTCGTACTTCGACGGCCAGCCGCGCGGTGAGCTGCTGAGCCGGGTGACGAACGACATCGACAACGTCCAGCAGAGCCTGCAGCAGTCGCTCAGCCAGCTGCTCACGTCGCTGCTGACGGTGGTCGGCGTGCTGGTGATGATGTTCGTGGTGTCGCCGCTGCTGGCGGTGGTGGCGCTGATCGCGATCCCGCTCTCGCTGCTCGCGACCAAGCAGATCGCCAAGCGGTCGCAGGCGAAGTTCATCGCCCAGTGGAGGCACACCGGCGCGCTGAACGGACAGATCGAGGAGGCGTTCACCGGGCACGAGCTGGTGAAGGTGTTCGGCCGCCAGAAGGAGGTCGAGGCGGAGTTCGAGAAGAAGAACGACGAGCTGTTCCAGGCGAGCTTCGGCGCCCAGTTCATCAGCGGCGTCATCATGCCGGCGACGATGTTCGTCGGGAACCTGAGCTACGTCGCGGTCGCGGTGATCGGCGGCCTGCGGGTGGCGTCCGGCGCGATGAGCCTGGGCGACGTGCAGGCGTTCATCATCTACTCGCGCCAGTTCACCCAGCCGCTGACGCAGGTGGCGTCGATGGCGAACCTGCTGCAGTCCGGAGTCGCGTCGGCGGAGCGGGTCTTCGACCTGCTGGACGCAGACGAGCAGGTGCCGGACCGGGGGGACGACGCAGCCGAGGCGGCACCGGAGGCCGCCCAGCGCGGCCGGGTCGAGTTCGAGCATGTGTCGTTCTCGTACGACCCGGACCGGCCGCTGATCGAGGACCTGTCGCTGGCCGCCGAGCCCGGCCAGACGGTCGCCATCGTCGGCCCGACAGGGGCCGGCAAGACCACGCTGGTGAACCTGATCCTGCGGTTCTACGAGCTGAACTCCGGCCGGATCACCCTGGACGGTGTCGACATCACGATGCTCAGCCGGCACGAGCTGCGGTCGCAGATCGGCATGGTGCTGCAGGACACCTGGTTGTTCGGCGGCACCATCCGGGACAACCTCCGCTACGGCAACGTGGAGGCGACCGACGAGCAGATCCTGGCGGCCGCCAAGGCGACATACGTGGACCGGTTCGTGCACAGCCTGCCGGACGGGTACGACACGGTCATCGACGAAGAGGGCAGCAACGTGAGTGCGGGGGAGAAGCAGCTGCTGACGATCGCCCGGGCGTTCCTGTCCGACCCGTCGCTGCTGATCCTGGACGAGGCGACCAGCTCGGTCGACACCCGCACGGAGCTGCTGGTGCAGCACGCGATGGCGGCGCTGCGCTCGGACCGGACCAGCTTCGTGATCGCGCACCGGCTGTCCACGATCCGCGACGCCGACCTGATCCTGGTGATGGAGGACGGCGCGATCGTCGAGCAGGGCACGCACGACCAGCTGCTCGCGGCCGGCGGCGCCTACGCGCGGCTGTACCAGGCGCAGTTCCGCGGTGCCGTGGTCGACGTCGACGAGGAGCCGGTCCCGGCCTAGGAACTAGCCGCGCGCCAGGCGTCGCACGGCCAGTTCGGCGAGCAGGGCGGCGGCGTCCGGGAGCACCGAGTCGTCGAAGGCCGCCAGTGGCGAGTGGTTGGTGGGCGCGGTCGCGGGGTCGGCGGCGGCGCACGCGCTGAGGAAGACGAAGGCGCCGGGGACCTCCTGCAGCACGTAGGAGAAGTCCTCGGCGCCGGCGCGCGGGTGGTCCACCTCGGTGTACCGGCCGGCGCCGAACAGGTCGGTGACGGTGGCGGCCACGAAGGCGTGCTCGGCGTCGTGGTTGACGGTCACCGGGTAGCCGTGCTCGTAGCGGACATCGGCGGTGAGGCCGTGCGCGGAGGCGATCCCGTTGACCAGCCTGGTCGCCGCCTCCTCGACGCCGGCGCGGACACCGGGGGCGAAGGTGCGCACGGTCGCGTCGAAGGCGCACTCGTCCGGGATGATGTTCCCCCTGGTGCCGCCGGCGATCCGGCCGACGGTGAGCACTATCGGGTCGAACGTGTCGAACTGCCGCGTCACCATCGTCTGCAGCGCGGTGACCATCTCGCACGCGACCGCGATCGGGTCCTTCGCGCGGTGCGGCCGGGAGCCGTGCCCGCCGGCGCCGATCACCCGCACCCGCAGCAGGTCGTTGCCGGCCATCAGCGGCCCGGGCCGGCCGGACCAGACGCCGAGCGGCTCGCCGTCGGACGTCACGTGCAGCCCGTACGCCGCGACCACCCGGCGGCCGGCCGCGTCCAGGACGCCTTCGCGGATCATGATCGGCGCGCCGCCAGACCCCTCCTCGCCGGGCTGGAACATGAACACCACGTCGCCGGGCAGCTCGTCACGCAGCTCGTGCAGCACCTTCACCGCACCGGCCAGGGCGGCGGTGTGCAGGTCGTGCCCGCAGGCGTGCATCAGCCCCGGATGCTCCGACGCGTACGGCACCTCGACCCGCTCGGCGACCGGCAGCGCGTCCATGTCCCCGCGCAGCAGCACCGCCGGGCCCGGCCCGCCGCGACCGCGCAGGACGGCGGTCACCGACGACAGCTCCTTGCCCGTGGTGATCTCCAGGTCCAGCCCGGTGAGCGCGTCGAGCACCAGTTGCTGCGTGCGCGGCAGCTCCAGGTCCAGCTCGGGCACCCGGTGCAGCGCCCGTCGCAGCGCGACGATCTCCTCGGAGTACGACGCGGCGAGCTCGCGGGTGTCACTCACGCCGCCGCCCCCTTCTGCAGTGCCGCCATCACCCGCTGCGCGCTGGACCCCAGTTCCAGCCGGTCCACCAGCGCGAGCCACCCCTCCGGATCGCGTACGACGTGCGGCAGGCGGGTGTCCGGGTCGTCCACCGGCGCGTCCGTGGCGACGGCGACCACCGTCGGCGCCACGTCGAGGTAGTCCGCGGCATCGGTGATCTTCTTCTTCAGCCCCGGCGACATCGGGCTCGCCGGATCGGCCGCCGCGGCACGGATCGCGTCCAGGCCGCCGTACGTCGACACCAGCGACGCGGCGGTCTTCTCACCGACGCCCTTCACCCCGGGCAGCCCGTCCGAGGCGTCGCCGCGCAGCGTCGCGAAGTCCGCGTACCGCTGCGGCGGGATGCCGTACTTGGCGATCACCGCCGCCTCGTCGAGCACGTCCGCCCGGCCCACCCCGCGGGCCGCCGTGTAGACCACCCGCACACCCCGGGAGTCGTCGACGAGCTGGAACAGGTCCCGGTCGCCGGTCACCACGTCGACCGGCATCGACGCCTTGTGCACAAGGGTTCCGATCACGTCGTCGGCCTCGTGGTCGGCCGCGCCGACGATGGCGATGCCGAGCGCGTCCAGGCAGTCGCGGATCAGCGGGATCTGCGCGTTCAGCCGGTCCGGCACCTCCTCGACCGACACGCCGTCCTTGGTGTAGGCGACCCGGTGCTCCTTGTACGACGGCACCAGCGCCACCCGCCAGGTCGGCCGCCAGCCCTCGTCCCAGCAGGCGACCAGGTGGGTCGGGGGGTGGTTGTCCACGAGCCGGGCGATGAAGTCGAGCATGCCGCGGATCGCGTTGGTCGGCGTACCGTCGAGGCCCTTGGTGGTGTCCGGGACGCCGAAGAACGCGCGGAAGTACAGCGAGGCGGTGTCCAGCAGCATCAGCCGGTCGGTGGAAGCAGCCATGCGCCCGATGCTCTCACGCGCCTGAGCAAGTAGGGTCTGCTGGATGGAGGAGCTTGATCGAAAGATTGTTGGGCTACTGGCGGCGGACGGCCGGATGAGCTTCACCGACCTGGGCAAGGCGACCGGCCTGTCCACATCGGCGGTGCACCAGCGGGTGAAGCGGCTTGAGCAGCGCGGCGTGCTGCGCGGGTACGTGGCCGTCGTCGACCACGAGGCGCTCGGCCTGCCGCTGACCGCGCTGATCGCGATCCGCCCGATCGACCCGTCCCAGCCGGACGACTCGCCGGAGCGGGTCCGCGACATCCCCCAGATCGAGTCCTGCTACTCGGTGGCCGGCGACTCGTCGTACATCCTCGTCGTGCGGGTGGCGACGCCCGCCGCGCTGGAGGATCTGCTCGCCACGATCCGCTCCAAGGCGAACGTGTCGACCACCACCACGATCGTGCTGTCCACGCCGTACGAGCGGCGGGCGCCGGCCATCTGACGTCAGTCGCGCTGGGCCTCCGAGGCGGCCCGGGACGCGGCAGCGTGTGCCTCGGCCTTGTCGAGCGAGGTGCCGGCGTGCCGGCGCCACCACTCCTGGCCCTCGGCGGGCAGGGTGTCGATCGGGTCGTAGTACTCGTACTGGCGCTCCAGCGCCTCGGGGTCCTGGTGCTCGATCCCGGTGCGGTAGTTCTTCTTCCAGTACGAGATGCCGCGCACCTCGTCGTACTCGCTGAGCTGGTGCACCCAGCGCTTGCCGACGTACGGCACGTCGCAGACGATCCGCGGCGTGGCGAAGCCCGGCAGGTAGCCGAGGATGCCGAACTGCAGCGCCTGCGCTTCCTTCACCGACACCCGCCAGTGCTCGCTGAACGGGATCATGTCGCACATGTAGAAGTAGTACGGCGTGATGGTGGCGCCGTCGAGCAGCGCGAAGCACAGGTCGAGCAGCTGGTGCACCGAGTCGTTCACGCCGCGCATCAGCACACCCTGGTTGCGGACGTCGCGCAGGCCGGCCTCGAACATCGCCTTCGTCGCCTCCGCGACCAGCGGGGTGATCGACTGGGCCGCGTTCACGTGCGTGTGCATCGCGACCATCACGCCGCGCTGCCGGGCGACCGTCGCGACCCGCTCGAGGCCGGCGCGGACGTCGTCGGCCAGCCAGTGCTGCGGCATCCCCATCAGCGCCTTGGTGGCGAGCCGGATGTCGCGGATGTTCTCGATCTCGAGCAGGTTCATCAGGAACGCCTCGAGCCGCGGCCACGGCATGTTCGCCACGTCACCGCCGGACACGACCACGTCGCGCACGCCGGGGTTCCTCTTCAGGTACTCGAACATGTCGTCCAGGCGCTGCTGCGGCTTGGCGACGAACTTCAGCTTCTCGATCACCGGGGTCGAGTTGCCGACCAGGTCCATCCGGGTGCAGTGGCCGCAGTACTGCGGGCAGGTCGGCAGGATCTCGGCCAGCACCTTGGTCGGGTACCTGTGGGTCAACCCCTCCGTGGCCCACATCTCGTGCTCGTGCAGCGAATCCCGGGTCGCGTGCGGGTGCGACGGCCAGTCGGAGCGCCGGTCGCTGAACACCGGCAGCATGTAGTGCCGGACCGGGTCGGCGTAGAACGCCGCTGTGTAATCAGCGTAGTCGCCCGCACTGTTCCCATCCGGGACGATGGTGTTGAGCATCTGCGGCGGGAGCAGCATCGACATCGTCGCGCGCTCGGCCTGGTCACGCTCCAGGTCCTCGTACAGCCGGTCCTCCAGCAGGTCGCCCATCACCGCGCGCAGCTGCTTGGTGTTCTTCACGCAGTTGACCCGCTGCCACTGTGCCGAGCGCCACTGCTCGGCCGTGACGTCCTTCCAGCCCGGCAGCCGGGTCCAGTCCGGCTCGACCAGCTCGACGCGCTGGTACGCGTACGGCTGGCCGGACAGCGGCTTGGGCCGGTCGACGTGCGGGGGGCTGATCAGGTCAGTCACTGGGGCCTCCAGAAGCTCCACGGCGGTGTGGCGTTCCATGCGAGGATAGCGATAGAACTTGTCCTGATGATAACTGTACGCCGCAAGATTTCCGCTTCCGTGGAAGCTGCGTAGTATTTTGCGCGGCTCACAGCGCCCGTGAGCCCAGTGTCCGAGAAGGAGTCGTACGTGTCGCTCAGCCCCAGCTCGCACCCCGGTTCCCCGGTGGGCCTGCACCGCGTGCTCGAACCCGCCGGCGTACTGCCGCAGGCGGCCGACCGGCTGGACGACCGGCCGGAGCTGTGGCCGG
>Ga0137375_10010979_pt1 | contig 10722 bp, 8 predicted proteins | sample SagtaG_24_FD_104936 | JGI IMG/M metagenome (GOLD analysis project Ga0137375, IMG submission 104936) | Vadose zone soil microbial communities from Sagehorn Ranch, Mendocino, California, USA - Sage1_R_113_16 metaG | ecosystem: Environmental > Terrestrial > Soil > Vadose zone | place: USA... | reverse complement strand
ATGGACAACTACAGCAGCCACAAGTCGCCCATGATCCGCAGCTGGTTCGCCAAGCGCCCGCGCTTCCACGTACACTTCACGCCCACCTACGGCTCATGGTTGAACCAAGTCGAGCGCTGGTTCGCGCTGCTCACCCACCGTCAGATCAAGCGCGGCTCGCATCGCAGCGTCCTCGAGCTGGAGCGGGCGATCAAGGATTTCATCCAGCACCCCAACTCTGATCCCAAACCATTTCAGTGGGTCAAAACCGCCGACCAGATCCTTGCCAGCATCGCTCGCTTCGCCCAGCGGACGGCTCGCGACCATGCCGTCAATGGCTAACTCACGAACTTCTGTTACAGGACACTAGCTCCCTCCAAGTCCGGCCGTCGACGTCGCGATCTCCTCGACAGCAAGGTGGTACGTGTATCGCAGCGGCCGATGCCACGTCTGGACTCAGAAGTGGCGCACTTGCAGCAGGAGATCCTCTCGCGGGCGTCCCTCACTAGCGGCTGCCCACCCAGACAGGTCGGGTCGTAGGCCGAAAAGCACGATCACCTTCCCATCACGGGGAGCCGCCGGCCGCAAACCACCGTCCACACGATGGCCTGATGCCCCCCCGGCCGACAGAGCGGCGGAGCGCGCCTCTAAGCGGTTCGCTCCGAGTCCCCGAAGTCTTGACGCCTCTGCTTGACACTCGGGATACGTGGACACTCCGCCGAGGAGGGTGCTCTCAGGCAGGCTTGGATGGACGGCTGGCTCGTCGGGCAACTCGACTGCCCAAATTGCGCGCCTGACCGTGGCGAGATCTGCCGGGTCCTTGATCTCCTCGTGCCTGAGAAACTCCGCCCAAGCGCCATCTGGTGTATCAGCGAAGTATTGTGCCGGACCATCGCCAACGCCATGCCAACGAGCAGGCGGTTGACTCGTGTCTTCCCAGAGAAACGGGAAGCTAGGATCCGAATGCCGGAAGACAATCATGTCGCGGAGCCTGCCGCCAGGCTACGCGCCAAAGCGCGCACATGTTCGGGGCCGCTATCCCCCGGTTGCCAATCGCCACGAAGCAGATCCTTCGGTGCCTTTCCATCCAACAGAGCGCGCTTCCGCCGGAACCAGTTTCGGACGCCCATATCGTTGTACGCACCGACGAGGTCGCCGGTCACGAGAGCGATGAAATGCAGCCGTGCGGCGATGTCGTCGGGCGTGTCCCGGTGCTTCGAGCTATAGCGGCGCAGGCTCGACAGAGAAACACCCAGGAGTTCTGCGAGGTCGTCTAATTCGGGCTTAAAGAGCGCGGTGAGGCGCCGCCATTCGTAGGGTGGAGCGGGCGACTCTTCTAGGGCATCAGTCAAGATCTTCATGAACCGCAGCAGTTCCTTGCTATTGACGTTCTTCGACGGACTCTTGAGCGTGAAAAAGTGAACCGCTGGCTCGGCTTCGCGAGCGATCCCCGCCTTCCGAAGCGACTCAACGACCTCGCGAAACGCGGCGAAGTTGAGCTTCCCTATTGTCTTGGTGAAGAGCCCCATCGCGCCAGCGCGTTTTAGAACACCAAACGTGGGGCCGACGAGCTCTGGCTCCCTGAAGGGCTCCTCCACGGACTCTACTTGGATCATATTCGGACTCCAATTCACTTCCAATTCTACTCCAGAGAGCGTGATGGATCAAGAGAGTCAACGCACGAGCTTGGAATCAGGGGGGCTTCGGCGAGGCCAGGGGAATCCGCGAGGACGATCAAGGCACCGAGTGATTCGGTTCGCTCGTTCACCCAGCGATGGAGTTGGCCTTCCGGAGCGGCTAATGGACAGTTATCACTTATTGTGATATATTCGTTACCGTGCTTGAGTATCTGGTGACAGGGCGCGCCCGACGGGAGCTGTTTCGGCTTCTGTGGGGTCGGAATACGACAGGCAGTGTCAGCGACCTCTCCCGGGTCGCGAAGGTGCAGTTTTCAGCGGCGCACCGCGAGCTGGACGCGATGCGGGAGGCCGGCCTGGCGCGTGCCGAACGCACGGGGACCACGCTTGTGTACCGCGCAGCGACGGACCATCGCCACGCCGCACTGCTGCGGCACCTTGCTTCCGCCTCTGACGATGCCGAGATCAAGGACACGCATCACGATGAGCAGGTACGGGCCTGGCTCGCGACTCTCGGCGCCCCGCTCGGCTCGGCCGAGACGAAGAGGCGCCTTCCCTCGGTCGAGCAGGTCGTAGCCGAAGCCTTGTCGCTCTCGCACCGCGACGCCACGGTCGCTCGTGTGCTGCCCCTCGTGCTGTGGCGCCAGCAGGATCGACTGGACTTCGATCGACTCTTCCAGGAAGCGACCCGCCGCGACGAACGGCAGGCCCTGGGCTACTTCCTTGAGCTCGCGGGTAAGCTCGGGCGCGAGCCCCGGCTCGTGGAGCGGGCTCGGGCGTTGCGCGACCGGCGACGGAGGAAGGTCCGGATGTTCTTTGCCGGACCCCACGGTCCCCGCGCATTGGCTGCGACTCGGCGCAACACGCCGACGGAGGCCCTGCGGTGGGGGTACCTTATGAACATGGGCGTGGACAGCTTCCGATCGACGTTCGAGAAGTTCGCTAGACCGTGATGGAGACCTTCCTCCGTGAGCAGCTCGAACGGTTCCTCAAGGCCGTCGACGCCGCTCTCGCCGCTCCAGTGCGAGTGGTCGTCATCGGCGGCACGGCGGCGGCCCTTCACTACGGTGTCAGGCGGGCTACACACGATATCGATACCTGGACCACCGTGCCGGCTGAGCTCGCGGCCGCGGCGGAGAATGCCCGTGCTGCGACTGGTCTCGACGTGCCTGTTCTGAAGAGCGGCGTAGCAGATGCGCCATACGAGTTCGAATCACGTTTGGAGAGAGTCCTGCCAGATCTTCGGAAGCTGACGGTCCTGGTCCCGGAGAAACATGACCTCGTGCTGATGAAAGCGATCCGGTGTTACGAGCACGACCTCGAGGCGATCGCCGAAATCCACGCGCATGCACCGCTCGACTTGGACACCCTTGTCCGCCGATTCGAGGAAGAAATGACCCCGATCGGAGATCCAGACCGCATTCGAGGGAACCTTCTCGTGGTGGTGGAACGGCTCTTCCCAGACTCCGTGGACGCAGTTGAGAAGCGCTTGCTCAAGCTGCGCAAGTAGCGATCCCGCCTGTCGGACAGATCGAGGCGACGATACTCTCGAGCTCATCCGCCCCTACTCTCCGCAGACTCTTGTAACAGCGAGGCTCGTGCACCGTATTCATTCAGGAGCGGACTGGCACACCCAGAGCGGAGCGGCGAGCAGATGATCCTGTTCGAAACGGTCCTCCAGGACCTGCGTTACGGCGCGCGCACCTTGCGCCGCAATGCCAGGTTCACCACCGTGTCGATTCTTGCCCTCGCGCTCGGTATCGGCGTCAATACCGCCGTCTTCACGGCTTACAAGGCAGTCGTCGTGCGACCTCTCGATGCCCGCGACCCGGCGACGATGGTCAACGTCGCCCTGCGCCTCCGGTCCGGTGTGACCAATGCCAGGTTCAGCTATCCGGACTACGAAGCCTATCGGGATCATCTTCATTCATTCAGCGGCGTCATCGCGTTCGGCATCGACGAGCTGAAGCTGACGAACGCCGGGGGCGTCGTCAGCCAACGCAGTGCGCAGGCGGCTTCGCTGATGGGAAGACTGGGGCTGCTGCGGCCCGCGAGCAATGCGGAGTTCGCCAGCACCTTCATCGTCTCGGAGAACTACTTCTCGGTTCTCGGCGTCACGGCCCTGGGCGGTCGCACCTTCGAATCGATGGGCCCGGCCGAGCTCGCCGCTTCGCCTTCGGTTCTCATCAGTGAGAACTACTGGCAGAGACGGTTTGCCGGCGATCCCGCCGTACTGGGCAAGACCGTCCGCCTCAACGGCGCCGCCTTCACCATCGTCGGAATCACACCTCACAACTTCACCGGTACCAGCGTGGCCGTGCCCAACTTCTGGCTGCCGCTCCGTCTCGAACCGTTGGTCCATCCTGAAGGCAATCGGCTGCGCGACCGCGATGACCTGTGTTGTCGCGTGTTCGGTCGCCTCCGGCCGGGCACCAGCATGACGGAGGCGCAGGCGGAGACGACGCTGCTCGCCTCTCGGCTAGGCGTTCTGCACGACCGGCATTCGGACATGAGCAAGGGCGTGACGGCCTTGATCTCGCCCGGCTCCCCCTTGCCGGGCAAGCCGCACGCCGGCTTGCAACTTGCCATCCTGCTCATCATGGTCGGCGCGGGGATGGTGCTGGTGATCGCCGGCGCCAATGCCGCCGGCCTGCAACTGGCGCGCGCGACAACCCGTCAGCAGGAACTGGGCATGCGCCTCGCGCTCGGGGCCAGCCGGCCCCGCTTGATCCGTCAGCTCCTGACCGAGAGCGGGCTGCTGGGTCTGCTTGCCGGCGGCATCGCCCTGCCGCTGACGTGGGCGGTGATGCGTGTCGCAGTCACCGAGGCGGCTGAAGCTCTGCCTGCCGCATTTGGGACGCTGATGCTCGATGTGAACCCTGACCTCGAGATCTTTGGGTACGTCCTTGGCATCTCTTTTGTCGTGGGGATCCTGTTTGGGCTCGCGCCGGCCGTCGAAGGCTCCGGCTCCGCGCTCTTCTCGGTCGTCCGAGGCGCGGGAACTTCGCTGGCGCGCCGCGGGCTGCGTCACCTCCTCATCGCGGCCCAGGTCGCCGTCTCGCTCGCGCTCATGATCGCCGGAGGCATGTTGGTTCGGAGCGCCCATCAAACGCTCAGGATGGATACCGGATATGACAGCAACCGCGTCATCGATCTGAGCCTCAGGTTTCCGGAGGAATCCAGATACACCGCCGACCACAAGGCCGTCCTCGTCCGCGACCTTCGCACGCGTCTCGCGGCCCTGCCCGGGGTGGCGGCAATCACCAGCGCGCGGGCGCCGAACGACAGCGGCGCGCGAAGGGCCGCCGTCTCGCTCAATGGAGAACAACCCTCGGCCCAGAACAGGCACGCAATGCTCTACTACACGTGGGTACAGCCAAACTACTTCCGGACGCTGGGCATCCCCCTGTCGTGGGGCACGAGCTTCGAGTCGCCGGTCGGCCAGCCGGAGCACTTTGTCGTCCTCAGCGAATCGGCGGCCCGGCGGCTCTGGCCCGGGCTGAACCCGATCGGCCGCAGCCTGCGCCTGGGCACCGACGAGCAATTCCACGAGAAGGGTGAGCTTCTTCCCGACGGGCCGACCTGGCAGGTCATCGGCGTCGCCCGGGACACGCGCGGCGTCAGGCTGGACGGCGGCGACTCCGAGCAGGCCTACCTGCCCTTGCCCGTGGACCGGCTCCAGGATTACCCACTGCTCATCCGGACGGACGCCGATCCGACGCTGGTGATGCGAGCGATGGACTCGGTGCTCTCGGCCGTCGATCCTGGCCTCGTGGCATCCGCGGCCACTCTGCAAGAGATGCTTCGTCAGACAGACGCGTTTCTCATCGCCAGCGTGTCGGCCGCCATCGCATCCACCCTCAGCCTGTTCGGGCTCCTGCTGGCCTCGGTGGGCATCTACAGCACCGTCAGCTATGTCGTCGTCCTTCGCACGCGTGAAGTCGGCATCCGCATGGCGATCGGCGCGCAGAAGCGCCACATCCTCGCCCTGATGGTGCGGGACACCGCCCGTCCTGTTCTTGCTGGATTGCTGGCCGGGATGCTTCTCGCCACGGGCGCGACGCACCTCCTGCGCGGCGTGCTCTACGGGCTCGACACCGTCGATGCCATCTCCTTCGCCGGCGCGTCCCTGTTGTTCCTGGCCACCGCACTGGCCGCGACCTGGCTGCCGTCCCGACGAGCAATGCGGGTTGATCCTCTGGTGGCGCTCCGATACGAGTAGCCTGGGGACGGGCGCATCGTCATCTGGTAGCGTGGCGTAGGAGGTCACAACCATGAACGCGAAGAACACGATCTGCCTCTGGTACGACAAGGACGCCGAGGAGGCCGCACGCTTCTACGCCGCCACCTTTCCGGACAGCAAAGTGACCGCGGTTCGCAGGGCACCCGGCGACTTCCCGGGCGGCAAGGCCGGCGATGTCCTCACCGTGGAGTTCACCGTCCTGGGCGTTCCGTGTCTCGGCCTCAACGGCGGTCCGGCCTTCAAGCACAGCGAGGCGTTCTCCTTCCAGGTCGCGACGGACGACCAGAAGGAAACGGACCGCTACTGGAACGCGATCGTCGGCAACGGAGGCCAGGAGAGCGAGTGCGGCTGGTGCAAGGACCGCTGGGGCCTCTCCTGGCAGATCACCCCGCGCACGCTCACCGAGGCGATGGCGGCCGGCGGCGCCGAGGCCAAGCGCGCGTTCGACGCGATGATGTCGATGAAGAAGATCGACGTCGCCAAGATCGAGGCCGCCCGGCGGGGTTGAGGCGGCGGAACGACGTCCCATCCGACCCACCACTATGATCTCGCACCTCGCACCACGAAAACAAGACTGTTTCTTCATGGGCGGGGTCCGTATCATCGCGCGCTCATGTCGAAACGCACGGAAGACAGCGATCGCGCGGCGGACGGGCAGCGGCTCCAACGAGTTCTGGAGGGGCCGGAACTGGCGACGGTGGCGCCGCACCTCCCGCCGGAGGTGCTGCACCGGCTGATCCGCCACGCTGGCCTCGAGCAGTGCGTCGACCTGGTCGAGGCGCTGAGCCGCAACCAGTTGGCGGCGGTCCTCGACCTCGACCTCTGGCGCGCCCCGCTCCCCGGAGCGGACGAGGAGCTCGACGCCGATCGGTTCGGCGAGTGGGTGGAAGCCCTCGTCGGCCGTGATGCCGCCGCGGCGGCGCGCGTCATCGCGCGGTGCGACCGCTCGCTCGCGGTGACGGCACTGTCCCGCTTCATCCGCGTCCTCGATCCGGGCGTGCTGGAGCCGACGGAGTCGACGGACGACGAGCGTCGCGACGACGTGCTGTTCGTGCCCGACGGCCTGACGGCAGAGGTGAGCGGTTACGTCGTCCAGGCGCGGCGCGAGGACGCGTGGGACGCGATCGCCTCTCTGCTGGTCGAGCTGTCGTCCGGCGACGCGGAGTGCTTCCACGCCCTGTTGGGCGGATGTCGTCGCCTGTCCAACGCGGGCCGCGAGCGGGACGGCCTGGACGATCTGCTCGACGCGCCGGACCAGCTCGACCACGACGTGACCCTCGATCGGGACGATCGGCGTGAGGCGCGGGGCTTCAGCACCGCCGCCGACGCGCGCGCGTTCCTGGCCATCGCGCGCCAGGGGCGGTCGCGATCTCACGTGAACCCGATTGCGGCCGCGTGGATCCGGGGGGGCGATGTCCCCTCGGGTGAAGACGCTCCTGCGCCGATCGGTGTGCCTTCGCTGCCGTCGGCGGATCCGCCCACGCCGTCGACGGGACTGGAGCCGGCACCGGCGGAAGCGTTCGACGAGATAGCGCGTGTGCTGGCCGCGCATGACCTCATCCCGGAGTATCCGCGCACCCTGCTCGGGTCGGGTGGAGCCGGCGATCCGGGGGGTCTCCAGGCGCTCATGGAATACCTGCGCGAGCGGCACCCCGACGCCTGCCTGGCCCGCGCGCAGGAGCTGGCCTTCATCGCCAACGCCCTCGTGTCCGGGTGCCGCCTCCAGTCGCGGTCGTTCACGCCGCGGGAAGCCTCGGAGGCGGCCGCCGCCACTTGCAGCCTGGGCCTGCGGAGACAGGCGGCTCCGCCCGGCGTCGACTACCTGGTCGGCCACAACCTGATCGGGATCTTCGAGGATGGATGGGCGGCGCTGCATCGCGAGGTCTCGCTGTTCGTCGGGGCGGCCCTGTTCGAGGCGCTGCGCGGCATGCGAGCCGGAGAGTCGGAGACGCTTGCGGGCCTGAAGGAACTCCAGCGGTCCCTGGAGACACACCTGGCGGCGGGGACGCCGTGGCTCGCGAGTGACGCCCTCGAGGTTCTTGCCGGGCTGGACGTGCCGGCGTGGTCCGGCCTCCTGGGCCTGCTAAGCGAATGTCCGATCATTACGGACGCCGTCACCGCGATCGTCGAGCGACGCACCGGCCGTATCGATCCGATCGTGTTTGCGTTCATCGCGACCGACGCCGACATCGACACGGTCCGCGGGTTCATGGGCCGGGTACCCGAACTGTTGGCGGGTTGAGCCGCCTGGAAACGCCGCCTCGCCGGACCGCTATTTCGCGAACGCCTCGTTCATCAGACGCGCGGCGATGCCGAAAGAGCTCAGCGGGCCGTACCGCTTCTTCGCTCCCATGACCACGGCCACGAGCTGCCGCCCGCCCTTCTCGGCGGAAGCGGTGATGCAGAAGCCCGCCGGCGCGGAGTAACCCGTCTTGATGCCGGTGGCGGCCGGCATGTAATCGCGCTTGCCCGGGTTCACGAGGTGGTTCGGGTTGGTGAGCCCGGCGGTGAACGTGCCGTTCTCGAAAGGCAAGGTCGCGGTCTTCGCGTACTGGCGCATGAGCGGATATTTCATCAACTCGATGCCGAGCGTGGCCAGGTCGCGCGCGCTCATCTCGTCGACCCGCTCCGGATCCTTCGCATTGGGTAACCCGTGCGGATCGTAGAACGTGGTCTTGGTGAGGCCAAGCTGCTTCGCACGCGCGTTCATCATGTCCGCGAAGGCCTCGGTCGAGCCGGCGATGTCCTCCGCGATCGCGGTGGCGGCGTCGTTCGCGGACTGAATCATGGCCGCCGCCAGCAGCGTCTTCATCGGGAACGTCTGGCCCTGCTTGGCGTAGATCTGCGAGCCGCCCATCTTGCTCGCCTTGGCGGAGATGGCCACCGGCTTGTCCAGCTTGAGCAGCCCGTGGGACTCCCGCTCCACGGCGATGAGGCACGTCATCATCTTCGCCATGGAAGCGATGGGGAGAACGAGATCGGCGTTCTCCTCGAAATAGACCTTCTTCGTCGCGGGGTCGATGACGAAAGCGGCGGTGTATCCCTTGCCGGTCTTGTCGACCGACTTGCCCTTCGCGCTCGTGGGACCGTCCTCCTGGGCCAGGAGCGGGTCTGCGATCAGCACGCTGGCGAACACGACCGCGGCCGCGATGCGATTCCGGTGCTCTCGTGTGACCAAGCTGCCTCCTTCAAGGTCCCTCTTCATCGTCGGCCGACGGGACTCTTCCTGCAAGGACCGAGACACGGAACTCCACGACGCGAGGCGGGCCTGAAGCCCGGTCGTGCCGCGGCCGATGGCCGATGACGTCAGTTCGGCAGCGAAAGGTCGAACGCCGCGGCCAGGCCGTCGGCAACGGCCATTCCGGACAGCGTCGGCACCAGCCACCGGCCGCCCTCCGGGCCGGCGCGCACGACGATGCGGCCCTCGTCCACGAGGCGAGCGACGAGGGTGTCATTTGCGGCCAGCAGGTCCACACCGTAGCGCGCCCTCAAGCCGTCGAGATCGATCCCGGCCGTGGTGCGCAGGCCGAGAAGCAGCGCCTCCGCCGCCAGGTCCTTCGGACCCAGGAGCTCCTGCGCCTCGATCGGACGCTCGCCCGCCGCGAGTCGTCTCTCCCAGCGCGGCGTGCCTCGCTCGTTCCACCAGCGGCGGGCCGGCGCTGACGCGTCCGCGAAGCGGACCGTCGAAGAAGAGCGAGGAGGGGCTTCGCCCAGACGAGCGAAAGACGCCTCCGCGCCGGCGAGCGAGTGCGCCGACGGGCCCAGACCGAGGTACGGCGTGTGGTCCCAGTACTTGCGATTGTGCCGCGACTGGTGGGCCGGGCCGCGCGCGAAGTTGGAGACCTCGTAGGCCGGCCAGCCCGCATCCGCGAGGAAGCGGTGCGTGAGCTCGAAGAGCGTCGCCTGGTCGTCCTCGGGAAGCTCCGAGAGCTGGCCATGTTTCGCCTGCACCCCGAACCGCGTGCGTGGGTGGATCGTGAGCTGATAACAGGATAAGTGCTGGGGCGCGAGCTCGACCGCGGCCTCCAGCTCGCGGCGCCAGTCCTCCACCGTCTGCCCCCTCACGCCGAAGATGAGGTCGATCGACACCGTGTCGAAGCCCGCGGCCAGGGCCGTCTCGCCCACCGCCCGCGCCTGCCGCCCGCTATGGCGGCGACCGAGGAAACGCAGGGTCTCGTCCGAGAAGGACTGCACGCCGAGAGACAGCGTGCGCACGCCGAGGGCCCGCCACGCGGCGCAGGCCTCCGGGGTCACGTCCTCCGGGTTGGCCTCCAGGAACACCCACGGCGCGGGCGTGTCGAACGTCAGATGTGCGCCACACGCCTCGAGCACGCGCCCGAGCTCTTCGGCCGACAACTGCGAAGGTGTTCCCCCGCCGAAGTACACGGTGTCGAACGGCCGTGGGTCGCGCCACTCGTGCGCGGCGAGCGCCACCTCTTCCACCAGGCGAGAGACGAAGCGCGGGCGGGCCGGGGAGGCCGAGCGCATCACCGAGAAGTCGCAGTACGGGCAGATGGCCGAGCAGAAGGGAACGTGGAGATACAGCCCGGGTCTATTCGTCGTCGTCCTCCGTCTTGAGCACAGATACGAAGGCGGACTGGGGAATCTCGACGTTCCCCACCATCTTCATCTTCTTCTTGCCTTCCTTCTGCTTCTCGAGGAGCTTGCGCTTGCGGCTGATGTCGCCGCCGTAGCACTTGGCCGTCACGTCCTTGCGGAACGGGTTGATGGTGGAGCGGGCGATGATCTGGCCGCCGATCGCGCCCTGGATGGCGATCTTGAACTGCTGGCGGGGGATGGTCTTGGCGAGCCGCTCGCAGTAGCGCAGCGCCCGCGCCCGGGAGAACTCGCGGTGGACGAGCT
>Ga0137375_10010977_pt1 | contig 10723 bp, 8 predicted proteins | sample SagtaG_24_FD_104936 | JGI IMG/M metagenome (GOLD analysis project Ga0137375, IMG submission 104936) | Vadose zone soil microbial communities from Sagehorn Ranch, Mendocino, California, USA - Sage1_R_113_16 metaG | ecosystem: Environmental > Terrestrial > Soil > Vadose zone | place: USA... | reverse complement strand
GTCGAGATTATCTTCCGTGTCCCGCCGCCGGACCGACCACCCCGGGCTGGACCGCAAACGCCCTCGGCCGGCTCCGCGCAACATTGTACAGACGTCTACGCGCGTCTTCGACGCGCGATGGCGCAATGCGGGGATCGAAGCCCCGGATTGCGCTGCGCTCCATCCGGGCTACGATCGCTCAACGTCGCAACCATCAAAATGGGTTGCCGTCATCCAGGGAGAGCCCCGTGAACTCTTCGATCCGTCTTGCCTTCGCCGTCCTTGTGGCCGCCGTCATCGGCGGGGCGCTTCCCGCGTCCGCCCAGGACTACCCGAGCCGCACCGTCACCGTCATCGTGCCGTACCCGGCGGGCGGCCCGACCGATCAGCTGGCGCGGGTGCTGGCGCCGAAATTTTCCGAGAAGCTCGGGCAGAACTTCATCATCGAGAACGTCAGCGGCGGTGCCACCACGATCGCCACCGGCCGCGTCGCGCGCGCGGCCCCGGACGGGACCACGCTGCTGCTGCACAATCTGCAGATCTCGGCCAATGTCGCGCTGCACCCGAACCTTCCCTTCGACACCGAGAGGGACCTCACGCCGGTCGCCTTCATCAACCACAACCCGCTGGTGCTGGTCGGGCGCAAGTCGCTGCCGCCGAATACGCTCGGCCAGCTCATCGCCTGGATGAAGACCAAGCCGGCGAAGATGGCGCATCCCGGAACCGGCAGCACCGGGCATCTGACCACGGCGCTGTTCGCGCAGGAGGCCAAGGTATCCGTCGATCACATTCCCTATCGCGGCGCCGCGCCCGCGCTGCAGGATATCGCCGGCGACCATGTCGATCTGTTCTTCGCCACGCCGCAGTCGGTGCTGCAGGCGGTCACCGCCGGACAGATGAAGGCCTACGGAATTACCTCGAAGCGGCCGGCCGCGCAGTTCCCGAACGTCGCGAGCATGGTGCGGGAGCTCGGCCCCAACCTCGATATTTCCTACTGGCACGCGATGCTGGTGCCCGCCCGCACGCCGAAGCCGATCATCGACAAGCTCAACGCCGTGCTGCAGGGCGTGATGGACGATCCGGCGATCGTCAAAGCCTGGGCCGACACCGGCGTCGAGCCGTATCCGAAGGATCAGCGCTCGCCGCAGGCTGCGCAGGCGCTGCTGCGCAACGAGATCACGCGCTGGGGCAAGGTGGTGCGCGACAACGACATCCAACCGACCGCGCAGTAGTACTCACTATCATTGAAGCGTGAGTCGAATTTCGCGTTTGAGCCGATGATCTGTCGGCAAACTCGGTGGGCTCCCTCTCCCATCCGAACTCGGGTTTACCCGAGTTCGGCACTTTAGAGTGACCGAAGTCGGATATATCCGACTTCGGGTGGGAGAGGGAGCGCACCGAGATCGCGGCGCCGTCAGCAAGTGACACAGCCAGTCGCCGTTCCCGTATCAGCGAACTGTGATTCCGGATAGTAGCGCGGACTCGCAATAACAGCGATCAGGTCGTCGGCGCCTTGCGCGGGACCATCCACTGGACGATGGCGTCGAGAACGTACCAGGTCGCCAGAAACGCGGCGCACTCGAGCGTGAAGCTGTGGAATTTGTAGAACAGCTCGGCGACGACGAAAGCCAGCAGGAAGATCGGCAACTGGCGTTTGAACAACTCGTTGACCGTCAAGCTGTGAATGAGCTGGTACATCCCATGATCTCCTCTTCGGGTTGTTGCCTCGGCGCGACCTTTCAACATGCCGGCCGGCCTTGCAGGGCCGGCCGGTTCCGGCTTCACGCCGTGGGCCGTGCCGGCTCTCGCCGGCGGCCTCGCGCTATCGCCGTGCGGCCGCGTGCGGCCGGCTTGGCGACGGCTTGAGGTTTCTTCCTGGGTTCCGGCTGCAGCTCGATCCGCAGATCCAATCCGCCGAGAACCTGCCGGTCCTCGGAATCACGTTGGGTGACCTGCAGATCGAAAAGCTCGCCGATGCGGCCGTCCGGCGGGCGATCGAGCACGAGGAACAGCGTCTGGTACTCGTCGGGGGCGAGGACGATGCGCCGGAGACCAACGAGCTTGCGCGCGCCGGCCACGAACATCACGTCCTGGCCAAGGACGGCGGCGATGTCCGTGAGCCGCTGCTTGGCCCAGACCTTGTTGTAGGGATGCTTGCCTTGCTGACTTTTCTTGATCAAGGCGTCCTGCGCGGCGGCCCATCGCTTGAAATCCTTGAAGTCGCTCGCAGGCGTGAGCCCGTCGCCCAGCTCCTTGAGGTTTCCGTCGGTCTTCAATTTGGGAACATAGAGCCGGGCGCGCCCGCGATAGCCCTGCAGGTTGATGTAGACGTCGCAGATAAGTTTCTTCGCTCCGGCCGCGTGAATCCGGAACGGGATGACGGCCGGAGGCGGCGCCGGCAACATGCCGGTGAACTGGACGACCTTCAGGTTCTTGTGGGCCGCCTTGCGCTCCTGTCTGGAGTTCAGGTCCGTGTTGGTCGCCGTCGATGTGTACGGGTCATCGGCGTGATGGAGCAGCGCCAGCACGCAATGATGGTCGTTGCCGGCCAGCATGGCCGGCGGCGGCAGCTTGTCCGAGGTGAGGTCGAAGGCCGCTATCTTCGGGAAGCCGACACGGACGTCGTGCACGGTGGCGATGCCGACGGTCTGCCAGCCGCCGGTATTGATCGGCGTCCCGTTCTGGACGTTGACCTCGTAGCCGGCGGGAAGCGGCGGCAATCCGGCCGACGCATTCGCCAGCAGGCACATGACGCGGACGTTGTCGGCCGCAAGCACCCCGCGATTGTGCACCTGGACATAGACCCGGGTGGTGATCGTCTCGGTGGCGTGGGTCGCCACATTGTCGACGTCGTCATTGAGCGTGTCGACGAAATCGAGAAAGCTGATCGTCCCGGTGAGCGGGAACTGATAGTCGCCGTCGACATTGGGGGTGTCGAGCTTGATGTCCGGGCCGCGCCAGTGCGCGACGATCTCGCCCTGCTGGGTCGGATCGGGCAGGAAGTCGACCGTCGTGAAACGGCCCTGATCGAGCTGGGTGTCGCGGACGTAGAGCTCCACGCCGGCCTTGGGCAAGGCGTCGAGGGTGCGCTCGTACACGCCGCGCCCGTGCGTGCTCGCGCGCAGGATGCGGCGAGGATTGTGCAGCTGCAGATCCAGCACGGCCGCGTCGGGAAGCCCGTCGGAAAAGGCCGCCCAGTTGACGCCACCGTCGGTGGAGCGCCAGATGCCGATGTCGGCGCCGGCATAGACATGCGTCGTGTTGGCCGGATCGACGACGATCGCGTTGTGCTGCACGTCGAGCAGCGCGTTCGGATCGCCGGCGGCCGGGCCGCTGCGCTGCTGCCACGCGGCGCCGTCGAAGTGCCACACGTGCCGGTAGTCGCCGCTGCCGCCGAAGGTGATGTAGATCGAGTTGCCGCTACCGTCGGCTCGATCGACCGCGATGTCGGTCACCACGCCGGCCAGCGGAAGCGAGCTCGCTCCACCCATCGTATCGAGTTGCGTGCGGGTCCAGGCCATCCCGGTCTTGACGAAGCGATAGACGCCGCCCGCCATGGTGCCGGCGTAGAGCTTGGTCGCGGATGCGAAGATCAGCGATTTGATGTTGCCGTTGAGTTGATCGCCGGCCAGCGTGTTGTTGGGGATCGACTGCCAATTGGTGCCGAAATCCGGGCTGATCCACGGTCGGATCGAGCCGAAGGCGAGAACCTCCGCCTCGCCCGGCGCACCCGGATTCATCGGCGTGCCGACGAGCGGCGCGTAGAATAGGACGCCTTCGGCCTCGTTCGCCGGAGTGGCCGGGTTATCGGGCACCAGCGGCACATCCACAGGCGAATAACTGTACCGCACGCCGCCGTTGGTGCTGCGGCGAACGCTCTCGCGAACATAGGTATCGACGACCTTGTACGGATCGTTCCAATTGACGACGAAATAGCCGCTGTCGCCGCCGGAGCTGTAGAGCCACGTCTCCTCGCCGGTGAAGCGTTCGCCGCCATTGTCCTGGGTGCCGCAAAACAGGACGGCGTCCTCGGTCGGGTGCTGGCCGAGATGGTTCATCGTCAGCGTTTGCAGACCCTTGTTGAGCGACGTGAAGATGTCGCCGGTCCCGGTCGCGTTGTCGGTGCGGAACACGCCGCCGTCGCAGCCGACCCACATCTGCAGCGCGTTGCCGGGAGTGAACACGATGGCGTGGATATCGGCGTGGACGGAGTTGCCGATATAGGTATTGGCCGACGTGACGGATGCTGCCGTCACCGTGATGTCGCAGCGATAGAGCGCGCCGGACCAGTCGGTGCCGGTAAAGACCGTCGAACCGCCGAGATAGATTCGATTGACGTTGTCGGGCGCCACCGCGATCGCCAAATCGTAACCGCCCTGGGTGCCGACGAGAGCGGCAGCCGCCGGGAGACCGGTGACCTGGCGCCAATTTCCGCCGGCGGTATCCAGGCGAAAGACTCTGCCGTCGCCGATGAAAGCGTAGACGACGTTGGGATTATTCGGTTGCACGGCGAGGCTGACGCGGCTCGATGTAGCCGGCGCCGGAAAGCCGGTTCCGATCTGCGTCCAGGTGTCGCCGTCGGTGGACGAATAGACCGGCCCGAACCAGAACGCCGCATAAAAGGTCGTCACTCCGCCGCTGCGCGCGACGACGACGCTGGTCGCCCATGCCGAGCCGGGCGCCGGCGGCGTTTTCTGATCCCAATGAAATCCGCCGCCGCCGGCGGGCTCGCGCCGGAAGATTCCCTGCCGCGTGGCCGCGACCACGCGGTTGCTGTCGGCGGGATCGACCGCGAGCGCGTAGAACGCGCTCCCGGCCAACGCCGGACTGCCGGGCGAGACCGGCTCGGTCGCCCAGTTCTGCCCGCCGTCCGTGGAGATGATCGGACCGACGCCGAAATAGGTGCCGCCGTCGCCTTCACCCGATCCGACATAGAGGCGGTCGAGATTGGCCGTCGCGCCCGGCACCACCGCGACCGCGCCGACCGCCAGACTATCGGCGGCAGACTGCGTCGGATTGAGATCGAAGGCGTCCATCAGCGACACCCAATTGGCGCCGCCATCCTCCGTTCGCCAAATCCCGCCATTGGCGGCGCCGATATAGGCGCGATTGCCGCCCGCCACGACGGCGATCGCCGGCGTGCGGCCGCTGGTGGCCGGCTTGACCTCGCCCTGGCCCTGCCGAACGACCGACGGGCCGATGGGAATCCAATTGTTGGCGGGTGGCGGAGTCGGCGCCGCCGTAACCGTCCCCCCGGGCGCTCGACCCCGGGGCCGCGGTGCGCTGTCTTTGCGTTCCTGCCGCTTGCGGTACTCCTTGATCAGCGTTCGCCGGTCGGGACCGGGCGTCGTGGGACCGGCGTCACCGCGCGGCTGCGATGCGGCCCCCGGTTCATCGCCTCCCCGGCGACGTTTCGGCGGCTCGCTCGGCGGTACGCTCGGCGGAGCACGGCGCTGGCCGGTCGGGCCCTCGGGCTTTCTCTGCAGCGGCGTGAGGCGCTCCTCCAGAAAGGCGCGCGAGCGCTCGAACGGTCCGCCTTCGGGCTCGGGGTTCTTGCGTTCCGGCTCCGACTTGACCTTCTTTTTCTTGGCCATTGTGCCCTCCTGTTTTTCCGCCTGCTCCCCTCCCGATCCACGGCCTTATCATTGCTACCACTAATACTTATGACATAAAAATACAACCTATACCATCTTACCGACGCCCTCCCTGCGATGTTTCGAGAACCGCGTTCCCGTGGAGCCAAAGCGGCCGGGTGGCCGGCCGGCGCTACACCGTCCACCAATACCGGGTGACGTGGAAGAACACCGGCGCCGCGAAGATCACGGAGTCGAGCCGGTCGAGCATGCCGCCATGGCCTTCGATCAGCTGGCCCCAGTCCTTGACGCCGCGGTCGCGCTTGATCGCCGACATCACCAGCCCGCCGAAGAAGCCCATCAGGTTGATGATCAGCGCCATGGCGGCCGCCTGCCAGGGCGAGAACGGCGTGATCCACCACAGCGCGGCGCCGATCAAGGTCGCGCTCAAGACGCCGCCAACGAAGCCCTCGACGGTCTTGGAGGGCGAGAGCAGCGGCGCGATCTTGCGGCGCCCGAGAAGCTTGCCCCAGACATATTGCAGCACGTCGCTCGACTGCACGACCAGCACCAGGAAGGCGATCAGCAGCAGCTGCCGGCCCGCATAGCCGGGGATATCGAGCGTCAGCAGCGCCAGCACGTGCGAGACGCAGAACACGCAGATCATCAACGCCCATTGCACTTCCGCGACCCGCGGCATGAAGGCCTTGGTGTCGCCGCGCATCGCCGCGATGATCGGCAGCAGCAGGAACGCGTAGACCGGGATGAAGATCGAGTAGAGCCCGTACCATTCGATCCAGATCAGATAATACTGCGCCGGAAGGATAAAGAAGAACGCGATCGCGAGCGCCAGATGATCGCCGCGGCGGGTCGACAGCAAGGTCACGAATTCGCGCAACGCCGTGAACGAGGCGAAACCGAACAGCGCGATCACGCCCGCCTTGCCGAACGCGAAGGCGACGCCGATCGCGATCACCATCACCCACCACGACTTGATGCGGCTGTTGAGGTTCTCGATGACCGCGTTGGGTCCGGCGGCGGCGTAGCGGCGCTCGAGAACGAAGCCGATCGCCGACGCGACGATGAGGAGTGCGGCGATGCCGCCGAACAGCGCCAGCGTCTGCTCGGTCGCGGTCATCGGCTGCCCTCGCGCTCGGGCGCGAGCGCCAGCAGCGCGGCCCGCGCCCGGTCGAGGAACGCGGCCTTGTCCTCGCCGTCGCGTACCTGCAGCGACGCGCCGAACGTCACCGTGCACAGCAGCGGGATCGGCACGAACTCGCCCTTGGGCATGACGCGGTTGAGATTCTCGATCCACACCGGGACGAGCTCGACCTGCGGCCGCGCGTTGGCGAGGTGATAGAGCCCGGTCTTGAACGGCAGCAGCGGCTCGTCGCTCATGTTGCGCGTGCCTTCGGGGAACAGGATCAGCGATGAGCCGGCATCGAGCGAGCTTGCCATCAGGGCGATCGGGTCCGCCTCCCGCGTCGCCGGATTGCGGTCGATCAGCACGGCGCGGAACACGCGTTCCCCGAAGAACCGGCGCGTGCGGCTCACGGTCCAATAGTCGGCGCCGGCGACCGGCCGCGTCAGGCGCCGCAAGGCCGGCGGCAGCACGGTCCAGATCAGCACGAAGTCGCCGTGGCTGTTGTGATTGGCGAAATAGACGCGCGGGCGCGGATCGGGGGCGCAGTCGCGCCAATTGCCGCGCACGCCGGTGACCAGCCGGGCGAAGCCGGTCACCGCCATCGCCGCCAGGGCTTCGATCGGGCCAGCCATTGTGAGCGCCCTCACCAGGAACGTCTTCTCATCGACCGGACGCATGCAGGAACCTTTCCGTGACGGCGGCGGCGATCAGCCCGGTTGTCCTTTCGCCTCCGCCAGTCCGTTGCGCACACGATTGATGATGGTGATGACGAGAAGAAGGCTGATCAGCGTCATGAGCCATCCAAGCCAGGCCGGCAGCGGCGCGCCGATGCCGACCCAGAAACCGAGCGCGCCGAACACGAGAGCGCGATCGCTCTTGCCGAGCGGCCCATCGTAGCCACGCGACGCGCCCACGGTCGGGCCGAGCACGCCCGCGAATTCGGTGAGCGCAGAGAGGAAGATCACAGCCGCGATGCCGAGCGGGCCGAACGGCTCGACCATTGCGAACGGCGCGTACAGGGCGGCATCGGAGACGACGTCGCAGAGCTCGTTGAGATAAGCGCCGAGCCGGCTCTGCTGCCCGAACTCGCGCGCCAGCATGCCGTCGATGGCGTTGAGCCCCATGCGCACGAACAGCCACAGCGGCAGCAGCAGAAACACCGCCCTGTGCTCGGCGCAGATGATGACGATGAGCGCGACGCCGACCGAGCCGGCCGCGGCCGCCACGGTGACCTGGTTGGCGGTCACGCCGGCCGCCGCCAGCCGCGCCACCAACGGCCGCAGCAGTCCCTGGAAGCGTGGCTTGAGCGCGTAGAGGGTCATGGAACCAGGAATCAGTAGTCAGTGGTCAGTAATCAGTTAACAGAACGGCCTCCTGTTTGATTACTGATTGCTGACCACTGTCACCCGAACAGCGGCGTCCCCGGCACGAAGGCGTCGAACGCGGCCAGGACCTGCCCGCGGAACCGGTTCTGTTCCAACAACTGTTTGTAGCCCGGATTGAGCGCAGCGAAATCCGGGATTCCTTCCGCGCGGCGAGACTGCCCCGCATGTCGCTTTGCTCCATGCGGGCTACGAACTGATTACTGACCACTGTCACCCGAACAGCGGCGTTCCCGGCACGAAGGCGTCGAACGCGGCCAGGACCTGCCCGCGGAAGCGATCCTGCTCCATCAGCAGCTCGTGGCGCGCCCCGGGCACGATCAGATGCGACCCGGCGCGCAGCCGCACCGCGAACTCGTCGATCGCGGGGGTCGAGACGATGCCGTCCTGGCCCGCCGCGATGATCAGGATCGGCTGGCGGATGCGGCCGCCATAGCCGCGCTCCGACATCTCTCCCATCACGTTGAATGCGGAATCGGTCCACGCCACCGTCGGCCAGCCGATGGCGAGCGAAGGCTCCTGCTCGAGCACCGCGATGTTGCGGGCATAGCGGACCGGATCGGAGGTGAGCAGATTGCCGATGAACGGCCGCTGACTCATCACGGTGGCGTCGCCGCCCGGAATGTACATGCCGCCCAGCCCCATCATCCGCAGCGTCCGGATCGCCATGCGGGTGCCGCGCGAGCGGCGCATCCCCGGCAGCGCGATCATCGGCGCCAGCAGCACCATGCGGTCGAACCAGCGGTGTCCCGCAAAGGCGGACCGCAGCAGCACGGTGGCACCCATCGAATGGGCGAGCGCGAACACCGGCGGCGGACAGTCGGGCAGCACGACCTCGTTGATGAAGGTCTCGAGGTCGGTGTGATACTGGGAGAAGCTGCGCACATAGCCCTTGCGCGGGTTGCGCAGCGCGCGCTCCGACATGCCCTGCCCGCGCCAGTCGAGGGTGGCGACCGCGAAGCCGCGCCCGCGCAGGTCGCGCACGGTCTCGAAATATTTCTCGATGAATTCCGCCCGCCCCTGGAACAGGCAGACCGTGCCCTTGCGGCCGGGCGGCGGGTGCCAGCGCGCGAACCGCAAGGTTACGCCGTCGCGGGTCTTGAGCGTTCCCGAGACCGCGCCCTCGGGCACCGGATTGGCGGGGATGGAAACCAGCGTCATGGGCTGCGGGAGGGCCGGGATGAGGGAGGAGGTGACGCCTTATAGCAACCTCTCCGCGGGCATCCACGTCTTTCGAGCAACCGTAGCCCGGATGGAGCGAAGCGTAATCCGGGATTCCTACTGCGCGGGAAAACCGCCCCGCATTGCGCTTCGCTCCATGCGGGCTACAGGTCGATCCAGGCCGCAAAATATTGTTTTTTCAATATGTTACCTCCCCCTTGCGGCCCACAACCCCGCTTCCCAAATACGTGATGCGCAGGCCCCTTCGGAGGCTGTGCAAATCACCGGTCCGGCCCTATGGGCGGACCATCCGCATGTCGCTCAACAAGGAGGATATGCCATGCGAACTTTCGATCTTGCTCCCCTCTATCGTTCGACCGTCGGTTTCGACCGGCTGTTTTCCCTCTTCGATCAGCTTGGCCATGACGGCGCGCCGGGTTATCCGCCCTACAATATCGAGCGGACCGGCGACAACGCCTACCGCATCACGGTGGCGGTGGCCGGCTTCGCCGAGCCCGAGCTCAGCATCGAGGTCAAGGAGAACACGCTGACGATCCGCGGCGAGAAGCAGGTCAAGACCGACGAGAAGGAAGCCGAGACGCTCTACCAGGGCATCGCGGCGCGCGCCTTCGAGCGCGTGTTCCAGCTCGCCGACTACGTCCAGGTCAAGGGCGCGTCGCTCGAGAACGGTCTCCTGCACGTCGACCTCGTCCGCGAGATCCCCGAGGCCAAGAAGCCGCGCCAGATCCAGATCGGCAACGGCCAGGCCAAGGTGGTCGAGGCGAAGGCCGCGGCCTAACCGGCCGCTCCGACTTCGATCGGAGGGAGCGCCCCGGATGTCCGGGGCGCTTTCGTTTTTGCAGATTGGGGCGCGCAAACGAGCCCGCGGAGAGGTTCGAATCCTAGTCTCCCAGCCACGCAATGTCGCCCGGATCGAATTTTTTGGAACCCACCTCCTATTAGGGACAGCAGAAAGAGGTCGAGGTGCTCAGGGACGGCCTGCGCGAGTTGGACTACGTCGATGGCCTTCTTCTTGCGGGGGAAGACGATATCCGGGGTCGGGCAAATCGCGTCGATGCAAGCGAAAGCAATAGCCCCATCCGATGCACAAGGCTCCGAACGATGAGCTCGGGCCGCGTATTCGTCTTTCGAATACGGCGCATTTGTGCACTGATTTGCTCGCGGGTTCGGCGTCGCATGCTCGAAACTATCGGCGTACAGGCGTCCAGGAGCAATGCGTTTTTCCGGGCGCGGCGCAGGCAAAAGAGGCGAGCTTGATTAGGACCTTCATGCACTCCTTCTTCCCTGCCTCGGCCAACCCGATTAAGGGGGCGTTGGCCGAGCTTACTGTCGATGAGATCGAGGACGCTGGCATTCGCGAGGTCCTGCAGACGCCCGGAGCAAGCCTCGGGTCTTGGGCAATTCTCGATTCCTTGCTGGAGCCTACGGGGCCCGGCTCGCCATTTGTTTTCCGAGAGCCGCTC
>Ga0137375_10010972_pt1 | contig 10724 bp, 3 predicted proteins | sample SagtaG_24_FD_104936 | JGI IMG/M metagenome (GOLD analysis project Ga0137375, IMG submission 104936) | Vadose zone soil microbial communities from Sagehorn Ranch, Mendocino, California, USA - Sage1_R_113_16 metaG | ecosystem: Environmental > Terrestrial > Soil > Vadose zone | place: USA... | reverse complement strand
AGCCTTAGCAGATGATCCACTTGTCTTTGCTGGCGGTGGCGAAAATAACGATTTCAAAATAATTCTCGGACGCCTGGACTCTGATCGAGTGCCTCTTGGAATGCAGCGACCGGTTATCAACCGGCTGATGCGCGATTTCCCATTTGCGCTGTTCCTGTTCTCGAATCGCGATCGGAACGCCTGGCATTTCGTAAATGTAAAATACGACTCCGAACTAGGGCGCAGGCAACTATTCCGACGCATATCAGTCGCGCCTGCCGACCGATTGCGCACGGCATCGGAGCGGATCACGATGCTCGATTTGGAAAGTATCGGCGCACATGCGCCGCCACTCACTATCCAAGATCGACATGATGAAGCCTTCGACGTTGAAGCGGTCACGAAGAAATTCTTCGACGACTTTTGCGAAATCTTTTCCGCGGTCGCGAAAGACATTCGCAGAAACAATGATTGGGAAGAAGACATCGTCGAGAAAGAAACGCAAACACTGCTCAACCGCCTTCTGTTCCTCTACTTCATTCAGCGCAAAGGCTGGCTGAATCGCGAGCGGGATTATCTCTACAAACGGTTCAAGGAACATTGCAAAAAGGATGCCGACGAATTCAGCTACTATTCTCGGTTTCTGCATCCGCTCTTTATCCGGTTATCAACAGAGATGGAAGAAGCGGCCAGTGTTCTTGGCGATGTTCCATTTCTAAACGGCGGCTTGTTCGACGACGAGTTTGGCGGACAACAACGCCAAGACAAGCTCCTTCGCCGTACGCGCATGAAGGTGAGTAATGACGCCTTTAAGCGCGTGTTCGATGATGTTTTGGAGAAGTATAACTTTACCGTGCGCGAGGACACCCCGCTCAACCAGGATGTATCGATCGATCCAGAGATGCTCGGAAAGATTTTCGAATCGCTTGTCTTGCAGCTTGAGCAATCGGACACCGGTGGCAAAACCTCGCGTCACGACACCGGAAGTTACTACACACCGCGACCAATCGTTCATTATCTCTGCCGTGAAGCCCTGCGGGTGCGGCTCGAAACCAAAGGCGAAGATCGACATAAGAACATCGCCAAGCTTCTCGCAATTGACGCTTCAGACGGAATCGATGCTGATGAGCGTGCGATTCTCGATGAATGTCTTTCCCCCGAGCAGGCAAAAGTCCTGCGTGATGATCTCGACAATCTTCGCGCGTGCGATCCGGCCGTTGGTTCGGGCGCATTTCCGCTGGGCTTGCTGCATGAGCTGGTGAATTTATCTCGCCTGTGCGAAGCAAGATCGCGCGGACGCGACCCGGTCGAGGTTGATATCGATTGGCTCTACAACACCAAGAGCCGTTTCATCGAGCGCGTTATTTACGGTGTCGATATCCAGGAACGCGCTGTTGAGATTTGCAAGCTGCGACTCTGGCTTAGCTTGATGGTTGACTTGGATATTGGAGTCGATGTTGATGATTGCTCGGCGTCAGCATTTCGCGCAGCGCTTCGACGCAAGGTCACGCCATTGCCGAACCTGGATTACAAAATTCGGCGCGCGGATTCGCTGATTGACCAGATTCACGGCGAGCCCGTTCATGTCGAAGCGCACGCCGATCCTCGATTTCATCTCATTCTCTCCCGACTCGATGAGGCCAAGAAAGAGTTTTATCGGGCGAAGAAATTGGAGGCGAAACGAAAGTGGCGGTTCAAAATTTTTGATGCCACGGCGGAACTGGGCCAGCACGAGATCGCTTGGGAGCGCAACCGTGTCGGTGAACTAATCGCCGACGAAAAACACTCCGCTCGGATTGTCGAGTTGGACCGAGCCATGCGCGAGCTTGGCAACATGCGCGAACAAATCAAAGCTGCAAACAAACTGAAAGCGCATCAACAGGACGACGCATTGGAACGTTTCAGCAAACGCTTCGATGACCCAGACAAACCAACATTTGTTTGGCAGTTAGACTTTGCTGAAGTCTTTCATCGCAACGGCTCGTACTTGTCGCTAAGCGGCGATTTTCTCTCCGAGCAAAAACAGAAAACCGCCAATGCTGGCTTCGACATTATTGTTAGTAATCCGCCGTATGTGCGTATCCAGATCCTGAATCGCTCTGATCCGGCACAAACGGAATATTTCAAGAAGCACTTCGTTTCTGCCGGCAAAGGAAATTATGATCTGTATGTCGTATTCGTCGAGCGCAGCCTGCAACTACTGAGCCCACATGGCCAACTCGCATTCATTCTGCCGCATAAATTCTTTAATGCGAAATACGGCGAGCCTCTGCGCGAGCTCCTCGCAAAAGGCGAACACCTGCGACACGTCGTTCACTTCGGTGACCAACAGATATTCCCCGGCGCGACCAACTATGTATGCCTACTCTTCCTCGCGAAAGGCGGGGTCGATGAATGTCGATTTGTGCGCGTGGAGAACCTGGAGGACTGGTTGATCACGTTTCAGGGTATCGAAGGGATATTTCCCAAGAGCCGCGTCACCGCCGCTGAGTGGAACTTCGCCGTCGGCAAAGGCGCAAGGTTATTCGAGAAGCTGCAGCGGATGCCCGTGAAGCTGGGGCAAGTCGCAGACCGGATGTATCAAGGCGTGATTACGAGCGCGGACACGGTTTTCTTGTTCAAACAGTTCAAGTGTCTCAAAAAAAGCGCGGCCGAGGTCTTTTCCAAGGAATGCGACGAGACGGTTGAGATTGAGTCGGCTCTCCTGAAGCGTGTGGTGCGCAGCGGGCACATCGCCCGTTACCGCGCTGAAGCAACAGCCGTTGTGTTGTTCCCTTACGAGGTCAGAAACAACGAAGCTCGTCTGTTCACTCCAACCGAAATGCAGCGCGATTTTCCGCTCGCTTGGGCGTACCTAAAGAAGAACAAGAAGCTCTTGGAAAGCCGAGAGGAGGACGGTTTCAAGGACGCTCAGTGGTATCGATTCGGTCGCTCTCAGAATCTGGGGCTGTGGGAGCAGCCGAAGGTGCTTGTGCCTTACATGATTACTGAGTTGGGGGCCTATCCCGACGAATCGGAGCACCTCTACTTCGTGAACGTCACGACTGGCGGCTACGGCATCACGACCTTGGACAAACGTGTCAGCCAACGCTATCTCTGCGCGTTGCTCAATTCGCGGCTCTTGGATTTCTTCCTTAAACGAGTCTCGACCAACTTTCACGGTGGCTATTTCGCTGCCAACAAGCAGTTCATCGAACAACTCCCCGTTCGCCCGATCAACTTTGCGTCCGCTTCCGAGCGAGCGGAGCACGACGCGTTGGTGGGCTTGGTGGAGCGGATATTGTCCGCCAAGCGCACCGGCCTGTCGGCGGACACGAGCGCGCTGGAGCGCGAGATTGACGCGCGGGTCTATCGCCTCTACGCCATCGCCCCGGACGAAATCAAAATCGTGGAGGAGAACCCGCAACAGCGCTCAAGATCAGTTGCTGTTAACCCGATCCACCGACGGACATAGGCCAATGGAACATGAGAGCTTGCCAACGGACCCCTTGACGGCCCGTGACCAAGTGACAGCTCGAGTGCTGGCTCACGATTACGCGAAGGGACCGTTACTGCTCTTAGCCGGTCCTGGAACGGGAAAATCCTACAGCCTCAAGGAGACGATAAAAAACCAGTCGGCAAAGGGTTATGCCTTTAGCGACTTTTACGCGATGACCCTCACTAAGGCCGCTGCCGGGAAATTCGAGGCTGAGGTTAAGGACGAGATCTCCAACGAGTTTGATCACGTCAGCACGGTTCACTTTCGTGCGAAAGGAATTTTGCACAAATACGCCGATCGGGTCGCGCTCCCCAAATCCTTCCGAGTTCTTGCTGGAGCGCCATCGCTGGAAATCGAAGTCGTCTTGAGCGACATCCAACAAGACTTTGCCGTAAAGGGTCGTAACATCGGCAAGAAGGAGCGGAAGGCCCTATTTCAAAAGTATCAGGCGGCGGTGGCTAACCTCCAATCTCCTCCCGACACCGATTTCGCCAACCAATTCGCGTTCTACCGACAGTTCTATCGAGCAGTTGAGTGGTACGACGTCATCGCCCTTGCCCGCCGAATTTTGGCCGAGAACGAAGACGTCCGCGTGACGGAATCTCAACTCTCACCGTTCCTGTTGGTTGACGAATACCAAGACTTGAATCCCGCCGAGCAGGAATTGATGCGGCTCCTGTGCAATGACCGGAGCACGCTGCTTGCGGTCGGCGATGATGACCAGAGTATTTACGGCGGCACGATGAGGTACGCGGAGCCTTCTGGAATTCTGAACTTCAAGAACCTTTTCCCAACGGCAAGCAAGATTATTCTCCCGGTGTGCACGCGGTGTCCGACGAACATTTTGAAAAAGGCGAATGAACTCGTCAGCAGGAACCTATGCCGTGACTCTGGGAAGAAGCCGCTGCGCGCGCTTCCGCGGGTTGATGAAAGATCATCGTGCGGTTTGGTCGCGTCCGTTGGACTGAAAAGCGAAAAGGCCGAAGCTGAATTCGTCGCGGCCGCGCTCCGGTGCTTATCAGATATCGGTGTTCCGGCCAGCGAGGTTTTGGTCCTTTGTGCCTCAAAGAACCTTGGGAGCCTGCTCCTTCAGTCTGTGCAGAAGCACGACCCGGAACTGAAGTTGCATGATTGTTTGGGCGTCCAGAAGAGGAGTTTAGATGCGCAACAAGTCCTAACGTACTTGGTCGAGTTTCTTGAAAACCAGGAAGACAACAACCTTCCCCTTCGAATACTGCTCGCTTGTTTATGTTGCTTGAAACCGAAGGAAATCCTTGTATTGCGCCAAGCTGCCGTCGTGAATAAACAATCGCTGTGGGGTGTGCTTTCCAGCGGACGGGCACGCGGAGGTCTAAAAAAGTCGGCGCTTGATAGGATTCAGCGTTTTGTCAATTGCGTGGAGGAAACTAACACGCAAGAGCTTGTATGTCGGTTGAAGACATTCGCCGTTCTGTATCCCTCACTCGAACAGGCCGTCGTGGCTTGGGAAACCAGCCGACCAGCGATGTTGGAATCCAATGAAGAGGAGTCGCGGATCGAGCAGGAGAGTCCCATAACGGGCATTCGCTTCATGACGATGCACTCGAGCAAAGGCCTCGATGCTCGGTACGTTTTCATCCCATTTATGGAAAACAGCGTCTTGCTGGGCGGGAAAGATGTGGAGGAACGACGGCGACTGCTTTATGTCGCAATTACCAGAGCACGGACAGCCGTCATCTTCACATGGGCGTGGAGCAGGCGAGGCGCAGCCCGCTACAGAGCAGGAGGCGGAAACGTCGCTGGACGGCAGCGGCATAGCTTCTTGACGGAATGCGGATTGACGCAAGACATCCCGAGCGCCGAGCTCCTCCAAGGACTTCGAAAACTTAGTGAACACGAAGAGAAATGGTTGGCTGCTCATGAAGCGCCAGAGCGAAAATGAATTCGATGACGTCAATAGCCGGGCGCGAGACGGATAATTAATCTCAGATACAAGCAACGGTTGAATCTCGACCTTCAATAGCGCAACAAGAAACCGCTAATGCCAGCACACGACATCATCGACAATCGCCGGCAAAAGCTGGTCGATCACATTCAAAAAATTCTTAGCACGACCGAGTCGGCGCGATTTGCCGTTGGTTATTTCTTTTTGTCCGGGTTGGAAGCGATCGCGAAACCGCTCAGCGCAGTAAAGGAAGTGCGGCTGCTAATTGGTAACACGACAAACCGCGAAACGTTGGAACAAATCGCGGAAGGCTATCGCCGGCTCGATCTCCTAGCCGAAGCAGCCGAAGAGCAAGCTTATCCAAAGCGGACCGAAAAGCAGCGCATGGCAGCGGAGACGGCAGCGAACGTACGCAATGCAGTCGAGTTAATGGACCAGACGGATGAAGCCGAGGAACTGGTCAAGACGCTGGTGCAGTTGATCGAGGAGAAGCGGCTGAAGGTGAAGGTTTATACGAAAGGCCGGATGCACGCGAAAGCCTACATCTTCGATTACGGCAAGGTTTATGACGATGCCGGTAAAAAAGTAGAGCGACATGAGAACGGCATCGCAGTCGTGGGCTCATCGAATCTCACGCTCTCCGGCGTAACGCATAACACTGAGCTCAACGTCGTTGTGCAAGGAAACGACAATCATGCTGAACTCGTGCGCTGGTTCGATGAACTATGGACCGAAGCAGAGGATTTCGACGAATCGTTGATGCGCGAGATGCAACAGTCGTGGGCCGTGCATTTGGTTCGGCCGTACGACATCTACATGAAGACGCTTTACGCACTCGTGCGTGACCGACTCGAAACAGAAGACGAGCGTGAGTTGATGTGGGACGACGAGATTTACAAAACGCTCGCGGATTTCCAGAAGACGGCGTTCAAGCAGGTTGTCCAGATCATTCGGGACAACGGCGGAGGTTTCGTCGCTGATGTTGTCGGACTGGGCAAAAGCTTTATCGGGGCTGCGATTGTGAAGCATTTCGAACGAGCGGATCACGCGCGACCGCTAATTATCTGCCCCGCGGCGCTTGTGGAGATGTGGGAGCGCTACGACGAGACTTACGAGCTGAACGCGCGCGTTCTCTCGATGGGCTACTTGCGAGAAGAAGATGATGGATCACCAAATTTTCTGCTGCAGGATGTTAAGTATCGTGACCGCGACTTTATTCTAGTAGACGAGAGCCATAACTTTCGACATTCCGACACGCAGCGTTATCGGATTCTCCAAGCGTTTCTTTCGGCGGGTAAGCGCTGCTGCTTTTTGACGGCGACACCGCGCAACAAAAGCGCATGGGACGTTTACAATCAGATCAAACTTTTTCACCAGGACGACAAAACTAATCTCCCGGTCGACCCGCCAAACCTGAAGGAATACTTTCGATTGATCGAACGTGGTGATAAAAAGCTCCCCGACATTCTTGTAAACATCCTTGTTCGGCGGACGCGAAATCACATTCTGCGCTGGTACGGATTTGATTCGGAGACGCATCAACCCATCGACGCGTCCGAATTCAAAGCGTATCTCGACGGACGCAGGCGCGCATATGTGATCGTCGCCGGGAAACATCAATTTTTTCCCAAACGTGAACTGGATACCATCGATTACAGCATCGAAGACACTTATCAGGGTCTTTATCAACAACTGCGCGGTTATCTCGGTCAACCGCGCAAGAAGCGAAAACCGGGCGCGGAAGAGCTGACGTATGCGCGTTACGGCCTTTGGAATTACGTGCGAGAGCAGAAGAAAAAACAAGAGCCTTACGTTAGTTTGCACCGTGCCGGCGCAAACTTGCACGGCTTGATGCGCGTCCTGCTTTTCAAGCGTTTCGAGTCGAGTGTTTACGCCTTTAAGGAAACGATTCGCCGGCTCTTGAAGGTGCACGACTCGTTTCTTGCCGCGCTAGATCAGGGCATTGTCCCGGCGGGGCAGGACGCACAAAAGATCCTCTACGAATCTGATTATGACGATCAAAGCGATCTGATGGATGCATTACGGGGAGTGTCGCAGCGCTACAATGCAGATGATTTCGAATCCGAGAAGCTTCGCGCAGCGATCGATCATGACATCGGGTTGCTCAGGAAAATTCAAAAACTGGTTGAGCCGATTGCCCCGGAGCAGGACGCAAAGCTTCAAAAGCTGAAAGAACGGCTTAACGCTTCACCGTTAAAGAAAGGAAAGCGTCTAATTTTTTCCCAGTACGCGGACACTGCGCGTTACTTGTTCGAAAACTTGAATCCAAACGGGAAGCGCGACGATATCGAGGTCATCTTTAGCGGAGATAAGAGCACCGCGCGCGTGGTCGGGCGATTCGCGCCTAAAGCTAATCCCGAATATAAATTCATGGGCGGCGAGTCCGAACTGACCACGGTCGTTGCAACAGACGTTCTCTCAGAAGGCCTGAACCTTCAGGATTGCGACAAGATGATCAATTACGACCTGCATTGGAACCCCGTCCGATTAATTCAGCGGTTCGGGCGTATCGACCGCATCGGCAGTGAGCACGAAAAAGTCTATGGCTTTAATTTTCTGCCGGAAACTGGCTTAGACAAAAATCTCGGCCTTAAGCAAAAGTTACATAATCGAATCCAGGAAATTCACGAGACGATTGGCGAAGATGCGAAGATCCTCGACCAGACCGAGGAACTCAATGAGGAGGCGATGTACGCCATTTACGATTCAAAGAGCGCACAGCTGAGTTTGTTCGAAGACGAGAAAGAGGAACTCCTCGATCTAAACGAAGCCGAAGAAATTCTTCGTCAACTCCGAAGTGAGAATCCTGCTGAATACGAGCGCATAACACAGCTGCGAGACGGCATCCGCAGCGCTCGGGCTTCGACACAAAAAGGGATGTTTGTGTTCTGCCAGATGGGAAGATTTCAACAGCTCTTTCTCATCGATTCGGAAGGACGTGTTGCTTCGAAAGATGTGCCGCGCGTGCTCGGTGCCATTAAATGCGGGGCCGACGAGAAAATCTCGCAGCTGGCAAACGATTACAACGCTGCACTCATGAAAATTAAAAGTCAGTTTGCAGAAGACGCCAAACATCGTCGAGCTGAGTTGGAACACACGGTTTCACTTACACATGGGCAACGTTATGTTCTGCGCGAGCTAGGCGTAATCTTCCGAACAGCCGAGGACGAGGAACTAAAAGCCCAGATCAATATTCTGGAGAAAGCCTTCCGTTCGACGCGTCTCTCCAATGCCATCAAACGCGAAATAAATTTGTGCCGAAGAAATGCGATTAGCGGCCAGAACTTGGTAAAGGAACTGAGCAGAATTTATCTGCAACATAACATGCGTGAAGCTGTCGAGCGTCAGCGTCTTGAATCCGAAGATCGGCCGGTACCGCAAATCATTTGCAGCGAAGCGCTCGTCTGAATTCCTTGTGCTGGTATGGCCATGAGCACAGTAGACTCCCGCCTCACGCGCAGGAGCAAATGCACTGGTAGGAAATTGGGTCGCGTCTAAACTCCGAAACAATTCGCGAACAGAGCATTTCACATTTGGTCGCTGAACGGGCGGGCGTTGCGCCCGCAAACCGCACAGGCTGAAAAGCGTGTGTTCCGACGCAGGGCCCAAGCGAGTTCTCACCTTCCGTAGCTGACGCGCCAGATGGTGCCGTTGCCGTCTTCGCTGATGAGGAGGCTGCCGTCTTTGGCGACGGTGATCCCGACCGGGCGACCCCACACTTTGCCATCGGGCGTGACGAAACCGGTCACAAAATCTTCATATTCCCCGCGCGCTTTGCCGGTCGATTTGTCGAACGGTACGCGCACAACTTTGTAGCCGGTGCGCTTCATCCGGTTCCACGAACCGTGAAACGCGGCGAAGATGTCGCCTTTGTATTCGGCGGGGAATTGGTCGCCGGTGTAAAAGCATAAATTGAGCGTTGCCGAGTGCGCTTGCACGAGCACATCGGGAACAACTACTTTGTCGGCAAGCTCAGGGTGTTTTCCTTTGTGGCGCGGATCGGGGTGATTGCCGATGTAAAACCACGGCCATCCATAAAAACCGCCCGGGTGGACACTGCTGATGTAGTCGGGAGGAAGATCTTCGCCGATTTCATCCCGCTCGTTCGTGCTCATCCAAAGCTCGTTGTTGCCGGGACGAAATGCGATTCCTACTGCATTGCGAATTCCCCACGCGTAAACTTTGCGCTCTGTCCCATCAGGATTGAACTCGAAAATCCGCGCGCGATCGGCTTCCGAAGCGCTGTCGGAAACATTCGAGCGCGAACCGACGGACACGTACATTTTTTTGCCATCGGGCGAAAAGACAATGTCGCGCGTCCAGTGGCCGCCGCTGCGCAGTAGCGCTGCTCCACCAGAAAGATGTACTCCCAACTGTTCGGCTGGTCCGCGCGCTTTGAGGTCGCCATTGCGATAGGGGAATCGAATTACGCCATCAGTATTCGCGATATACAAAAATTGGGGATCGTCACCTGGCGGATAAAACGCGATCCCGAATGGTTTGTTTAGACCGCGTTTTGAAAAAGTCTCGGTCACGTCCGGCTTTCCGTCGCCATTCGTGTCGCGTAACACTTTGATTTGATTGGCGCGGCTCTCGACGACAAAGATGTCGCCATTCGGCGCGGTCAGCAGAAATCGGGGATCGCGAAATCCGCTGGCGTAGAGTTCGATCTTGAATCCAGGTGGGACCTGAAGCTGGGTACCCGTAGGACGATCGACGACACGCGCCCGGTTAATTGCGAAAACATTTGAACTAGGCGGAGGCAAATCAGCGACTGTGATTTTGCGTCGCACTCCAGGCGCATCGCTTCTCCAATCGCCCATCGCGGCTTTGCCGGTGAGGAGCTCGCCCTTGTCTGCGGCTGTTCCGTTAGGAACGGCCGCACCGAGACTGACGGCGATGAAAATCGCGCAGAAAACAAAATCATCGCGGTGACGGTTCTTCATTCACGTTTCCAATCGCTTCGGATCGAAAGATCGCGCGGATCAGGGAGAATTTAACGTTTTGGAGTGCGCGGACATGTCCGAGCTTTCAAAAGCGGCGACACGTCGCCGCACTCCAAAAGGCAGCGCAAGAACGCGCGCGCTACAGCCGGGCAAGACCGTCGCCGACCGGGATCACCGATCCCGGCTACAGCGCTGACCGCGCGTTCAATGCGCGATTGTGCCGAGCTTTTCGACCAGTGTCGCGCCTTTCTTCCGATCGTTGATAACGAAAGTGTTGTTTTCGCCAAGAGTGGACCACGGTCCGCGCGGCACTTCCTTGAAATCAACAAATCTCCAGTCGGTCACGTCTGTGCTCTGTAGTCCGAGGTAGTCGCGT
>Ga0137375_10010967_pt1 | contig 10728 bp, 8 predicted proteins | sample SagtaG_24_FD_104936 | JGI IMG/M metagenome (GOLD analysis project Ga0137375, IMG submission 104936) | Vadose zone soil microbial communities from Sagehorn Ranch, Mendocino, California, USA - Sage1_R_113_16 metaG | ecosystem: Environmental > Terrestrial > Soil > Vadose zone | place: USA... | reverse complement strand
CGGGTCGCTTCAGCCAGGCATAGCGGGTGCCCTTCAGCTCCGGGCAGGCTTTGGCCTCGGCGCGGCGGACCTCGTCGACCGCCTTGGTGGCATGGCTGGCCAGGTGGTAGCGGTCCCAGGTGAGGTAGGCCCCTGGTAGGCTGGCGCGCACGCCCCGCTCGAACGCCTGGCTCATGTCGGCCGACACGTCCCGGACCCGCATGGGGTCGCCGCCATGGGCCGCCAGATCGGCGGCGAACCGCTCCACGGTGGAATGGTCGCGGCCCTGGGTCGCGAAGATCACCCGGGGCTTGGGCGCGTCCAGGTCCACAAACAGCGAGACATAGTCCTGCCCCCGCTTGGCGGAGGTCTCATCCACGCCGACCCTTTTGACCTCGCCCAGGTCCAGCTTGGCGCGGGCCGCCTCGACATGGTGGTGCAGCAGCCGCCACAGCCGGGTGTCGTGCTCGCCGACCAGCTCGGCGACCGCCTTGACCGGCATCTCGGCCAGCAGCGCCATCAGCAGCGCCTCGAACAGCAGCGTGAAGCCGCTGCCGGGCCGCGCCCAGGCAAGCGTCACCTGGCGGGTCCCGTGCGCCTGGCAGGTGACCCTGGGCACGCGGGCGTGCAGGTAGGCCTGATGCTGGAAGAAGTCCAGGTGCCGCCAGCGCTTGGGCTCGGTGTCGTGGACCGGGCAAGCCGGCTGGTCCCCCTCTGGGCAGGCAAACCGGGCGCCCCGGGGGAAGTCCAGGTACAGGTCCAGCCGGCGGGCCGTGGCGTCGAACTGGGTCCGGGTCACCTGCCAGGGCTCGGCAAGACCAAGAGCAGCCTGGAACAGGTCATCGATCGCCGCCATCAACGGTCCTCCAGCAGGGTGGGGTCGGGAGGACAGACCCTACCGCCTGACGGAGACCCTACCCACACGATTCAGCGAGGAGCCCATCACGACGGGAGGGTCATGCGCTATCGCCGCTGCTCAGAGCGCCACCGGCGTGGTGAACTCTGGTAGGCCCAGTGGTCCAGTCGGCCCTCCGACACGAACCATTCGGATACCAGCGGCTCACCACAACACTGGCGCTGTGAGCAGCGAAGACAGCGTAGCGTCGTCCCCTTGGCGGTCCTTGGAGCCAGGTGTTGGAATGCCTCGTGGGCGTTGTCAGCCTGCTGAGAGGCGTCTGGCATGGTCATGACAATGCTCTGACAACGGGAGCAGGCTCTGTTCTGATTCGAGAAAGTTGTAGATTTCGCTGTCTTGACAATGCCTACCTTCACCATCGAACCCATATGCATCTCATCTTCGCTGATGACGCCAAGCAGGCCAGCCCGAGCCGACCGGGCATGGGTCCGCTCGTTGCGACCGGAGGCTTGATCGTGCCGGCTGAGACCTGCGGCCAGCTTGAGATGGCTGTCAATCAGGCATGCGCCGATGCTGGCTTCCCCGACGGTGAGAAGTTCAAGTGGTCGCCTGGCCGGGAGACTTGGATGCGGAGCAACCTCATCGAGGATGATCGACGTGACTTCTTTCTCCGTGTGCTCGACCTGAGCCGCAGCGCGGACGCGCGAGCCTTTGTGGTGATCGAGGACGGCAGCCGCAACCCCGCGATCGCCGGCCAGACCGCAGAGTTCGACACGGTGATCATGTTCATCGAGCGGATCGAGAGCTACCTGAGCACTCAGGGCTCGACCGGCGTTGTCATTACCGATCGTCCCGGCGGCGACCGAGCGGCAGAGGATGTGTTCCTCACTGACTGCCTGGAGGTGCTCCTGACTGGCACCCCCTATGTCACGGTGGAACACATTCCCATCAACGTGCTGTCCACATCTTCTCGCCTGGTGCGCCTCCTCCAACTCGCCGACCTCGTGACCTCATGCACGACCGCCTACGTGGCAGGCGAGGACCAGTACGCCCCCGCGGTGTTCCCGGCGATCCTGGCCATCGCGCATCGCGACTACGACTGTGTTGGCGGACGTGGCGTCAAGATCCATCCCGATGGCCGCTACCGGAATCTGTACCACTGGCTGCTCGACGATACCGATTTTGTCCGCTTCCAGGGCAGCATGCCGCTCCCCCGGCCGGGCTACGCATACGCCGATGATCCCTGTGTCCCCTGACTCATTAGCCTCAATTCCCGCACCGGGAGTCGAGGTTAGTCAGCGCTGCGTTCCTCAGCAGCAAACAACCCTGGCTGCGAGATGCGGCCCTAGCCATAGGCATCGGGCACCGAGGACTCTTCGCTCGTTTGCGGCTGCGTCATCGAAATCGCCTACAGTCATGTGAGCTGCGGGCGGGAGTTGTGAAGCTCTTTCAGTTCACGGGCAGGGAGGCGATGCTCGACTCGAAGAGCTTCTGGCCCTCGGTATCGAGCGCGAGGCGCTGCTGGCAGTAAAGCCGCCAGTACGCCTGCCACTCGGGGCTCTTCGGGTCCAGATAGGTGACCTTGAGGTCCAGACCCCGGGCGTCGTCGCAGTTGATGACCGCGCCGTGAGACAGCCACTGACGGTTGTCGTTGAGGCGGCTGGCGACGGCGGTGAAGTTGCCAGAGCCGTCGGCGAACATGCCCTCGCGCAGGAATCGCTCGGCGAACTTCTGCGACCGGGCAAGGGCCTTGCGGCACATGTCGAGCAGGGCCGGGTCGTAGGTGTCCAGCATCCGCTGGTAGGCGGCGGTCGCGCCATCGGGGTTCTTGAGCCTGGCGACGAGGTCGTCGTAGGCGTCGAGGTAAGACTGAGCGGGCCGGCGGCTGAGATGCCCGTTCGGCAGGGTGACGAGGATCTGCGGGTCGATGGGGCCAAGCTCGGAGGGGTCGCTCATGACGATGGTCTTGGCGGCGAGGGTGATGAGCGTGCCGGCGCTCTTGGCGCAGTCGGGGACGATGACGCGCAGTTCGCCGCCAGGGTCGGTCGTCTTGCGCAGCATGAGCACGATCTTCTCGGCGGCGTCCACGTCGCCGCCCATGGTGTGCAGCAGCAGGTCGAGGCGCGCGCCGGTCATGATGTGGTGCAGCAGATCGCAGAGCGGTAGCACGTCGTCTCTGGTGACCATCGCGGCGGGGCCGGAGATATAGCAGATGAGCTGCCGTGCGGTGTGCTCCTCGATGCGGCGGATCAGCTCCTGCCGGCCGTAGCGAGGTGCCTGCGTGGCGTAGAACAGGGGGGTGACCTGCGGCCTGGTGACCAGTTGGAATGGCCCGTCTGCCTCGCTGTCGGCGCCTTCCGGCGGGGTCGCGGTGGTTTGGTGATTGCCGGTCATTCGGCGTTTCCTCCGTTCGGACGCTGGTCGTGGGGGATACGGCTGGACCGGACCCAGGTGATGCGTCCCTTCCGAATCCAGAAGTGGCAGCGCCGCTCGCCAGTGTGCGCGTCCACGCTGGGGAACAGCGTTGGCCGGCTGTCGGTCGTAAGACGCCAGACTCGACGGCCAGGCCTGGGGTGTAGGCGCAGTAGCAGCCGGTGTCGCTTGGCACAGGGGCAGTCGAAGGCCACCCATGTCGGCACGCTCGCCGGTCCAGCGATGACCATCGCCCGGCGGGGAAGCCGCGCTGGCACGTCGTCGGCCGCAGCGACCCGCGCGGCGACGAAGTAACGGCGGTGGGGCAGCCATGCATACCATGGCACGCGGCCGGCGTGAGCCCGACGCGCGCGGGCGGTGCGCATCATGCTGCCCATGTCTGTCCCACAAACGGCTCGGTGTCACCCGTGGCCAGCACAGCGGCCGCAGGGTCGCAGTAGTGGCCGGAGCGCGGTCCGCGCGTGTTCGTGCTGATCTCTCGCTCATGGGCGCGGAGCAGCAGCTCGCTTGGCGCCGGGTCCGGCCCGTAGCCCGTCAGCCGCTCGAGGAGTTCGGCGACGGCGAGGCCGGCGACCATCGTCGTGTACGCCACCACAGCGGGCTCGACCCGGCCCAGCTCGGGAGCGTAACCCTCGTCCTGGCGGCGCTGCCGCTCGGCGGGGTTGAGCTGCTCGGCCGCCGCGCGGGCGAGGTCAATGCGGCCTCGGCACACCAGACACGGGTAGCCGGGCGCGAGCACGGTCACGCGGCCAACGATGTCAGTGAGCCGGCCCGCGTCGGAGTCGAGCAGCACTCCGCAGTCGATGACCGGCGTCAGGTAGTAGGCGGCCAGGCGTGACAGGACCAGGCGGCCCGCATTGTCGTCGGTGCAGCCGAACAGCAGGTCGCAGCCGGTGAGGCGCTCGGCGACATGCCGTTCGGTGATTCGACCGTGGATGGGGTGGACCTCGCATGCGGGCGCGATCCGGGTGAGATGCTCGGAGAGCACTCGAACCTTCGGCATGCCGATGCTTGCTGGAGAGGAGCCGTAGACGCGGGTGAGGTTGGTGTCCGCCAGGTCCTTGGGGTCCACGATCGTGAGCGTGCCGACGCCGAGCCGGGCGAGCTGCTCGGCGACCGCGGAGCCAGTCCCCCCGGCACCAATGACGCCGATGCGCAGCGCGCGCAGCACGCGCTGGACATCCCCGCCGAAGGCGCGGATCTGCCGGTCGTACAGCGGCGGGACCGCCGCCGCCCTGGCGCCGTCGACGGCGATCAGGCGCAGCCGGCGGCCGACCGTCCACAGCCGCTCGAGGCGCTGGTCGCCGTCCGGAGTGGAGAGCCGGCCGGTGAAGGCCAGCCCGGCGGCATGGGGGGACACGATCACGCTGGCATACAGGTCGCTGCCGGCCCGGTCCCGGAACAGCCCACTGAGCTGCCGGTCGACTTCGTGGTCGTGCTCGCTGGCGGTGGGGATGCCGTCGGGGTGGGTGTGCAGCCAGACCGGGACTGCGCCGGTGTCGGCGGCGCGGCCGAGCGCGGGAACGTAGCCGCCAGACCGGATCGAGAGGCCCTGGTGGTCGCGCCGCGTATAGGTGTGATCGGGGACCCAGTGCAGGCTGCGGCCCAGCAGCCGCACGCCGAAGCTGGTGCGGGCAACGCCGGCCAGCATCACGGCGGCGCCCTCGTGGGGCTCGTGGGCGGCGCGCAGCAGCTCCTCCGCAAGCTGCTCTGGAAGGACCAGGGTGCTCATGCGGGCCGCCGGGCGCTTCGGAGCATCTCGCGGCGAACTCGCGCGAGGTAGGTCTCCAGCCCATCGACGCCGGGCTGCCACTGGCCGGGCCGGAAGTGACGTGACCAGCGCTGCCAGGCCCGGCCGAGATAGTACTCGGTCACCTGTGTGGCCTCCACCTGCCCGCCGCCGACCAGCGTGACCGCCGGGCTCGTCCACCACATGTCCGGGGGTATGTCCGGATAGCCAGGCGCGAGCCGCATCAGCAGGTCGACCTGGGAGTGGCTGTAGCCGAGGGGCATCTCCCAGCCCTTGAGTACGACGCAGCTCATGCCGGCCTCGATGGTCACTTGGTGGGCGAGACCGCGTTCGGTGAGGAACGCCTGGTCAGCGGCAGGCAGCATCTCCTATTGGCCTTTCTCGGTCAGGACTGGGGGGTTGGGCTGCCGGGGTTGATGTGGCCGGGGGCGGTGAAGAAGCGCAGGCCATCACGCATGTCCACGACCTCGTCGTCCGCAATGAGCAGGTCGTCCTGGCCGGGGCGCACCAGGTACAGGTCCCGGTCGGCGGGGATCGGGGTGGGCGGCACCTTGCGGATCTCGGCGCCGGTCAGCTTCGACTCGGTGACGGTGTAGTGCTCCCGGTCGATCTGGATGTGGAACTGGTGCGGCCGGGGGCCGCCGGGCTGCTCGGTCATGATCGCCTCCTCGGTGGATCGGTAGCACGGTATCATGCCACTTGACTACCACGCCACCGGCCGGCAAGATGTGGCCATGAAGCCCGCAAAGGCAATGACCCTGCGGCTCTCCACCGAGCAGGCTGAGGAGTTGGCGACCGTCGCGAGCGTCGACGACCTGCCGGTCGCGGAGGTCGTTCGCGCCGCTATCACCGAACACATCGCCGCGCGAAAGCGCGACGAGCAGTTCCGCCGCACTCTGCGGGAACGCATCGAGAAGGCACAGAAGCTGCTGGGTTAGAACCTTTCGCGCAATGGCTTGGGATACCGCCGCTCATCGCCGCGCTGACGCTGCGAGGAGCTGTGGTGTCAGCGGCACCTGCGGGCACTCTCATGCCGCGGCGATTGCCGAGGGCGCTGTCAGGTGTCCTGTGGTCGTTGTCATCGTCATCGAGGAGACTCTAGCGATAGGTCATGACAGCGTTCTGACGGCCGGTGATCCCCGGCGATCATCATTGGGCCTTTCCTTATGACGTGAGCAGTCCAAGGGCCCGTAGACGCGGCACCAGGACAGCCTCGGTCACCTTGCTTCGATCGCGGCTGATGAAGTGCATCGCCGCATCAGCCACGACGCCCGGTGCCCGCTGGACCCAACGTTCCACAATCCGAACACCCTGCTACCAGCAACACCGCTGGTCAGCGGCCCGGTCATCCGCCTGCCGGGCCAGCACGGTAAGGGCCGCCGCGATGGCTATCGCGCTGCACCGTGACCCGTCAGCGCCCCTCATGCTTGACGCCGTCGGCGCGGCGCGGATATGGACAGGTCATGGGGCAGGAGCGGGACGGCGTTTGTCGGCCGGACGATGATGACGGCGTGCCGGGCGCGGGTGATGGCGACGCGGAGCACACGGCGGGTCTGGGTGGTGCGCATGGCGTCCCAAGCGGGTTCCATGAGCCGGGCGCGGTGCTGCCCTTCGACGATGACGACCGCGTCGAACTCTTTGCCTTTCGACTTGTGCAGGTTCATCAAAGTGACCGGGTGGGGTTCGGTCGGGCGACCGACGAGCAGCTCGTTCGCGAGGATGCGGCGTACGGTGCCCGTCGCGTCCCGGTAGGATGCTTCGCCGTCCCAGATCTCGCTGAGCCCCCAGACCAGGGTGTCGGTTGCGTGGAAGAGGCGCAGGAGTCGAGCCCTGTTGAATACTTCCTGCATTTCCGTAGATCCGCGCAGTCTGGCGCGGGCGAGCTGCCAGTCGGTGATGGGGTTGCCGGTGAATTGGATGCCGTTGTCACAGGCGTCGATGACCGCTTGGCCCGTCTTTGCGCGCACCGCCTTCCCCTCAGTGAATGCGGCGATCGCGTTCTCGAGGGTGCGGATGGTCGATCGTGCGGTTGTGGTGCCGTTGGCGACCTTGACGCGGTAGAAGTTGGCGATGTTGCGCAGGGTCGCGGTGACGGCCTCGACTCGCAGGAGTGCCGGCCATTCCAGGACGCTTGCGACGACGAACCCGGCTGCGGCGGACAGGCCGGGGTCCCACACGAGTTCGTGGTCGAGGGCGGCCAGCACTTGCCCGGTGGGGAGGGCCTGGTCTTTCGAGATCGCTTCGGAGATTTGCGCGATGAACGCGTTTTCCAGGGCGAGGACGGCGATGGTGGGTTGCTGGCCGAGCTGGCGGGTGTAGTGGTTCTGGAGCGCATGGAGGACGCGATGGGTGATCTGCTCGGGGGTCTGCGGGTAGCGGTAGTTTATGTACTGGACAGCGGACGGCAGCGGGGCGGGTTCGTTGCGTAGCACGGCGTTGGCGTAGTTGAGGATTCCGTTGCCGGTGCTGCGGTGGTTGTCGCCGGCGAGGTTGAACCGTGTGGGGTCGAGCGCGTCGACGGCGTGCTGGATGCGGGCTTCGTCGATGCCTTTGACGAATGCGTCGTAGATGCGTTGGTCAGGGTCGGCGAGGCAGATGACGGTAGATCGCAGCGACAGCGCTTTGATGGCGCGCCACTGGTCGATGTTGGTGTCCTGGAACTCGTCGACGATGACGAGCGGGTACCGCTCGCTGTAGAGGTGCCGCAGCGCGGAGCTGCGTTCGAGGAGGGTGGCGGCGGTGGTCGCGAGTTGGTCGAAGACATAGACGCCGCGGCGGGCGAGTTCTTGTGTCTCGGCGTCCCAGTCGCCGACATGATCGGCCCTGACCCGGTTCTCGGCGTCGGGCGGCAGGAACTCCGAGGGGGTGCCGGTGAGCAGCGGCCCGTGAGCGCGGACGAGGCCGAGGAAGAACGCGTGGAAGGTGCGGACCTCGAGGTGGTCGCGGGTGTCGGAGGTAAAGTGCTCGCTGATGCGTTCGGAGATCTGCCGGACGGCGGCGCGGGAGAAGGAGAGGAAAAGGACTCTCTGTTCGGCTTCGAGCGTCGCCACCGTCTGGGCGGCTTTCAGGAGTGCGATGGTCGTCTTGCCGCTGCCGGGGCCGCCTTCGATGAGCAGGTGGCCGCTGGCGGCGAGGATGTCGCGGCCGGTCCGGTCGAGTTCCATCACGCCGCGCCGGAGCCGTCCGTGTCCGCCTCATCACCGCCAGCAGGGGCGCCGTCGCCCTCGGTGTTGTCGCTGTCGTCGGCGTCGCTGGTGTCGATGTCGGGGTGCGACGGCGCTGCGGAGAGGTAGGTGTGAATCTGTAGAAGCAGATCAGCCAGTGTCGCCGGCAGTTCGTTACGGCTGCACTCGGCGATGAGCAGCGGTGCGAGCGACTCGGCGCCCTTGCGTGCCCGCAGCACTTTCCGGGCGAGGTCGACCACATCGGTGTCGGTGGCCGGGTCAAGAAGATGGCCGCAATGCTTCGGGTAGTCGTTGCGGGACGCGGCATTGAGCAGGAACCGCCGCAGCACATCGGTGTTGATCTCGGCAAGGAGCAGCTCCTCGATGCCCTGGTAGCCGATGTCGACGTGGATCGCGAACGCCTTCGCCTTCTCGGTCAGCTCGGCGTTGAAGGGTGGGTTCGGGGTGTCGTGCGCACCGAATACGATCTTGCCGAGGTCGGCGAACACTGGCCCGTACACGGGGACCCTGACGTCGCCTTCGGCGTTGAACAGGCTCAGCCCGGCAACATCGGGATGCTGGTACGCGGTGGTCGGATCGGCATCGAGCACGTCCGCGACCGCCAAGTACGTGGCGACCTCGGTGGCGCCCTCGACGACGAGCACCGCGCGGGCGAGAACAGCTTCAGCGAATTGGCGCCGCTGCTCGCGGTAACGCTTCGGTTTGACGTCCTCGCCGAGGTCGATGTGGCTGCTGGTGAGAACTCCGGTGTTGTCCCGGTTGAGGACGACAATCTGGTCCGGATCGAACTTCTCGATGACGTAAGGCGAGTGGGACGTGACGATGGCCTGCCCCATGTTCGCGGTAACGAAGTCCACCAGGCGCCGTTGCGTGTGCGGCGGCAGCGCGATCTCAGGTTCCTCCATCGCGAAGATGACCGAGCCGGGTCCTCGTAGGTCGGCGATGTAGGTGAGCAGCGCGAACACGAGCACGTTCAGCGACCCGGTCGACAGTCGGTTGAACGGCACCGGGTACGTGCCGGGCTGGGTCGCGATGAACATGCGCAGCACTTCACGCAGATGTTCCCGGGTCAACTCGGAGGGGTGGACGCCGACGGCGGAGTCGTCCTCGGGAATGGACAGGAACTGCCGCACCCGAGACAGCAGTTGGCTGCGGACTTGCGCGAACCCTTCGGTGGTGTTGGCGAGGTCGATGTTGCTGAGTTCGTTGAGCGCGTTTGTCCACAGCGACTCCGTCCGGTCGGACTCGAGCCGGACGATGGTGTCGATGAGCGAGCCACGGCCGAAGCTGAGCGCGCGGGTCCCGGTACGGTTTGGCCGGAGGTATAGGAATCCGCAGTACCTCTTGTCGTCGCGGCGGAACTTGGATAGGCCACCACCGAGGTCGTTCTCGTCGTAGTCGCCGGGCAGCCGCTGCGGGTGAGCGAAGAACGTGTTGCCTTCGAAATCATCATCGTCCGGGTTGAACCGGCCGAGGAACACGATCGCCAGGCACCATTCGCCGCCGACGAGTTCAATCGCGTCGGCGGCGGCGAGCGGTGCGAAGTCATTGGTTTCGGCCGACCACGGGCGTAGGTGGCTATGGAAGCGACGCTGCGCCTCTGCTGACAGCCCGGTGAGCACGACCTCGATACGGATCAGCGGCGGCGACGGGGGTTGCGCCCCAGCGTCACCGCGGTAGTCGGCTTCGTGGAAGTCAAACTCGTCGATGACTGGGCGGCGGTAGAGCCGCTCAAGGCCCAGGGCAAGGTCGAGCGCTTCGCAGATCGTGGACTTCCCAACCGCGTTTCCTCCGACGAGCAGGCTGTGCCCATCCAGCGTGATGCTTCCAGACCGCACGCCGCGGAAGTTGCTGACCGTCACTCGTCGCACTCTCACACTGCTGCTCCATCCGCGCTATGTGCACGCCGCCGCGAGCATGGCCGCTGTCTCCCCGGTACCTGACTTGTGCGGCGTCGTGGTGGCCGTAGGGGATGAACACCTCGAACGTGGCTGTCCACAAGCTCCCGAACCGCCGCAGGCTGGCCCAGGGCGGCAGTCAACGCAACCCAAGCGCAGCCGTCAACTCTGCACGTCCACCTAGATCGATGACCGGGAATTCGCCGCGGGTCGTGGCGTGCTGCGACCCGCCGTCGTTGATCTGTGACTGACAGGCGAAGAGTGTCCAAGATCGGCGTGTTCACACACGTCTGACCTTGGAGGCCTTCGGTGATCGCCGACCTGGACACTCTCCTTGTCGCACTGTACGTGGAGCTGACCGACCGCATCATCCCCTCGCTGGGCATCGGCCGGTCCGGCCCAGGCAGACCACCCCAGGTGACCAACGCGGAGCTGGTGTGCCTGGCGGTCGCGCAGGTGCTGCTGCGCTATGACGACGAGCGGCACTGGCTGCGCGCCGCCCCCGCGCGGGTCGGGCACCTGTTCCCCCGGCTGCTTCGCCAAAGCGAGTACAACCAGCGGGTCAAGGCGGCAGCGCCGCTGATGGAGGCCGCGCTGCGGTGGCTGGCCGAGCACACGCCCGGGTCG
>Ga0137375_10010960_pt1 | contig 10731 bp, 8 predicted proteins | sample SagtaG_24_FD_104936 | JGI IMG/M metagenome (GOLD analysis project Ga0137375, IMG submission 104936) | Vadose zone soil microbial communities from Sagehorn Ranch, Mendocino, California, USA - Sage1_R_113_16 metaG | ecosystem: Environmental > Terrestrial > Soil > Vadose zone | place: USA... | reverse complement strand
GGATCACGCCGCCTCGCGAAAGTACTGGCCGGTCATCAGCTCGAAGACTAGCTGATCGAGCGTGACCTCGGCCTCGTGATAGGTGCGCGCGAAGCCAACCAGCTCACCATCCAGATACATGGCATAGTCGCGGGTCTCGCGATCGTAGACGATTTCCTTGCGGTACATGCTCGTAATCTCTTTCCAGGCGTCGTGCGCCTTGCGTACGTGTTCGTATCCTCGCATTGATAGTATAGCACAATTGTTCTAAATGTGCAAGCACATGTTTTTTGAGGTTTGCGGATTTCGATCGCTTCCGCTATACTGCCGGCGCTCACCCCACAGGATTGACGACTATTCGTGGACTCGTCGCCCCGCCAACGTTATCGCGCTCGCCGCCTGAGCATTGAGATGCGCCGTCGTAGGATTGCGCTGGTGGCCGGCGGCGTTCTTCTGCTTGTGCTGGCGATCGGCCTGGCTTACTGGCGCCAGCCCACGCCGCCAAAGCCATTATCTGCACTCATCGCGCGCGCCACAAGCACGGCCGCGCCGCTCCCGTCGACCGCTGTGGCGCAGGCGGTGGGCGCGCCGACGACGGTTGCCGATTCGCCGGCCGACGCGCCAGATCAGGAGCCGACTGCCGCGCCAATAGCGCCCGCGTCGTTCTTCGACGATCGGCGGCTGACGTATGAGCCGAGCTTCTACGCCCCGCAGATCCAGGCGCTGCTCGACAGCCAGGCCGGGCCGTTGAAGACAGTGGTGTTTCAGGTCGGCGACCGGCGGCATAGCTTCGCCGAGGCGCTCAGCGGGCAGACCAGCTACTACAGCGTCAATCCGAAGATCATCCTGGCGCTGATCGAGCTTCAGAGTCGCTTGATTTCGACCGCCAGCCCTTCATCCGATCAGGTTGGCTGGGCGCTTGGCTACCAGGGTGAGAACGGCAACAAGCGTGGGCTTCAGGCGCAGGTGCGCTGGGCGGTCAAACAGATTCTGTATGCCAAGCGCGACTACCCGCAATATGCGCCGCTGACCTACGCCGACAACTCCAGCGCGCCGCCACCGCCGGGCTGGAGCCTGAGCGAGTACGCGTTGGCGCGCGCGCTGGCGCCGACGACATCGCCCGGCCGGCTGCCGGAGCTGCTTCAGCGCTTTCTGGAAACTTACACGCACCTGTTCGGCGACCCACGCACGCCGCCTGAAGGCTGGCCGGCGCCCTCCACGCCGTTTCTAGCCTGGCCGATCGCGCATCCCGCGCCGGTGACATCGTTCTTCGACCACGGCGGCCCGTTCCTGATGCGCAACCCGCAGGCTGGGATCGTCACCTACTGGGGCCGCACCGAGACCGATCTGGCCTTCGCCTACAATGGCCACGATGGCTGGGATTACGCCGCCGCGCCGCCCGATATGGCGCTAGCCGCCGCCGATGGCGAGGTGGTCTTCGCCGGCAACGCCGACGACAACTGCAACACGCGGGCGGTGATCGTCGATCACGGCAACGGATATCGCACCCTGTACTGGCACCTGGCGCGTGTCGATGTGCAGATCGGCGATCGTGTCGCGCGCGGCCAGCCAGTCGGGATGATCGGGTCGACCGGCTGCGCGACTGGGCCGCATCTGCACTTTGGGGTGCAGTTCCTGGGCCGCAATACCGACCCGTACGGCTGGTGCGGCGCGGCGCCTGACCCTTGGGCGCGCCACCCTGCCGGCAGCGTGAGCAACTGGCTATGGGTCGATCGGCCTTCGCCGTGTGCCCCGCCCTGGCCAGGCGCGGTTGTGGTCGACACTGATTCGCCCGACTTCGCGAAAGATGGCGATGGCTGGCAATCAACGCCAAGCGGCTATGGCGGCAGCGCATTGTTCGTGCCATCGCTGCGCGGCGATGACGACGCGCCCTGGGATCTGCGGCCGCTGGCGCGACCGGCGATTGCTGTCTGGCGGCCGGCGCTACCTGCGGCGGGGCGCTACCGCGTGCTGGCATATGTGCCGTATGCGCTGAGCGGCCTGGAGGATGCCACCGAGGTGCGCTATCGCGTGCGTTACAGCGGCGGCGAGGCCGATGTGATGGTGAATGATTCGGATGCCGCCAACGATTGGGTGGATCTGGGCACCTACAGGTTCGATCCGAACGACCGCCCATCGGTGGCGCTCAGCAATGTCGTCGAGGCTGAGCAGCGCGGCGTATGGGCCGACGCGGTGGTCTGGCTACCGGTGGCGGGGCCGTAAACAGTCGATAGTATGCAGTCGGCACACTGCATACTATCGACTGTTTACTGTCGACTGCTTCGCGGCATTTGCCCGCCATCCCCCGCCGCTGGTATAATGCGCTTCACGTCGAACAAATCGTATACTGTATCGTGCGGAAATGCAATGCGGTATACGCGCTACCCAAATACTGGATGAGAATTATGCTTAGCGTACAATCGGCTGCCTTCCCAATGCTGGTCGAAGAGCTGCGGGCATCGGTACCACAAGTCGCCGATCTCTTCAATGAGCTGTCGGACGATTTGTCGTTGGAGCGACAGCGGCGGCTGCTGCGCCAGCTTGGCGCGCTCTGGTATCGCCAGGATGGCGAGCCGGAGGTGCTGGCCGAATTGGGCTTGGCGCTGGCCGAGCAGCACAAAATCGAGCCGGGCGTGGCACTGGCCGAGCTACTGATGGCGTATGGCGCCGCGCGCGAGGAGCAGCGCACGCGCGCCTGGGAGAACAACCTGGTGCGGCGCATGGCCGAGCTGAGTGGGCTCCATCGCGTGATCTCAGCCGCGAACTCGACGCTCGATCTCGACACTTCGATGCAGATGGTGGTTGAAACGGTTGCCGAGGTGATCGGCGTCGAGGCCTGCTCGGTCTATTTATACGATAAGAACAGCGACGACCTGACGCTGCGGGCGACGCTGGGCCTGAATACAGCGGCGGTCGGCCAGGTGCGGATCGGGATGGGCCAAGGCGTCACCGGCTGGGCGGCCAGCGAGGGCAAGCCGATCGTCGTGCTCGACGTGCGGCAGGATAATCGTTTCCAAGTGGAGCCGACCCTGTCCGAGGAGCCGTTTCGATCCATGCTGGCGGTGCCGATTGTGCTGTTCAGCGCCGAGCGCTTCCACGTGGGCGCCGATAAGCTCCAGGGCGTGATCAGCATTCAGACCTACGGCCCGCGCGATTTTACGCCCGAGGAGATCAATTTCGTCGAGACGGTCGCAGGCGAGCTGGCCTTCTTTATTGTCAACGCGCAACTGTACCAGCAGACCGGCGATCAGCTACACCAGAAGGTTCAGGAGCTGACCACCCTTCAGCAAGTTTCCAAGCGGATTGCTGAGCAGCTTGACTTGCAAGAGGTGCTGAAGCTGATCGTCGCCAAGGCAGTCGAGCTGGCGCATGTGGATCGCGCGGATATCTTTCGCTGCGGCGAGGACGATCGGCTGGAGCTGGCCGCGACTCACGGCGGCAGCCAGCAGAACGGCGTGCTGAATTTCATCGCCCAAGCGGTGCGTGAGGGCCGGCCACTGGCGGTGCTGAACGCCTATAGCGACTCGCGATTCCCGGATCTGGCGCAGGTGGCGGCCGCCGAGGGCTTTCACTCGCTGTTCTGCATGCCGCTGCGCGTACAGCAGAATCGCGTGATCGGCGCGATCTGCCTGTATACCCGCGAGGCGCGCCACTTTGACTATGAGCAGGTGCGCCTGCTCTCAACCTTCGCCGACGAAGCGGCGATTGCGATCGAGAACGCGCGCCTGTATGCCGAAAGCCAGCGCGCGCTGCTGATCAAATCGGCGATGCTTCAGGAGATGCATCATCGCGTGCGCAATAATATGCAGACTATCTCGGCGCTGCTGGCGATGCAGCAGCGCCGTCTCGACCCGGCCGGGCGCGGTGCGGCTGCGCTGCGCGATAGTGTGGCGCGCATCCAGGCGATCGCCGGCGTGCATAACTTGCTCTGCCGCGAGGATGTCGGCCTTACCACTGTCGATGCAGTGGTGCGCCAGATCGTCGATAGCGCGCAGGTGAGCCTGGCAACGCCTGAGCGCCCGATCCACTTCAAGATCCTCGGCGATCTGGCCAGAGTCGATACGCGCGAGGCCACTGTGCTGGCGATCGTGCTGAACGAGCTGATCGTCAATGCCATGTCGCATGGCCTGGCGGTCGAAGGCGGCACGGTGGTGATCGAGACCACACAAGGCGAGCAGGAGATAACTGTCGAGGTGCGCGACGACGGCCCTGCGCATGCGCCGGTCGAGCCATCCGGCACTAGCAGCGGCCTGGGCCTACAGATCATCCGCACACTGGTGATGGAGGATCTGGCGGGCGAGTTCGAGCTATCTGAGCAGGATGGCTGGATGTGCGCGCGGGTGTGCTTCCCGCAGCGGCTGGGCGAGGAATAATAACAGCGTAAGTCCTATCATTGTGAATAAGGAAAGAAAAATGACCGATCCAGCTTCTGATCGCCTGACGCGGCTTCAGGCTGCGATGCGCCCAGCCAGCATCGACGCGCTGGCGGTGGTGCCGGGCGCGAATATGCGCTACCTGGGTGGCCTGGAGATCCATATGAACGAGCGCATCGCGGTCGCATTCTTTCCCGCTGATGGCCGGCCGGCGATAGTTTTGCCAACGCTCGAGACGCCGCGCGCCAAGGCTCAGGCACGCTTTCCAATCACGTTCTACTCGTGGGATGACGCGGAAGGGCCGGCCGGCGCGCTGAGCCGCTGTGTGGCCGAGCTGGGACTGGCCGGGCGGCGGATCGGCGTAGAGTACACAGCGATGCGGGTGCTGGAGCTGCGCGCGATCGAGCTGGCCGCGCCGGGTGCGCAGGCGGTGGATGCGACGCCGATGATCGCCGAGCTGCGGATGGTCAAGGATGACCAGGAGCTGGCCGCGATGCGCCGGGCGGTGGCGGTGGTTGAGGCGGCGCTGGGCGCGGCGGTGGCGCAGATTCGTACCGGGATGAGCGAGCGCGAGCTGGCCACGATCTGGGAGCGCGAGATGCGCGCGCGTGGCGGCGAGCCATCGTTTGGCACGATCATCGCGAGTGGCCCGAACGCCGCCAACCCACACCACTCGAACAGCGACCGCGCGTTCCAGCCGGGCGATTTTATCATTATGGATGGCGGGGTCTGGAACGACGGCTACGCATCGGATATCACGCGCACAGTTGCGCTCGGCCAGCCCAACAAGCAGGCGCGCGCGATCTACGAGCTGGTGCAGGCGGCCAACGCGGCTGGCCGGATGTATACGCGCCCTGAGGCCACCGGCCAGGAGATCGATCAGGCCACACGCAAAGTGATCGCCGATGGCGGGTTTGGGCAGTATTTCATCCATCGCACCGGCCACGGGCTGGGCCTGGAGATCCACGAGCCGCCATACATTGTCGCCGGCAGCCTGGAGCCGCTCGCGCCGGGGACGACCTTCACGATCGAACCAGGCGTGTATGTCGACGGCGTGTGCGGCGTGCGGATCGAGGACGATGTGGTGATCACAGCCGAGGGCGCCGAGAGCCTGACGTCGTTTGAGCGCAACCTTATTATTGTCAATCCATAAACTATCTGACAAGATGACAAGATGACTAAGGTGACGAGCAATCTGTCACCTTGTCATCTTGTCATCTTGTCATCTTGTCAATCACATGATCGAACAACCACGACTTTTCGATGTCGCCACCTTGCCGATGCCAAGCACGGTGCAGCTGGTCGAGAGCCTGCTGTTCATCGCCGGCGAGAGCGTGACGGTGGCCCAGCTGGCCCAGGCGCTGGAGTTGCCAGCCGATGCGGTCGAGGCGGCCCTGGAGCAGCTGGCGGCCATGTGTGCGACGCGTGGCGTGCGCGTCCAGCGTCAAAATGAGCACATCCAACTGGTATCCGCACCAGAGTCGGCCGCGGTGATCGAGCGCTTCCTGGGTGGCCAGCCGCCGTCGCGGCTGTCGGCTGCGGCGCTGGAGGCGCTGGCGATCATCGCCTACCGCCAGCCTATCACCCGCGCACAGGTGGATGCGGTGCGCGGCGTAGACAGTAGCGGCGTCATCCGCGTGCTGCTGGGCCGCGACCTAATTTCCGAGAGCGGACGGCTTGAAACGGTCGGGCGACCGATTCTGTACGCGACCACACCTGAGTTTCTGCGCCGGTTCGGCCTTGCGAACCTGGCCGAACTGCCGCCACTGGATCTGCCCGATCCGAAGATGACGAGTGAGGAGAAATGAGTCACTTGTCACCCAGTTTAATTCTCCACAGTCTCCACGAACTCTCCACAATACTGTGGAGAAGACTTGACACATTTGCGTAGAGGGATCATGCGCTTCCAGAGGCGATATTTCTTGATTGGATGGCATACGCTCCCGAAAGTTATCCACATGTTTCATCCTTTCGGCTCGACATAGCGCACGATCATGAGCGCGGCTCACGCAACCACTACCCCTATACGAAGCTCAAGGAGTATAAGCATTCGTAATAGAAAAGGGGGGGCTTACGGCTTGAAAACATGGGGCGTATGGAGTATGATCAGCGTCGATACCCAATGATGCTCACCTGGATTTATCGCCATCTACTGACATATGTTCGCCAATGACGCCGAGATAATGGTTGCGAGCAATCGCCTGCGCGCACCCGCGCCTATTGTTGTCCAAAATGGAGGTCGGCGTGAACCTCACTAAGATCTGGAATTCAACACTCGGAACCATGCAGGTGCAGACCTCGCGGCACGAGTTCAATACCTGGCTTCGCCGCGCGACCTTGCAATCGGTCGAAAATGGGGTGGCGACGATCGGCGCCCCCAGTGCGTTTTTCAAAGAGGGCCTGGAGAATCGGTACTCCAACCCGCTGCGGGATCTGCTCAGCAACCTGGTAGGATTTCCGCTCCAGGTGCGCGTAGTGATCGCTGCGCCGCAGCCAACCCGTGCCGAGACCGGGCAGGCTACTCGCGAGCTTGGCAAGGATGCCCCGATGAACGATTACGACGACCCACCCGCTCGCCACAATGGCACCGCCAACGGTAACACCTATGATCGGCTGGGCATGCAGCAGCTCGAGTTTTCGAGTACCGTGCGTTCTGGAATGCTCAATTCTCGGTATACGTTCGATCGGTTTATCGTCGGTTCGAGCAACCGGCTGGCGAACGCGGCATGTATGGCGGTGGCCGAAAACCCGGCCCAAGCCTACAACCCGCTGTTTTTGTATGGCGGCGTGGGGCTAGGTAAAACTCATCTGCTGCATGCGATCGGCAACTACGCGCTCGATCGTGATCCCGAGATCAATGTGATGTACGTTTCTTCGGAAAAGTTCACCAATGATATGATCAATGCTATTCGCCGCCAGCAGAACGAAGAGTTCCGCATGCGTTACCGGAATATCGATATTTTGCTGATCGATGATATTCAATTTATCGCCGGCAAAGAGAGCACTCAGGAGGAGTTCTTCCACACCTTCAACACGCTGCATTCGGCCGGCAAGCAGATCGTGATCTCATCGGATCGCCCACCCAAGGCGATCCTGACGCTGGAGGAGCGGCTGCGCTCGCGCTTCGAGTGGGGCCTGATTGTTGATGTGCAGACGCCCGATCTCGAGACGCGCACAGCGATCTTGCGCGCCAAGGCCGAGCAGATGACCACGCACATTCCACCCGAGGTGATCGATTTCCTAGCCCACCGCATTCAGAGCAACATTCGTGAGCTGGAAGGGTGCCTCAATCGTGTCGCGGCGTATGCGCAGATGTATGGCACGCAGGTGAGCGTCGATGTTGCAACGGCCGCGCTGGCCGAGCTACTCGGCACGACCCGGCGCAAGCGGATCACCTCGGAGTCGATTTTGCGCGAGGTAGCCGATTTCTACGGCGTGGACTTGCGCGCGATGCAAGGTCGCGGCCGTAGTCGCAATATCGTGGTTCCGCGCCAGGTGGCGATGTACCTGCTGCGTGAAGAGACCGACGCCAGCCTGATGGATATTGGGCAGCAACTGGGCGGGCGCGACCATACCACCGTGATCTATGGCTGCGAGAAAATTGGTGAGGAGATCAACGCCGACTCGCGCCTGCGCCAAGAGGTTGTGACGATCCGTGAGCGGCTTTATCATGCCAATGGCACCGCGTAACAAGTGACGAGTGATGAGTGACGAGTGACGAGTTGAACCTGCTCGTCACTCGTCACTCGTCACTCGTCACCCTCCCGGCTGCCCTGTTCGCAGCCTCAAAGCAGTGCGGGCCGGAGGTTATCCTTTTGGCCCGCACCCCGGCTGCTTCTTGATTCTACTTCTCTTTGGCGGTGGTGGGGTGCGGGGAGTGGTTTTCAGCATCTTCCATGAGAGCTACAGCGCAGGGCAGGATGGCAGTGAAGGTGCTGCCCTGGCCGATTGCGCTGATCACCTCTAATCGGCCACCGTGCGCATAGGCGATGCTCTGAGCGATTGCCAGCCCCAGCCCGCTACCGCCCTGCGCGCGATTGCGCCCGCGATCGGCGCGGAAGAAGCGATCGAATACTCGTGGCAGGTATTCCGGCGCGACGCCGGGGCCAGTGTCGTGGATGCTGACCATGACCGATGGCTGAGCGGGCGCGTGGGCGCATGGGCGATCGCATGCGTCGATCACTGTACGTCGCCCGTTTGCCCCATCCTCTGGTTGATCACTGTGCCCGATGGCAGCCGCGACGGTGATCCGGCCGCCGGGGGGAGTGTATCGAATCGCATTGTCGAGCAGGTTCAGAAACAGCCTGATCAGATCATCCTCGTTCCCGCGCACGAAGAGCTCGGGTGGTTGGGCGAACGCGATCTGTTGCTGCCGATCGTCGGCGAGGGGCTCGACCTGCGCGACGATCGCCGGAAGGAGGTTGCCGAGGTCGAGCAGCTCATGGGCCACCGGCGCGGGCTGCGCATCGGCGCGGGCTAGGTACAGCAGATCATTGGCCAGGCGTGCCAGCCTGCGCGCCTGCTCGCGCACGGTGGCCAGCGTCACGCGGTAGCTCTCGGCGTCGCGCGGGCGCGCGATCGCCACGTCGATCTGGCCGATGATCGCGGTCAGAGGCGTGCGCAGTTCGTGCGAGGCGTCGGCGGTGAAGCGGCGCTGCTGCTCGAAGGCTGATTGCAGTCGTGCCAGCATGGCGTCGAAGGTGTGCGCCAGCTGGCCAACTTCGTCGTCGGCCCCACGCAGGTTGAGCCGCTGGCTCAGGTCTTCGGCGCTGATGCGCTGGGCAGTGCGCGTGAGCCGGTCGATCGGCGTAAGCGCGCGGTTGGCTAGGAACCAGCCGCCGCCGCTGGCCACCAGCAGCATGGCTGGCGCCAGCAGCAGCAGCACCTTGAGCAGCGTGCGCATGGTATCGCGCAAATCCTCCAGCTCCACGCCGATCTGTAGCGCCCCGATGATCTGTCCATCGTGGGTGATCGGCAAGCTGAGCACACGCATCTGCCCTTCGCGCCCGCGCACCTGGATGATCTGCCTGTCGCCGCCAAGCGCGCGGCGCACGGCGTCAGCCAGCTCAGGCATTTGCTCCTGGGGATTATCGTCGTAAATAAGTGTGCCATCGGAATGGTAGATGCGCGTCAAGTGCTCATCGTTGCGGTGGTCGGCACGCAGTGAGTCATTCTGGATCGTCAGGTTGTGACCGCTGAAATCAACCGTCTGGACGATCAGGCTGGCCTGACTAGCCAGGAGATCGTCGAAGTTACCGAGCAGCAGCTTGTAGACGGCGATATAGGTGCCAGCGCTGAACAACAGCAGCACGCCAGTCAACAGCAGCACGTACCAGCCGGTCAGCCGCCAGCGCAGCGAGTAGAAGATGTGGGTCAAGGGCCAGCGCGGGGTATGAAACATCCTCGTTCCTCAGGAACCGAGAACAAAGAACAAAGAACAGCGAACAAGATCGTGTAGCGTGTTCTTTGCATTTTGTTCTTTGTTCTGTCAAATATCGTTGATTCCGAGCCGGTAGCCAACGCCACGAACAGTGTGCAGCAGCTTGAGATCATGCGCGTCGTCCAGCTTGCGGCGCAGCGCGAAGATATGCACGTCGATCAGATTCGTCAGATTGTCGAAATCGTAGTTCCAGACATGTTCGGCAATTGAGCTGCGCGTGAGGATCTTGTTAGGGTGGCGCATCAGATATTCGAGCAGGCTATACTCTTTGCTGGTCAGGGAGATCGGTCGATCGCCGCGCCGCACGACCCGGCTGGCGGTATCCAGCTCTAAATCGGCCACCTGGAGCACTGTGCCCTTGAAGGCCGGCTCGCGCCGCAGCAGGGCGCGTATACGCGCTAGCAGCTCGGCAAATGCGAACGGCTTGATCAGGTAATCGTCGGCGCCGCTGTCGAGCCCGGCCACGCGATCGTTCACGGTGTCGCGAGCGGTGACCATCAGCACTGGGGCGCGCAGGCCACGCCGCCGCAGCTCGGCGCAGACCGTCAGTCCATCCTGGTCGGGCAGCATCACATCCAGAACGATCACATCGTATTCTGCGATCGCGGCCCAGTACAGACATTCGGCGGCGTCGGCGGCCAGGTCGACCGCATAGCCGGCTTCGGTAAGCCCTTGGACGACGAAGGCGGCGATCGCCTGTTCATCTTCGACGACAAGAATACGCATAGTGTGTTTCCGTATAAGGCCTATTCTCTATTATATGCTGTTCGCGTATTTATTGCACCGCCGGGCGCATCAAATACACAAACTTCTCTCAGCTTTGCGCCGGGGCGTTCAATCCGGCATGTGGTTGCGCTGGCCCACATACAGTGCTGATTATGCCGCTTGTTATAGCATTTCTGAATGAGAATCGGATTAAGCTGCGCACGAAAATCGTAT
>Ga0137375_10010957_pt1 | contig 10733 bp, 16 predicted proteins | sample SagtaG_24_FD_104936 | JGI IMG/M metagenome (GOLD analysis project Ga0137375, IMG submission 104936) | Vadose zone soil microbial communities from Sagehorn Ranch, Mendocino, California, USA - Sage1_R_113_16 metaG | ecosystem: Environmental > Terrestrial > Soil > Vadose zone | place: USA... | reverse complement strand
GTTCAGAGGCATTGTCAATAGAGCTTTCCGCCGATAGCGATCTCCCGCAGCTCGTGCAGAACGTCCATTTTCCTTCCACCAACTCGCCACAACCAGGGCAGCGACGTGAATCGCTCAGCGGGCCTCCACACGATCCGCAGAAGCGATAGGCATCCGGAAAATCAAGATTACAGGGTTGGCAATGCTTCATGGCTGTTCCTTGCTCAACATCGATCAAGCTGGCCCGGATGTGATTGTTGCTGAAGCAATTTAACAGACTTGCCGACAGGTCTGCGAATCCTCAAAGGTGTGTCCGCCGCAAATGAGGCCCGTTGCTAATAACTGACGCGGAACCAAAACCTCTGGCTACGGCGGAAATGATCGGCCTACGCAGAATGCCGAAGGACGTATAGAGAATACCTTCGGGATAGGCACGACAGGAGTTCCCGAACGAAGCACGACCACAACTGTGGTGCGGACTAACGGCGGCGATCGGAGGAAGATCGTGCCCCTTGTCGCGCGGCGCGGGTAGCGCTCACAGACTGTCGATTACTCGGCGCAGCTTCTCGTTAACCTTACCGGCAGTAGATTCGAGTTTGGGATTGTCCACTACTGACAGCATCTTTGCGGCGTCTACTGCGGAAACAACCGTGCCGCCGTCCTGTTCGTAAACGATCACATTGCAGGGAAGCAGTAAGCCAATGTTTATCTCTTCCTGCAAAGTTTCGTAGGCCAGCGGAGGATTGCAAGCGCCAAGAATCACATAATTGCGAAAATCAACTCCCAGCTTCTCCTTCAACTTTCCCTTGATGTCGATTTCACAGAGCACGCCGAAGCCCTCCTCTTTGAGGGCGTCGCGCGTCTTTTCGACCGCCTCGGCGTAAGGAAGGTCAACTGTCTTACTGAATCCGTATTTTGAATGTTGTGGTTGCTGAGCACTCATCTTCTTTCTTCCTTTCTATCGCTAGATGAACACAGATAAGAACGGCGTGGATGCGATTGCCGGGATACTTGGTCACTTCTTCCCGAAGATTACCCATCCAAGCAGGACGCCGAGGCCGAGCGTAAGTAGAGTCGGAATCCACATCCAACTCATCCCGCCTATCCATCCGTGACCCATCATCCCGCCACCCATCATTGACCCGGTCATTGCCCCGCCGCCGAAGATCAGAAAAAGCACGACTACGACGACAAACGCGATGACCAGGGGTATCTTGCTCGATTCGTTCATGACATTAATCTCCAGTGGTGGACCTATGGTTGCTTTCCTTCCCACCTTAGCGCAGCACAAGAATCGCACCGGAACTCGCCGTTGTGCGCTCAACGGCGAACTGGTATCGAGGCTGCATCTTACATCTTCTTCATTTCCATCTTCTTCTTCATCTCCATCTTCTTACCTGCTTTCTTTCCACCATGCATCTTCGACATCATTCCGAAGTGTTTGAGCAGAGCATTACTGTGCGCTGCCACTTGCTTGGAGTCCGGCTTATCGGCCTGCACATCCGTCTCGAGCGCGCTGACCTGGTCCTTTACCATTGAGCGGTCCTTGTCCATCTTTTCCATCATCGTCTTCATTTTTGACTGCATCTCAGCGCTCAGCGCTTGCATGTGTTTTTGATGGATGGCTTCCATTGCATCGAGGTTATGTCTTAACTCAGCAACAATCGCACGTGCGAATTCAACGTCGAGAGCTCCAGGCTTTACTGCCTGATCACGGAGAGTCCTGCCAAATTCAGACATACTCTTCATGTGAGCCATCATCAGCATGTGATCCGGCGATTTCATCATCATCGTCATCATCATAGGCATGTCCATCTTCATGCCTGAAGTGACGGTCTTTTTGTGTTCGCGGTGCTTGTGTTGCGCCCATGCTACGGACGGAATTAACAGAACAAGCATGATGGCCGTAGCTGACAGCAATGCGCGTGTGTTCACTCTCATATCGTTACTTTCTCCTCTGATTGGGTGATTAGAATGCTGCGGACAGTCAAGGCCGCCCGGTACTTGCAAAACCCTCGATTCTCTCCCGCTTCGGTTTTGGTGTCTGTCGTCTAACGCACAGAGCAAGCTTCGTGCCCCCAACCTAGCTTTATATTCTGCTTGGGGTCTTTGAGGACAGGGATTGTGATTGCGTGCGCAGCGAAAATATCCGCAACCCGCAGCCGAAGAATTCCCAACATGAGGACGATTCAAGCGACTAACCGCAGCTTTGCCTGGGCAAGTGCCGCGGGGCGCTCGGACGACCTTGCGGCGAATCTAACTAGGTAGTGGATATGTGTGTCAGCGGACAGACGGAGGCCCTTCCGAATGATTAAATCACTGCCGAATTTAGAACATGCCATAAGGCGGATCAGCGACTCGCCGTATCCAATATTGAAATGACCCACGACCGCTAAACCAACCGCTGTGGAATTATTCTCAGGGTCTTGGGGGTTTTACCGCGATCTTTGCTGAAGAACTTCATTATAAAGCGAAAATGCGGCTCTTTCGGTTCGGCATGTTCCTTGCCACCCACATGGCAGAACACCTGTGGTTTTGCCAAGAGACGGGCTACTTGGCCCATGTTGATCGAAACGGTTTAGTTAGTTAGCGATGCTGAAGCGGTTTTCATCTCTGATTCTGGCGCTGATGCTTGGTGGCAGCGTATTAGCTGGCACGGCACGGCTCCACGATGAACATGTCTGCAAGATGGCGAGCATGGAAACCATGCCGGCTATGGAGACGATGCCGGGCATGGAGATGATGCCGGGCATGGAGATGATGCTGGGCATGGAAACCATGCCATGCTGTAAGAAGGACGAGACTCAATCCGCTGTCAGTGAGTCCGGCCCTATAGGACTGTGCTGTGTCACAATCCCGGAAGCGCCTGGTTCAAGCGGAACAACGTTTAATCTGCGTGCTCCGTCCTTCAGCATCGCTGTTATTCATCCGGCAGTCGTGCAGTCTCCTCTGCCTGCGCTGAAGCCATACGAGCGTCCCTACTCGACCCAAGTTTTTTTACCCAACCTCCAAGCTACTTATATTCGCAATCTTTCCTTCCTGATCTAACGCACACAAAGCCGTCGTGTTTCTTGTTGACGTGTGCTCCTTTGTAATTGAAGGAGTACTCGGATAACAGGCGCCGACGTGTAATCGCGCGCGAGCATTTGAGAGAGCAATCTTGAGGCTCGGCTTGTGGGTAGTTCGCGTTCAGTTAAATCAGGAAAGGACCAAAGGCTATGAAAAAGTTAGTAATCGCACTTGTTCTCGCAGGTCTTGTACTCGTGGCAGCGGCATGCGGTTCAACCAGTGTCACCGACACCGGAAAAATAATTAAGAACGCTCCTGTTGGCAACAACCTAACCGCCACGCTTTCAAGCGGTGCTGGGGTGCTCAAGCACGGCGATGAGGAGTTCTTTCTTACATTCAAAGATGGTTCGGGCAAGCCGGTTGAGCTTGGCGCAGTCGGTTTGACATTTCAGATGCCCGCAATGGGAACGATGCCGGCGATGAACAACGCGGCCACATTCACCAGCACAGGAACTCCAGGTGTCTATCGAGGCAAGGTGAAGCTTGAATCTGCGGGCGATTGGCAAGCGCAACTTAGTTACGAGGGACCGTCAGGCAAAGGAAAGACATCGTTCACGGTTACGGCCCAGTAATGTGCAAATGAGACGTGGAAACAAGAGCAACGCTTCAGATTCTTGAAGCAAGGCAACAAACTAAATCAACAAAGGAAAAGAAAGAAGTCATGAAAAACCAAATCAAATTCGTCGCCACAACCATCGCGCTGGTAATCGCTCTCGGAACATTCAGCTCTCAGGTACTGGCCCAACACCGCGATCATCTTCTCGTTGGTAAGAAAGGGATGGTGAGGCTCTCTGAAAAAGTGAGAGTAGGGGATCGTCTGCTCGAGCCAGGTATGTACCACGTTCAGCACATAGTTGAAGGAACGGATCACGTGTTTGTCTTCAAACCGGTGACCATGCCTGCTGGTTACAGGGAGTACAGCATGGTCGAAGGCAGAGAAATCGTCAGATTGAAATGCCGTGTAGAGCCAGTGGCCAAGTCGGTGAACAACACAAAGATCACGCTGGGCCGAAACACTGCCGGCGAGCGCACGATCGAGGAGATTCAAGTCGCCGGTGAAAAGGTCAAGCACATTTTCTAATTGCGAGATGTTGGACATGGAGAAGGAGGGAGCTATGAACCACGAACATCAATCAGAAAACGGCAGTTGGCTTGGCTCGCGAAGGAGTCTGGTGCTGCTCGTGTTTCTCGCGATCGTAGGGTTCTTCCTGTTCACGGAACACCGGGCGCACCTGTTCGGCATTCTTCCTTATCTGCTGCTGCTGGCTTGTCCGTTCATGCACTTCTTTATGCATGGCGGTCACGGCAAACACGGCAGCGGCGGCGAGGGACATCAGTGAGCGACGCCACGAAATTAGGCGTCACTCAGGGGAGGTAAACCTGAGCAATCTGTTTGTTTTCGGCGGATTCATTTTCCTTGCGTCTGCCTGGGAAAAGCTCTACCGCGCGCAACGCGAACACAAACTGGCGACGACCGGTGCGTACGCTTACGTCCGCCATCCGCAATACGTCACCTTCATCGTCATCATGTTTGGTTTTCTGCTTCAATGGCCGACGCTGCTCACGCTCGTAATGTTTCCGGTGCTGGTCTGGATGTATGTCCGTCTGGCTCGAAGCGAAGAGCGCGATGCGCTCGCCGAGTTTGGTGAACAGTATGCGCGCTACGCTGAAAACACGCCGGCGTTTATCCCGGGATTTGCACGGCCAGTAGAAGGATCGTCAACGCACAGAAAAGGAGAATTGTCATGACAAACGTTCGAGCCTTAACAATCACAGGCCTGATAGTGGCCGCAGCTACCTACGTGATATGTGCCGCTTTCGTGGCCCTGGCGCCAGAAGCCGCGTCGACCCTCGGCACTTACATTACGCACATTGATCTGACCAAAGTTGGAAGGACCGTTACCTGGGGAGGCGCTTTTATCGGCTTCGTGTCCACTACCGCTTTCGTAGGCATCGTATGCGGTGCCTCAGCTTCGATCTACAACCGTCTTGCCCGGGGTTAGCGGTAACGAACCGCATTCTCGGTGAGGCATTGAACTTAACTTGTCTGAAAAGAAGGAAAAGATCATGAGAAGAACCACAACACTAACGATGATGAGTATCGCGCTCATCGCTTTCCTGGCGGCATTCGCCGCTCCACTCTTTGCGCAGCACGGTGACCATCTGTCGACGAACAAGAAGGGTATGGTGAGGCTCTCTTCAAAAGTAAGAGTCGGCGATGTCGTCCTGCCAGCCGGCATGTACCACGTGCAGCATGTCGTTGAGGGAAGCGATCACGTCATCGTTTTCAAACCTGTCACGATGCCTGCCGGTTTCAAGGAATACCAGATGGTCGAAGGCAGAGAGGTCGTCAGACTGAAATGCCAGGTGGCGCCAGTCGACAAGTCTGTCAACAACACGCAAATCAAACTCGGTCGCAATGCTGCTGGCGAACGGGTGATTGAAGAGATCCAAATTGCTGGCGAGAAGGTAAAGCACACCTTCTAACGCTGGTCCATGACTGCCCGGCATGGGGGACACGAAAGTGAACTGTTCTGACAAGAAAATATTTAAGGATCCGGTATGCCAGATGCCGCTTGGCAGAACAAGCACGACGGAGTCTCTCGTGCATGAGGGCAGGAGATACGACTTCTGCTCGGTCGGATGCCGGGCTGAGTTTCAAAGACATCCTGAGGACTACGCGATACGGACTGAGGAAAGTGGGGCGCGAGAAGATGTGTAGATTTCTTTGTTACCTGGGACCAGAGATTCTCTTGTCGGACTTGCTATACAGTTCGCAGAACTCGCTGATCCTTCAGAGCTACAAATCCAAAGAGCGAAAAGAACCGCTCAACGGCGATGGCTTCGGCGTTGGCTGGTATGCGCCGCAAATCAGCCCGACACCTTGCGTCTTCACAAGTCTCACTCCGGCCTGGAACAACCAGAACCTGAGGCGGCTTTCGGAACACGTCAAATCGTCTTGCTTCTTCGCTCACGTGCGCGCGGCCTCGCCCGGCATGAGCGTCTGTGAAGCGAACTGTCATCCGTTTCAACAAGGCCGCTACCTATGGATGCACAACGGGACGATTCAGGGTTTCCGGCAGATCAGGCGCCGTTTGTGCCAGTCGCTACCTGATGATCTGTACAACGCAATCGACGGGACGACCGATTCGGAACATGCTTTCGCAGTGTTCCTCAATCTGCTTAGAAACGTGCACGCGCAGCATTCTGCATATGAAATGGGCCAGGCGCTGGTTCAAACCGTGACCCAGCTTGAGCGTTGGACCGCGGAGACTGAAAGCGATGCGCCTTCATATTACAACTTCGCAGTGACGGATGGTCGCAGCGTCGCCGCCATTCGTTACGTTTCGGACCCGATCCTGGAACCGGCTTCTCTCTATTACTCAACCAACAGGAAATACCAATGCGCGGACGGAGTTTGTCAGCTTGTCGATTGTGAACCGCGCGAGAAGGCAGTCGTGATCGCTTCTGAGCGCTTGAGCGAAGACACCGATCACTGGATCAGAGTCGCACCCAATCATGTCCTGACCGTTAATCAAAATCTTGAAGCGAGTGTTGAGCTGATGGAGATCGAGCGGCATGGTTCGAGAGTAGAGACATCGTCTCTCTACCGGCGCGGTAGGCAGAGCAATCATGATCAATTTTATACAAGTGGCAAGTAAGGGAGGACTTATGAGTAACAAGACACATGTAAAAGCGCATCAAGGACGCGAGCACAAGAAGGAGCAGTTCTCAAGGCCTGCGCGACGAAGCTCAAGCTGGGCCACGGGGCTAATAATCCTGGCCCTGCTCGCGGTCATTGCTTATCTGGTTGTGGGCCGGGTGCGTGAGGACCCTACGACACCGACCGTCAGCGCCAAGACGCTACAGGTGGCTCCAGGGCTCGACGAGGTGCGCATTCCTTTAAGTGAAGTAAATAGCAGCCAAGCGAAATTCTTTGAAGCCACGCTGCCAAACAACACGACGACGTGCTTCTTCGTGGTCAGGACCTCGGACGGAATCTATCGGGCGGCGTTGGATGCGTGTCAGGTCTGCTTTGGCGCTCACAAAGGTTACTACCAGGACGGGAACGTCATGGTCTGTAAGAAATGCGGGAGGCGGTTTCCTATTAGCAGTGTTGGTTACCGCGCAACCCTCAAGACAACCAGGTTCGTATCTATCTTTATGGTTTCGAGCGAAGAATTTCAAAATAAATTAGATGAAAACCGTGCCTTGAAAACTGCTTTTGAGGAACTAACGCCGGGACGGCAGAGAGCATACATCTTTTATTTTTCTGCACCCAACAATCCAAAACTCGGGAGTCAAGGGTTGAAAAATGTATGCGGCAAATTCTCAATGGAAAGGGATTAGATGATTAGTAATGCCACCAACGTTCGATTCTTCGCTGCATTCACCTTATCTTGAGCATTCCAATACTCGGTTACATTTATGGTGAGCCTTCGGAAGTTCAACAATACGCCCCCGCTATTCGGTTTGTCTTCGTTCCTGTAATTATCCTATCGGGACTATGGATGTATTCAGGCGTAATCTTCGCCATCATTGGCGTTGCGGTCTGGCTCGGTGCATATCGCCTGTATGGATATGGGGCGGCTGTCCTGAGTCTGGTCGTGCTATTCATCGCGCGGAAGATTTGCTTGTTAATTCGTGCGCGACATTCAAAGTGATCGCGGTCAACTCTTCACACGACACAGCATTAAAAAGGAAACCTATATGAAAGGCGTTGAAACAAAAAAGGAATTGTCACCAGAACAACGTGCTACTCAGAGTGCCGTGAATTACATCTGTCGCACTCCGTCTCGACCGCTCGCCGATTTCGTCGAGCGGTTTTGGTGCTTGAGTGATGCACCGGCGCATTCCAAGGAGCGGATTGCCCCGAGCGGTACGTCTGGTCTGCTGATCAATCTTCACGAGAACGAACTTCGGATTTACGATCCCGCGAAACCGGAGCGATGCAAACGCTTTTCAGGAGCGGTCGTTTCCGGGACTCATAGCGGACCGTTCGTGATTGATCCGCGGGAACTCGTTTCCGTCATCGGCGTGCATTTCAGACCAGGCGGCGCATTTCCGTTTCTTGGAACGCCAGCAAGTGAACTGGCAGATGCACATGTTGACCTGAACGCGCTTTGGGGGACTTCGGCCATAGAACTTCGCGAGCGGTTGTGCGTTGCCAAAACGCCGGCAGAGCGGTTTAACCTGTTGGAGAAAACGCTCGTGGCGCATCTGTTCCGGCCGTTGGAGCGTCATTACGCCGTGCGATTCGCGCTCGAAACTTTCGGTCGAGCCGACTCTGGCTTGGCTATTCGCGAGGTCGCGCGAGATGCTGGCCTCAGTCAACGCCGCTTCATTCAGTTATTCGCGCGCGAGGTCGGCATGTCGCCCAAGCTGTTTTGTCGTGTCCGGCGTTTTCGGCAAGCGCTCGAAACAGTGCGACAGACCGCTTTGCCGAATTGGGCGCGAGTGGCGGTGGATTGTGGCTATTACGACCAATCGCATCTGATTCACGACTTTCGATTCTTCTCGAACCTGAGCCCGACGGAATATGTTCGTCAACGGAGTGAATGCGTGATGCAAAATCACGCGACGACGGTCGGGTAGGTCAATTTTTTCCAATACGAAACTCATCCGCTGTTGGACAATAGGCTGACAGTCAAAACAAAAGCTATGAAACGAACAAAAGCTATGAAACGAACTTTCGCTCTTATTCTCGCCGCAGTCGGCATTGGCTGCCTCGTCGCTGCCGTTGCCGACGATACTCAAACCAAAGCCGAAACCGCAAAAGAGGCAAGCATGAGTAACGCGCATTCAGCAACCGTAAGCGTCCGCTACATAATTGATGATGTGGATGCCGCCGTGGCTTTCTACACCAACCACCTCGGCTTTATCCTCGATGTGGACTCCGCTCCCGCATTCGCTTCGGTAACTCGGGGCAATCTGCGACTGCTACTCAGCGGTGAAAAAAGCTCCGGGCGGCGGCCCATGCCCGACGGGACTAAGCCGATACCCGGAGGTTGGAATCGCATTCTATTGGAGGTTGCAGACATCAACGTCGAGATGGCACGACTTCGCGCTGCCGGAGTGAAGTTCCGTCGTGATGACATCGTGAGCGGACCTGGCGGCGCTCAGATTTGGTTGGTTGATCCTTCTGGCAACCTCGTCGAACTATTCCAACCACAACCAAAACAGTAAACGACGCGTCCGCTCCGTTTCCAAACTCTCGTTTCCTTTGCGCTCCAGTTTTGTCCTGGCAGATCAAAGGTTGAAGTACGAGGAACGGGTCAGTCCCCCATAATTGCAAAGGAAACCTATATGAAAAGCGTTGCAACAAAAAGGGAATTGTCACCAAAACAACGTGAAGAACTACTCAGAGCATTGAAAGCCCGCTTTGAGAAAAACATGAACCGCCATAAAGGTCTTGAATGGACTAAAGTACAGGCAAAGCTGGAAGCTCATCCTGACAAACTGTGGTCACTAAATGAAATGGAAAGAACCGGCGGCGAACCTGATGTTGTCGGGTCTGATAAAAAGACGGGCGAATACATTTTTTATGATTGTTCAGCGGAAAGTCCTAAAGGCCGCAGAAGTCTTTGTTACGACCGTCAAGCGCTGGAGTCAAGGAAAGAACATAAACCAGAAAATGACGCTATTGATATGACATCTGCCATGGGCATTGAACTTTTATCGGAAGAACAATATGAGTATTTCTGCTGCGTAAGACTAAGGAAACTGCGGAATGAACGAAGCATCACCTCTGTCTGCTGAAGAATTGCAACGCATGAATGCCTACTGGCGCGCGGCGAACTATCTGTCCGTGGGGCAGATTTATCTGTTAGATAATCCGCTACTGCTTGAGCCATTGAAACTCGAACACGTAAAGCCCAGGTTGCTCGGGCATTGGGGCACAACGCCAGGTTTGAGTTTCATCTACGTGCATCTCAACCGTCTGATCAAAATGCACGATCTGAATGTGATCTATGTTGCCGGGCCGGGACATGGCGGTCCTGGACTAGTCGCCAATACTTATTTGGAAGGAACCTACACCGAGTTTTATCCAAACATCTCACAGGACGAGGAAGGAATGAAAAAGTTGTTCAAGCAGTTTTCCTTCCCTGGTGGCATCCCGAGCCACGTTTCTCCCGAAACGCCGGGCTCAATTCACGAAGGCGGCGAGCTTGGTTATGCGCTCGTGCATGCTTACGGCGCGGTCTTCGACAATCCCGATCTCCTGGCCTGCTGCATCGTTGGCGACGGCGAGGCCGAGACCGGCCCCTTGGCCACGAGCTGGCACTCAAACAAATTTCTGAATCCTGTGCGTGACGGCGCGGTGCTGCCGATTCTGCACTTGAATGGCTACAAGATCGCAAATCCCACTGTGCTTGCGCGTTTGAGTCATGAAGAGCTGACGAAGCTATTGGTCGGCTACGGTCACAAACCATACTTCGTCGAAGGTGACGACCCCGAAGCGATGCATCAGCTAATGGCCGCGACTCTCGATATGGTCTTGACCGAGATCCAGTCGATTCAAAGAGACGCGCGGGCGAATGGATTCAAGGAACGTCCCCAGTGGCCGATGATCGTTCTGCGCACACCAAAGGGTTGGACTGGCCCAAAAGTGGTCGATGGAAAACCGGTCGAGGGTACGTTCCGTTCGCACCAAGTGCCTCTGGCTAAGCCGCGAAGCGAGCCGG
>Ga0137375_10010953_pt1 | contig 10736 bp, 12 predicted proteins | sample SagtaG_24_FD_104936 | JGI IMG/M metagenome (GOLD analysis project Ga0137375, IMG submission 104936) | Vadose zone soil microbial communities from Sagehorn Ranch, Mendocino, California, USA - Sage1_R_113_16 metaG | ecosystem: Environmental > Terrestrial > Soil > Vadose zone | place: USA... | reverse complement strand
GGACCTTGGCCTGGTGGAGCGCGTGCTCGCCGTGGTCAGGCGGGTCCCGCCCGGGCGAGTGCTCTCCTACGGCGACGTGGCCCGTCTCGCGCCCGCGCCAACGGCGCGCGACGTCGGCCAGGTGATGCTGCAGCGCGGCGGCGACACGCCCTGGTGGCGCGTCCTGCGCGCCGACGGCACGCCAGTGCCCCACCTCCGCGAGCAGCAACTCGCCCGGCTGCGGGCAGAGGCCACGCCGATGACCCCTTCCGGCGACAGCGTCGACATGCGCCAGGCCCGGTGGTCCGTGGCGCGGCGTGCGCCGGACTCCGGCGCGCAGCCGTCGCTGTTCGACTGAATGGATCGCGATCAGCCGCCGGTACGAGGGATCTTGCGGTGGACGTCGCCGCTCTCGACCATGCAGGTCGGACGCTGTAGCCCGCTACGGGCCGCCCCGAAATGCCGCGACCCTGTGGGTGCCAGATACTCGGCCCCTTCATGCGACCCGCGCAATATCATGGATCAGCCCACCGAGTCGATCTCGCCGCACGACGATCCCAGCCGGCCCAGTCACGAAGGACAAACAGGTGGCACAGGGGGCCTAACCGTTGATCGGCCCGATGTTCGGGGAAGCGTTTAGTGTTGTTCTGGCAGCCGACCGGGTGTGATGGAGGCGAGACAGGTGGCGCTTCAGAGCCGTTCCCCCCAGCGACCGGCTCGGTGTCCGTCGGCCACCAGGTCGCTGTCGCCGCCACCGGGCGAGGCATCCCCAGCCAGGCGGAGATGGGCGGCCTCAACGCATCCATCGTGCTGTCGGACGCCGACCCGCAGCGGGCGGCCGGCGTGATCGCCGGGGCCGCAATGGGCTATGCCGGCCAGAAGTGCACCGCGACCAGTCGCGCCATCGTGGTCGGCGACCCCGGCCCGTTCACCGAGGCGCTGGTCGCGGCCGTCCAGGGCCTCGCCGTCGGCGACCCGGCCGAGGAGGGCACGGTGGTGGGGCCGGTGATCACCGACCACGCCAGACGCCGGGTGGTGGAGGCGGCCGAGGAGGCCGTGGCGAGCGGCGGGCGCCTGCTGACCGGCGGGAAGGCCGCAGGGAGCAGCGGCTGGTTTGTGGCCCCGACCCTCGTGGACGGCCTCTCACCCCAGGCCCGTCTGGCCCAGGAGGAGGTGTTCGGGCCGATCGCGGTCGTGCTGGCCGTCGCCGACGAGGACGAGGCGGTGCGGGTCGCCAACGGGGTCCGCTATGGGCTGGTCGGCTCGGTGTTCACCCGCGACCTGGACCGGGCGCTGCGCCTGGCCCAGCGGTTGGACACGGGCATGATCCGGGTCAACGCGCCCAGCTCTGGGGTTGATTTCGTGGCGCCGTTCGGTGGCGAGAAGGACTCCAGCTACGGCCCTCGCGAGCAGGGCAAGGCGGCCAGGGACTTCTACGCCTCGACCCGGACCATCACGATCAACCCCTTGGAGGGCTGAGCGGTGGCGCTCTGGCAGGTCCTGGTGGACGGGCTGCCGCGCCTGGCCCGCGGCCCGGCCGCAGCCGGGCCGATCGAGCTGCTCGACGCGGGGGCGACCATCGACGCGGTGCTCGGCGGCCAGCCCGGCGACCTTCAGGAGCTGCTCGACGGACCCGCCGACAGCCCGGTCCCCGACGGCGCCCCGCTGCTGGCCCCGGTCGGCGCCCAACCCGTCTGGGCGGCCGGGGTGACCTTCCGCCGCAGCCGCGACGCCCGCCTGCAGGAGTCCGGGGGCCTCGACGCCTACGACAAGGTCTACCTTGCGGAGCGGCCCGAGCTGTTCCTCAAGGCCCTGCCGGGAACGGCCAGGGGTCCCGGCCAGCCCATCGCCGTGCGGGCCGACTCCGACTGGGACGTGCCCGAACCGGAGCTGGTGGTGGTGGCCGACCGGCGCGGCGAGATCGTCGCCTACACGATCGGCGACGACGTCTCGTCACGCTCCATCGAGGGTGAGAACCCCCTGTACCTGCCCCAGGCCAAGCTGTACCGGGGCAGCTGTGCCCTGGGGCCCTGCCTGGTACCGGTGGGCGAGGCGCCGGAGCCGGCCGGCATGGAGATCGCCCTGGCGATCACCCGGGACGGGGCCGAGCTGTACCGCGATACCTGCGCGGTCGCCGACATGCAGCGCAGCCTGCTCGAGCTGGTCGACTGGCTGTGGCGAGGCCAGGACCTGCCGCTGGGGGCGGTGCTGCTCACCGGCACCTCGATCGTGCCGCCGCCCGAGCTGAGCCTGCGCCCCGGCGACCAGGTGACGATCGCGATCACCGGCCTGGGCGCGCTCCACAACCCGGTGGAGCTCGTCCACACCAGCCCACAGCCTCGCCGCTGAGCCAGCGCACCGCGCGCTCGACGCCGCCTCGCGGCCGTGTGGGTGCCGGAACCCTTGTCATGGTGTGGACCTGCGGCTTCGCGCCAGTGGCGGGGGTCCGCGATGATCGTCAGTCATGACGTTGCGACTGCTCTACCGACCATCAAGTCAGGCGCAGTGAACGGTGGCCCTGACGGACTGCAGCAGTTGTCGCAAAGCCGTGCACACGCCAGCATCGCGAACGCAAAGAACCGCTCCGAGCTGCGGTCATAGCGCACCCTCAGGCGCCGGCAGCCAAACAACCAGGCAATGGTGCGCTCCGCCTTCCACCGGTGGCGCCCCCAGCCGGGTCGACGACTCGACCCGACAGCGGGCGATGCGGACCCCGATCCCTCGGCGGGTGAGGTGGCTGCGGCAGCGGCGGTTGTCGTAGGCCTTGTCGGCATGGACCTTGGCGGGCCGGCAGCGCCGGCCACCCTTGGGTGTCGCCACCCTGGGGATGTCGGCCAGGACCGCCTCGAACACGGCCGCGTCTGGGGTGTTGGCCGCGGTCACCAGCAACGACAACGGCAGCCCCGTGCCCTCATTGGCCACGTGCAGCTTGGAGCCGCGCTTGGCCCGGTCGACCGGGTTTGCGCCGGTATGGTCCCCCCTTGTGGCACGCAGGCTGGCCGAGTCCACGCTCACCCTGGACCAGTCCAGCAGACCGGCCGCGCCCAACTCGTCCAGCAGGACCTCCTGCAGCCGCTCGAACACCCCCGCGTGGGCCCACTCGGCGAACCGCCACCAGCAGGTGGTGACCGAGCCGCAGCCGAACTCGCGCACGGGCAGCAGCGCCCAGGGAGTAGAGGTGCGGCACATGAACACGATCGCGGCCATGCAAGCCCGGTCGGCCACGGTGCGGGGCGCGCCACCGCGGGCGTGGGAGGGTTGGGGATGGCAGCAGTGGCTGGACGCGCTGCCAGAGCGCATCGGGCAGGAGCCGGTCGGCGAGGGTGATCATGACGCCGGATCATCGCACACAACCAAGCCAAACCGGCGCTTACTACCTAACCAAGGTGCGGCAGCGTGCAGCCAGCCTGGCGGCTGCGGCAGCACCGTCGTTGCCGGAACTACCCACCTGGAGTCGGGCAGCTTCTCCCGGCCAGATCCGGCTGATCTCCGATGGAACCCCAGGCCGCCGTCGTGGTCTCCTCGATGCTGATCAGGGGTGCCCTTGGGTTGGCGATCCGCGACAAGATGCGCAGGCGACCCGGCGGCGGCTGCGCATCCCGGCAGCCGTCGCCCTGAACGCCGCGGGGCGTCGCTGGCTGGGGAGGTGGCAGGCATGGCACCGATCGGCAGCGACAAGCCAGCCGGTGGGCGCCCGGCTCGCTGGACGGCCGTGGCCGGGGTGGCACTGATCCTGGCGGTCTCGGTGGCGACCTGGTGGCTGGTCGGCCCGCAAAGCTACGAAGCTCCCCCCAAGCCTGCGACCATGGCGGAACGAGTTGGTGGCGCGGTGGCGGTCGTGGTCGCGGTGGCTGCGGCCGTGGCGCTGGTGGCGGCCGCGCGGACCGGCCGCATGGACCTGCGCTGGCGGCCCACGGTGGCTGCGCTGAGCCTGGCGGGGGTCCTGGGTGGCGCGGGATTGCGGTATTGGGCGGCCTGGCCCGCGATTGACCTGTTCTTCATCGGCCCGCTCGGGCTGCCCCTGCTGGTGTATGCGCTCCTGCGCATCCCCCCGTACGATCCTCCACCCCGACGCTGATACCCGCTGGCCGGAGCCTGCAGCGGTTGGGTGCCAACGTTGTGCGTGCGTGGTCAGGACCGACTTCAGTGAGCGTGCGGCGCTGCTGGCCGAGGACCCGGAGACCGAGCCTTCAGGGACGATCGGTCGCGGGAACCCAGCAATTGGGCCCTCTGCCCTTTTCGCTAAAGACCGGCGGTCAGGTGCCGATGGTCCCTGGCGAGAGGCTTCGAATGAGAGGTTGGAATCCATGCCTGTCAATCGCAATGTTCAGTCCCGGCCGGTACCGGAGGCCCTGCTCACCCCAGCAGAGGTGGGCGCGCTGTTCCGGGTTGACCCCAAGACCGTCACCCGGTGGGCCAAGGCAGGCAAGCTGTCGAGCATCCGCACCCTGGGCGGGCATCGCCGCTACCGGGAGACCGAAGTCCGTCGGCTGCTCCGCGGCGTCGAAGCAGCCGAGTAGCCCGGCACTGTTGTATCTGCGCGGAAGGCGTCGCCGCTGAGTACCTGAGTGGAGGCTGGTTCCACTCCGAGGGCCTCGAGAAGGGCTCAAAGAGGCCGATCGTGAATCGTGAGGCGTTCCAGCCTCCAAGTGGAGGGCGTCGAGGGTGCTGATCGCCAGATGCAACAGTGCCGGTTGGGTGGTTGGTGTGAACCAGCGAACAGGCCGGCGATGACCTCGAGGTCGGCGTCGTTGCCGTCAGCCCACGGCCCGACGCCGCCCTCCTGGGCGGCATGGTCGGACGCCTCCTGGGTGTGTAGACGACCAGCGGCGCCGCCCGGAGCACCTGGTAGTACGAGTTGCGGTCGAAGAACAGCCCGACCGTCGGGCAGTAGACAACCCTGCTGCTGATCTCGGCCCACCCGTGCGGCCAGGGACGGTCGTCCTCGACGACGAACCCGTGCACCAGGCGTACGTCGTGGTCGGCGTGCGCCATGACGTAGCGCAGCGCCTCCTCGAAGCAGCGCAGCGGCCGGCCCTGGCCGATGACGAGGTCGCGGCGAAGGTCTGCGGGCACCTCCACGCGCGGCACATCCCGCGCCGCCGTGAGTCCGTAGCCGATGGCACGTGGCGCAGCGGCGCTGTCGCAGCCGGCAGGGCAGGCGGCTCGTTACGGCGGAGTCTCGGGCTCGGTGCTGCGATCCTTCGGGAGGTCGTTCGTCCGCCTTCGGGTCCACCGCTCCGGGTCACGGCGCAGCGATCGGTCCGTTTCGCTCGCGAGGTCGGCTGCGTACTCCCGGGCTGTCCGCCGGTCGCGACCGCCGCCGCCGGGCCCGCGGATCGGCGCCTCCTTGGCCTTGTCGGTCGAGGTTTCGGGCTTGGCGGTGCGGCGGGTGGTCAACAGGTGAGCCTCCCTCGGTCGCGGCCGCCGTGGACTGCATCCTCCGAACAGCGTAGGCGCAGCTCGCCGAGCCGGCCTCCAGCCCGTCGTCCGCGCGCTCCAACGCACGGCCGGGCGGCGTCAGCCAGCAGCGGCGTGAACCGCTGCACCCAGCGGTAGATGCTGACGTGGTCGACCTCGACACCTCGCTCGGTGAGCAGCTCTTCGACGTCGCGGCAGGACAGACCGAAGCGCAGGTACCAGCGGACCGCGAGGACGATGGCGTCGGATGGGAACCGAAAGCCAGAGAACGCAGACCGCGGAGGAACGACATGGCGAGGGCGACGGATACTCATAACCGCCAGTCTCGCCGCTCAGCGATAATCGACGCGCACGCAACAGAACCTGGCCGAGTTCAGCCAGTCCGCCGGCAACTCGGTGAGCAGCTTCATCGTCGCCACGATGATTGGGCTGCTCGAAATCCCGCGCCCTGGCACCAACGCCTACCTGTGGCCGGCGTGCGCCTGGATCACTGAGCGGTCGGACGACGGCGCGCCCTGGACGGCGGTCGGGACCGTCCGCACCCGGGCGGATCGGCCACGTGCCGGCCGCGCGCGGGGTGGGTGCCGGCGCGGGAGGGACGCGCCGATCGTCGTCTGGTTGCAGGGCAGGCGGGCCGCGCACGACCTTCGTTGTCCCAGCAAGTCCGCCCAAGAGGGGAGACCAGCGAGCAAGTCGACCGACGGGGACGGGAGGTCGACCATGATGCCCCGGCGGCACTCCACGGCCACGCGCGCCGCCCGGATCAGTCCGCGGCTCCTGCGGCCGCCCGGCTTCCGATCAGCCTGGTGAGAGGCACCCGGGGGGTTCGGGTTGCGCGGATTGGGTAGGAACGCCCTGTGCGGCGGGGGATGGCACGAGCCCCGCGCCTGTTCGGTCCTGAGGTCCTCCCACCACCAGGTGCTCGACCGTCACGGGCTGCGGGAACAAAGAACGGTGCCGTGCCCGTCTGTGCGGCATGATCAAGCGGCAGGAGCCCGGACGGCCGGGTACTGTGCGGCTGGACGCCAGGCCGCCGAGGACGAGGAGGACCATGATGGTGGTCGGGACCGTGAAGTGGTTCAGCCCCAACCGGGGCTATGGCTTCATCGCCTCCGAGCAGGGCCAGGACGTGTTCGTGCATATCAGCGCCCTGCAAGCCGCCGGGCTGCAAACGCTGGACGACGGCCAGGCCGTCGAGTTCGACGTGGAGCAAGACCCTCGGGGCAAGGGTCTGCGGGCGGTCAACGTGCGGCCCGTAGACGCCCGCTAGACGCCCGGCCCGGTCGCAAGCCCGCACACTGGACCGCCATCGACCGAGACTACGAGACCCTCCGCGTCGGCATGCAGACCTTCTCCTCGACCTCGGCATCACCACCAGCGCTGCAGCCTAGACAGCCTTTTGTCGATCCGGAGCCGCAAGCGTGAAGGGTGCGCAAACGCGTTCATGCAGCTGGGCGGTGCTCGTGGAGGATCCCACCAAGGAGGTGGCGGCGGTGCACCGCCCGTTCATGATCCTCCTCGAGGCCGGTGAGCCGGGCTGGCGGGTCTGGCGGTTGCAGTCCCAGCGCCCGGTGGGGACGGTGGCGGTTGGAATGCTGGACGTAGACCCCAAGGACCTGCTCGAGTGGCCACGCCCGACGATCGGCAGCCCGTCCAGGCACTCGGCGCGGACCGTCGCACCCAGCGTTCGGCGTACGCGTTGGCTCTGGGTGCCCGCACCGGCGTCACCAGCACCTCGCCAGCCTCTGCGCGGAACCTCTCGTTGAAGCTCCGGGAGAATTTCGCGTCGTGGTCGCGGACAAGCAAGCGCACCTGTCGGCCTGGCTCCCCCACCACCAGCAGCAGGTTACGGGCCTGCTGGTGACCCAGCTGCCGTTGGGGTTGGCGGTCACCCCCCGGCGAGCTGCACCCAGCGGGTGTCGAGCTCGATGAAGCACAGCACCTGCAGCCGCTTGAGCCAGACGGTGTCGACGGAGAGGAGGAAGTCGCACGCCACGATCCCGGCGGCCTGCTGACGAAGCAACGCCCGCCAGGAGCAGCGCCCGGTCGGCGGGCTCGAACCTTGGTCGTGGGCCTGGCGGCGCAGGATGGTGAGCTGGTGGCGGAGCACCAGGATCTCAAGGTGCTGAGCCCGAGAGGTGGAGCTGCTGAGCGAACAGGCAGTCCTTGCAGCTTGTCCAGCCTGGCATATTACATGCTATGTGTCGTACCTTTATGCTTCATCACGACCTTCCTAAGTGTCGGACTCAGACCTGGCAAGCCGACGTCGTCGACCCTTACCCGGGTGGCGGCTTAGCGTCGCCTCTACACGTTCCACGCTGGATTGGCTGACATCCCACGTCACGACACCGTCCTGCTACGAGCTCATCCATCTGCTACCGAACCGTACGCAGACGGGACGTCCCCAGGAAGTTGGGCGATGGTCGGCTTCGTCATGACATCTCCTTCCAACGTCTTGTGCCTTGTGGGCGTGGTGACCGAACGAGGACCACCGACACCACCTGGCGAATCCTGTGCCGCTATCTAACAGCCCGTCTTGCCGTCCATCTCCAGATATTCTCCGCTGCAGGGGGGTAACAGGCATGGCTGTTTCCATCAGTCCGTCCGGCGACTATTCGAAGCGCGAATCGGCGGCATCCGCCAAGGTCCTGAAGCGGCTGTCAACCCTGCGTGAACAAGCCGCAGCAGAGAATTGGACCTTCGAGGTGGGGGTATACAGCGGCGCTCGACTTCTCTCTATTCCAGATCACCGGTATGGTCGCGCCCGAGGACTGGCAGGAGCAGGCACGCCGGCAGAACGTGGCCGCGGAGTCCATGAAGCAGCCGATGCCGCCATCGATCGGCGCCTGCGACGCGACCGCCAGCTCCTTCAGCTGGGTGGATGAGGGACGCGTGACTCCCGTTCGTGACCAGGGATCCTGCGGTAGTTGTTGGGCGTTCGGGACACATGGGGCCTTCGAAGGCAGCTACGCGGTGATCAACCAGGACCTTGTCGACACCGCCGAGCAGCAAACGCTGGACTGCAGCGGGGCCGGAAGTTGCGGCGGCGGATGGTGGGCATTCAAGTACCTGGTCGACACCGGATCCACCGACGAGACGGACTACCCGTACACAGCCCAGGACGGCATGTGCCAGACCAATGTCCAGTCCTTGTACACGGCGGCCGCGTGGGGCTACGTCGACCCCAACGTGGAGATACCGAGTGTCGACGCGCTGAAGGGTGCGCTCTGCGCCTACGGCCCGATTGCCGTCGCGGTGGCGGCGACTCTGGCCTTCCAGGCCTACACCTCCGGAGTCTTCAACGAGAACTCGTCTGCGACCATCGACCACGCCGTCACACTCGTCGGGTGGGACGACAGCATGCAAGCCTGGCGGATTAAGAACTCCTAGGGTACGGCCTGGGGCGAGGCAGGCTACATGTGGATCGCCTACGGCAGTAACCAGGTCGGCTATGGAGCAGCCTGGGTTCAGGCGAAGATTGCGGCTCCGACATGTCAGGACGGCCCAACCCTGGTGGCCCAGCAGCAGTTCAATTGGCCGGACCAGCTCCAGATCAACACGAACGCGAACGTGACGTCATTGACGTTCACCTTACCCCAGGAGATGTTCGTTTCAGTCGTGGCGGAATCGTCGGCGGCGCTGGTCAGTGGAACAGCGCCCGCGGAATTCCAGACCGGTCTCTACATCGACCCGACGCCCAATGTCATGTGGACGGTGTCGTATCGCAGAGGAACGCTCCCAGCAACCAACCAGGCTGTGCCGGTACACACGTCGATGGTGATGAAGCTGGGTGCCGGAACCCACACCTTCTACTGGAAGCTGTGGGTCGCTGGGTACACCGTCCAGTTCGACTCGGGGACACTTACGGCGACCGCCGTTCCGTGTTCGATGGGTGGCCAGGTCACGGCAACGCTGGAAGCGGGCGCAGCACAACAGGTCCAGGAGAAGGGTGGCTTGCTGATCATGAGCAGGCCGGCTGGGCCAGACCTGTCCGTGACCGTCGACAACAAGGCCGAAAGCTGATCCACTGATCTGTAGACCGGTCGCCGCCCTGGTGAGCGGGGCGGCGACCGGTGTTCGCGGTCCGCTCGGGATTGGAGGGTGTCCCGACATGTCAGAGATCGTGGTGAGGCAGTCGAACCTGGGGCGCCCCGTCAACGTCCGTCAAGGGGACATCGTCCTCGAACTCGAGGAGAATCCGTCCACCGGCTACTCCTGGGACCTGGCGGGCCTGCCGGCATTCGTCACCGTTGCCGAGTCGTCGCACGAGGCGGCGGCGCCTCCGCGCCTGGGTGCACCAGGACTACGCAGGTTCCGCCTGTTGGCAACCGCGACGGGAGTAGGAACCATCGAGGGCCAACTGCGACGACCATGGGACCCAGCGAACGTCGCAGAGCGATTCTCCATCCCTCTGTCGGTTCGCTGAGGGTCGCCAGCCACTCCGTCCGTCGGCGACCGGAAGCTCCCGACCGACGTCACCGCGAACTGCCCCTTGGTGGCGGGTTGGCAGATCCGCGGAGCTCCTCGGAGGTCGACGGCCTCAGCTGGGATCTTGGGCTGGCGGGAACCCTTTCGGGCGACAGCAGGTTTGCCGGCTCGAAGACGATGCCGATTGGCGCGCCGCGAGGGATTCGAACCCCCCAACCGCCAGATCCGTATCCTGGTGCTCCGCGTCGGACTGGTCGGCTCCAGACGGATCTGGGCTGCTCACGTTGCAGGCGCCGTCGATCCAGACGGATCGAGAAGGGTCTGGTCGGATCGTCTGGATGATCAAACGGATGATCAAGGGTCATCCGACAGAGAATCGGATGGCAAGGTAAGTAAGGAGCCGGAGGACTCACGCTAAGCGCTGACGTCGCTACCCTGGGCGCTTGACAGTGAGACAGCGGCCAACCGTCCATCGCGTGCTGGCGAATGCTGTCCTTGCAGCTCAGGTCTTGTGGGTCGTCCAGCCAGTGCGCTCCTGTAGGGCCGAGTAGCGCCAGGTGGAATCACTGTGAGAATGACCGCGCATCATCCCTGGGAGCTCGGCGCGGCCTGGGTGCGCCGGCCGGGTGGGTACACTCCCGCCCATGGCAGCCCCCACCAAGCGCTGGCGGGTTCTGGCCAGGGCCGGGCAGTCGGTAGGCTGTTAGACGCCTCGGAAGGCCGCGGGGACTACCAGCTCGGGAAGAGATTTGAACTTGATCCCTTCCTTATCAGGCTGTCTCGGTGGACTCCGTGACTGGGCGATTGCAGGTCGGCGCCAGATCGGCGTGTCCGTGGCTGACCGTGATGCACCATCGATGACTGTCCTTATAGGCACGCAGCGGGCACGAGCCTCTTCGTCCTGAAGT
>Ga0137375_10010937_pt1 | contig 10743 bp, 18 predicted proteins | sample SagtaG_24_FD_104936 | JGI IMG/M metagenome (GOLD analysis project Ga0137375, IMG submission 104936) | Vadose zone soil microbial communities from Sagehorn Ranch, Mendocino, California, USA - Sage1_R_113_16 metaG | ecosystem: Environmental > Terrestrial > Soil > Vadose zone | place: USA... | reverse complement strand
CACGTTCACGCGCACCAACACGCCCAGAACGTGCCATCAGCCACACGCGATACGGCGCTCACACCCGCCGGACGGCATCGAAGCCCAGGTCACACCGCCAGTCGCCTTAAGTCAGTGGTGTTGAGGGTAACGGTGCCGCCGCCGCCGAGTGCTACACCGACGTGGACAGGCACGGTGCCGCCGCCCCGGCAGGTGTGGCCGAAATCAGAGCTGAAGAAGCAGTTCGATTCCGTATGCTCTCCGGTTCCCGTGGCGGCGGCGATGGGCCCCCCGTCGACGACCAGCTGGAGGCCGGCCGCGAAATCCCGGTCCTCGTCGGTGAAGGTGGCTTCGCCCGAAATCACGTAGTTGCCCGGTGGGAGAGTGAGGCTTTCGAAGACTTGCCCGCTGGTGTCGTTGAAGACGGTCCGGTCGCCGATGTTGGAAACCGCCCACATGTCGCTCGCCCCGGCTGGTCCTGCTGGAGCGGTGTCGCCTTGCGGCCCCTGCGGGCCTGCCGGTCCTTGCGGGCCGGCCGGACCTTGTGGACCTTGCGGGCCGGTCTGGTTCCACTGGATCGGGGTGTAGCCGCTGGGACACGTTGGTCTGACGGCGTCAGCACCTTGAGCGCCCCACCGGAGGAGTAGCAGCCATTGATTGTGTTGCCGTTACCGGAGAACGGCAGCGTGACACCGGCCGCCCAGGCGACGCCGGTGCCAAGCACGGTCACCGCCGCGAACGCGGCGGCTGACAGTATCAGTTTCTTCCTGGTTGTCATGTTGCTCCCCTTTACTGATGGTTGCCGTGCCGGCCGGAAGGCGTTCGGTGTTACCTGCTGCGGGCTTGCCGGATAGCGCCTCTTTCGGCCGAGCGTCCTCCCGGCCGGGCCGGCGGCTCAGATGGCCGATAAGGCTCCGGCGCGGCGGGGGGCTGCAGGGCATCCGCGCACGCCATGCCGGCGGCGCTACGTCGGCGCGGCGGGAAACGAATCGGGGAGTACCCCACGTTTAGCTCCGGGCACACCCCGAGCCGATAGCCCGCCGAACCCGGCCCCTGACCTGATGACCCGCCTGTGGTCGGCGTCGGCGAGGCCGCCCTTGGCCGTCATTTCCGCTCACAGAACAACTGCGCCGCGATCTGTCAGCTGGTGCTGCGGGCAGCGGCGAACCCGGCGACCGGCCGCCCGGACGCGGTCAGCTGGCCGGGCACCGCCGCACGCAAGTCGGCCCGGCACAGTTCGGCGCGTGCCCGCTGCGCCCACAGGCGGGCGCCGGCTTGCGTGAGCATCTCAGCACCTGGGACACCGCATCCCGCACCGACTCCGCCAGGAAACCCGTCTCCGCGAAGCGGGAGGTCGGCATGCCATACCCGACCCGCTGGGCCTGAGCCCTGCCTCGCGTGACCTTCCGTAATCGGCCTCGGCCGATGCGGACGCGCATGGCCGCCGTTCTGAGCGACGGGATCAGTGTTAAGCGCAATTCGATTCAACCGCTCATAAGGATTGATCTGCGCGCTCAGCGACCGTTTAGCCGGATGGCATAGATAACACCGATCTAGCACCACATGCCCGTTGATCGGCAATGCGCCTCACAGGGCCAAAATTGACATACCGCTACACCACCGCTGACTCAGCCAAGATCTGGGATAAGTTGCCATGACCGTTATGCGGCGAATCCACCACTCGCCAGCGAATTGATCGCTCTACCTCAACGGTCCTTTCTCCTGCCTTTGCGGGGCCTGCGTAACACCTTTACGGCGAGCGCCGTTTCGGCCGGTTCGCGGGTGGTCGCCGGGCGGCGCTGGTCAGGGTCGTGATGACTATCACGAGAAGGGCGACGCTGTTTGCTTGGATCATCGCCGCGGGGATACGTCCCCACAGGTTGACCGGGGTGATGTCGTTGGCGCTACCGGTCGCGAATGTCGTGACCGCGAAATACAGGCACGTGAGGGCCGAGGCGACGGCGTGTCCGAGATCGTGGGCGCTGAGCCCGTCTACCGCCTGCATGCCATGTAACCGGATGCCCGCGACGAAGCATGCGGCGGTCCCGGCTACGCAGGTCAAGATCGCGATCGCGGTGAACAGCTGCAGTTCGCCGAGCAACGGGCTGCGCCCGGACAAGATGCGGCCAGGGGTGATCGCGTGGAAGGAAATCGCGTAGCCGCCGAGCATGGCGTAGGCGAAAGCGGCCTCGGCCGAGATCAGGAATTTGGCACCGAGCGTCGCGATGCCGAGAACGTACAGCAAGATCCCGGCAGCGATAGGGGTGGTGATCTCCACCGATCCCCCAGCCGCGCTCGCGGTGGTCGCGGCCAGCATGTAGCCGCTGCTGACCGACACCAGCGTGGGAAAGTAGATGAGCCAGCGGAATGGACGCAGCAGCGTCCGGACGAGCCGGTCAGTCCAGCCACGGCCGACGGCGCGGACGAAACGATCTAATCGGTAATCCTTCAGTCCGAACGGAAAGTGGCGGACACCGAGCGCATCGAAGACCTGATAACGCCGATCGCGCGGGAGCGCAGCCGCGCGATCGAGACGGCGGCCCGCGCGGTGCCCCTCGCGGATGAGCCAGCGGATCGACCCGCCGATCGAAGCGATCTTGAGGAACACCATAGCAAGCAAAAAGCTCGTCGCCAATTCCACGATTTGAGTCTCCCACCACGCCGCAGAATTCCGTGCGCCAAAGGCGGGGAACTCGCAGACGCCAGTTCGAGTTCCGTCCCCGTGATCTCACCGCCAGGGGCTGCGAGTCCTATGCCGGTGCGGTATGCGTCGCCGCCACGCCAGCGGATCCGGGACGCCAGCTCAGCCCGGAATACCCGCGAGGATGCTATCCAGCAACTGTCGCCGCTCCATCCCGACCCGAACGCTGGAAATCTTGATGGACTCACCGAAACCGCCCGTGCTGATGGAGAACGCAATCGCGCAGCAAATCGTGAGGGCTATCCGCGCTGTCGAGACCACCATTCCCATTCGCCCGTGGGCTGCAACCGCACTCAATACGTCCAGAACTGACGATCTGCCCGGAACCACCTGCGGGCCGGCACGAACCGTGAAGGGCTCATACTCGGCGCTCGGCGAGTGGGTGCCGTGTGCCGTGGACACACCATTGCCAGCGAACGGTGATCTCGATTGATCACCATGGCCGTCTTGCTATGGGGGTCTGCAGCATTTGCCGGGGCCCGGGCACAGCTTCGGAGGTGACCGGCACTCCGGAGGTATCCGATGGCCACAACGACCCGTTTATGGGTGTGATCGCAGTCTTAGGCGTCAAGCGCAGTTGTCACGGCGGCGAGGAGGAAGGCGATGATGCGATGCTCAAGCTCGCGGCGGGCGGGTCCTGCTGACCGCCTGCGGCGCGGCGACCCTGGCGCTGAACATCGCCGGACCGGTCGCGGCGGGCGCCTACGGCCGGGCAGCCTTCGACTCGGTCGGACCCGCGCTGCTGATCGGCTGGGCCGAGACCGGACCCGGACTGCTGCGCCACCTGTACGACGCCGGTCCCGCCAGCCGGTTCCGCCGCCCGAGCACGACGAGACACGAGCCGCGCAAGCCGACATGGCCACAGCTCGCGATGCAGTCCCAGACCGGACCGGGACTGCTAGGAAGTCCGTCCCGTCGGATCGTGACGCCGGCCAGTCCCATGCCCGCCGGGCGGACCGGCGAGACACCTTAGTCTCTCCGGCAGGTTTCGATGACCTGTTGAAGGTGGCGCAGCAGATCGATCACGAGCACCGCATCCGGCACAGCCCCCGGTCTCCGCCAAGACGCTGCGCAAGGAAATGCGGATCGGTTCCGCCCGCGCCCGGACACTTGTCAAGCGGGTCCGCGGGCTGCACGAACCGGCGACGCAGACGAAACCTGATCCCGGCCGCGAAGCCGCATCAGCGGCGTCGTGATGATGCTCACGCGAGCCACACCCGCAACGACCGGCGGAGCCAGCTTCCAGTCCCCGCCTCTAAATTTGCGGCGGTGCTGACGTGACCGGCCCTAAGTGGTTGGCGCTGGAAGTTCGTCGGGCGTCAGGTCCAGGCTGTGGGGTCGCCCAGGTAAAGCCCACATGGGAAGTGGAGGGCGTCTTCGCAGGTGCCGGTGGGTAGGCCGGTGGGGGTGAGGTCCTGATGGTTCTTCTCGATGTAGCGGGAGACGACCGCGTCGATCCCGAACTCAAGGACCTGACCAACATCGAGCGGTTCAACGGGCAGGGAGATGCGCTGGACGGCGTATTGGACGGGTCTGGAAGCACTGCCCCCGTGAACACAAGTGGGCATGAAACTGCTCGACGAGCTTGATCCGGTCGCAGGCAGACGCCGCCGTGGCGGGCGTCGCCGCGCCGGCCGCGTGCCGCGGTCACCGCCGACCGCGGCTGCGGCCAGCCAGCCGTTAGCGCGACCGGCAGGGCCTGGGCGTCCGCACGATCGCGATTCGGCGGAACCGTTGCAGCCAGCAAGGCGTCTTGGTGGTTGTGAGCGAGCGCGTGCGTGGGCTTTTGTCTGAGCCGAGGAAACGGTGAGCGATCCACCTGCTGGTGACAAGCTGGAGGCTCTTTACCTGCGCCACGGCCCGGGGGCTCTCAGGCTCGCCTACCTTCTTACCGGCGACCGGGAACTGTCCGAGGACCTCGTGCAAGAGGCGTTCGTCCGGGTAGCCCGGCGCCTCACCAGCCTCCGCAATGCCGACTCGTTTCAGTGGTACCTGCGGAGAACGGTGGTGAACTTGTCGAATAGCCGCCTGCGGCGGCGGCGAGTGGAACGAGCCCACTTGAAGAGGCTGGTCAGCTCCGCGGCTGCCGCTGGCGTGGGCACCCCGGACCTGGTTACGAAACAGGCCGTGCGTGGCGCAATCGAGCAGTTGCCGGCGCGGCAGCGCGCGGTAGTGGTGCTCCGCTACTACGAAGACCTCACCGACCAGCAGATCGCCAGCGCACTGGGCTGCCCGGTGGGCAGCGTAAAGTCCTCGCTCCACCGGGCGGCAGCGATCCTGCGCCAGCATCTCGGACAGGAGGAATGATGGCAGAGCTAGATAAGCTGCTGACCGAGGCGCTCCACAATCTCGCCGCGGAGGCTCCGGAATTGCCACCCCTGTCACCCAGGGCGCGCCGGCGCATCCGGGCGGGCCGCGCGGGCGCAATCCTAGCCAGCGTCGTGGTCGCGGCCGGGGTGTCTGCTGGGCTGGTCATCGGCGCGCTGGCACTGAACCGGGCGACGCGCACCCAGCCGCCCAGCTCGCCCAGGCCCCACCCCGCTTGGACGATCAATACACCGGGCGGGGTCGACGCCCTCGCTGTGGGGAGGTCCATGCTGTACGTCGCTGCCGGTGACTTTCCGGATGCCACACTGAGTGCGTACAACCGAACGACCGGGCAGCTGATCCACTGGATCGGTGTCCCCGCCATACCGGTTGCGCTGCGCGTCGGGCCAGGCGGGTCGGTCTGGCTCACGTTCTACCCGGATCAAAACGGCGGCGGCACCGGGCTTTGGCTGCTGAGCCCTGATCTCGCCCAGCGCTCCAGCCTCAACCCCCGCGCCGCCAGGAGCATAGGTCTGTCCGACCTCCTGCCGGCCGGCCCGGCCGACGCGCTGGTGGCCGCTAACGGGCTCGCGGACCTGCACATGCCGGCTCCCGGTCACCACGGCCAGGCGACATTCCATCAGGTATCGGCCATGCCGGCTGATCATGGTTACGGCGGCGCTGTTAAGTTCGCCCGGCTTGCAGGCCGCGTTGCTGCCCTGCAGGAGAACAAAATCCAGGACCTTCGCATTGTCCTTGCTGGCCCGCACGGCCCGGTGTTCGATCCTGGAGTCGGCGTGAACATCAATTCCATGGCCGGTGGCGGCAATGGCCTGTGGATCACCACCGGACCACAGCCCACCGGTCCGTCGACAGGGTCCGTGATCCGCCTCAATGACCGGCTCCAGGTGGTCACGCCGCGTTCCATCAGTAAGAATCCCGGCCTGGCATTTCCGGCGCAGGTCTGGACCGCAGGCAATACCGTCGTGGCGACCACGGACACTAGCTCGCAGCCGCTCGTCTGCTTCAGATTTCATAGCGGCGCCGGGCCGGTCACCGACATCCCGGCCCGGCTTCCGCCGGGGGATGTGGCTGTGACCGGCGACACCGTCTACGCCGCCGATGCATCGGGAGTGATTGTCTACCGCCTTCCGGCGGCGTGCCGATGAGCCAGCCCACAGCGGCCCGTACTGAGTGGTTGGCGCTGGAGGTTCGCGGGGGTTGATCATGCGGCCTGCGGGGCCGCAGGCGCGGCCTGCCCGGTGATGGCGATGGAGCAGATGGCGTCGAGGCGGGCGAGGTGTCGTTGGAGGTCGGCGGCGGTGTATTTCCAGTTGAACGGCGTGGCGGTGGCGTTGTAGCGGTTGATGAAGGCCAGCAGGGTGGCGGCGAGCTGGGCGGTGTTGGCGAAGTCGTTGGGTGAGATGACCTTTTCTGCACGATTGAGAAGAATATTTCTACCTGGTTCAACCAAGAGGCGTGGACCGGTGTGTGGATCATGACGCAGTTCGGGTAAGCCGCGCGCAGCCGCCGGGCCGCTTTGTTGCCGCGGTGGTCGGACCCGTTGTCCACGATGACGAACACCCGGCGGGCGCTTGCGTGGGGCTGCTGGCTCATGATCTGGCCCATCGTCACGCGCTCGCTGGTGATCGCGACGCCTGTTTGCGGAGCCTCACGTATCGCCCGAGATAGCCGGTTGTTTTCTGCCAGCCGTGTTGGGTGGGCGGGCGTGGCTGGCGTGCACGGAGGCCCGGGCGAGTAGCTGTGCCCGCGCCGGATGCGCCTATAGGTCATCCGGCGGGCTGGCTGCCACCCTATCGCTGACCGGCGAGAGCCTGCTCGGCAGAGGGCCGAGACCCCGCGCCGTTGCCGGAACTTGCTGAAGGAGGTGTGACTGACCATCGACCCAGCGCCGGGCTGCCGGGCGCCATTCTGCTCGGCTGCCCGCGTAGGGCATTCGGGCATGTCAACGCGGTTCGGTGCCACTCATCCCTGATCAGTACACGTATGATACACGTAGGGTGTACAGTTGGTGTATGAGCAGGGTGCGGACAAATATCGAAATCGAAGACACCTATCTCCAGGCCGTCATGGATCGCTACGGCCTGCGGACCAAGACGGAGGCCGTCGAACTCGCCCTGCGGCATCTGGCCGGGCAGCCGATGACGCGAGAGGAGGCCCTCGCCATGCGCGGCGCGCACGCCATGGACGAACCCCCCGCAGATGCACCTCCCCAGGGAGCCGCGTGATCCTCGCAGACACCTCCGCCTGGGTCGAATACGACCGGGCGACCGGGAGCGCAATCGATCTTCGCCTGTCAGGGCTGATCGCAGCCGATGGCCCGATCGCCGTCACCGAGCCAGTGATCATGGAGATCCTGGCCGGGGCGCGCAGCGACGCCCGCGAGACCGATCTACGTCGGCTCTTGCTGCGGTTCCACCTATATCACTTTGACACGGCCGCCGATTTCGACGGTGCGGTGCGGATCTACCGCCGCTGCCGACAGGCTGGTATCACACCTCGGGGACTGGTCGACTGCATGATTGCCGCCGTCGCATGGCGGCAACAAGCAACGCTTCTGGCCTGCGACGCTGACCTCAGCCACGTCGCGCGAATCGCCGGGATCGAGTTAGACGACTCGTCACGGCACGGGTAGCGTCGACCCGCCTGCATGGCACGATTGGCGGTCGTTCCGGGGGGTGAGTCGTATGCCAGCTCCCCGCCTCCAGGCCGGACGTTACACTCCGTGCCCGGCCGTCAAACACGTTCATCGCAAATACCGTCGTTCTGCGGTCGATGTCCACCGGGCTCCGTGGGCGGGCGATGTCGCCGGTGGCCGCAGTCCGTGCGGGTAACTCGAAGCGTTTCGTGATCCCCACCAGATTGGTCTTCCTATGCGCCGTCCCGGGTGTCGGTGCGGGTGTGGCAACACCTGCGGAGAGGCGGGGCGTGGATTGTGAGCCTGCGTGCGCGATCCGTTCATACCGGCGCTGCCGTGGCGTAGTTTTCTGGTAGCGGAGCGTTTGGGAGGGAGTGTGAGATGCGGTGGGCAGGAGCCGTGGCTTCACTGGCGTGCTGATCCAGATGCAGCGCCAGGCGGAACGAGAGGCGAAGGCGCGGGCGGCCGCACAACGCAGAGGCGCTGCCGAAGCCGAGCGTGCTCGGCGGGCGTACGAGCGAGCGCTTGCCGCCGATCAAAAAGAGCGCGCGCGCCTCGACGTTGAGTCCCGGGTCGCTGAGGTTGCCGCGCTCAATGAGGCGCTCGCGTTCGACATCTCCGCCCTGGACGGAATCCTGCGGGACACCCTGGCCGTGGATGATTTCCTCGATTTCGAGTCGCTCAAGGAAGCGGCTCCCCGCCCCCCATTCGCCCCAGGCCGGCTCAATGTGCCAGAACCGCCGCCCAACCCTGCGGATTTCCAGCCGCCTGCTCCTAGCGGCGCGCAGAAGCTGCTGCCCGGAGCCCGGCAGCGTTACGCGGCACGGTTCGAGGCCGGCCGCCACCAGTATGGGACCGCGCTCCAGCAGCACCAGACGCGCGAGGCCGAGCGGGTCCGGCAGCTGAAGCAGGCCTGGGTGGAACACCAGCGTGCTGCCGGCGCGATCGAGGACCGGCTCAACCGCCAGCACGCGGAGATCGACGCATCCAAGGCATCGTTCGAAACCGGCGAGCCCGAAGCGGTCAGACAATATTTTGCGCTGGTGCTCGAACGCAGTCACTATCCGGATGGGTTTCCGCAGGCCTTCCGGCTCGCCTACGTTCCCGAGTCGCATCAGCTCGTGATCCAGTACACGCTGCCCGGTTTCGGCCGGATTCCGGACGTCGCTGAGTACAGGTACGTCAAAACCAGCGACAAGGTGGCAGAAAAGCGCCGCCTGCCCCGGGAACGACAAGAGCTTTACAAAAGAGTCGTCGCTGCCGTCACCGTGCGCACCCACGCGCGCGCTGGAATATAGGGAGGGTGCCTGGGCGTCGGCGCTTATCCCGCTGTCGTGTGACGGGATGATCGTCGCCTCGTCAATGGCATTGCTGTCGGATTCACGGCTCGGTGGCCGGGGCGGTGTCCTGCCGTGGACGCTGCTGATCATAGGTGCGGTGGCGAGCCTGGCGGCCAACATCGCGGTGGCCGAGCCAACACTGGCCGGCCGGGTCATCGCTGCCTGGCCAAGCTTGGCGTTGACGTGCAGCTATGAGCTGCTGATGCGGCAGATCCGGCATTCAGCTGCAACCCGTGCAGGCACTGAAGCCCAGCCGCACCCGGTGGGGACAAGCGAGCAGCAGGCGCAAGAACCACAGCCGGAAACCTCCGCGCGATCGCGGTCACCCGGCGCGGTCCGGGCTGGGGAAGGGCGCGCCGATGGCCGCCCAGAGGCCGGGTTGTCGCCGGATGGCACCCGGGCGCTGCAACGACAGGCCTGGCAGTGGGCGCTGGCCAACCGCAGCCCCGACGGCTGTCTGCCGTGCGGGACCGAGGTCGCGCGGCAATTCCAGCGCAGCAAACGATGGGGACGGCTGGTCAAGAACGCCGGTCTCGCTGGCCAGTTCGGCGTCGGCCCGTGAGCGGTGTCGGCGGCGCAGTGGGCTCACACCGCGGCTGGGGGTGCCGTCGCGCAAGCACATGTTGCTTGTTTGGCAAACTGACCCCGCCACTTCGGCCGATCCCAGCGAGCTGAACTAGCATTCATCCGTTTCGGGGCTCGGTATGGGGAGGACTGTCGCCATCAAGTGCCTGCGGCGCCGACGGGCGCTCCGTTCAGCTCAGGGCGACTGATGCTGTAAAAGTACGACTGTCGCGACACTACTACTACGCTCGCGCTGGAGCGAGCCCGCTTGATCGGACTTCACGAGTGAGACGAGTGAGCAGCGAAGGCAATGAGGGTCGATACGCTAAGATTGGCGCTATAGGTACTGTCGTCGGCGTCATCGTCGCTGTAATCGCGATATTAGTCAGCGTTAACATTGGCGGAGACGGGAAAGCTAAGACCACGTCGACTGTCACGCCAAAATCCTCCAAAGCTAGTCAGTCATCGGCTGCTACGGCGAGCGCGGATGCGCCGCCAGTCGCCAGCAGCCCGGCGCTCGTGACCTACATCGAGGATCTTGAGGCGGCGCCTGATAGCGACCCCTACGACGATCGAGACGTTGCGCAGATCAATGGCATTTTCTACACGCACTCGCAGGGTGCACAGTTCTGCTTCGGCTCAAACGAGCGGAAGTGGACGTACGTACTTGGTCGCAGGTACTCCTCATTTCAGGGAACGATCGGGCTGAGTGACAATTCGGTGTCGACTGCCAAGATACGGTTTGAGATCCTTGCAGACGGGCGGCCGGTGTACTCCAAGGACCTCCAGGTCGGGCAGAGTGCTGCACTCAATGTGCCGGTCCGTAATGTGCTCCATCTGGAGCTAGATACGACGCTGCTTACGCAGGATAGTGGCTGTGGCACTGCCACCGGCGAGTGGGCCGATATACACGCTGTTGGCCCATGAGCGGCCTAGCGACCTTTGGCCGAACCGACGCTGATCGGCCGGGTCGCCGCCTGGCCGAGCTTGGCGTTGACGTGCAGCCATGACTTGCTGATGCGGCAGATCCGGCAATCAGCAGCGCCCGAACCCGCAACTCGGCCAAGCCGGACCTAAATGAGACACCAGCGTAAGAGGGTGTGTGTCAAGCGGTACCGGAGGGTTTCTGGGTTGATCTTGCTTGACGGGACCTGAGCTGCGAGGTTCTTGCTACGGCTGGTGCTGGCGTGGCT